>OGPZ01001406.1_pt1 | contig 17228 bp, 17 predicted proteins | sample 1553111 | NCBI WGS metagenome assembly OGPZ01 (sample SAMEA2579968, study PRJEB22360) | human gut metagenome
AAAAGTGCAAAGCCAGCGCTTTGCACTCCAAGAATTGCTAAAGCAATTCTTGTTGCTATACCGCCACCATATGAGAATTTTCCTAACTCATAAAAATGTCCGCAGCAAGAAAACCTGCTGCGGACTAAATTCAATTACAATGACAGAATGGGATGTCCACGAAAACATATCCTGCCTATGTATTCTGTTTTATTTGATAACACGCACTTTTAATACACCATCGATCGCATTTAATTTATCTGCGATCTCCTGTGTGGAATCTGAATCAATATCAAATACACAATAAGAATAATCCCCTCGGCTCTTATTTGTCATATGATCGATGTTGATTCCTTCATCAGACAATACTTCCGTAAATCTGTTTAACATCTTAGGAATGTTTCTATGCGCTACGGTAATACGTCCTTTTGTATTACATACACCTGCATCACAATTTGGATAGTTTACAGAGTTGATAATGTTACCATTTTCCATAAACTCACTAATCTCATGTGCAGCCATAACAGCACAGTTATCTTCAGACTCTGCCGTAGAAGCACCAAGATGTGGTGTTGCGATTACATGAGGCATTTGCATAACAGCAGGATTTGGGAAATCTGTTACATATCTTGCAACCTTTCCTGACTCTAATGCTGCTTTCATATCTTCATCATTTACAAGAAGATCTCTTGCATAGTTCAGGATAACTACGCCATCTTTCATCTTTGCAAAAGCTTCTTTGTTTAACATACCCTTTGTATCAGGGATATATGGCACATGAACTGTAATATAATCACATATTTCATATAATTCATCATATGATTTTACAACTGTGATATCTCTTGAAAGAGAAAGTGCGTTCTTAACAGATAAGAATGGATCAACACCATATACATCCATACCAAGATGTCTTGCTACATTGGCTACAAGAACACCGATCGCACCAAGTCCGATAACACCAAATTTCTTCCCCTTTAATTCGGTTCCGGCAAACTGCTTTTTCGCTTTCTCCATTGCCTTACCAATATTTTCATCGGAAGCATTTTCTTTAACCCATTCCATACCGCCTGCAATATCTCTGGCAGCAAGAAGCATACCACATAATACAAGCTCTTTTACGCCATTTGCATTTGCACCCGGTGTATTAAAAACGACAATACCCTGATCGGCACATTTATCTAATGGAATGTTATTGACTCCGGCACCGGCTCTGGCAATTGCACAAAGCTTATCAGAAAATTCCATATCATGCATGGCAGCACTACGGACTAAGACCGCATCTGCATCATTGATATCTTCCACTTTCTGATACTGATCTAATAATTCATCAAGTCCTACCTGAGCGATCGGATTTAAACATGTATAATTAAACATTATGCATTCTCCTCCTCAAATTTCTTCATAAATTCTACAAGCTTTTCTACCCCTTCTTTTGGCATTGCATTGTAGATACTTGCACGCATACCGCCAACGGTACGGTGTCCTTTTAAGTTGACAAATCCAGCTTCTGTAGCTTCTTTGACAAACTTCGCATCCATATCAGCATCTCCTGTAACGAACGGAACATTCATTAAAGAACGATCCTTTGGTACAACAGTACCTTTAAAGAGTTTACTCTGATCAAGGAAATCATATAAGATCTTTGCTTTTTCTTCGTTTCTCTTCTTCATAGCCTCTAAGCCGCCCATTTTCTTAAGCCACTTAAATACTTTACCACAGATATAGATACCATATGCCGGTGGTGTGTTATAAAGAGAATCGGCATCAGCATGTGTCTTATATTTTAACATCGTTGGTGTTCCTTCTAACACATCATCTGTGATCAGGTCTTCACGCATGATCACGATAACAACACCTGCCGGTCCGATATTCTTTTGAACACCGCCATAGATTACGCCATATTTTGTAACATCTACAGGTTCTGACAGAAAGCATGATGATACATCTGCTACTAAAGTCTTGCCTTTTGTGTTTGGAAGTTCTTTAAACTTTGTACCGTAAATTGTGTTGTTTTCACAAATATATACATAATCAGCATCTTCAGAAATAGGCAGATCGGAACAGTCCGGAATGTACGAGAATGTTTTGTCCTCAGAGGATGCGATCTTGTTTGCCTTACCATATTTTGTAGCTTCCATCCATGCTTTCTTTGCCCACTGACCGGTTACAATGTAATCTGCTACTTTGTTCTTCATCAAATTCATAGGAATCATTGCAAACTGCTGCGAGGCACCACCCTGAAGGAACATTACCTTGTAATTGTCAGGAATGTTCATCAACTCTCTTAAATCTTTCTCTGCTGTCTTGATAATGTCATCATATACTTTGGAACGGTGGCTCATCTCCATAACGGACATGCCTGAACCCTGATAATCTAACATTTCATCTGCAGCTTCTTTTAAAACTTCTTCCGGTAATACCGCCGGACCGGCTGAAAAATTATACACTCTGCTCATTTTCCAAATTGCCTCCTTCTGTAAATTTAGATGATCGTTCATCTAATCTTGCTTATTTATGTAAAATGATATCGCTTTTCATCTTTTGGATTCAAGTTGTATATCATCTGACATCAAGTTGTCTGACAACAATTCCGTGTCACACTAGACTATTGTACCACAATTTATACAAAATGTGTGAATTTTTTTCTATTTTCTCTTATTTTTGATTTAACAAATCCTGTTCATCAAAAGCATCATCGAGATTTTTGCCCGGAGCAACCATAGGAAATACCTTGTCATCGCTGTCAATGATGCAGTCGATCACAACCGGTTCCCCCAATGCGATCGCTTCTTTTAATATCGGCTCCACTTCTTCTTTCTTCGTGATACGGTATGCTTTTGCTCCCATTGCCTCGGCAAGCTTTACAAAATCAACTTTATCATTTAATACCGTATGCGAATAACGCTCTCCATAAAACAAAGTCTGCCATTGTCTTACCATGCCAAGTACATGGTTGTTAAAGACCAGTTCGATCACAGGAATGTTGCTTCTTGTCGCAGTCGCGATCTCATTCATATTCATACGAAAGCAACCATCTCCTGCAATATTGACTACAACTTTGTCAGGATATGCAGTCTTTGCTCCGATCGCAGCACCGAGTCCGTATCCCATCGTGCCAAGTCCGCCGGATGTCAAAAGAGTACGTGGGTGTTTGTATTTATAATACTGCGCAGCCCACATCTGATGCTGTCCTACTTCTGTTGCAATGATTGCTTCGCCATTTGTGATCTCATCGAGTTTCTCAATGATATATGGTCCGGTCAATACATCATGATTGTAATTAAGTGGCACTTCAACTTTGCGCTCAGCTACTTCCTGCATCCAGTCAGTATGCGAAAGCGAATCCAGTCTTTGATTTAATACCGTAAGAACCTTTCTGACATCACCGATCAGACTGATATCAACAGCTACATTTTTATTGATCTCTGCTTCATCAATATCGATCTGGATAATCTTTGCATTTTGTGCAAAGGTCTTTGGATTTGCTGCCACACGGTCTGAGAAACGCGAGCCGACTACAATTAACAGATCGCTTTCCATCAGACTTAAATTTGCAGTCTTTGTTCCATGCATACCAAGCATTCCGACATAACGTTCATCGGTTCCGTCAAATGCACCTTTTCCCATTAAGGAATCCGTAACCGGTGCATCTACTTTCTTTGCAAACTCCTTTAACTCTTCCTGTGCCCCGGAGATCACGGCTCCGCCACCGACAAAGATCATCGGTTTCTTTGCAGTCTGAATCAGTTCTATTGCCTTTTGTACATTTTCTTCTGATAATCTGTCATTCGAAGACTCTTCAATGACCGGATTTTCTTTGGTATATTCTGTCACATCACTTGTTGCACTCTTTACAATATCCACAAGAACAGGTCCCGGACGACCGGAACGTGCAATAGAAAATGCTCTGCGCAATGTCGGTGCAAGATCTTTTACATCTTTTACAATAAAACTATATTTTGTGATCGGCATTGCTACTCCTGCAATGTCAATCTCCTGAAAGGAATCTTTTCCAATCAGAGAAATTCCCACATTACAGGTAATGGCTACCATCGGTACGGAATCCATATAGGCAGTAGCGATTCCGGTAACAAGATTGGTTGCTCCCGGACCGCTTGTTGCCATACATACACCGACTTTTCCTGTTGCTCTTGCATATCCGTCTGCTGCATGAGATGCTCCCTGCTCATGGGAAGTCAGAATATGTCTGATCTCGTCCTGATGACGATATAATTCATCATAAATATTTAAAATTGCGCCCCCCGGATACCCGAATACGGTATCTACACCTTGTTCTTTTAAGCATTCTATTACAATTTGCGAACCATTTAATTGCATTCTTACTAACCATGCCTTTCTATGTATCTTTTTTATTTAATCTGTAAAATAGCACCCTTATCGGCAGAAGTAACCATAGATGCATATCTGGCAAGATATCCTGTCTTAACTTTTGGCTCTTTTGGTGCCCAATTTGCTTTTCTCTTCGCCAGTTCTTCGTCTGAAACTTTTACATTGATCGTATTTTCAGGGATATTGATTGAAATGATATCGCCTTCTTCTACTAATGCGATCGGACCTCCAACGGCTGCTTCCGGTGAAACATGGCCAATTGACGCACCACGGGATGCACCTGAAAAACGGCCATCTGTAATCAATGCAACACTGGAGCCAAGACCCATTCCTGCAATCGCAGAAGTTGGATTTAACATCTCACGCATACCCGGACCACCTTTTGGACCTTCATAGCGGATCACTACAACATCTCCTTCTACAATCTGACCACCTGTAATTGCTTTGATCGCATCTTCTTCGCAGTCAAAGACACGGGCAGGTCCTTCATGTACCATCATCTCCGGTACAACAGCGGAACGTTTTACCACACAGCTGTCCGGCGCGATGTTACCACGTAATACGGCAATTCCGCCTGTCTGGCTGTATGCATTTTCTACCGGGCGGATGATCTCTGTATCTTTTACAGTGCAGCCTTTGATATTTTCACCGACAGTCTTACCGGTTGCCGTGATCAGATCTGTATGAAGAAGACCAAGTTCTGCTAATTCATTCATAACAGCATAGATACCACCGGCTTCATTTAATTCTTCCATATAATGATGTCCGGCAGGTGCTAAATGACATAAGTTTGGCGTCTTTTCACTGATCTGGTTTGCAATGTCGAGATTGATCTCCACACCTGCTTCATGTGCAATTGCAGGCAGATGAAGCATTGTATTCGTTGAACAGCCAAGTGCCATATCTACTGTCAAAGCATTTTCAAATGCTGCTTTTGTCAGAATATCTCTTGGACGGATGTCCTTTTCTAACAATTCCATCACTTTCATTCCGGCATGCTTTGCTAATTTTAATCTCTGAGAATAAACAGCAGGGATCGTTCCGTTACCCTGTAAGCCCATACCGATTGCTTCTGTCAGACAGTTCATGCTGTTTGCGGTATACATACCGGAGCAGGAACCACAGGTAGGACATGCATTGCATACATAATCATCAACATCCTCTTCTGTCATCTTTCCGGCTGCATGAGCACCAACGGCTTCAAACATAGAAGAAAGACTTGTCTTTTGTCCTTTTACATGACCGGCAAGCATTGGTCCGCCACTAACAAATACAGTTGGAACATTGACACGCGCTGCTGCCATTAAAAGTCCCGGTACATTCTTATCACAGTTTGGCACCATAACCAATGCATCAAACTGATGTGCTGTTGCCATACATTCTGTCGAATCTGCGATCAAGTCTCTTGTTACCAAAGAATATTTCATGCCGACATGTCCCATGGCAATACCGTCACAGACAGCTATTGCAGGAAAAACGATTGGCGTACCACCTGCCATCGCAACACCAAGTTTAACGGCTTCTACAATCTTATCAATATTCATATGTCCCGGTACGATCTCATTATAAGAGCTGACAATACCGACTAACGGTTTTTGTAATTCTTCTTCTGTTAAGCCCAATGCATTAAACAATGATCTTTGAGGGGCTGTTGCAATTCCCTTTTTTACTGCATCACTTTTCATCTTTTTTACCTCATTTCTATACTATGTATCTGTCTTATCAGATTCTTTCTGCGATCAGATCACCCATCTCGGTTGTTCCGACACAAGTCTTGCCGTCTGCCATGATATCAATCGTACGATATCCGTCTTTTAACACCTGCTTTACTGCATTTTCAACAACATCTGCTTCTTCTTCCAGATCAAAAGAATAACGAAGCATCATAGCGGCTGAAAGAATTGTGGCGATTGGATTGGCTTTATTCTGTCCTGCAATATCCGGTGCCGATCCATGGCTCGGCTCATAGAGACCAAGTTTCGTTGCTCCAAGACTTGCAGAAGAAAGCATTCCGATCGATCCGGTTACCATACTCGCTTCATCGGAAAGAATATCACCAAACATGTTCTCTGTTAAGATCACATCAAACTGCTTTGGATCACGTACTAATTGCATCGCACAGTTATCTACCAGCATATCTGTCAGTTCTACTTCCGGATAGTCTTTTGCAACTTCTTTTACTACTTTTCTCCATAATCTGGAAGAATCCAGCACATTGGCTTTATCTACGCTGCATACTTTTTTATTTCTCTTCATGGCTACATCAAAGCCCCATTTTGCAATACGACGGATCTCATTTTCATCATAAGAAAGCGTATCGATCGCTTTTGTCACACCGTTCTCTTCAATGGTTTTTCTTTCACCAAAATAAAGACCGCCTGTCAGCTCACGCATAACAACAAAGTCAAATCCTCCTTCTGTTAATTCCGGCTTCAATGGGCATGCACCGCTTAATTCATCAAAAAGGATTGCCGGACGAATATTGGCATACAGACCTAATCCTTTACGAATCTTTAATAATCCTGCTTCCGGGCGTTTGCTTGGTTCGATCTGATACCAGTTTGACTGACCGACATTTCCTCCGACAGCTCCCAAAAGGATAGAATCGCAGGCTTTTGCCTTTTCTAATGTTTCATCTGTTAATGATTCTCCGTAGACATCAATCGAACATCCTCCCATAAGAAGTTCTTCATACTCAAATGTATGGCCATACTTCTGACCGATCTTATCTAAGACCTTTCTTGCCTCTCTGACAATCTCAGGGCCGATTCCATCTCCGGCAATCGATGCTATCTTATAATTCATCCTAACGCTTCCTTCCTTTATTAAATTTCTCTCTATGCATACTTACTTTTCTTAAAATTTTCATATCCCTTATTATTTTCTTTTGTATCTTTCTTTTTTCATAGATCAATACCATTTGAAAAAACAGTGGAATGCATATTATTTATAGTGTATACACAAATACAATCCGTGTCAAGAAAAACCACGCTATCTCTTTCTCTTATTCACAATGATCAGACATGCTAAAATACCGGCAATCGCTATGATCACAACAACACCCATGCCAATCTGCTTTTCCTGTGTGATCACCTCTGTATCCTTGCTATTCTTCTTAGTGTTTTGTACGGACCGGTCAGCATCCGCTTTTTGCGTAGTCTTCGTTTTTTGCGTTGGTGCAACGGTTGGATCCGGTGTCTTAGTCGGTTCTACTGTCGGTGTCGGAACAGCTTCGCCCTTATTATAGTTAAAACCACTGACTTTGAATTTGATCACAACCGAATTATTCTGATACGATGGTGGTACGATACGCTTCCGGCTGCCAAGATCAGCTAAATCTTTTTTCTTATCATTGATCGCATATAATACCGTATAATCTTGACTGCTTGCCAAAGATACTTTCTTAAAGCTTAGTTTCTTTTGTCCGTTTACAGTAACCTGTAAATCAGAGAACTTAATATCTCCTGTATTTGGAATATCCGTACATACCTGTAACAGCTTAAATGTGCTTGCATAACGGTAATTGGCATTACGAAGCTGCACACTATAAGTTCCGTTTCCTTTGATGATCGCATTTTTAAATGTGCCTGGATAGGTACGATAGTTATAACTTCCTTTTGTACCACTGACGATCTGTTTCCATTCCGGCTTAGAACGGTTTTTATCATCAAAATGACCATAGCGGTAGACACTTCGATAAGTTGATTCTGTTTCAAAACCTAATGTTGCATGATAGATTCCATTTGGATCTACTGTCGTATCAAGCGGCTTTTGTGTACTTTTGGGTTTGGTTGATACCGTGGCTGTCGGTGATGGTGATGCACTGCTTTTAGGTGCTGCCAATGCCGGTGTTGTACCGGAACAAACCAAAGCTCCTGCTAACAATAAACTTGCTATTTTTCTTTTATTTACTCTCATACTATTCTCTTTCCTCTTTTCCAAAGATTCTGTTTTTCCTCTTTTTGACAACCTTTTTACTTTTTCCTTTAATTCTTTCCGGTAGAACCAAAACCACCTCTGTCGGCTCCTTCTAAATGATCAACCTGTTCAAAACAGATGCGAGGCTGGTTTTTCATAATACGGAACTGACAGATGCGGTCATTAACATGGATCGTTGTATCACGCATTGCAATCACCGGCATTCTCCACATATCATTATCGCCACTATAAGAACCGTCTACGATACCACAATGGTTTGCCTGGATCAGTCCGAAATTCTTATAGGTGCTGCTTCTTGGTACGATATGAGCTTCATAGCCTTTTGGAAGCTGCATGGCTACACCAAGCGGAATCAGCTTAAACTCTCCTTTTTTTAACGTCACTTCCTCGGATGCACGCAGATCGATCCAGTCCGATTTACCATCAATATATTCTAATTTATCTATCTTGTCTGTAAAATATTTAATCTTAATCTGTTCCATTTGTTTTCCTCATTTCTTTTGTTTTCATTAGGTTATTTTATTTAGAAGAATGCCTTCACATTGTAAACCAGGCGATATCGTGTTCATACTTTGCTGTCACGTTTTATCATTTTCTTCTTTACATGGATACCACAACATTTTATTGTACTGTATCTTTTCTAAAATAGCAATGACACCTTTTTTATTTTTGCATAAAATGAAACAAAGCTTCTATAAATACGGCTTTCTGTCATTTTTATATCATAACAGAAATCTACTGTATGGATAGAAAATATCATGCATAGAAAGGATGATCTATATGCCATCACTTCAAATCACACAGGATCTGCCTGACCGCGGTCTTTTCCGTGCCAATATCACTTCACGCCTTGGTGCCAGACCGATTGAAAATGCTACGGTACGGATCAGTAATATCAATGATCCCAATATCGTCATTGATGAGATCACAACTGATCAAAATGGGCAGACCGATTCGATCGAACTTGCCGCACCACCGGTAGAATACAGTTTAGAACCAAATGATACACAGCCTTATTCCGTTTATAACATACAGGTATCTGCTCCCGGCTATGAAACACAAAACTTCTCAGGTGCAGAAATCTTATCCGGGCAGACTGCTTTACAAGATGTCCAAATGCTTCCACTCGAAAGAACGGAATCCGATACTGCTCAGCTTTATGTGATTCCACCGCATACTCTCTATGGGGAATATCCTCCCAAAATACCGGAAGACGAGATCAAAGATGTCACCCAGACCGGTGAGATTGTTCTAAGCCGTGTCGTAATCCCCTCTGCTGTATGAAAAAATTTTCAAATTCCCTGCTTTATGATCTTTCGTATGACAGCATCATTCCAATGAGTAAGAAAGTGTTTCTGACAGATCATATGCTTTGTCTTTTCATACTCTGACGGCGTCGATACCCGGTGTCTATAAAGCCAGCTTACGATCTGTGTACTGCGATAACCTCGTACCGACAAAAAGCAGATAATAAAACGTATGATGATTGTTTCGTTTGCAACTAATATTCTCTTTTGCCGGTACGATACGATCGTATAGCCATATCTTGCATGGCTTCCCAGAAAAGAACCTTCCTTTTTCTGCTCTGCTTTTACAAGACTTACTTTTCCGGCAATATCTTTTCGATACCATTCATTAAAAAAGTTTTTCAATGCATAGGTTCCAAAATAGCAGTCGTACCGGTCACTGTCATAACGGTCTGCTATTGCAACCAGACGGATCTGATGCCCCGGAAAAAAGCGTTCCATATATTCTCCCACTTGCAAATAGTCTCTTCCCATACGCGAAAGATCCCTGACTAAAAGACAGTTAATCTTTCCATTCTGACAATCCCTGATCAGTTGCTGCCATGCCGGTCTGAAAAAATCTTTTCCTGAATACCCTTCATCGACATAGACCTGATATGCCGTTTCTTTGGGCATCTCTTTTATAATCCAACTTTTACAACATTGAATCTGGCTTTGGATCGAGCCTTCTTTTCTTTTTAAATGTCTAACAGATATTCTGGCATAAATGGCTGTTTTTTTATACATCGAACTCTCCTCGTTTTGAGATTGGCCCCCGCCAATAGATATCCTCTGAAATGATCCCAAGTTCTTCTTTCTTTTGCTCGATCCATTGTTCCTTTGGAAGCAGCATCCGGTCGGCTAATTTATAATTGATCTTTTTACTCTTTCCCTGTTGCAAATATCCGGCATACATTTTATTATGAAGGATTCTTCGTACAGCAGTCGGTGACCACAAAAGAATCTCTTTTTGGGCAAAATCGGTATAAAACGCTTCCTGCCGTAATTGTTTGTAGCGGTAGGGAGATGGAACAGCTAATTGGTTCAGGTAATTGGCAATCTTTTCAGCCGAATGTCTCTGTATCCGCCATTCAAAGATTTTACGAATCATCATGGCTGCCTGTGGATCGATTTCTAACACATTGTGATCCTTTTCATTTTTTTGATAGCCATAAACACAAAAAGCACCTGTATAGGCACCTTCTTTCCTTTTACTTTCCTGTCCTAAACGGACTTTTTGGGAAATATCCTGACAATAACCATCATTTAAGATATTTAAGATCGGCAGATATAAGTTTCTCTCCCAAAAGTCCACCTGTATGCTGTCATATCGTTCACTAATCGCAATAAAACGAATCCGGTTTTGCGGGAAAAAGTGCTGTATATAATATCCGGTCTGTATATAATCCCTGCCAAACCGGGAAAGATCTTTAACAAGGACACAATTGATCCGTCCCTGCCTGATCGCACAAAGCATTTGCTCAAATCCTTCCCTGTCAAACCGGATCCCGCTGACACCATCATCGATCCATTCCCGTACCAGACAAATATCTGTTTCTTTTTTCAGATACGAACGAATAACCTTTCTTTGGCTGTCTATACTGTCACTTTCTCTTTCTTTTCCATCTTCTCTGGAAACACGCAGATACGCTCCTGCCTTCCAGAGCTTTTTTTCCTCTTTATTCTGTAACAGATCATGATAACAAACAGGCATGCGAATCCAACCCTTTTTGTTATAACTATATGACTCGACCGCTTGGAACTATTCTTTGATTCTTTCAATAAATTCCTTTACTTCCTGCCATGCTTTCTTTGCTTCCGGCAGGAACGGATTTGCCATTTGAAATTCATGAAACATTCCATCATATACCGTACAGTCCACTTTACAACCGGCTTCTTTTGCTTTTACTACGGCATCTAGCGTATCACTTAGTAACATCTCAATACTGCCAACCTGAAAAAGCATTCTCGGAAACTCTTTGAAACTGTCAAAAATCGGTGAAATATAAGGATCATGCGGATCATGACCGGCATAATATTCTCCCGAATAGATCATGCTTTCTTTCGTGTTGCCAAACAGCGGATCTTTTGTGTAATTTTCTTCATAAGAACTGCCGGATGCTGTCAAGTCCGTCCAAGGTGACATCAAAACAGCATGAGCAGGCACTGATTTTCCATGATCCCGCAAATAGGCACACAGAGCAAGACAAAGGCCGCCACCTGCGGAGTCTCCTGCAAGAATGATCTGACCGCTGTCATAACCAAGACTTTCGAGTAAATGATATACAGCAACCGCATCATGCAACGCTGCCGGATAAGGGTGTCTTGGTGCCACACGGTAATCTAAACTATATACTTTCATGCCATTTCGCATATCTGCATATTCCTTTGCATAATTACGATATGCATTTTTCATTCTGCCAATATAACCGCCGCCATGCATTTGTAAAACGACCATATTGCTCTGTATTTTTGGCGGTGTCAGAATTTCCACATAACACTTCTTTACCTGTATCCGCAAAAAAGAGTACCCTTCGGGACAATGCCATTGTGGTTCTTTGACTTTTTTACGCAATGTACCATCCTTGATCTTTGGTCCGATCAAATGTTCTGACGTTGCCATTTGAATACATTTTCGAAGCATTTTAGCCTGTAAACTGATTTCTTTGTTCTTTTTATCCATATTACTCCATTTTCATATCCATTATTAATGATTCACTGTACGAAAAAACGGTTTTCGAAATCTGGTACAGTGAAAATGAAATCTTTGATATAATATTCATTATTTTTTGTACCAGATAAAACCCGTCAGATAAAGAATCGTCTGCGCAATTCATTTTTGGCTTTCCGGTAGCCAATCGTAAAACAAAATGAAAAGATCAATGCAGATATTCCAAATGCAACCCATATCAGTACAATTCCTTTGGTTACACCGGTCAATAATAAAACCAATAAAACAATGCTGACAAGCAATGCAAATAATTGTACTAAAAGATAACTTTGCCAGTTTTGGAAATTTGCAAGCATACAAACAACTAAGATTCCATCCAGCAATAAAACCATACAGGGAAGACCATAGCTTACAGACCATCCGCCTGCTCCTGTCACATAATCCAATGCCAGCAAAAGAACAATCGCGCCTGCTGCCTGTACAAAGATCTTTCGTATATGCCCATTTCTGCGATTAAAGGAATAGCACATGGTAAAAATAATATAAGCAAAGCAAATTCCTGTGATCACAGACCAGTGCGAATGCTGGTATGTATAATAATTAATGATACAAAGTGCGATCTCTAATACAACCAAAAAATAGCTAAAGATTGTCACCAGTCTTTTCCATCCTCTTGTTTTATTCCAAACATCCGGATAGACTCTCTGGTTTTTCTCTGTCCCCTGTGTCAACACATGATCACATAAAGGGCAGACTTCTGTATTATCTATAATATCAATATTACACCTTTTACAATGATTCATTTTATTCTCCATTCTTATTTTTATTGCTTACTCCAGATTGGTCTCGATCGCTACCTTAATTCCATCTTTTGCCAGCATTCTAAAAAAATACCGTTCAACAGACAATTCTTTTAATGCAGAGGTAAAAGTAAAGCTTAACACATCCTTATAACTGCATACAGCCCCTTTCATGATCTGACCGGCTGATCTTGAGATCATCGCTGTAAAATGTGCAATATATTTTTGATATTTTTCATCAATTGCGATCTTTCCTAAATTTGTGATTGTTGATGTGCTTGCGCGGGCCGATGAGATATAAACTAATCGCATAGCAATCGCTTTGATAAAGATTGGCACCGAACGAAGTAAGATATTTTTCTGGTTCGATACATTATAAGAAAAAATCTCTTCTAAATGCTCTTTGTTGATCTGACTTCGCAGGCTTTCTTTTACAATTCTGACCACTTCATCTAACGTCATATTTTCCTGTTCCGGCAAAAAGGACGCACTGACCATTGCAAAAAAATTTCTTGTCGTCATCGAATCAAAATAAGGACGCAGATTGACAGGAATGCATATCACGATCGGTCTTTTTGCCGGCTGTCCATGCAGATACTCCATATAAATACTATAAGTAAAAACGGCTGTCAGATATTCATTCACGCTTGCATCATACTTTTTGCAAACCTCTTTGATCTGATTGCGATCCATAAACCCATGGATCACAGAAAGCTCACCTCCGCTGGTCTTTTCCCCTTTCAGATGAATTGCCTTCTGCGTCCGGTAGCTTTTCTTATGGCTTTTTCTAAAGTTTTTCAAATAACTGTCTTCTGTGTTCAACGAAGTATCATCCGAAAAATATTCTTCCCGGTCATTGGAAATCTCTTTGTGGATCAATCGCAGATATTGGTATGTGATCTCTCTTAAAAAGTTCATGCCACCCATTCCATCTGCCAGCACATGAAAAACCTCCAGATTGATCCGCTTCTTATAATAAGTCACGCGAAACAGATAGTTGTTGTTCTCATATGGCTCTATATAACGGCATGGATAATCATTTTCCCGGTATACCGTTGGTGCAGGCTTTGTATTTGTTTCAAAATAATACCAAAAGATACCTTTTCGCATCCGAACACGAAATGTATCAAAACGTTCTAATACTTTATCTAATGCAAGTTGCAAAACCACCCCCTGTATTTCTTCTTTTAAAGTAACGGAAATACGATATACATTTGTCATATTCTGCGTTGCGATCGCCGGAAAAAGATTTGCTGTATTATCCAGTTTTTCCCATTCTATGATATGATTTCTTCTTTTTTTGGATGTTTTCTTTTCTGTTTCAATCTCTTTCTTTTTCTTCTCTTTTTTCAAAATGTTATGTTCCTCGCTTTCAACTAAAATGAAAACAGTTTTAGTCATCTGCTTTCCTATACAGAATTATAAATGACAAAATCTTTAAGCTCCATTTTTGACAAATGAGCAATATCCGGATTTCAAAGTCATTTTTATATTTTATTGTAACAGAAGCATTCTTTAAAATCTACTCCTGTTCTTTTTGATACAAAATAGCACCTATTCTTCCCGGAAACATTGTGTATATTTTTTTCAAAAATCAGAATCATTCTCTTTCTTGTCCTATATCTTCCTTATCCTATAAAAAAGATTCTTATATATCTTTCATACAGCATCCCCCGAATATGTAATTGTACATGACGGACCGCCTTCCGATAACAGAGCACAGAATTATTATGTAAAATACAAAGATTATATTAAGAATGTAGCATCAAGCGAGATCTACGCAACATGGCCGCAGGAAACGCTGTATGCCAATATCCTTGCTATTCAGTCTATCACATTAAACCGTGTTTATACCGAATGGTATCGCAATAAAGGAAAAGATTTCACGATCACGTCTTCTACAGCATATGACCAGAAATGGATGGCAGGGCGTAACATTTTTGATAATATTTCGGCTGCTGTGGATACGATCTTTGCCAATTACATTGCCCGTCCAAATGTCACGCAGCCGCTTTTTACGCAATATTGTGATGGCAAACGTGTTTCCTGCCCAAAATGGATGCGGCAATGGGAATCAAAAACATTAGGAGACAATGGATATAATGCTTTAGAAATCTTGCAAAGCTTCTATGGTGACGATATTTATATTGATTCTTCCGAAGAAATATCCGGTGTTCCGGCATCCTGGCCCGGCGCTGACCTGACAATCGGAAGTACCGGAAGCAAGGTGCGCCAGATGCAGGAACAGCTTAACACGATCTCCAATGCTTACCCGCTGATTCCAAAGATCAATGCAGACGGTATCTATGGTGAACAAACTGCCGATGCGGTCAAAGTCTTCCAAAAAGTGTTTAAACTGCCACAGACAGGTGTCGTAGATTATCCAACATGGTATAAGATTTCTGATATTGAAAATAAGTGGATTGTTTTCGTTTAGGTAACATTGATTCAAAAAATTCAGTCTAAATAACATTTTATGCATATTGCATTTGATTTTTACATATGCTATAATGCCATTAAGCAAAGAGAAATGAGAAGTCCATGTAGTTTGACTTCAAAACAAAAACCCCGAAAGTGTGTCAGACTTTCGGGGTTTTCTATTCCTATTTTTGGTGTGGAAAGGCTTAATTCCACAGGCTGGTTACCGACTATTTATCACCGTCCAACCATTTGATGATGTAATGGCAAATTACACCTTTCCTTTATACCGCACTTTTGTATACATAACCTTAACTGCTATATAAAGTGAATCCTATAACAGTCCAATCATCAGCGGCTTTCATGTCGATATAAGGGCAGACACATTAGACGCAGAAACAAACACCTTTTTATTTTAACTCTGTCGTTATGAGATATTCTATTCTGGCTTTTATCGCTTTTATGTTTTTTTCTGTAAAACCATGCCATTGCGGAGCAAGGCTAAAGAAGTCCGTCATTACGATACCAGCGAAAGCATTAGCATCTATTTCTGCGATCTGCATATTATATGCTTCTAAATTTTCAATCTGATCCGATGATTTATAATCTTTAAAATAGAAAGTTTCGTTTGTTCTAAACTGCCAAGCATGGCGCACTTCGTGCGCTATAGCAAACATATAATCCGGATCCGGTTTCTCTTTTTTTCTTATATAAATAATGTCCTCATATGGTGCATACTGTGCCATTGTTGTTTTTGTCGAGAAATCAGACGCATCATATGATATAGCCGGCTCTGATATTTCTAAAATGTCACACAGTTCTGATATATATTCTTTTATCATAATTGTTTTAAGCTCCTAATGCGATCGGATAATCCTGCTCTGCTGCGCACTCTTTCAAGCTATCAAATGTTTCTTCCTGCTCGAATGCCATATCTTCAAAATCAAATCTGAATGTATACGGCTTAAAGTATTTTCTGTTTAATTTTACAGCAAATGCACTCACACCATTGTAGAAGTTGTGCACCCTTCTGACCTGCCAGTCTTTAAGATATACAGCTTTGTTGTTGTCTACAATCATTACCATGTTGCCTTTAATTGTTTTAATGTTGTTGGTGACGATAATAATGTTATCTTCATCAATAACTGAATTGTATTCAAAGTATTTATTGCTCTTTTTTGTTACTTCTCCGAAGAAGAATTCTAAATCTTTCTCTTTTCTACTTTTAATGTATTCGCTATATTTACTCATATTGATCAAATCCTTTCTATGTTATTATAATATTTCCTTTTGACAATATTATAATAACATAAGTGCATTATATTGTCAATATTATAAGTGCATTATTTTAGATATTTTTCCATTTTTTCAAGCTCTGCATTAACTACTTCTTTTATAAAAGAACTAGGTACTTTTATACCGACATTCTTCATTCTATCTCTTGTTCCTGCCGGAAATATAACATTTATCCGGTCGTTCTTTTTTTCGTACTTTCTAACCGCCTTTCTATGTTCTTCGCTCGTCTTTAATTCTGCCATTACTATTCTCCTTTCGTATTGCGATTTTACATTATAGTATCATAAGTGCATTATATTGTCAACATTGTACACTATCAACAAAATAAGTGCATGATATTTGTATACTTTTGCTATTGTATAAGTGCATGATATTTGTTATTATATATACAGATCAAAGAAAAACACCAAATACATAGGAGGTACAGAGTTATGACAAAGGCGGAATTGATGAAAGAATTTGACGAATTACAGAAACAGAAAAAAGTAC
>OGPZ01001409.1_pt1 | contig 17219 bp, 9 predicted proteins | sample 1553111 | NCBI WGS metagenome assembly OGPZ01 (sample SAMEA2579968, study PRJEB22360) | human gut metagenome
TTGACACGAAAAAGTGCCTTTTTTGATGAAAAAACTATTGACATTTTGTTTCAGGTAAGACAGCAAAATCTATTCTGATCAGTTGCGGTGCAAGACTCGCACCCTTTGATATTGCGGAACTGCGGGAGCTTATGAGTTATGACGAGTTGGAATTGGATCTGGTTGGTGACAGGAAAACTGCATGACGAAGCGTTTATCCAGCTTATATGGAAATTCCTAAAAGCAGGATATATGGAACAATGGACATTCAACAGAACCTATAGCGGAGTGCCGCAGGGGTCGGGAGTCAGTCCAGTGCTGGCAAATATTTACCTTCATGAATTGGACAAATTTATGGGAAATTATGCAGAAAACTTCAATACAGAAGCTAAGAAGAAACATTTTTCTACAGCATATAAGTCCAGTGTCGGTAAGGCATACAGATATAGGAAAAAGGGCAGAGAGATATGGGATAGTCTGTCTGACGAAGAAAAGAAAATCAGATGCAAAAATCTTAAGGAACTGGAAATGATTGAAAAATCTACAACACCTTACGTCTATAACGACAGTAATTATAAAAGGGTGCAGTATACGAGATATGCGGATGATTTTATCATCGGGGTTATTGGTAGCAAAGCAGACGCAGAAGCTATCAAGAAAGACGTGAAAATATTCCTGCAAAAAGCATTGAAATTAGAAATGTCAGACACTAAGACAAAGGTTACGCACACTGGAGACAGAGCAAGATTTCTAGGTTACGACATTACGGTATCAAGAGTGCAGACGCTACAGAAGGCTTCTAACGGAAGGGTTCAGAGATGTCAGACAGGAGTTGTTAAACTGTACGTTCCACGCGAAAAATGGGTAGGTAAGTTAATTGAATACAAAGCAATGAAAATCAAAATCAACGAAAACGGAAAAGAGAGATTTGTAGCCCTTCATAGGGGAAAACTGGTAAACCAGAGCGATATTGAAATTCTCGCAAGATACAATGCAGAAGTCCGTGGACTATATAATTATTACACCATAGCGAATGACTCCTTTAAAATAGGGAGATTTGCCAATGTAATGAAATACAGCATGTATAAAACATTTGCGTGCAAGTATAAGACGAATGTTCATGAGATTAAGCGGAGATATTGCAGAAACGAATTATTTACAGTTGCGTATGAAACAAGGCAGGGAATGAAAACAACAACATTCTACAGGGATGGTTATAAACGGAAGGAATGTGCTACAAAGTTTGATAATGTAAGCGAGCTTCCGCAGTTTTCAAGATATGCCAAAACTAACACTCTCAAACAGAGAGTGGAACGTCATACTTGTGAATTATGCCAAAAAGACTGTAGAAATCTGGTAATACACCAAGTTAAGAAACTCAAAGATTTAAAGGGAAATACAGAGTGGGTATTACTCATGCGAAAAAGGAGACGGAAAACACTCGTGGTATGCCCCGAATGCCATAATTTAATTCATTCGTAACACCGCAAATGATAAGCGGAAAGCCGTATACATCGAGAGGTGTACGTGCGGTTTGGGAGGGAGTGGATGCAAGTCCTTTTCGAAGGATGAGCTGAAGCTTACCTCATGATACGACCTTATTCCTGGGTGGAAAGGAAAAAACGACATTAAAAGAAATAGCGGAGATCCTGGGAAAAGAAACCATAGATCTTTATAACACATCGGATACGAGAGGCAGTCAGCGGTCTTATGGAATGAACTACCAGAAAACAGGAAAGGAGTTGATGAGCCAGGATGAAATAGCAGTTATGGACGGAGAAAAATGTATTCTGCAGGTGAGAGGTGTCAGACCATTTTTCTCAAATAAATACGATATTTGCAAACATAAAAACTACAAATATCTGTCCGATTATGACAAAAAGAATACCTTTGATATTGAAAAATATCTGAGCACTAATCTGATACTGAAACCAGAGGATGAAGTGGAACTGTATCAGATGTAACTTCTCGACAAATTGTCGGGAAGTGGATCATGGGAGGAAATCATGAGTAATTTGGAAAAAAGGAACAGTCGGTATCCATCGACGAAAATGAATATACCGACTGTACGTGTGAGGAATTTTCCAAGTAGAAAATCCTATGCTTAGTGTAGCACAAAAGGCAGGGTTTATATAGTGTTTTCTTCCCTTCCTGGAAAAAATCTAAGAAAGGACTGGAAAATGTAAGTTTTCCAAAGGTACACTTATGGCATTTTTTACAACGGCAATTACGACCTTAAAAACATTGGTTTGTGCGATCGGAGCCGGACTTGCAGCCTGGGGAGTGATCAATCTGCTGGAAGGATATGGAACGGACAATCCGGGTGCAAAGTCACAAGGAATAAAACAGTTGATGGCGGGCGGTGGCATCGTACTGATTGGAATAAACCTGATTCCACAGCTTGCAACTTTGTTTGGATAAATAAATGGGTGGAATAACCGAAAAAATAACAGAGTTCATAAAGGATCTGCTAACAGGCTGGATCACATCAAACCTGGATACCATGTTCACCGATGTAAATACCAAAGTAGAAACGATTGCTACAGAGGTTGGGAAAACACCCCAAAATTGGAACAGTGGCATTTTTTCCATGATAAAAAATCTGTCGGATAATGTCATTGTCCCCATTGCGGGGATGATTATTACATTTGTACTGTGTTATGAGCTGATTTCCATGATTATGGAAAAAAACAATATGCACGATACGGATACGTTTATGTTTTTCAAATACATTTTTAAGATGTGGGTAGCGGTATATCTGGTTACTCATACTTTTGATATTGCGATGGCAATTTTTGATGTAGCGAATCATGTGGTATCCAATGCTGGCGGTATGATAACCGGTTCCGCATCTATTGATGTTACAGAAGCATTGAAAACGCTTCTTGAAACACAGATTGAAGATATGGGAATCGGAGAATTACTGGGGTTTGGTCTGGAAACGATGCTGGTCAGTTTATGTCTAAAAATCATATCAGTCCTGATTACCGTCATTTTATATGGACGAATGATAGAAATATATCTTTATGTCTCTGTGGCACCTATTCCGTTTTCAACATTTACGAACAGGGAATGGGGAAGTATTGGAAATAATTACGTGAAGGCATTATTAGCGTTGGGATTCCAGGGATTTTTTATGATGGTATGTGTTGCGATTTATGCAGTTCTGGTAAATGCTATTACAGTTGCGGATAATCTTCATACAGCTATCTGGTCAGTTGCAGCATATACAGTTATTTTATGTTTCAGCCTGTTTAAGACCAGTTCCCTGGCAAAATCAATCTTCAATGCACATTAGGAGGAAACAAGAATATGGCATATGTTCCAGTGCCGAAAGATTTTTCAAAAATAAAGACAAAATTAGCACTGAATTTAACTAAAAGACAAATTATATGTTTTTCTCTGGCAGGAATTTGTGGTGTTCCGGTCTATTTGCTGACAAAAGCAGGAATGGGAACAGATGTGGCAGCAACGCTTATGATCATAGTGATGCTGCCATTTTTCTTTTTTGCAATGTATGAAAAGGATGGATTTCCAGCAGAGAAAATATTGCTTCACATTATCCGGCAGAAATTTTTAAGACCTGGAATCAGGGTCTATCGTTCCCAAAACTTATATGACCGGATTATAGAGTACGATAAATTAGAGAAAGAGGGTGCATGGCTTGAGAAAAAGGCAAAAGAAGCCAGGGAAGCGAGAAATCCGTTCCATTTCTTTAAAAAAGCAGACCGAAAAAAATAAGAAACAGAAAACCGGGCTTACGAAAGAGGAAAAAAAGCGTCTGAAAGAACTTCGGATGATAAAAGCGGAGAATCAGAAGAAGAGGAAGCCTTTTACAGCGCAGGATACGATTCCATATAAGGAAATATATAAGGATGGTATCTGTAGGACAGATGATAACTATTATTCAAAAATGGTGCAGTTCTACGATATAAATTACCAGTTAGCGCAGAATGATGATAAAGCGGCTATTTTTGAGAACTATTGTGAGTTCCTGAATTCATTTGACAGCTCTGTTGAGGTACAAATTACATTTCTTAATCAACAGGTGAATTTTGATGAGTATGCAAAAAATATTGATATTCCAGAGCAGGATGACTGTTTCAATGATATCCGGAAAGAATATTCGGATATGTTGAAAATGCAGCTTTCCAAAGGAAATAATGGGCTTGTAAAAACAAAATATATTACATTTTCCATTAAGGCGGATAATCTGCGAAATGCAAAATCCAGGCTGGAGAGAATTGAAGCCAGTGTATTGAATAATTTTAAGGTGATGGGAGCCATGGCAGAGCCTTTAAATGGGGTAGAACGTCTGAAAATTCTGCATGATGTGATGAATATGGACACAAAAGAATCTTTCCATTTCCATTATGGGATGGTTGCAAAAACAGGTCTGCAGACAAAAGACTTTATTGCACCTACCGGATTTGATTTTCGCAATGACAGCTATTTTAGGATGGGACAGACTTTTGGATGCGTGTCATATTTACAGATTACATCACCAGAACTTACGGATAAACTGCTGGCAGATCTGCTGGATCTGGAAGAGAATCTTATCATCAATATGCACCTGCGTCCAATTGATCCCAAGGCAGCTATTAAAAGCCTGAAAAGTACGCTGTCAAATATTCAGAAAATGAAAATTGAAGAACAGAAGAAAGCGGTCAGAAGCGGATATGATATGGATATTATTCCAACGGACATTTCTACATACGGAGAGGATGTGGAGGGATTGCTCAATGAAATCCAGTCCAGGAATGAGAAACTTTTTGAACTTACTTTTTTGCTGATGAATACAGCGGACAATAAGAGAAAACTGGACAATATTGTGTATCAGACTGCAGGAATCGCCCAGAAATATAATTGCAATATACGGAGACTTCAATATCAGCAGGAACAGGGACTTGTGGCATCACTACCACTGGGAATGAACCAGACTGGAATACAGAGAATTATGACTACGACTTCTACAGCAATCTTTGTTCCGTTTACCACACAGGAACTTTTCCAAGGCGGTGAAGCTCTTTACTATGGCTTAAATGCACTGTCAAACAATCTCATTATGGTGGATCGGAAACGATTGAAAACACCTAACGGCCTGATTTTGGGTACTCCTGGTTCCGGTAAGAGTTTTGCAACGAAAAGAGAAATTCTCAATGTTTTCCTGATTACAGACGATGACATTATTATCTGTGACCCGGAGGGAGAATATTTTCCGCTGGTAAATGCCTTAAATGGTGAAGTTATTAAAATCAGTGCAAAAAGTAATGATTACATCAATCCTATGGAAGTGAACCTGGATGTTATTTATCATCCGGAGAAATACAGGATTAATGGCGATGTGGAGGATATTGATACCATTATTGCTGATAAAGCAGAGTTTATCACATCTTTCTGCGAGGTCATTATGAAGAAACCTCAAAATGCAGAATTAAATGGTGATGAGGTTTCCATGATTGACCTGTGTGTAAAAGACATTTATAAAAAATATCTTTACAATGATCCAAAACCGGAAAATATGCCGACTTTGCAGGATTTCTATGAACGTCTGAACTTTTATGCACCAGATAAACCAGCAGCACAGAACATTGCCAACAGTCTGCAGTTGTATGTAACAGGATCGCAGAATGTATTTAACCATCGAAGTAATGTCGATACGCAGAACAGAGTGGTATGCTTTGATATCCGGGAACTTGGAACCACACTACGAAAAGCAGGGATGTTGATTGTCCAGCATATGGTTTGGACAAGAGTATCACAGAACCGCAGTCGCAGGAAATCAACCCGTTATTATGTGGATGAATTTCACCTTTTGCTGAACCAGCCACAGACTGCTAATTATTCTATTGAAATGTGGAAGAGATTTCGTAAGTGGGGTGGAATCATTACAGGAATCAGTCAGAATGTAACAGATTTTCTTGGCTCTCTGGCAGTAGAAAGTATTGTGGGAAACAGTGATTTTATCCTGATGTTAAATCAGCACAGCGGGGATCAGAAGATCCTTGCGGAGAAATTGAATATTTCCAAGCATCAGATTTCTTTTGTAAATAACAGTAATGCAGGAGAAGGGCTGCTTTTTTACGGAAATGTAATCATACCTTTTGCAGACAGATATCCGCAGGATACCAGAACCTATGCTTTGATGAGTACTAAACCGGATGAGATTCAGACTTAACGGACAAAAAAGCAGAGGTGAGGTACATTGGGAAAACAAAAATATACGGCGAAAGAGAAGAAAGTCAGCCGTATGACCAGAAATGGTCTGGTTGAGGAAAATCTTGCAACAAAGGAGACCAGAAAAGTTACAAACAGCGATCAGGAGTTGCCTTATAAACAGAAGGATGTAGAACAGGCATTTATTACTTCTGAAAAGAAGAAAAACTCTCATAAAAAAGCTGAAAAGAAACAATTTTCCGAAAAAGTTCAGGAGGGAAATCCTGCCAAAAAAGAAGAGGCTGCAAACAGTCCTCCGGGAAAACGAAAAACACAGGGACGGTACAGATACCGGGACAAGCCTGCAGGTGTATCTGTGGATTCAGCGGTAGAAATACGTGAGCGCAAAGAAAAACACAGGAGCCAGTATCAGCGACAGAAAAAGAAACAGCAGAGACTGCAGTTTGGAAAACTGGAGACAGATGGAAGTCTGAAGAAAGAAAAGAAAACTTCGGCTGAAACAGATGGAGGACATTTTCAGGCAGAGAAGAATGATGTTTCTACAAACCGAAAAAAAGGAAAGCAGAAATATAGCCGAAAAACAATAAAAACTTATCAGGAAGTGGATAAGGCTGCAAGAAAACAGGAAGCTGAGAGGCAGAACAAAATTCCGAAAGATTCTGTTTATACCAAGAAAACAAATGAGGAACAGAAAGCAAAGGTAAAGTACCATTTATATTTCGACAAAAAAACAGGGAAAACGGATGGTAAAAAGAAAACCTTGTCTTCTGTTCCAAAGAAAGCATTAAAAAATGCAGTATATCAGAAAGCTGGCGAAGACGAAGAGGAAAACAGTGCTGTAGATGCAGCACATAAGCTGGTGCGTTCAGGTGAGTGGATATTACAGGAACATAGCAGTAGAAATATCCGGAAGAACCGCAGTCAGATACATAAAGAAAACCGTTTAGAGCAAAGAGCCTGGAAGAGTGCATCCAGGTATCAATATCAGAAATATCTGGAAGAACATCCAGAGATGCAGAAAAAGCTGATCAGAAAATTAATACAGAAGCAGAGGATTAAGCGAGAGTATCAGATGGCATACCGGGCTGGGAAGATTGCAAAAGAAACAAAAGACACCTCAATCCGGTCAGTAAATCTTGCTACTAAAATTGCAAGAAAGGCACAGGAAGTATTTGTAAGAAATGTAACTACTCTGATCTCAATGGGGTTGTTATTGATTTTACTTCTTTCCGTAATGACAGGATTTGCTTCCTGTTCGGCTATGTTTTCTAATGGAATTTCTACGGTAATCGCTTCCAGTTACATTGCGGATCCGGACGAAATTGAAAAAGCAGAGTTGTATTATACGCAGTTGGAAGCCAGTCTTCAACAGAAAATAAACCAGATGGAAGCCCGGTATCCAGGAAAAGATGAATACAGATATAACATTGGTGAAATCGGCCATGATCCCCATACATTGATCAGTTATCTGACTGCCAGGTATGGGGATTTTAAGTTTGATGAGATAAAAGGAGAACTGGAAACAATTTTTTCTTTACAGTACGGAATCACCGTAGAGGAAAAAAGTGAAACCCGGCAGGAAACATCTACAATACAGGTAGGGCAGTCATTGGGAAATGTTGTGACCAGTGGATACTGTAACTGTCCTATCTGCTGTGGCGTGTGGAGTGGAGGACCAACTGCTTCAGGGGCAATGCCACAGGCTAATCATACGCTTGCGGTTGATGCTGCAAACCCATTTCTTCCAATGGGGACGAAAGTAGTGATGAATGGGATTGAGTACACCGTAGAAGATACTGGAAACTTTGCCCAGTATGGTGTCCAGTTTGATGTTTATTATGATAATCACGCAGTAGCTGAGGCACATGGTCATCAGACCTGGGAATGTTTTCTGGCAGAGGGCAATCAGAACTCTGTGGAAGTTACCCGTACAGTAACTGCAGATGTACTGAATGTTTCTGTTCAGGCAAAACCGCTTAGAAGTGTTATTCTGTCCAGAATGGAAGAGGATGAGCAGGAAATTTATGAAGAGGTCTATTCCAACAGAGGAAATTTACAGACATATAAAACTCCGGTTGAGTTAAACTGGTATGCCTATATCAGTACCTATTATGGGTATTCTGTAAACAATGGAACCGGGCAGACACAACTTCACAGAGGTGTGACGGTTAATGTACGACAGGGAACAGAAGTGAAGTCAGCGATGAATGGTTTTGTTGTAGATGTAGGATATAGCGGAACTTTTGGAAATTATGTAGTTACGCAGGATAAAAAAGGTGTGCAGATTAAATACGCTTATCTGCAGAGCATTTCGGTAGCAAATGGTCAGGAAGTAACAACAGATACTGTAATTGGTACAACGGGAAGTACAGGAAGTGCAACCGGAAGCCAGTTATATTTGGAACTGGTCAAAGATGGGGAATATTATAATCCTGTTTTTTATATCAGTACCGGAGATAGCGGGCTGTATGGTGGAGGCGGCAGTTATGATGATGAGACTGTGCGGAGATTATTTTCGGAAGCAGACAAATATCTTGGTATGCCGTATGTATGGGGCGGTTCCAGCCCGGAGACTTCTTTTGACTGTTCTGGTTTTGTAAGCTATGTGTTTACCAATTCGGGTGTCTGCAATATGGGAAGACTTACTGCACAGGGAATTTATGACATTTGTATGCCTGTATCACCAGAAGAAGCAAGGCCAGGAGATATTATCTTTTTCACTGGGACGTATGATGCGGGAGAGCCGGTTACCCACGTAGGAATTTATGCCGGAGATGGACAGATGATCCATTGTGGAAATCCAATTCAGTATACGTCCATTAATTCTGCATACTGGCAGTCTCATTTTTATGCTTTTGGCAGGCCATAAGGAGGGGCGTATTTGAACATTGAACGAATAAAAGAAGAACTTGCAAGAACCTACGTTAAGATTGAAAAGCTACAGAAAAAAGCAAGGGATCTGGAAGAACAGAAGAAACAGGCAGAGGATATGGAGTATCTGAAAATTATCCGAAGCAATGGAGTTTCCGCAGAGGAACTTCAGTTGATGATTGATATCAGCAAGGAGGAACAAAAAAAGATATTGGAAACCAGAGAAAAGGAGCAGACAGAAAATGAAGAAATTTCATAAAAGAGCAGCTGTATTTTTAACCGCAGCTACGTTAGCAGGACTTCCGGCAGGAGCTTTCTTTTATAGTTCGCCCGGAAGTCTGACTGTATGGGCAGATAATGTAGAAGTGGAATCATCAGAAGAAAGCAGCCCGGAAGATGTTGATTTTTCAGATGAATCAGAAGCTGAAATTCTTGCAGATCCAGTGGAACAGGCACAGGAAGATGCAGGAAATGATGTGACGGAAACACCAGAAGTAGGGATTACCTTTACAGAACCCGAAGGCTGGCAGACAGATACGGCAACCGTAAAAATTCAAGTGGAAGATACAAAGAATACAGGTGCTTTTTCTATTGCAAAAGTAGAAGCAAGACTTTCAGAAAATGGAGGATGGTCAGACATAACCGGAAATATGGAAGTATCCATCTCTTCTAATTGTAGTGTTTATGTGAGAGTTACCGATCAGAATGGAAATACTTATGAGCAGAATCGTTACATAGAGTGTTTTGATAAAACCAAACCAACTATTACTGCGGCTGCGAAGAATGGGATACTGATCGTGCAGGGAGTTGATGCGGAATCGGGAATTGCTGCTTTGTATGTCAATGGAAATGAATTCACAGAACTGACGAATAATACGTTAAATGTCCGTTTGCAAAAAGCGGATACTTCCTATGAATACTTTACCCTGCAGGCAAAAGACAAAGCAGGAAATATGTCAGAGATCTATAAAGTAGGAAACCCTTATTATGAAAATCCAGATGCAGTAAAAGAGAATACAGAGGTTTCCGGAACGGAGCAGAATGCAGCTTCTTTGCCAGCCGATGGAACTGCAAGTAAGCCCACCAGTGCTACGGCAACCGTAACGGAACATCAGACAACGAACGAGACTGCTACTGCACCAACAGAACCAGAAAACACAGGAAATGAAACGGATACAGAAGCAGATACCGGACGGGTGCAGGGAGAAAGTTCTGCTTCCGGCATGACAACAGGAACAGTTCAGGACAAAGGGGGAAAGGAATTTTATACGATCAAGACAAAAAGTGATAAGGTTTTTTATCTGATTGTAGATAAGGATAAAACGGATGAAAATGTTTATCTTCTTACAGAGGTAGGCGAAAATGATCTTTTGAACTTTACGGATACCAACATGGTCACACTTCCACAGAACCAGGCTATTGCAGAATCCGCACTGCCACTTGAAACAGAGAAGATCACAGAGACACCGGAACCAGAAGTTACGATCATACCGGAAGAAAAGGAAGAACCTGAGAAGAAAAGCAATAATTCCGGCACGATTTTATTAATGCTGCTGGTTCTGGCAGGAGTTTGTGGTGCTTACTATTATTGGAAATTTATGAAAGGAAGAAATACTTCTTTTGATTATGAAGAGGACGAGGACGACGATGAGGAGGAAGAAGATACAATTCGTGAGGATGATGAAGAATTAGAAGAATATGAAATGGAAGGTGAAGTAGAAGACGAAGAATCAGAGGAATAACTTTGTTTCACTTAATTACAGCGACAGGTGCAGAAAGGAGATAGAAAATTGCAGCTTGTAATTGCGGAAAAACCCAGCGTAGCCAGAAACATTGCGAAGGTGCTTCATGCCACAAACGTAAAAGATGGCTACCTGGAAGGAAAAGAATATCTGGTTTCCTGGTGTATTGGGCATTTGATTGAACTGGCCAGTGCAGATCAGTACCGGTATGACTGGAAAGCATGGAAATATGAAACACTTCCCATGATCCCGGAGAATTGGAAATATCAGATTAAAGAAAGTACCAAAGGGCAGTTTCGGGTTTTAAAGGAACTGCTTCACAGAGCAGATGTCACAGAAATTATATGTGCAACAGATGCAGGAAGAGAAGGGGAGTTGATTTTCCGTCTGGTATATAACCAGGCAGAATGTAAACTTCCCTTTAAAAGACTGTGGATTTCTTCCATGGAGGAAAAAGCAATTCTGGAAGGATTTCAGCAGATGAAAGATGGACATGAATATGATAATCTTTATTATTCTGCGGTGGCGAGAAGTGAAGCAGACTGGCTGGTGGGAATTAATGCCACCAGACTGTTTACGGTGCTGTATCACCATCGGTTGATTGTAGGTCGGGTGCAGACACCTACACTTGCAATGCTGGTGGAACGGGAAAAGAGCATCGAGAACTTCCAGAAAGAGAAGTATTATCTGGTTCATCTTCTGATGGATGGATTGGATGCTGTAAGCAACCGGATAAAAGAGAAAAGTGCTGCCGTTCAGATGATGGAGGATATGAAGGATGAAACTGCACAGATTCTTTCAGTAAAGAAAGAGAAGAAAAAGGTACAGCCGCCGAAATTATATGATCTGACCACATTACAGAGGGAAGCAAATCGTCTTCTTGGATTTACGGCACAGCAAACCTTGGACTATACCCAAAGCCTTTATGAGAAGAAACTGGTGACGTATCCAAGGACGGATAGCCAATATCTTACAGATGATATGGAAGAAAATGCTCTTCTGGTTGTCGGGGCAGTAAATAGTATGTTTCCTGAAATGTCAATAAAGGGTTCAGAACCAGATATAAAGAGACTTTTGAACAGTAAAAAGGTATCAGATCATCATGCAATTATACCAACGGTAGAAATTACAAACATGGATTTAAAAGCACTTCCGGGTGGAGAAAAGGAAATTCTCATGCTGATTGCATCAAAGTTATTATGTGCATCGGAACAGGAATACATATATGAGAGTATTAAGACTGAAATTTCCTGTCATGGAGAACTGTTTACTGCATCTGGAAAGAATGTTCTCCAATATGGATGGAAAGAAGTGGAAGAACGGTTCTTTAAATCATATGGGAAAAATGCAGAAAAGCCAGAAGAGGAGGAAAGTGATTTTCCAGATATAAAAATAGGACAGGTATTTGAATGTGTTGTTGTAAAATTTAGTGAACATTTTACAGCACCGCCGAAACATTATACGGAGGATACGCTCCTTAGTGCCATGGAACACGCTGGAAGCTCGGATACGATAGAAGACGCAGAGAGAAAAGGGCTTGGAACTCCGGCTACCAGGGCAGCGATTATTGAAAAACTGATTGAGAAAGGCTTTATTGAGCGTAAAAAGAAGCAGATATTACCTACAGCAGATGGAAGAAATCTGATCAGGATTCTTCCGGAAATGATCAAATCACCAAAACTTACAGCAGAATGGGAAAATGATCTGATACTGATTTCCAGAGGCCAGAAAAATGTAGAAGAATTTCTCTTCGAAATTGAAAAAATGGTTACCAAATTGGTAAGTGATAATGGACAGCCAGTGGAAGAATACCAGAAACTATTTTCAGATGGTCGGAAAGAAATTGGAAAATGCCCAAGATGCGGCAATAAGGTTTATGTGGGAAAGAGAAATTATTATTGTTCAGGAAGTGATTGCAGTTTTACTTTATGGAAAAATAACCGATTTTTTGAGAGTCAGGGAAAAACACTTGATGAAGCAACTGTCAGGAAGCTGCTGAGTGAGAAGCAGGTGCATTTCAAAGATCTGGTATCAGAGAAAACAAAAAGGAAGTATGAAGCAACTATAAAGATGGAGGTTTCAGAAACCGGAAATCCAAAGTTTCAGTTGATTTTCCCGGAACGGAAGAAAGGAAAAAAAAATGAAGAATAAAAAAAATATGAGAAGATTTTTGTCGGGATTCTTGGCAATGCTTACAGTGTTATCTACAATTCTATCTCCAATACTGTCCTATGCGGCAGATGTAGTGCCAGTGCCAGAAGAGCCACCGTTATACGAAGAGGTAAAAAATGAACTTGATGCAGATGAGGTGGTAAAAGCAAAAGATCTGGAACTGGAAACAGGCAGTATTTTTGAAGTGGAGAAAGATTTTACCGGACTGGAAATACCAGATGAAAAAAAGGTGAAGATCACTTTCCATGAGGCAAAAAATGAGGAAAAGCAGGACTTTACAACAGATTACGAAGATACATACAAAGCTGTTTATTATGTAGAGCCAGTAAGTGGCCACCCAATTTATCAGATCAATCGTAAGCTGATTGTAAAGGAAGCGGTGGTGCAGGTTGCTGAATCTGAGAATCAGGAATCTGTAAGCAACCAGGAAGATGAGAATGAAGCAGAAGGCGAGGAACCAGCCATAGGCACTGCAGAGAGTGAAGAACCTGTGCAGGATGAGGTAAATGTAGAAATTCCGTCAGAGGATGAAATCTATGAAGAAGTAACTCCGACAGAAATTCCGGTTGAAGAAGAGCCAATAGATACACCAATCCCGGAAAACCCGTCTGAGGAAGTTTCAACAGAAGAACCTGCCATAGATGATAATCCGGATACAGACAGCACATTTGAAGAAATTACAGATACAGATCCGGAAGAAATGCCAGAGGCGACAGACGACTCTTTTACAGATGGAACAGAGAAAACAGAAGATGCAGATGGAAATTATCAGGTAAATATTGTTCGTGGAGAGGAATTTCATATTGAGCTGAACCATGAAGATGGACAGTATCAGCCAGGAGAAACCGTTGTTTTTTCCGGAGATATGCCGCAAGGCAGCTTAATTGCAGTAGGAACAACAAAAGTACAGGCAAACCAGACAGAGAATACAGAAGATTTATTGTATTCTGAGGTGACTTATCACGAAGAATCGGATAAATTCAGTTTTGAAATGCCAGCAGATGACATTGATCTAAGTGTTTCCATGGATCAGGCAGAAAACGGTATCATGTTACTTGCAACCGATACTCCATGGGATGATGCAACAAATATTGAAGCAAATAAATATTACTATTATTCAGATGGCCAGCTTCATCCGTTTGATACAGTTATGGGACAGGGTGGAAATGACAGCTACAAATATGTTCGTTACAAAGCAGGCGGAAAGACTTATACAGTAAATGCGTATTGTATGCAGCACTCCATGCAGTCACCTCCAAGTGGGACAACATATAAAAATATGGTTGAACTGGATGAAGGCGGAGATGATAAATATCTGAGAAAAGCCTTATTCTATGGATATGGCGGTCCAGGATGGGGACATACATTCAATGGATATAATGTAAAATCCATTATGGAAAAATATGGATGCAGTTCTGAGACAAGAGCCATGCAGCATTACCTGGTTGACTATTTATATGATGGCGAATCCGGATTTGGAGGTGCGCTTTCTACAACCGCTAAAAATACGCTGAAAGAGATTAAAGCAGCTCTTGCTAAAATGCCTGATCCGACAGCAATGAAACTTCTTCCAGGACTTTCCGTTAATGCAACGGGAAAGGAAACTGAAAGTTTTACCTGGAAGGCAAATGAAGCATTTACCATTACCATTCATCTGGAGAACGGAGTAAGCCTTGTTAATGAAACCACAGGAAAAACGGCATCTGGAAATGTCACTGTAAAGGGTGGAGAGAAATTCCATCTTGTAGCTACAACAGCCAATATGGGCAGTCTGAAAGGAAAGTATGCGATTACATCTAATTTTCCTTTGGATTTCCATGCAATGCTCTTAAAATTGGAGAGTTCACAGGACATTGGTTTTGGCTACTATACAGATTCCTCTGACCTGCAGATTACAGTTGACTGGCCGGAAGAAGCAGTTATTGAAATTACAAAGAAAGATGGAGATACTGGAAAAAATCTAGCTGGAGCCGTGTATGGGGTATATAGTGATAACGCCTGCACAAAGCTGATTGTTAAGATGCCGCCAACAGACAGCAATGGTTCTTCACGTGTAACTCTTACCAAGACACAGGATACTGTTTACTTAAAAGAGATTACAGCACCGGAAGGTTATGTTGTCCAGGCTTCTTCGTATGGAGTGAAATTAGTAGTTGGCAGTACAACCAAACAGACTGTAACGGACAAAGAGCAGAAAGGAAATCTGACCGTTTATAAAGAGGGAGAAGTTTTTGTAGGAGCTGTATCTGATGAAAATGGAACTTCATTCCAGTACGAGAAACGCCGTCAGAAAGGAGCCGTTTATAACGTATATGCTGCCGAGGATATTGTAACAGCAGGTGGAAAAACAGTTTACAAAAAAGGCGCAGAAGTAGCGAAAAATCTGATCACAGGTGAGAACGGTTCTGTAACGGTAAAGAATCTTCCGCTTGGAAGCTATAATGTAACAGAAGCACAGGCCCCGGAAAATTTTTATAATGCAAAAGAAACAAAAAAAGTAATCATTTCTTATGCAGGGCAGACTGCAGAAGCGGCTTTCTCAGGGACTACCTTTACAAATGACCGTCAGAAAGCAGTGGTGCAGGTGATAAAGAAAGACAAAGATACTGAAAATACACTATCCGGAGGGCATTTTGCTCTGTTTGCAGCGCAGGATATGAAAACTGTGGATGGAAAAGTAGCAGTAAAAAAAGATGCTCTGATTGAGACTGCAATTACTGGTACTGATGGAAAAGCAACATTTAAAGCAGATCTTCCAGTGGGATTTTCTTATTATGTAAAAGAAGTCCAGGCTCCGGCTGGTTATGTCAGAAATGAGAAAGATACTTATTCTTTCCAGTTCAGTTATACCAATGATGAACAGGCAAAAATTTCTTTCAGTCATACTTTTGTGAATGACAAGGTCAGTGCTGCAATCTCTTTGAATAAAAAAGATGCCGAGACAAAAGAAAATAAGGCACAGGGAGATGCTTCCCTGGAAAATGCGGTGTATGGACTTTATGCAAGAAACGACATTACCCATCCAGATGGAAAGACAGGCGTTATTTATAAAGCCGGAAGCCAGATTGGTACGCTAACTACCGATAAAGAAGGAAAAGCAAGGATAGAGAATCTTTATCTTGGAGAGTATTACATCAAGGAAATTACCCCATCCGTAGGATATCTGGCAGACGAGCATGAATATGATCTTGTATGCAGTGATGAAGGTGATCTGACAGCGGTTGTAGAAAAAGAGTGTACCTCACTGGAAACGGTGAAGAAACAGCCGTTTGAACTTATTAAAGCTGCCAATAATGGAGACACAGATGCTGCATTACTATCCGGAGCTGGATTTAGTGCATATCTGGTATCTTCTTTGGTGGTAAAAGAGGATGAAAATTATGATTTTTCCTCTGCAGAGCCGGTTGTGATCGGTGAAAATGGAGCAACGGAAATTTTTACAAATGAGAAAGGCTATGTAAAATCCATTGCAATTCCATATGGAACATATCTGGTGAGAGAAACTACAACACCCCATAATTACAAACCTGTAGATGATTTTATTGTCCGGATTACAGAGAATAAACCAACAGAGCCGCAGACATGGAGAGTTCTTTTGGATAAAGAATTTTCTGCAAAACTGAAAATTATCAAACAGGATGATGAGACTAAAAAATCTGTTCTAATTCCGGGAACAGAGTTTAAAATTTATGATATGGATCATGAAAAATATGTAGAGCAGGTAACTACATACCCGACAACTGTTACACATACCTCATATTTCACAGATATAGATGTATATCTGATACTGCCTCAGGATTCAAAAAATGGTCATTATAGAATCGAAGAGGTAACAGCACCGGACGGTTATACCATTAACAAAAATTATGTCGAAATACAGGTGGACACCAATACCCTGTATCAGACTGATCCGGTATCAGGTGATGCAATCATTGAAGTTGTATATGAGAATCATCCGGTGAAAGGAAAACTCACTGTACAGAAAAAAGGAGAGGTTCTTTCGACCTATAAGAATGATTTTAGGTATGAAGTTCAAAACCTTTCCGGTGCAGTATATGAAGTGTATGCTGCAGAGGATATTTATACAGCTGATTTCCAGAAAGATGACACAGGAAAAAGAATCCTGAAATATGCAAAGGGTGAAAAAGTTGCAGAACTGACAACGGATGAATCCGGAAAAGCAGAGCTTGATAATCTGCCTCTAGGAGAATACAAAGTTGTAGAAAAGACTGCACCGGAGGGATTTGTATTAAATGAAGAAGAACAGAAGATTTCTTT
>OGPZ01001418.1_pt1 | contig 17173 bp, 19 predicted proteins | sample 1553111 | NCBI WGS metagenome assembly OGPZ01 (sample SAMEA2579968, study PRJEB22360) | human gut metagenome
TTCGATAAGCATATCGGGAGTGACATCCGCCGCTGACAGCTTTTCCTGTATCTCCGCTATCTGCTCGGCTATGCGTTCGGGGGTGAAGTCTGCGCCCAGGGTGTCGGCTCTTGTAAACTTCTGTTGACCGTCACCTGATAAACGGAATTTCAGCTTGACCTTATTGCTTGGCTTGTAAACATATTCGATACTGCACTCCGAACATTTTTCAAGAAAATCCTTGAAGTCACGGCTGTAAAGCATGACCTCCGCAATCCTGACACGGAGCTTATCTTTCCACGACTTGCCCTCTTTCTGCATATTCCTCTCAAAGTGAGATACCCCATGTCCCTTTTCAGGCTCGGAGATAACAGATATACCGTGTTCAGCACATATCTCGTCCGAAATCTCACGCAACTCTGCCCACGCTCTTTCAGACTTTCTGCCTTGATTATGCTCGGTGGTAAAGCTCAGACCGTTATACAGATTTGTGTTGTTGAAAATGATGTGGCAATGCAGGTGCGACTTGTCATGATGAACAGCAATGACATACTGATAATCGCCTTTCAGATAACGGTCGCACAGCTCCTCTCCGATCTGCATAGCTTGTTCGGGCGTGACTTCACCGGGGGCAAAGCTCTGTATCATGTGGTAGGCAAGGATTTGGGTGCGTCCTGTTCCTGTGTTTCGGACGGCTCGGAAGTCCTCGCTTGCTCCTGCGCTATCGGCTCGGCAAGCATAAGAGTTGACATATAAACCGTCGATGGTCTTATCATCTCTTGTGATGTAAGCGATCGCTGCGCTGACTGTTGCCCTGATCGTATGGATAGAAGTGTATGCCAAATTTCGTTTACCCCTTTCTTTATCTCGGTAATATCCTCGGCATAGATGTGACCTGTGCTGTAAAGTCGGACAAGTATCTGGTTGATGTTTGCTCCGATGCGTTTCATCAGACGGTTACACTCGGCAATTTCGGAACGGTCGGGCGTGAGATCAACCCTCGCCCGAACACAATCACGGATATACTCGGTCTTGTTCTTGTAACCGTACTGCTCACACTTGGAAAGAATGTCCTGCATTTCCGATTCGGTGAAACGAACATTGAGGGTGTAGGACTTCTTCTCCTTCTTGCGTTTCAGGTACTTGCGTTCATCGTCGGTAAGCTGGCTCTCGTCCTTGTCGGCAAGGCACTTGTCAAGGTCGGCTCTGACCTCTTTGTCAAGTGCGTGATTGATTGCTCCCTCGTAGGTCATACCCTCAAACTCCATAGCCTTGTGTTTGGGCGGTCTTCCACGCTTCTTTTTCTCGGTTTTCATAGTGGTGTCTCCTTTGTTTGTATTTCGGCGTTAGCCGATTTTCTTGACCGCTGTGCGGTCGTTTCGGGGCTTGGGGTGTCCCTAACAAGCATTTGGTATTTTCGCTCGCTGTGCGGCGCAAAATACAATGCTTGTTATTTTTGTTGCGCTGTAGCGCTATTTTCCAGCCTGTGGGATTTTCATATCACTCAGGCTTTCGATGCTCCGTCAGCGAATTTGGAGCTATGCGACTTAAACTCTCCGCCGCTTAGGTCGGCGGTCATACTCGCTCACGCTCCTGCGTGATGCACTCAATATCATCACTCTTGAAATTGTAAACTGGCTCAGCGCAGTTATTGCGCAGTCTGGGCGGCAGTCCTATGAAATATGCTCCCATAAGTTAATACCAAATTATTGACCGCTTCGTTAAGTATACCGCAGAAAAATTTTATGATGAAAATGATATGCAGGGGTGCGTGTGATCGTCACAACGTCAAAGCCCTTCACTTTTCTACCGGTGTTTTTGAGAAAATGGCGTTGTTTTTCAGAAAAGTTTACACTTTGTTCATGACGGTTCTCCCTTGTGCCTAAATTCAACAGCATATTTCTATACAGAATGTGAATAGGTCACGGCGGCACTCGGATAAAACCCCCTCTATATATACAAGCACGTTCAATCAGGAAACGGGCATGATTTTTATAAAAATAGTTGCTCCGTGATAATAATTCTCCGTATTGAATAAATCAGAAATGGTGACCTATGCAGTATGCAGTCAATGTGATATGGCTCGGATTTGCAATGCTCGGTCTGCTTTCTGCAAAATTCCCCATAACAATTTCACGAATGAAGAAGTTTTATGGCGCACTCAACTTCTTGCGCAATGCGAATAGACTTTTGCTGTCCGAGAATGCTATAATATTAGCATAGGGTATTATCCCTAAATCCAATACATTGGGAGGTGATGAGAATGAGTAAGAAAGCTAAGACCGAGGTTGATGAGAAGTCCGCTGTTATCATTACGGATGCTGTTCTTGCGGAGAATCAGGCAAAGCTCGACAGCTACGAAAAGTCTATCAAAGCTGTGCAGGAGCGCAGGCGCAAGGTCATCATTGATAGCAAGCTCTACACCTACGATAAGCTCTCACAGCTTTACGGCGGTGCGGAGGGACAGGCACTTCTCGATGCTGTGACTGCGGAGCATACGCTGATCGGCAAGCTGACAGCAAGCGGTATGACCTATGAGCAGATTGGTGAGCTGGCTGACGATAGTTCTGCCGATGCTGACAACAGCTCGGACGAAAGCTATTCCGAAAAGTACGCTAAGCAGATGAGCTTTTCAGAAACAGATCATTCCTATTCGGAGTAACATATATTCCGACAACAAAACGATTGCTGTGTAAGGGACGGCTCTGCCGTTCCGTACAGCACCTGTGCAGGCGTAACGCCCCTGCAACAAAAAGCCATTGCGTGTAGAGATAGATAATCGCAGGCGGAAAGGAGACACTTGCCAAGAAAAGATACAGGATTTACTTTGGCTGAGCTGAATGAGAGATATAAAGATAAGCCGACCAGCAAAGCCGTGTACGAAGTGGACGGTCAGCGTTATGCTGTGACAAGTCATTTCGTGGGTGAAAAAGACCTTGATAATGTGCTTTATGAACTTGCTTTCAAAAGAGCGTTTCAGAAAACCGAAAAGAACTAAAAAGTTTTGAAAAAAGACTTGCCATATTCGGTTTTCTGCGCTATAATAGTTGTATCATCGAATATGGTTTGCTTTGATTGGAAAGGAGTTATTATGGCAAAGCAAACTACTTACAATGTCGGGATCTATGTGCGTTTGTCGCAGGAGGACGAACGTGCGGGCGAATCCCTTTCGATTGAAAATCAGAAGAAGATGCTGACGGAATATGTCAGCAAGCAGGAGGGGTGGAATCTTATCGAGATATGCGAGGACGATGGCTATTCGGGAACAAGTTTCGATAGACCAGGTATCAAGCAGATTCTTGATGATGCAAAGTCGGGAAAGATAAATCTTATCCTCTGTAAAGACCTTTCACGTTTCGGAAGAAATTATATCGAGGTCGGTCAGTATATAGATTACATTTTTCCTTCATTCAATATCCGCTTCATCGCCCTGAGCGACAATGTAGACACGCTTGACAGAAACAGTTCGGCAATGGATCTTATGCCTGTGATGAATTTATTCAACGAATGGCACGCCGCCAACACGTCAAAGAAGGTACGCAGTGTCATGGCAGCAAATTCTCGGCAGGGCAAGTATCTGGCGGCTTCAGCTTCTTATGGTTACATCAAGGCAGATGATGAAAAGCATACGCCCTTGATTGATGAAGATGCCGCCGTTATCGTAAGACGTATATTTGAGCAGAGGGCAAGAGGGTTAAGTCCGAAGCAGATCGCTATACAGCTTAACAAGGACGGCATCGCAACTCCCTCGGATCATCGTTATCAGCTTAAAGGCAAAGATAATCCCCTTGTGACTTCACATCTGTGGAATGATTGTATGGTGCGTGGCATTCTTAACAATGAGATTTATATCGGAAATCTCGCACAGCAGAGAGTGACAACGGTATCCTACAAAAATCACAAGCAGATACGCAAGGACAGGTCGGAATGGATAGTGATTGAAAATAATCATGAACCTATCATTTCAAGAGAGCTGTGGGACAAGGTTAGAGAGGTTGACGCATCGGTGAGTATCGGCAAGACAACAAAAGAAGGCGTGATTCTTCCGCTGTCAGGATTTATGTACTGCCCAGACTGCGGTTACAAGATGAAAATGAACAGAACCATGCACACCTCTAAGAAGCGTGGAACATATGAGACTGTCAGCTATCGCTGTGGTACTTATGTTAGAAGCGGAATGGACGGCTGCACTCCTCATTCCATTTTGGAAAGAGTAATTTCACAGATTGTTGTTGACGATATTAGAGCAAAGGCACGACTTGCCGTTGAGGACGAGGACGCACTCCGTGAAGCCGTTAGAAAACGCAGACAGGCTACTGCCGATGCGGAGAGCCAGCATAACAGCAAGGAACTCCATGAGGGTGAGAAAAGGCTTGCACAGCTCGAAACGCTTATCAGTAAGACCTATGAAGAAAAGCTCCTCGGTACTGTACCCGAAGAACTCTGCGTGAAAATGCTGAATCAGTATCTTGATGAGCAGAAGATGCTGAGAGAGAAAGTCGCTGTACTGAAAGAAAAGTGCGAAACCGCTGAACAGGCTGAAAAGGATATTGACAGATACATTGAAAATATCAAGAAGTATGTCGATATTCAGGAGCTTACCCGTGAGACTTGTTTGGAGCTTATCGAGTACATCGTGATTGGTGATCGTCCCGAAAGCAAGGACGAGGACAGGCAGATTCACATCTTTTACAAGTTCCTTGACAAAGGGCTTACGGAGAAAAGAAACATTCTGCTTCCGCAGAATGTGGAGTAAATAATATTTGGGTGTACTTTTATGGGGTTCTCCTCTGGAGTTACCATAACGCCCTCTGTTGTTTTTCCATCATATTTTGGAAGCACAGGCTTTTCTTGATTACAATTTGCATTATGTACAAGCAGTCTACACTTGCCAACATGATAAGTATGGAAATCTTCCACTTGAAAATTATACACCGTAACAGGTTCGTCTGTCAATTCGACAGAATGATTTTCAACCAAAAGAACATTGCAATTAGAATTAAGAAGTTCATATCCGATTGCAAGTTCTCCTGCTTTGATAAAGCCTTGATTTTTTTACAAAGAACGGGTGGTCAACAGTTGTAACGATTTCTTCGCCGTTCACAGTAAGATGAACGAGAGTAGTCACCTCTCTTATATATGTTTCAAGGACAGTTTTAGGAGAAGTTTTCATTGTTTCAGGGTCTGTTGAAATGACTTTATCTCCTGACTTTATCTTTTCTATAGCAAGCAAACTAACCGCCTTGGCATTACCTAAAAACTCACCTGCCGCTCCAAGTCCGCCAAAAACTAGTCATGCGATGTGTAGAACATCTTCTAATCTAATTTAATCTGAAATAGCAGGTGCTCTTTCCCTTGCCCTCTTTTTTTAGTTCTCCTGCGGCAACAAGTTTTCTTAGTGCACCTTCGATAGAACTGTCACTGAGAGTAGGACAGAGTTCCCTTATATCCTGCTTGTTAAATCGTCCTATTTTGCTTTTGCTTGCCATTCTGACCATCTCAAGTGCAGGCAGTTTTTCTTGAGCAAGGGAGGTACGCTCTTCAAAATCTTTATACGATGCAAGTATTGTGCCTAAAATGTACTTTATAAATGGCAAAGCATCCTCTTTGCCCTCGTGCCAGCCCGTCTGCGACTGACTCAGAGCACTGTAATACAGATCTTTGTTCTTAGAGATCTTTGCCTCGAGCGATATATATTTGCCAATGTAAAAACCATTCTGATACAGCAGAAGAGTGGTAAGCAGACGGCTCATTCTTCCGTTGCCGTAATTCAAAGGGTGTATACATAGAAAATCGTGGATAAATATAGGGATAATTATAAGCGGCTCAACCTCCAAATTACCGATAACACGATTGTACTCTTCACATATCCTGTCAAGTGACTCAGATGTTTCATATGGCGCGAGCGGAGTAAACAGTATTTCTGTATGTCCATCGGGATAAGCCGCACTGATATAATTCTGCACGCTTTTTGTTCTGCCAGCAAGCGGATTGTTCATATGACTATAAAGCATTTTGTGAAACTGCAGAATATAGTTCTGAGTTATCGGAATAGCGTCAAAGCTTTCGTGTATAACGTTCAGCACGTCTCTATACCCTGCGATCTCCTGTTCGTCACGATTTTGAGGAGTAGTCTTTTCTTCGACCAACTGTTTGATCCTCGTGCTTGTTGTTACGATACCCTCTATCGCATTTGAAGCTTCGGTACTTTGAATTTTTGCTATCTCAACAAGCTTCTCCATCTCTTGCGGACGCTGTTTCAAATACTGCTCCTGTTTTCCAGCCTCTTTGTATATGGCCGCTATAAGTCCGAGAATATCAGAATCCCACTTTTGTTCTTTAAAAGCAGAGTAATTAAAACTTCTCATTTCCTTACCTCCATTATTTTCCCTTAAATTATAATATAAAATAAGGGAAATATCAATAGGATAAGCAAATTTGTCCTTAATATTATGTGTGAAATAAGGGAATATATCCAACAGTATCCCTCTACTGTATAAAAGAGCCGGTTTCTCGACTCTTTTGGTATCTATAGCATTGGGGAACATATTCGTAATTTTACATCATAAATTGTTCCCCGCATTTCTTGTTTTGGTTATGAAAAAAAGCACCTATCAGTGATAGATGCTAATGGAATTTGATAAATGTAAACTTTTTTAGAAAGTATGATATAATATAGTATTGCATTAAATAAAAATACGAATCCATACTTACTCAGTCTATGTCATCTTACCCCCTCAATAACACCCTTATCCATTTCATGCACAGTATCGCACAGCACGGAGATGTCCTCCGCAGAGTGTGAGCATATAAGAATAGTCTTGCCCTGTTCTTTGTAGCTGAGCAGATATTCACGCATTTCTTTTACGCCGTCCTTGTCAAGACCGTTAAACGGCTCGTCGAGAATAAGTATCTTCGGATTTTCCATAATGGCTTGTGCAAGTCCCAAACGCTGCCGCATACCTAGACTGTATTTGCGGACGTGTCGCTTTAGATCAGGGTCAAGTCCAACTTGCTTCATGCTGTTTCTTATCTCATCTTTCCCTATCTTGTTGTTCAGCCCCGCAAGAAGTTTGAGATTCTTGTAGCCCGAATAGTAAGGTATAAACCCAGGTGTTTCAATAATGATACCCATATCTTTCGGGAAGTCAACGTCCTTGCCCACCTGCTTGCCGTCAACGATAATCTCACCGCTCGTGGGCTTGATAAAACCACATATGCACTTCATAAGCATTGTCTTTCCGCTGCCGTTTCTGCCGATAAGTCCGTGTATCTTGCCCTCCTCAAAGGACACATTTATGTGCTTTAGTATCTCCGTTTTGCCAAGCGTAAGGCATACGTCATTTACATTGATGATATTCATTTTGTCCCCCTAATCTCCTAACTTGCTATCTCTGCAACATTGTCGTAATTGAATTTTCTTATGGCGATAAAGCAGAACAACAGCAGTACCGCTATAAATAAGGCAAGGTAGCTGACCGAAAAACTCATTGACATAACAGGCTCACGGAAATATTTTGTGTAGTGCAGCCATATTATGCTGTTCGCCATTGGCATTGTCCACATAAGCGTGGTCTTTATGGAGCAGAACGCCGTGCCTAATGATATCACCGCTCCGCAGAGGACAAAACCCACAGTTTTGTGTTTCACAAGTGAAAAGCTCAGCAGGATAAGCCCTATTATCATGAGATATGCGAACACGAGCAGGTAGCTTTGCACTGCGGCTGAAAATACTGTGAGCTGATTGTAGAGATTTTCAGGGAGAAGCTGCACACCGAAATTGCCCGAATGTTCAGGAAAGCGTGAAGCGAACTCTGTCGCCACGTTGCTCCAGCCGTTGTACCAAAAGCCGTCTGAAAGCATTGGAAGCACTGCGCCCAAGAATATCACTGCAAGATAAGATAACGCCATAAAAATGAGCTTCAAAAGCTGTCCGAACAGCCAGTTCAGCCTGCCCACACGCATTATGTAGAAAACTGTGTTGGTGTCTATCTTGGGAAAATCTGCGATAAGTGTGAGGAAAACCAGCGGTATGATAAGAAGTATCGCACCCGAATTTGCTATGGCGATAAAAGGCTCAAGGATATTCAGCGGTTCGCCCATAAGCTCTGCGTTTGATTTAAGAGGCTCAATAGCAAAGCTGTAAATGAAGATAAGAAGCACTCCTAGGATTATCATTCGTGCGTCGCATACCCACTTTATGAACTCCGCTCTTGCGCAGAAAAAGCTTTGTTTAAGGCTGAAATTTTTCATCATAGCTGACCTACACCCCCTTGTCCTTGCGCAAATTCATCACGATAATAAATCCCAGCAGGGTAACGATCGCCCCCGAACAGTTCACCGCAGTTATCCACTTTGCACTTCTGTCAAAGCTTTGTATATACAGAAAATTCGTCACAGAGCTTGGATAAAAGGCGTTTGCTCTATCAAAATCAAAGTTTTCGTTGAAAAGATTTGCGTCTATTATCCTATTGAGCATTGTTGTAAGGACATAGTTGAGCATAAAAGGCAGGCAGGTTATGATATACGGATTTTTGCAGAAAGAGCTTAGGAAAAACGCAGGCAGTGTGGAAACTGCACCATATGCGAAAGCTACCGCAAGCATTTTGATTATGGTTTTACCTGTGCTGTCTTGCATTATGTATTGAAGCTGGTCGGCTGATACGTCAAACTCCGAAAGTGGTTGAAAAAGCACTGCACAGGCTATGCCGTAAACTGCGATACCAAGCATAACGGCAAGTCCGCCTGAGATAAGAGCGGATATGAATTTTGAAAGATAATATCTTAGCTTGCCTGTGCGAGATATGGTGAAACGCATCAGTCCGTTATTTCGCTCTGCACAGAAAGACACCATGAAAGGGAATGCCACGACAATAGGCAAAAACATTGTAATATATCCCGAAAGTCCGTTTCTGAAAACCAGCACAGAAGACAGCATTGGGTCGGTGCGGAGGATATTTTTATCGAGGGTGAAAAGTGACTCGAACACCGAATATGATTTATCGGTGGCAAGGTCTGTATAGGCTGAGGAGGTGAAAGCAAGCACTGTTGTCAGCAGCACCGCCCCTGCAAAGCCTATGTTTATTATGCTTTTGTTCAGGTCACATTTTATTGCGTTTAGAAGTTTTAGTTTCATTTCTCTATATCTCCGATCTCGGTGTAGATAAACCTACCAAGATTATTGCTGTCAGCTTTGGCGTAGGCGATATTTCCAAATTCATGCCCTGAGGGGTCATACTCCGCAGGGTCGGTGCAGATAACGGCGTAATCAAAACTCTCCGACTTTCCGCTATCGAAAAGGTCTGTGGAGCAGTCAAGTATCACCATGACTTCAAGCCCCTCGCTAAGCTCTCCGTCACAGTAATATGTTGGCACTGTGCATACTGTCTTTTTGTCTGTGAGCTTAATTTCGGCCGTGTTGTCGCCTATGGTCTGTACTGTGCCGAAAAAGCTGGGGTAGTCACTGGTCGTGAGCGGCTCATACGTCTTTGAGCCGTCATCATTCACCGCAACAAGTAAGTTGATATCCTCAATAATAAACTTGCCATCGGTAAAAAGATAGCCGCCGAACATAACATCATCAGCACTTTCGGGATATTTTCCTTTCTGCCACTCCTCAAGATCGTTGAAGTCAGCCGTGATAGTCCGATTTGCATTGCTAAGCTCATAGACAGAGCCGCTCTTGTGGCAAAGCTTGTAGTCATACTCCTCCGCAGGCACGTCCGCCTTGATGTCCTCATACATTCCCGAAGCGTATTTCTCGCCGTTAGGACTTACAACATCACAGCTGTATATTTTGGTTATGCCCTCGTCCGTAATTATCTCCGCAGAAATGACCTCGCCGATATCGTTGTTTATTATTGCTTGGGATAAGCTTTTCCCATTCACATATTTTTCATCATGTTCAAAAAGCTCGCTGTCCATTGCAAGCGTGTATTCCTTGCCGTCATAAACAAAGGTGAGCTGTCCGTTATCATAACCCACAGCCTCAGCCTGCAAAGTCACCCTGCTGTCCAAAAGGCTGTCAGTTCTGCTTTCCGCAGCCGACACCGCCGCAGATGAACTATTCTCGCTATTATTTTGACTATTTCCGCAAGCCGTCAGACAGATGATTCCGCCTATCACAGCAATACCAAAAAGCCGCTTTGTGATTTTGTCTGTATTTTTGTTTATTTTCATACAACTGTCCTTTCGGTTTTTGTTGATTTATTTATGTAGATATGGTATAATGGGAAAAATATGTTGAGCTTTCTGCTCGACAGATCGGAATTTAGAGGTGTTAAAATGTTTGCGATTAGTTTTGGAAACTTATGTTTTAATAGAAGCGCCGATAGAGAACAAGGCATTGAATTTGTGATCGCACCAAAACAAAACTACCAGTCTTTAGATCATTTTGTTGATGCAGTATTTGAATTTATGAACACAGATCCTGAATTTGCAGATAACTATGATGAAATCTATAAAAAACGTATTTATGAGCCAGTTCCAGACATAGAATTGAATTTTTTGAGATCTCGCTTTTCTGATATGAATAATTCAGTAAACATAATTTTAGAGCCGTTTATAAGAGCGGAATATCTTGTTAAACCGAGATGGAATGATATAACTGTTATAATAGAAACTAAGAGTAATTATATATTTTATAATTGGGGTACAACAGCCTAAATTCTCGTTTATCTACACTTATTTTTCACAGCACTCAAACGAATGCTGTGATTTTTTATGCCCGATTTTCCTCCCAAAAGCTCCGCACTATGAAACTACGAAACATCAACAAAGACCTCGCCGCCCAGCGCATTGACTTTGATATATTCCTTTGCGCCTTCGCTTGCGCCATCGCCGCCATTTATCTCGAAACACCACATAGGCTCAAAGGTTTTTGGTGTCTTGTTGTATTCCTCCGCCAACTGTTCAGCCTTAGCAACATTGTCCTCTTCGGTCATATCCAATGCTGGCTGATTTGCAAGACAGCAGTACATAAGCTCAACATTTGAAAACTCATAATAAGACCCTTTTGCAAGCTCCGTCTCAAGAATTTTCACCGCCTCGTCAAATGGTATCATCTCAGTTTTCTCTGTTTTGTCAAGTATGTTAAGTGGCGCATTTGCGTTGATAAAATCAAATTTGCCGTCCTCCCCAATAGAGCCTGTCACCTGCAAAAACGTCCAGTAACTCATATTATTCTCGTTGTCTGTCCGACTGTATGCAGAGGGCGAATACTGAAAAGGCACATTTTCATAGTCAAGACTTGCCGTAAAATCAATTCTGCCCACAGTGTCATTCACCGAAAACTCTTTGGTATTGATCGTAAAATCCTTATAAAAATCAGCAATATAATTGTTTAAGCCACTGTCGATATCAGTCACATCAATGGCTTTGCCACCTAAAGTAATGCCGCCCTCGTCAAGCCCCACAACATAAGTCTGTCCGCTGCTGTTTTCTTGAAACTCATAGTCAGCGGAATAAAGTGCAATATCCATACCCCAGTATGCAGAGGTGTTCATTCCAGCCTGATAAACTATTCCGCCATTGTCAGTTGAAAGTGCACTTTCGTCGAAATCGTCACCATAAAAAGTCTTGAATAACTTTTCAGCATTGGTCATATCATCATTTTTCAAAGTATTGCAGGACAAAGAATATACCTTATTAAAGTCCACTTTGCTAATCTTTTCTGGCAGCTTAAAACTGCCGTGATCGCTGCCAAGCAACTTATCACAGCCGTCATAAGCCTGTTCCACAGGCTCAAGCCTTGCATCATCTGTACTGTGGTTATTGGATTTGTTGTCCTGAGATGAACAACCAAAAAGGAAAAGAAAAAGCAGAGATATAACAACGCCATAATTTTTTTTCATTATTTCACGACCTTTACTAATATTATGAGCGACTATCGGCTGATAAATTTCAGACAATATGTCGCTCATATGTTATTTTAAGTGCATATATTAATAACCAGAAGTACTTCCAGAAGCAGATGTTGCTTTTGAAGCATTTTTAGTTATAGAAACAACGTTTTTAGCATTCATGCCAACTGTTATCTGATACCACGAGCCTGTAGTCTTCTGTGTACCCGTAGATGTTGTGATCAAATTCCAAGTGTTGTTTTTCCAAACATAACACTTGGTCGTAACTGTAGTATTTTTACTTGCAGTCAATTTGGTATATGTAGTGTATTTACCAGATTGTGTTGTTTTAAAATTAAGTGTTTTGGAAGTCACGTTATCGCTTGAAGGTGCTCCCGGCGTGTTGCGAAGACTAAATGCTTTACTATCTGCCGCACTAGCCCCAATAGCCATAGAACTCATCATCATAACAGCAGCACCCATAGCTGCGATCCTCTTAACGATATTTTTCATATTAAACGTTTTTTCATAATATAGGTGTGATTTTCTTCAAGTTTTGTTGCAGAGTAATTTAACTTCATCATATCACACAATTATTACAACGGGTAATTGTGCATAATAAATATTCACATCTTCATTGGGCTTATCACATTTTTTGCAATAGACTTTTTTATCTATGCATACATTATTTTAACACATATAACACCAAAAGTCACTATATTCTGCATATTTCTCTCATATGCACAAGATTTTTGTATAGCTGAACAAATATTGCGTTCTAAATTATTTCATTTTACACAAGTTGATTGTTAAATGCTTGTTAACATCAACACGGAAGTTGAAATAGCCATTTAAAATAAAATGTTGACTTGTAGGCTTTTTAATGGTATAATATAAAAAATATTTGGAAAGGATCATATATGATGAGGGTTGAACTTATTACCCATACACCTGAGCCTGAAAAGGTGGTTGCTACTGCTGCAAAACTTTGCTATTCAAGCAGTGATATCGCCTCGCTTAGAGAGGGTCTTACGGAAGAAAAAACAAAGAGCTTTATTGAAAGGCTCGTGTCTATTGGTCACGAAAGCCCTATGGAACACGTTTCTTTTACTTTTGGCATAGAGGGGATATCCCGTGCCTGCTCTCATCAGTTGGTAAGACACAGAATTGCGTCTTATTCTCAAAAAAGCCAGCGTTATGTAAATGAAAGCGGCTTTGAGTTTATCACGCCACCATCAATAGAGGCTGTGCCAGAAGCAAAGGCTGCATTTGACAGGCAAATGGATCAGCTACTTGATTGTTATAATAAGATTGCAGACATACTTACAAATACACATGAAAAGGCGTTTTTAGAGCAGGGTATGTCTGAAAAGGACGCACTTAACAAGGCTAAGAAAAAAGCCTATGAGGACGCAAGATTTGTTCTTCCAAACGCTTGTGAAACAAAGATAGTTGTGACAATGAACGTCAGAACACTGTTTAATTTCTTCCAGCATAGATGCTGTAACAGAGCACAATGGGAGATAAAGGCTGTGGCTGATGAAATGCTCAGACTTTGCAAGCAGGCCGCTCCTGAGCTCTTCAAGAACGCAGGTCCGTCATGTGTGATGAAAGGCAAGTGTCCGGAGGGCGCAATGAGCTGTGGAAAAATGGCTGAAGTAAAGAAAATTTACGGAGAAATGAATAATGTTGAATAAATCTGGACTTATAGTTCTTGAGGGACTTGATGGAAGTGGAAAATCAACTCAGTTTGAAAGGCTTTCTGCTTATTTCAGTGAAAATGACATAAAGCATAAGGCTATAAGCTTTCCTGACTATGATAATCCGTCGTCTGCGTTGGTAAAGATGTATCTTAATGGTGAAATAGGCAAAACGCCTGCTGACGTGAATGCCTATGCAGCTTCAAGCTTTTACGCTGTTGACAGGTACGCTTGCTACAAACAATTTTGGGAGCATGACTATAAAGAGGGAAGTCTTGTACTTGCAGCGAGATATGTTACGTCAAACTGCATTTATCAGATGACAAAACTGCCGAAAGAGCAGTGGGAAGATTTTATAGGTTGGCTTGAAGATTACGAGTATGACAAGCTTGGGCTTCCAAGACCTGACAAGGTGATATTCTTGGATATGCCAATAGAGATATCTCAAAAGCTGATGTCGGGAAGATACGGCGGAGATGAAAGCAAAAAGGATATCCATGAAGCAAATGTGGAGTATCTGAAAAAATGCCGTGAAGCCGCTTTGTTTACCGCAGAGAAACAGGATTGGGATATTATTCCTTGCAGCGACGGCAGCGAGCCTTATACAAAAGATAAGATTTTCGGAGATGTTCTGGGGTTAATCAATAGAAAGTAATGTGTGTTTAATGTTTGATTTCAGAAAAATAAGTTTTGAGGACAAAGAATGGATAACCAAGTGTCTTGCAGTATCAGATTTCAGAGGAGCAGAATATTGCTTTGCAAATAATATGGCGTGGCAAAGACTTAATGACACTGTAATAACACATTATGGTGATTTTTATATAAGCTGTTCCTTTGAGGACGGTCAGCCGTATTTTACATTTCCTGCGGGCGTTAAAATAGACGTTGAGGGCAAAGAAAAATATATCAGGCTTTTTGACGAGCTTAAAGAATATGTTTCCGCCCAGGGAAAGCCGCTTATCGTATCTTCTGTAACAGATGATAACCTAAGCTGGATAAAAGAATATTATGGTGATAAAATCATCTGCGAGTATGATAGGGACAGTTCAGACTATATTTACAATGCTTCCGACCTTATCGAGCTTAAAGGCAAAAAGTATCACGGCAAGCGTAACCACATAAAGCGTTTCATGGACGAGCCTTGGGAATACAGAGAGCTTACTGATAAGGAAATAGACAGCTGTATTGAATTTTCGGCTGAGTTTTATAATAAGAATGACAACGCTGACGATCCTTCGGCGGTGGTTGAACAATATGCTATTGATCTTTTTCTTACGAATATGAATAGGCTCGGACTTAAAGGCGCTGTGCTTTACAGAAATGATAAAATGACAGGCTTTACGGTTGGTGAACAAATAAATTCGGATACCTTTGTGGTGCATATAGAAAAAGCACTCGCTGACGTTCAGGGTGCATATCCTATGCTGTGTAGTCAGTTTGCGTCGCATAATGCAAAGGGTCTCAGCTTCATCAACAGGGAAGAGGATCTAGGAATAGAGGGTCTTAGAAAGTCAAAGCTTTCTTATAATCCTGCTTTTCTTTTGAATAAAAATGTAATTACTTTCAGATGATCGAAAGGAGTCATTTGTTATGGTTTATGTATTTCTTGCCAATGGTTTTGAGGAAATGGAGGCTCTTGCCCCTGTGGATCTGCTCAGACGAGCAGGCGTTGAAGTTTTTACTGTAGGCGTAGGCTCTGATATGATAGTCAGCTCACACAACATTCCTGTCAAGACCGATACAACAGTGGATAAGATAGTTCTTAATGACGAGCTCGAAATGATAGTTCTCCCAGGTGGTATGCCGGGTACTTTAAATCTTGAAGCAAGCCCTGATGTGCTTGGTGCGGTTGATTACTGTGCTGATAATAACAGATACATTGCCGCAATATGTGCCGCTCCGTCCATAATCGGTCATAAGGGTCTTCTTGACGGCAGATATGCAACTTGTTTTCCAGGCTATGAGAAAGATCTTAAAGGTGCGATACATTCTGCCAGACTTGTGGCTGTTGACGGTAAATTCATCACTGCAAAGGGCGCAGGCTGCAGCATGAAGTTTGCACTCAAGCTTGTAGAGCTTCTTGTTTCAAAAGAAAAGGCAGAAGCCCTTGAATCAGGTATGCAGAGCAAATGACAGATAAAAAAGCTTTAAGAAAGCATTTCAAAGAGTTACGTCTTAGTATGTCTGCGGAAGAAAGAAAACAGGCAGATGTGGCTGTTCAGCAAGCTTTCCTTGACAGCGAGGAGTATAAAAGCTGCACAACTGTGCTTGCATATGTTTCCTCTGATATTGAAGTGTCTACGGCGGAGATAGTAAGAAAGGCGCTAAAGAGCAAAATAGTGCTATGCCCGAGATGTGAAAAAAACGGCAATATTATGTATTTTTACAGAATAAACAGCACCTATGATCTCAAAAAGGGTAGGTTTGGCATTTTTGAGCCTGATGAAAGTTGTGAGAAATACTGCGTTTTTGACAATGCCTTGTGTATCGTGCCTGCGCTTTCGTATGATAAAGACGGATACAGGCTTGGCTTTGGAATGGGCTTTTATGACAGATTTTTGGCTGATTATAATGGCATAAAGCTAGGTTTATGTTACGATAACTGTATGTCAGAAAGCTTTTGTCATGACGGCTATGATATCTCTGTAGACAAGGTATTTACTGATAAGGATATATATACTATAAACACAAAGGAAAGGAAGTAAATAATGGACGATCTGAATTTTAATGTTGACGATATAATAAATGATGTCAACGCCAAGATAAAGTCTGCCGAGAAAAATGAAGCGGACGAAGAAAGCGTTGAAGCAGAGCCTATCGCTGACACTGAGAACAGTTCCGAAGCCTGTGAACAGGCAGATAATACTGACGAGAAACCACAGGAAACTCCAGAAGCGACCGATGACAAGCCTGAACCTATCCTAGCTTTTCACGAAGACAACTCAGAGGAAGACAAAGGCGAAGAAGACGAGGATAAAGAGCCAGAGAAGCCCGAAAAGCAAGAAAAAAAGTCAAAAAGTAGCAAGAAGAAAAAGAAAAAAAGAAAGAAAAGCAAGGTGAATAATTCGGTGTTTGGCGGAATTATACTTGTTATAGTAATTCTTACAGTCTCTTTAGTGCTTGCAGTGGGCGGCATTTCTATTGGCATGGAGTATTATGGTATTGGAAAAACTGACGAGGATATCAGATTTAATATCCCTGCAGGCTCAACAAACAGTGAGATAGCTGATATACTTGTAAATGAGGGAGTTATAAAGAACAAAAAGCTGTTTATGCTTGCTTTGAAATTTGAAAAGCCCGCAGCTATATATCCTGGTGATATCACACTTCAGCCATCAAGCGGATATTCTGAAATAATCGAAAAACTTTCACAAATGAGAGAGTCATACAAGACTGTAAGTATTACATTCACAGAGGGAGAAAATCTTCTTGACATAGCTAAAAAGCTTGAAGATAATGAGGTCTGCACTGCTGACGACTTCCTGTTTGAATTCAATAAAAATCAAGGCTTTGACTTTGAAAATGATGTTGATGATAACGGCGATATGTTCTATCGCATGGAAGGCTATTTCTATCCTGATACATATGAGTTTTATGTGAATGACAGTGCAGGAAACGTTACCAAGAAGCTTAGAGAGCAGTTTGAAAAGAAAT
>OGPZ01001457.1_pt1 | contig 16779 bp, 11 predicted proteins | sample 1553111 | NCBI WGS metagenome assembly OGPZ01 (sample SAMEA2579968, study PRJEB22360) | human gut metagenome
ATGGATAATGTATAGATTTATATGTTATTCGATAACTACATTTCTGACGCAATGATTTCCTCTGTCCGCAACGATTAAAGCGTTACCTGAGAATGTTACGGCTTCAGGTTCATAGAATTTAGCTTTATCGGGTAATCCGTCTGTATGACCTGATTTTTGAGGTTGTCCGGCGTATAGGGTTACTTCACCTTCCGGTGTTATTTTTCGAATGCAGTGATTCATTTTATCGGGAATAAGCAAATTACCTTCAGGATCCAGGCAAGGAGTACTTGGCTGGTTAAAACGCGCACCTGTTCCTTTACCGGAAGCATATCCTGATTCTCCGTAATCACCAGCAAATAGCTCCGGAATACCAAATGTATGTGTTGCCGCATTATAAGTAACTCTATATATACAATGCTTTTTACGGGCTATAATATAAAGAATATCACCTGTTTTATTGAAAAGTAAGCGCATTTCCATATCGTTATAACCTTCACGGACAACTAACATTTTCTCATAATTACCATTCCCGGTATGACGATAAACGGCTCCTTCTGAATTGTGGTCAAAAAAGACTTCTCCGCTCTTAGGATGTACAGCGAGTGAATTGGTTCCAGCTTTAGGGATAGTAACCAATGCTTTGGTATTCACAAAATTAGCATCACGTGTAGAGAATACTATATTTACATCAGTCTTTACATCACTACCTGTCCAGCGGTTGGGTATAAAAAGAGTATCCTCATTTAAACTGAAAACAACTCCGTTAGGTGATTGGAATACTCCGTTATTATCATAAACCAGTGTTTCCACATTCCCATTGGAAGCTTTTCTGAGCGCACCATTTTTGCTTTGACCCCGTCCTTCGTCTACAAAATAAATGGTACCATCATTATCAGTAACAATTTGCCATGGTCGGCGTAATAAAGCTTCTGCATATGGACCGTCTAGGCGATTATCTTCTGCAGCCTTTCCCGGTACACCAAATAAAGTACTCACATTACTTTTGAATAGATATCTGAATTCTGTTTCAGAAGTAAATTCCTCGAATTCCTCTCCTTTTTTAAGATATAAGCGGACATAGCCGGTATCTGCTCTTGAAGGAACTATCGCATAAATAATATTATCGTTCGCTCTGATTACCTTAGCTTTTTTATCGTTGACTGTTACTTTGATATAATTAGTATCTGTGCCAAAGTTGTAGCCTTTCAATATCAGTTTCGTACCGAAGCCACCACTATCAGGATAAAAAATATCAAATCTGGATTCTTCATCTGCTTTAGGTGGAAAAAAAGTCTCTTTATCGACCTTTAGTTCATCATTACAACAAATGGTAAGGAGCGATAGCAGCACAACGCATAGCGGAAATATTAGCCTCGCCTTACGACTTTTGATTTTTAAATTTTTCATGGTTCTTAGATTTATAAATTATGATTGAGATTAATACTGGTTCAACTGATTGTATCTATATAATAATTATAAGATACTACTTCTAAGAGTTGGTGGAGATTTACTGTGCTTTTTCATATTCTAAATATTATTTTGAGCGAAATAAATTAGTTGGCCTTAATTTGATAATTAAATTGGGGTTAATTAATCGGATAAATTTATTAATCGCTGATATTATCATGTATTTATTTCACTTTTCATTGTATGTTAATTGGTTATATGACAGATGATTAATTATAGCCCCCATTTTTTATTAGCTTTATTATCCGCTTTATATTCAATAAAGCCACCATTGACTATTTCTGCCCAGTCAATCCATGTTTTATTGCTTTTTACATCGTTTATTTTCATACCATTGATATAAGATTTGGAAAAATCTCCTCCTTTTATTTTCAGCTTTCCTTTAGGAAAGTGTAAAGTGATGTTATTAAAATATGGCAGACTAACGCTAAATCCGGCTATTCCGGGAATCATAGGATACAACCCGATGGAAGCAAATACATACCATGATCCCATTGAACCGCAATCATCATTTCCCGGCATACCATCTGCTTTGGAAGTGTACATCTCATTTAATATCCGGTGTACTGTTTCCGATGTTTTATAAGGGCGGTCTGTCCAGTTATATATCCAGGGAACCTGGAAGTCAGGTTCATTACCTGCAGCAAAGTAATGATCATCGTAGCCGGCATTCAGACGTACAAACAGACTGTCCAGTCGATTAGATGCAGCTTTTTTACCTCCGATGGTATCAATCAGTGTTTCCAGGTTATGGGGCACCATCCAAAAATAGTTTTCTTTGGTTGCTTCGCGCCAGTCATGATCGGGATGTTTCCAGTTTAAGTCATGATTGTGGCGTGAACGTAGCCATCTGGTGGACGGATCATATAAATTCTTCCAATTTAATGAGCGTTTCATAAAGAAAGAAGCCTCCTTTTTATTTTTCATGGCTTGAAGAGCAAACTGCCCTATAGCATAGTCTGAGGATACATATTCAAGACATAAGGAGGCGTTTTCTATCCCCTTTTCTATATAATTAGATAGTCCGGGACGTACTTCTACATTCTGTGAGTAAGTCCCTGGAGTACAGGCGCCACGTTTCATGTGCTTATAAGCCGTTTGAATATCGAAGTTCTGTGCGCCAAATGCATACGTATTGGCAATGATGATAGGCATCGGGTCACCATGCATTACGCCGGTTTCTATATTAGCGGCGATCCATCGTCCATAGCCTCCGGCTTGCTCGGCAAAATCTATGGCAGATTGCATCATGTCGGAGGCTTCTTGAGGATAGAACATGGCCAACAGCTGACATTGGGTACGATACGTATCCCATCCGCTGAAAGTAGTATAGTATTCTCTTCCGAATGTCACCTTATGAACAGCAAAATCGGCTCCTATATATTCTCCATTTATATCATTGAATATATTGGGATGGATGAGTGTATGATACCAGTGAGTGTAGAATTGGGTTAGCTTATCAGGATTATCCGAATGAACTTCTATTTTTCCCAGTTGTTTGTTCCACTCGTGTCGTGTATCCGAAAGTACTTGTTGGTAATTACGGTTCTCGTTATCCATCCGCAGATTTTCTTTGGCATTCTCAACCGAAACGTACGATATGGCGATTTTATATTCAACCGAAGCACTCTGTTCCGTATCAAAGGTAAAATATCCACCGGACTGGGCTCCTCCGATTTGTTTTCTGTCTTCTCTGATGCTATTTCCTTTCCAGGTTCCATATTCTTTTGCCTTGTGATTAAACTCAGCGGCAAAAAATATCCGGTAATCAGTTTTATAACCGCAGAAATCTCCGCCTTCCGCATATCCTTCACAGGAAGAAGGTGAAGTTATTTTGATATAAGCGTTAGAAAGGGTTGTGGAACTGACTCCTGCCCCAATCAATACGGTACCTTCTTTTTTATCAGCAGGAAATATGAACCGGGCTATTCCGCTGCGTTTTGAAACAGTAACGTCGCAGATAATATCATCTTTCATTTGTAGAGATAAACATCCGGCTGTTGCTTCTCTTATTTCTTTATAGGTCGGAAAATCTTCCATATTTTTAGGAGACTTTGTCACTTTCCCACTGATAGGCAGTACCGGAAAATTGCCCATATGCGGACATCCGGAACCGGACATCTGATTGACTACGATGCCTTTCTGCGGTGAAAAGAAAGAAGGTGTGAATTGCATCATTCCAAACGGATAGCTGGCACCAATATAGGTAAATCCGCAGCTTAATCCATTTCCTTTGCTTCCTATGCGTGTATCAACCATTTGAGCATAGTTCGTTTGGGGGGCTTGCCCGGCATTTTGAGCAATGTTTGTACTTGGGATAAATAAAATGAAGGATAAACTAATCATCCATTTTATACGATTGTTGGTCTTCATGAGGTATTTTATCTTTTAAGATTAATTGCATGCAAATTAAATAAAGCATTATTAATTGCAGAATTAAAATCGGGTTAATTAACCGGACCTTTTTTTTAATCCTACTATTTATTTCTGGTGGCAAAACGATGGCATTATGATTTTAAGCAGTATCTTTACCACCGTGAACGTAAGTCTTAATAGTATGATTGATAGTGCAAAATATAAATATCTAATTATCGAATTGATAGCTATACTAATTGCAACACCTCATTTAAGCGCTCAAGGTCTGCAGTTTTTTGGAAATAAAGTACCGATTGAACAACGGACTTCCTATACTATTTTCTCGAAAAAACAAACTCCGGTTTTCTCTAATTTTATCGATATAGAGTTTGAATTAAGAATATCTCAGAGTGAAACTTTCGGGTATCTGTTTCATATGCTCAATCCGATAAGTGATGAGGCATACAGTCTGACATATACCTATGTAAGTGAAAAGAATAGTGTTTTTAAATTTAATACCGAAGGAAAGGTTAATCATATTTCAGTCACTGTGCCTAATGACTCTGTTATCTCACAATGGTTGCCTGTAAAATTAAGAATTGATCTTCTGAAGGGTGAAAGTCTGTTGATGATTGCCGGCAAGAGAGAATATGGAGCAAATTCTGTTGCTCCGTCCAATCAAACGTCTCCTGTACTTATTTTCGGACGTAGGGAACATCTGGTGGATTTGCCGGCATTTGCTATCCGTAATCTGAAAGTATCCGGTGAAAGGCAGAACTATTCTTTTGATTTGAATGAGAGCCAAGGACATGAGGTGCACAGTAGTGACGGTAAAATACTGGGATGGGTAGAGAATCCTTATTGGTTAATAGGAGATTCTTATCATTGGAGGAAAGATATTTCTTTCATTGTTTCTCAATGTGTGGGATCAAAGTTTAACTGTAAAGAGCAGGAAATACAATTTATCAGTCCCGATTCGTTATTTACCTATCAGACTGCAAAAAAGCGAATGCTGCGAAGACCATATGCGAGTAGGATGCCGGTAAAAATGCTCTTGGGAACTAATTTTATTAATGAATCGGCCAATCAAATGTATGCTTATGAGATAAACAACCTGCCTGTTGACAGTATCACCATATCGTCTCTGGATTTGTCCACGCTGCAATGGGAGCCTATAGGAAGAGCATACTCTAAAGTCCAGTTACATCATCATAATGGTTTTTGGGACAATAAGAATCATCGTTATATAGTATTTGGAGGATTCGGAAATAGATTATATAGTAATAAGTTTTTGGTCTACAATGAAGGAGTAGACCGGTGGGATACTTTGCAATTTAAAGGAGACAATATAACTCCCCGCTTTTTCTCTTCAATGACCTCTTCTGCACAAGGCAACTATTTGTATATATATGGCGGGGTAGGCAATGAATCCGGCGACCAGAGCATTGGGCATAATTAGTATAATGATTTGTATGGTATTGATTTGGAACGTCGTATCATAAAACGATACTGGAGCCATCCTGTGGAAGAGAAGCGTGTACCTTCCGAGCAGATGATTTTATCCGAAGACGGAAAGTATCTTTATGTGATTCGCTATGCAGAGTACATAAAAACGTCCAGTTTGCAGTTGTACAGAATATCCATAGAGGATGGTAATATGGAAGCATTGGGAGATTCTATTCCGTTTGTTTCCGGATCGATTATTTCTACCGTATCTTTATATTATAATCCGACATTAAAAGAGTACTATTGTGTAGCGCAAGAATGCAATGAGCAGGCTAAACAGGTAAGAGCTACCATTTATACTTTATCTGCACCTCCTGTGAGTAAGGCAGAGATGGAATATTATGTTTCGGGTGAGAAAAGCATTGGATGGTCAAAATTGATATTGCTATTTGCAGTTCTGTGTATAGCGGCATTGAGTATTTGGATGTTTGGCTTTCGTAAGAGGAGGAAGACTCAAAAGGAAGTTGTTCAAAGTCGTCCTGTCACATTTTCGTCCGGTGGTCATTCTGCAACGGCCCCGATGAACTCGCTGCTCACTTCGGAAACGAAGATTCGTACGAATGATAAAAAAGAAGCCAACCGGATCTATATATATGGTATGTTTACTGTTTATAACCGGGACGGGCGTGATGTAACTCATTTATTCAGTAAGAAGCTGAAGTATATCTTTTTATATATTCTGTTGAATAGCATTAAAGAAGGGGAAGGGGTAAGTTCATCTTCTTTGAATGAGATATTCTGGCCGGACAAGGAAGAAGATAAAGCCAAAAATCTGAAGGGAGTTACTATCAGTAATTTGCGTAAGACACTATTGGAACTCGATGGTATTAGATTGGTCTATGACAAAGGTGTTTTTAAAATAGAAATAGAAGATGCTATCTGTTTTTGCGATTATTTCAATTTGCATATACATTTAGCTACGCATCCCCAGTCGTGTGAATACTTCCTGCCAATATGGGAAAGAGGAAAGTTGCTGGAGAATATCGAGCATTCATTGTTCGATAAGTATAAGCAACGTTCGGAAGACACTATTCTTTCATTGCTTCCTAAGGATTTGCCGGTTTATTATCAGCATAATGAATATCGTTATGTGTTGCGCATCTGTTTCATTATTCTGAATAGAGATCCGTTGAATGAGAAAGCATTGATGTATAGTGTCAGATGCTATAAAAAGATGAATGACTTTGAGAATCTTTCCAAAATATACTCGGCTTTCATTATTGAATATCGTAAAAGTATGGGAGAGGACTATACCCAAACGATAGAAGATTTGCTTTTGGAAGAGAGTTAATCAATCATTTGTTTTTATATCAGCATGATACTTCTTTTTTAAACCATACACCAAATACAGGATCAGCCAGAATGATTTCTTTTCCGTCTGTTTCTATTAGTTCTTTTTGTAGTAATGCACTCTTCAGCCGAACGATATTGGCAGAGGTTCCGAGGTTATATTTTAGAATGATCTCCTTACTGCTAAATTTAGAGTGTATCCCATCGATGACCGCTTTTAGGAAATTCATCTGATAAGCGGAGAGATTTTCAGTTTCGCTTTGAAAAAGAATATTGTTTTGGTCTAGTAAATCTTCCAGAGCATGAGTCAGCTGTTCCTCTGTTGCTATATCGGTGGTGCGTATCCAAAGCAACCAGGCAAGTTGTTGTACGTAGGAAGAGTGATTGTCCACAAGGCGACAGATTTCTTTGGCAAGCTCGGGTGAAATGTGCTTCCCGGTATTTTCAAAGCGTTTGCAGATATATTCTATCCAATATTTAGTCTCTATTTTGGTGAGATAGATCGCATCTCCGAATTTGTAGAATGGAAGATTCTTTTTTTCGAAAAGTTCATTCATCAGATGTTTCTTACTTCCAAAAAGGCAATATGAGACATGCTGCTGTAGTTGCCACACCGTACGTAGCTTTTTCTGAAATGTTTTTGAATCCTCAAAATCTGAGATTTGTTGGAACTCGTCAATGCAGATCACTATTTGAATCCCTTTTTCTATCGCAATCTTTTCAGGTAATTGCAAGATATCATTTCCGGCATTATCCTGCATGCTATACTCAAAAGAGATAGAAAAGTCGTTCATAGGGTCTGTGCCAATGGAAATTTTGGGATTGATATGTGCGAGAAATTGTTTGGTGTTCTCAACCCACTCGTCCCATTTGGAAGAAGTTTGTTTTAATACAGAAGTAGCAAAAAGACGATAGAATTCGCTTTCGGTACGACAGGAGAAAATGTCTAAATAGACTATCTTTCTGGTCTTTGTTTGAGCTAGCTGGGCTACTTTCTTCACAAGCGATGTTTTCCCCCATCTTCTTGGGGATATAAGTATTGTGTTCACACCATGTGTGAAATTAAGGAGCAGACGCTGGGTTTCTTTCTCTCGATCGGTGAAGTTATCTCCGGAAGTGGCTACACCAAAAACAAATGGCTTTTCCATGCTTATCTTTTTGTTGGAACCTTGCAAATATAGCGATTCTTTAATAAACTAACAAGTTTGTTACTAACAAAGTTGTTAGTAACAAACTTGTTAGTCATTGACGATGCAACCTTTGTTTATATGCCAGTGTTCCAATTATTTAATTTGTAATTAACGCTCGAAGGGCTTGAGGACTTAACAAAGGCTTTTTTATGTAACTTTGTAGTCGTAATAACAACAATAAAACTCAAATTAAAATCTGGAATCTGTCGGATCGCATTGATAACTTGAATTCAACATGCCACACAGTGATTTGATAGTAGTTTTGCTCTCATGCTCTAATGAAAGGTCTGTATTCCTTTATTCATCGTAGTTTCAGGTATGGTAGCAAGTGTGGTGGCAGGTATGAGAGCAAGCGTTTGCTCTCACTCTTCCATATATCATTGTTTGTCATTTGTTTGATATTATCTTTTGATTTACAGGATGTTAATAACTGAAGTGTCAACTATTAATGATTGGTATATCAGACATTAATAAATGAGAAATCAGCCTTTAATGGTTGATAACTCAGTTGTTTTTGACTGATAAATGATTTATTGTTTCTTGGAAGAGCAGGTTAATCGAACAGTTGTTACGGTCAAGTTAATTGAATCATATAAGTAAGCCATCAGTTTCCTGCCTTGGATACTGCAGTGTCCCGCCTTGGGAACTGCAGTATCTTGCCTTGGGAACTATCGTTTCCCGCCTTGGGAACTATCGTTTCCTTCCTGGATACTGTCGTTTCTGCTTCGGAAATCATTTCTCCGATAATAGGAGGTTATCTTCCATTTCCGATATAAGCGGCGCCTTCCCTGTTTATACCGGTGTTGCAGATGGTGGTATCTGTCACTTATCTGCAACAGGTATCTGCAACGCTGTAATCAAATGTTGATTAAATAGTTATTTCGATTTTGTTGCAGATGGCAGATGTTTTTCATTTATAACTTCTGTGTAGTATCGTGGAAAAATAGCTTTTCAACTTCTGGAGTTTCGCTTTTTTACGCTTGTTCTATCCATCCATACTCTTAAAACTTGCAAATTCCTTCCAATCGTTTCACAGAACCTTCCAAGCCTGTTTTTTTGTTCCGGTAGTATGATTTTATTTAGTTATTAACTTCTATATTTGTTCACAGAAACGAACAATTATGAAAAACGGGATCTATACATGCGTTATTCTCATGGCATTTCTTGCTTTATCAGAAAGTGTGTATGCAGCGATTCCGGTTCTCACGGTTGCGAGTGACACTATCAGGCGGGTGGTGATATATTTCGATAAGGAAGAAACAGATATTGATTTTAGTTATAAAACTAATAATCATGAAATTAATGTTTTAGATTCTTTGCTTGAAGAAAAAATAAATTCAAGATATATCACTGCGCTCAATGTGGTCACTTTTGTATCGCCTGACGGAGATTCGGTTTACAATGCCGCATTATCTGTCCGAAGAAACAATTCGATGAGAGAGTTCTTAAGGCAACGTTATCCGTATGTTGATGTCGAAAAGATTAAACTTACTTCGGAAGGAGAAGATTGGTCTGAACTTCGTAAGTTGGTGGCGTCGGATTCAGACTTGCCGGACCGGGAAGAAGTCTTGATGTTGATAGATTATCATCGGGATAACATCGTGAAGCGAAAAGAACTGTTGCAGAAGTTGAATCAGGGAATGGCTTACCGATATATTGTCCGCAACGTGTTACCTAAGTTGAGACGCGCTGAGATTACGGTTGTCCGCAAAGTTCCGGAAATGGAAAAGAATATTTTTGAACCGGTATCTTCTGTCTCCGGATTGTTTGTTTCAAAGCAGGAAGAGGCGCTTCCGAGCGATCAACCTGATAAGCTGGAGGGAGAAAGTAAAGAGAGTATGGCTTATGAGGTGGTAGTGTCGGAGGCAGAAGGGCCGGTTGAAAGTAAAACGGTGCTTGCAGTGAAGAATAATCTGTTGTACGACTTGGCGTTGGCGCCAAATCTGGAAGTAGAGATTCCGGTAGGCAAAAGGTGGTCTTTAAATGCTGAATACAAATGTCCGTGGTGGCTCAACAGTAAACACAATTTCTGTTATCAGCTTCTTTCGGGAGGAGTGGAAGGACGTTGCTGGTTGGGCAATCGTCAGAAGCGCAACCGGTTGACAGGGCATTTTGTTGGGCTTTATGCTGAAGGTGGAATTTACGATTTCCAGTGGAAGGGAGACGGTTATCGGGGCGATTATTACGGAGCTGCGGGAGTGACCTACGGGTATGCGCGGCAACTGGCTCGCCATCTGTCGCTCGAATTTAGCTTCGGCATCGGGTATCTGACAACAGAATATAAGAAATATACTCCTTACGAGGGGGATATCGTGTGGACAACTAGTGGACGTTATAACTTTATAGGTCCTACCAAGGCGAAAGTCTCTCTGGTATGGCTGATAAAAAGAGGGAGATAAGGACGTTATGCAAGATACAAGATACATACTTCTTGTGCTTCTGTCCTCGCTGCTGATGCTGACCGGATGTAGCCGTCGCGAACTATTGGATGATTATCCCGTAAGCGGGGTAGATATAAAGTTAGATTGGAACGGTGTTACCGATAAGTTGCCGGAAGGGGTTCGGGTGATTTTTTATCCGAAGAGTGCGGAAGGCAGAAAGATTGATACATACCTTTCAGTAAGAGGTGGAAAAGTAAAGGTGCCGCCGGGGCGTTACTCGGTAGTGGCTTACAACTACGACACTGAAACGGTGCAGATCAGAGGAGAGGAAGCCTATGAGACGATTGAAGCATTTACGGGCTATTGAAATGGTCTGGGAATAGCGGGAACGGAAAAAATGGTATGGGGACCTGATCCCTTATACGTAGTGCAGATCGATGATTTACATATAGCGAACAGTGAAGAAGAGCTTCTACTGGATTGGAAACCGAAATTAGTGGTAAAGACCTATTCTTTCAAGATCAAGGTGGAAGGGCTGGAATATGTTTCTTCAATCGTTGGCAGTGTGGAAGGTATGGCGGGTTGTTACTGTTTGGGCAGATGTTGCGGGATGATGAACGATGCTCCTATCTACTTTGAAGCGCAAGGGCGTTCGGGCGAAGTAACGGGTAGTTTTACAGCTTTTGGGTTGCCGGAAGGGACGATGAGTCGGGCAGGTCTTGCTATAAAGTTTACGCTGGCGTTTGTGAAAGTGGATAATACGGTACAGAAGATAGAGGTTGATATAACGGAAGTGATTGTCAATTCGGAGAGTGGTGAAGGGGGAGGCAACGATGAGCCTTCTAAAGATATAGAGTTACCGCTTGATGATGATGAGGTGAAAGTTGATAAGCCGGAGAATCCGCCTGGTGGTGATGGTGGAGGTATGGGTGGTGATGTTGGTGATTGGGGGGATGGAGGCGAAGTAGTGCTACCCGTTGAGTGAAATTAAACATAAACGAAATATAACAATATTAACGAATTAAAAAATACGATTATGAAAAAAGTATTATTGGCAATTGCAGCAGTTGCAACAATTACAAGCTGCTCACAGAATGAAGAGTTTGAGAATCTAGGACAAAAAGCAGAGATCAAAATGGGTACAACTGCAGTAACAAGGGCTACTGTAATGACAACTAGTAAGTTTTTAAATTTTAAGGCCTTTGGCTATTATTTTACTGAAGGGAGCTATACTGCTGAAGTAAAGGGAACTAAGATCCTTGATGGTATTTTTAATAGTGTTGATCAGACTACTTGGACTGAAAAGAGTGGGGAGAAATTTTACTGGCCTTCTGACGGTAAAGTTACCTTTTTTGGCTATAGTCCATCAGAACTGCCTGAATCTAATAGTTACAGTTATTCAGAAGCTGGTGGATATCCTACTGTTTCGTATACAGTAAATAATACAATTGCTGATCAAGTCGATTTTCTTGTTGCTCAATTAGCCAATCAAACAAAAGATTCTAATGCAGGAAAAGTTTCTTTGTCATTTAAGCATGCTTTAACTCAAATTGTATTTAAATTGAAAGGTGACGATAAGAATGTGACATATAAGGTAACTAATATTGCTTTTAATAATTTAAAAACTACTGGTTCTTATGATTATAAAACTAATAGTTGGACTCCTTCTTCTACTCCTGCTTTTAGCTATTCAATAACACTCACCGAAAATAATTCTTTTGTAGGCGGTGATGACGCTGCTAAAACTTTGGAAGATGCAAATCAACTAATGATTTTGATGCCACAAGAACTCAGTGATGTCACTGTAGATGTTACATTCTCTGCTGAAAAAAATGGTGTTGAAATATTCCCATCTGGAGTAAAAACAGCTACATTATCTGGAACTTGGTTTGCAGGTGATAAATATGTTTATACTCTAGTACTTAAGGCTGGTGATGAAATAGTTGTATCGGGAGAATTTGAGGATAACTGGACTCCTAAAACTGGTGATGCTAATGTAGAGAATGATAAAAAGTAACCCATTGAAAGGATACATTAATGAAAATCAATCTTGGCTTTTATGTCTCTAAAAGCTAAGATTGATTTTTCATGTTTCTACTGAACAACAATGTAATTTGTTTTGTACTGTTTTTTTGTATATCTCTTGAATTATAAAACTTTCTGTATTCTAACTTTTCTTTTTTTGAAAAGTTAGGATTCTTACTTCGAAAGCTAACTTTAATATTACTTTAACATAGAGTCCTCATTTCACTTTATCCTTTCTATAACACAAATTTATTCTTTTCTCCTCCTTTTTTATTGCCATCTAAAAGATTTCATATATTTTTGTTGCAAACAGGAACAAATCAAACGCCAACACAAATATATGTCATCAATCTGTCAGGGTACTTGGGATTGTCAGAACTGTCCGAAAGCCGTAGACAATGCTATCATTCACACTACCCATACAAGGGGCTACCATCAACCAGCCCGGAAGTGTGAAGATAATTTCATCCTTTTTTTGATAAAAGGAGAGCTTTTGATTAATAGCCAGGAGTATGCAGGTACGATGTTGAAAGCAGGTGAATTTATTCTTCAGGCTATTGGTTCAAAATACGAGATGCTTGCGATGACCGAGTGCGAATGTATCTATTATCGTTTTATTCAGCCGGAACTATTCTGTGACTTCCGTTTCAATCATATCATGAAGGATGTACCTTCTCCGCTTATCTATTCTCCTTTAAAGATAATTCCTGAATTGAAATACTTTTTGGATGGTTCTAAGTCCTATTTGAAAGAAAGTAAGGTTTGTCGGGACCTACTGTCTTTAAAGCGCAAAGAACTGGCGTTTGTGCTAAGCTACTATTATTCGGATTATGACTTGGCCAGTTTAGTGCATCCACTCTCGAAATACACTACCACTTTTGAATACTTCATCCTTCAGAACTATAAGAAAGTAAAAACGGTAGAAGAACTGGCTCAACTGGGAGGTTATACCGTCAGCACCTTGCGGCGTATCTTCAATAATGTATTTCACGAACCGGTATACGAATGGATGCAGGCGCGACGTAAGGAAGGCATTTTGGATGACTTGAATAACTCTGAGTACAGTATCTCCGAAATATGCTATAAATACGGTTTTGAGTCTCTGCCTCACTTCTCCAATTTCTGTAAGAAGTTCTTTGGAGCTTCTCCACGTATGCTTAGAACAAGTAAGAAGAACGTCTGATAATTTTTCAGAGAGAAAGTCAAAAACTATTTTTTTCTTTGCGGGTATAGTACATTTGTTGTATATTGCTAGCTGTTTCCCTTAAAATCAGTCTAATACATCTTTATTATAAAGTCGGATCACTTCAAATAAAGCCATGATAAGGCGGATACGGAAATTAAACTTTTTATTTCAACGAATTAAAATCAGGTTTTAAAGCAGAATAATAACATGATAGATTATGCTGAATGAATGAAAGATAATAGGATATTTTTCTAATACTCTTTTGTGTAATCAGAAGGGAGTCAAGGTTTGAAATCTATTATGGCACGTACAATAACTAGGATATAAATCAAAAAACTATGTAATGAGAACGAATCGAGCTTTTAAAGGATTTTGTGTGCTGGGTGGTTTGGCATCTTCCGTTTGCGGGGTGGCTCAGGAACGCCCGAATATTATTGTCTTCCTTGTAGATGACATGGGACTTATGGATACTTCGGTTCCTTTTATCGCAGATGAGAGTGGTCAGCCGGTGCGTCATCCGCTGAATGACTGGTATCATACTCCGAATATGGAGAGACTGGCTAAACAGGGTATTTGTTTCTCTACTTTTTACGCACAGAGCGTGAGTTCCCCTTCCAGAGCTTCCATCATGACCGGACAGAATGCGACCAGGCATGGAGTCACTAACTGGATTAATGCTGAGAGCAACAATCGGAATCCTTTCGGACCGCCCCAATGGAACTGGAAAGGTCTCAGAAAAGATATGCCTACCATGCCGAGAGTCCTGCAACAAGCCGGATATAAAACCATTCATGTAGGAAAAGCACATTTCGGCTGTATGGGAAGCGAAGGAGAGAATCCGCTGAATATCGGCTTTGATGTAAATATCGCAGGTTCCGGCATTGGACATCCCGGCAGCTATTATGGCGAATGGGGATACGGGCATATCAAGGGACAGAAGATTAGAGCAGTTCCTGACCTGGAGAAATATCACGGTACAGATACCTTCCTGAGTGAAGCGCTGACTATAGAAGCGAATCGGGAGATCACCAAAGCCGTAGAAGAAAAACGACCTTTCTATCTGAATATGGCCCATTACGCAGTTCATTCACCTTTCCAGGCAGACAAACGTTTCTTGTCACGCTACACCGACCCGGATAAGAACGAGCAGGCAAGAGCTTTTGCTACATTGATAGAAGGCATGGATAAATCATTAGGCGACATCATGGACCAACTCGAAAAGCTGGGAATTGCCGAAAATACGCTGATTCTCTTTTTAGGAGATAACGGTGGTGATGCTCCATTGGGAGATGAACGTGGCTATGGTTCTTCCGCTCCGCTGAGAGGTAAAAAGGGGACGGAGTTTGAAGGTGGTATGCGTGTTCCTTTCATCGCAGCTTGGGCAAAGCCTGAGAAGAAGAGCAAAGTACAGAAGAACTTGCCTATTGAAGTAGGAAGTATGCAGACACAGTTGGGCACAATCATGGATATCTATCCGACTGTTCTGTCTGTGGCAGGATGTGAAGTTCCCCAAAACTACGTGATAGACGGATTCGATCTGAAAAAGCAACTGAGCGGTAAGGTGGACAAGAAGCGTCCCGAGTCTTTCCTGATGCACTTCCCTCACGCACACCGCGGCAGCTACTTCACCACCTATCGCATGGGCGACTGGAAACTGATTTATTATTATCTTCCCGAGACTCCGAAGCAACCCAAAGCCTTGCTTTACAATCTGAAAGACGATCCGGAAGAAAGGAATGAGCTGTCTGCCGCACATCCGGATCAATGCAGAGAGATGATTCGGGAAATGTCCGCCCGGCTAGAAAAGGAAGGAGCTCTTTATCCGGTGGATAAACAAGGAAATGAGTTGAAGCCTTTTGTTTACTTTTAAATAGGTGCTACTATTTCAACTGTCTGTTTTGCCAAAGCATATCTATTAGGCAAAACAGACAGAATTATATATCATTTGTCAGATACAATTGCTATGACCGGATTGGCATCCTCATCCAATTGGCTCATCCAATGGGGAATATTCTCATTTTTATTGTCAGATTGTTTTTGAGAAGCATCAGGAATACTGGCAGCTTCCAGAATAAATCCATATTCTCCTTTATAACTGCACAATGCCGACAGGTCAACTTTCAGTTCCTGCTCTGAAGTGAGATCGTCAACAATGAATTGCTGGCACTTTGCAAACTTAGTTTGCTGTGTTTCTTTATTATACAAACCATTATAGACTTGTTTGTTTTTTACGTATTGAAAAAATACAGAATGTGTGTTTTCCAATACATAAGCTACGTAGATACTTTGCGGATTACTATACCATAAAGGATTGGCGGATGAATGATCTGTATCTGTATGAAAAACCATATATGGATATAGTTTCCTGTTTTTAATTGTGTATATCGTGTCTGTGAAGGTTTCTCTGAAACGTACTTCATTCTCGGACGACCATAGGCTGGGATTATAGAGAGGCAGCAGTAATTCTCCTTGCTCCTTATCTTTGATAATCATTACCCCTCTTCTTCCCAGATTTCCAAAGAAACCTGCTCCTCTTTTTATGATAGAAAGGCTGGATATATTATCCGGAGAAGGGATAGAGGGCGATTTTAATAAATTGGGAATTGAATCCAGCTTTTCTCCAAAGGAGTTGAGGAAAAGCAAAGAGTTGCTGGATTCCAATCCTATACTACTATTACAATGGGCAATAATGGTAGAGTCGGAAAACGCGAAAAAGTTGGGTGCGGCAGGTATATGTGGAATTTGAATTTTCCCGGTCATTTCTCCTTTCTGATTATATTTTAGCAGCTGGTCCGGTGCGCGAAAGAAGTAAAAAAGACCTGCATCATCTATCCAGTAATTTGTCGAGCTATATCCACTTGGATCATCACCGATATGGCCTATACTGCATATATACTTCCCGGTCTGTTTGTGGAATAAGAAACATTGGTCTTTAGTAGCAATCACAATCTTGTCTTCCAGCAGCGCTATATGGGGATTGTTTCCTATCAGGCATACTTCGTTGGTTTCCAAAGGTACATAACGTACAGTATTTCCGAAGTCAGATAACTTTAGGCTTTGGGAATCAGTTGCATCCGTAAGATTTACAAATAATGTATCCCTGGCATTCTCCTGATTTGTGATGCATGAGGTTAGTAAGACTACTATCCATATCAGCAATAATTTATTCATCGTATTTAATTTATTTGATTGTCTGGCCTTATGTCACAAAGAAAAGAATAAAAAACGGATAATGAACAAGCTATCTATAAATAATTGGTCAGTAAAAAGAAATCCCCCGCCAGCTAACGCCGACGGGGGATTTATGCTATTAATCAAATCAAGCTCACGCTTAGTCTTTCAGTTTAGCGATGATGAAGTCGCCGTTCAGGCGGGCGATGTTGCTGATAGAGATGTT
>OGPZ01001466.1_pt1 | contig 16650 bp, 10 predicted proteins | sample 1553111 | NCBI WGS metagenome assembly OGPZ01 (sample SAMEA2579968, study PRJEB22360) | human gut metagenome
TGCGACTATAAAAATAACAGCTTCTCCTTTAAAAGGCTTTTACGGTACATTTAAAGATAAGATTATTATTAGTGCCAATTCCGTACACAGTTCTCCTATACAAATCTTTGGTACAGTGATTGATGATATGAGAAAAGTAAGCACGGCAACTGCTCCCCGGATGAAATGTTCACAATCTTATTTTAATTTGGGGAATATCTCATTAAAAAAGCATATTCAGCGAAAAGTAAAAGTTACTAATGAAGGGGCGAATCCTCTTATTATCCGCAAGATAGAATGTCCGGAATTTGTTTCTACTAATATCCGGGGTGAAAAGGTTTTGAAGCAAAATGAGTGTCTGGAGGTTCTGTTTGAATTAAATGTATCATCTTCAAACCATCTATTGGATGCAAAGGTCAAGTTGATAACAAATGATGCTCATCAACCTGTACATACAGTTATATTTGAAGGAGAAATAGGTAAGTAGGATTGAATATCTCTATTTGAAAGATTAGAAATACACTATAAATTAATTGAGTCATTTTACTGCATATAACATTATGATAAAACGATTGTATATCTTGGTGATAGTACAGATGGTATGTACTTTGGGGTTTACTCAATCCTCTCCCTCGTTACCTGCTTACAAAGATCGCTGTTTGTCGATAGATATAAGACTTTCAGATTTACTTTCCCGCATGACTTTAGAAGAAAAGGTCGGTCAGTTACTTTGTCCTTTAGGTTGGGAAATGTATGAAATCCATGGTAGTGAAGTTCATCCTTCCGAAAAGTTCAAGCAATTAATCAAAGAAAGGAATGTAGGAATGCTTTGGGCAACCTATCGTGCCGATCCTTGGACAAAGAAAACTATAGCAAATGGACTTAATCCGGAACTGGCAGCAAAGGCAGGAAATGCATTGCAAAAGTATGTGATGGAGAATACCCGTCTGGGAATTCCGATGTTTTTAGCAGAAGAAGCCCCTCATGGGCACATGGCAATTGGTACTACTGTTTTTCCTACGGGTATCGGAATGGCGGCTACCTGGTCACCGGAGTTAGTAAAAGAAGTTGGTCAAGTTATCGCTAAAGAAATTCGTTCCCAAGGTGGGCATATTAGTTACGGTCCCGTACTTGATCTGACCCGTGATCCCCGTTGGTCCCGCGTGGAAGAAACATTTGGGGAAGATCCGGTATTAAGCGGTATTTTAGGGGCGTCTATGGTTGACGGTTTAGGTGGAGGTAATCTATCACAAAAATACGCTACCATAGCTACCTTGAAACATTTTCTGGCATACGCTGTGCCGGAGGGTGGACAGAATGGTAATTATGCTTCAGTGGGTATTCGTGATTTGCATCAGAATTTTCTTCCTCCTTTTCGTAAGGCAATAGATGCAGGGGCATTGTCTGTAATGACTTCATACAATTCGATAGATGGGATACCTTGTACGTCGAACCATTATTTGCTGACTAAACTTTTGCGTAATGAATGGAAGTTTCGCGGCTTTGTAGTTTCCGATTTATATAGTATTGAAGGGATTCACGAAAGCCACTTTGTTGCTCCAACCAAAGAGAATGCAGCCATACAATCTGTAATGGCTGGCGTTGATGTTGACTTGGGTGGGGATGCTTATACCAACCTTTGTCATGCAGTTCAATCCGGACAAATGGATAAGACTGTGATTGATACGGCTGTCTGCCGGGTGTTACGGATGAAGTTTGAGATGGGCTTGTTTGAGCATCCTTATGTGGATCCGAAAATTGCTGCTAAAACAGTACGCCGTAAAGAACATATCGAACTGGCACGTAAAATCGCACAGTCTTCCATAACACTTCTCAAAAATGAGAATTCAATTCTTCCTTTAAGCAAGATGATAAATAAGGTGGCGGTAATTGGCCCTAATGCTGACAATCGATATAATATGTTAGGGGACTATACAGCTCCGCAGGAAGATAGTAATGTGAAAACAGTTCTTGATGGAATTCTAACAAAATTATCTCCTTCTCGTGTGGAATATGTACGAGGCTGTGCTATTCGTGATACTACAGTGAATGAGATAGAACAAGCAATTGAAGCTGCCCGTCGCTCCGAAGTTGTAATTGTGGTTGTGGGTGGTTCCAGTGCCCGTGATTTTAAAACGAGCTATAAAGAAACAGGTGCGGCTGTAGCTGAAGAGGGTAGTGTAAGTGATATGGAGTGTGGAGAAGGATTTGACCGTGCCAGTTTATCCTTACTTGGTAGACAACAAGAACTATTGGAATCTTTGCAAAAGACAGGTAAGCCTTTGATTGTCGTTTATATTGAAGGTCGTCCTTTAGAAAAGAATTGGGCTTCGGAATATGCTGATGCACTACTGACTGCTTACTATCCGGGGCAGGAGGGTGGAAATGCCATAGCGGATGTTCTCTTTGGAGATTATAATCCTTCTGGACGTTTGCCAATCTCCGTTCCGCGTTCTGTAGGTCAGATTCCGGTTTATTATAATCAGAAAGCTCCTCGGAATCATGATTATGTGGAAGTGTCATCTTCTCCGTTATATAGCTTTGGTTATGGGATGAGTTATACCACTTTTGAATATTCTGATTTGCAGGTAGTGCAGAAATCTGCTCGTTGTTTTGAAGTCTCATTTAAAGTAAAGAATACAGGGAAGTATGATGGCGAAGAAGTATCACAACTTTATATGAGAGATGAATATGCATCAGTTGTTCAGCCGATGAAACAGTTGAAACATTTTGAACGTTTCTATTTAAGTAAGGGAGAGGAAAAGTTAATCGTCTTCACGTTAGCAGAAGAAGATTTATCTATCATTAATCAGGCTCTGGAACAAATAGTAGAGTCCGGAACTTTTCAGGTAATGATTGGTAGTTCTTCGGATGATATTAGATTAGAAGGTTCTATTTTAGTAAAATAAGTTTTATTATTAGGATGTTGTTGCTCACTTTTATAAACCCAGGTAAATAAGAGAATATACCGGAAAATGAATGTCTGGAGGAAATAATAAAATTGCTTTTATTGCTGATATTATTTGTTTTTTTTAATAAAAGCATCTACTTTTGGCTCCCATAAAAAATGATAATAACCGGAAAATCTCTGATGACACATATTGGTGAACAAGAAAAGAAGAAGAAATTCGAGCAGTTTTTCATTCTTACTTTTCCGAAGGTAAAGGCTTTTGCATGGAAGATTTTGCGTTCGGAAGAAGATGCGGAAGATATTGCTCAGGATATATTTGTCAAGCTGTGGGATAATCCGGAAATCTGGGAAAACAAAGAAACATGGGATAGTTATATTTATACGATGGCTCGTAATCAGATTTATAACTTTCTGAAACATCAGTCCGTGGAGCTTAGTTATCAAGAGAAGTTAGTTCAGGAAGATTCCCCCTCTTTCGAATTTGATATTTATGATAAGCTTTATGCTAAAGAACTCCAACTTTTAATAAAACTCACTTTAGATAATATGCCGGAACAACGTAGAAAGGTTTTTTCTATGAGTCGGCAAAATGGAATGAGTAATCAGGAAATCGCTGATAATCTGCAACTTTCTATTCGTACAGTGGAGCGCCACATCTATCTTGCACTACAAGAATTAAAAAAAGTCATCTTAATTGCATTTTTTTTCTATTTCAGTTGAGTAGTCCGTTTTAGCAAGTTGTCTATATTATATAAGGCAAATCTAAAATGAAGAATTATATTCAAAAAATTATCAATGTATTCACTGCTTCCGAGCATAGTGAGAATGTGACCAAAGAAGTACATCAATGGTTGGTGGATGAGGAGCATGCTGATGAGAAAGATACAGCGTTGAATACACTATGGAAAGAAACAGAAGGTAAAGTTGATGCAGGCACATGGACTTCCTTGGCGAATGTATATGATAAGTTAAGGGTTCCCCAGCAGAATACCAAGTCTCGGTTCCGTATACGAGCATGGCAATATGCAGCTGCAGCGGTCGTGTTATTGATGGTTGTTATTTCGGGAACTTTCTATTATACTAAAGATATGTATTCTGCAGTTGCCATGGTTGAGAAGTTTACCCCTGCTGGAAAAATGAATGTAATAGAGCTTCCGGATGGAAGTAAAGTACAAACCAATTCTGGTACTATTTTACTATATCCTGAAGTATTCAAGGGTGATACACGAACAGTCTATCTGATTGGTGAGGCTAATTTTAAAGTGAAGAAGAATCCCGAACAACCTTTTATCGTAAAATCAACAACGATGTCTGTTACAGCTCTTGGTACTGAATTCAATGTCATGGCTTATCCTGAAAATGAAGAAATTGTCGCTACATTGATTCATGGAAAAATAAAGGTGGATTGTAATAGTGGAAAAGAAAGTTATATACTGACTCCCGGACAACAAGTGACTTATTTACGTAATACATCAAAGAGTCTGCTTGCTGATGCCAATTTAGAAGATGTAACAGCTTGGCAAAAGGGAATGTTTGTATTCAGAGGAGTGTCTATTAAAGATATTTTTTTAACATTGGAACGTAGGTATGCGATGACTTTTCAATATAATGCCAACTTGTTCAATGACGATAAATATAATTTCCGTTTCCGCGAGAACTCAAGCATAAAAGAGGTGATGGATGTGATGCAAGAAGTGGTAGGAGGATTTGATTATAAGATAGAAGAAGATATATGTTACATAAAGGCGATTAAGAAGAAATAAATCAGTCAAGATATAACATTTGTATAACCTTAAAATAACGAGTTAGTCATGAAAAAAAGTATCCGGAAAAAGGATGCCGCCTGATTCCGGATATGAAATCCTTTTTAGTATTAAAGCTATATGCTTACTCTTTGAGAAATAAATATTATGAGTTAACACTAAAAACGCTCAAATCTATGAATTTTTATCGATTTAAAGCTGTTCTTTTTATAATTTTTAGCTGTTTCTTATTGCAAACAGCCCTTTTTGCTCAAGGTAATGTTAAAATTACGATCAAAAAGAAAAATGTAACGTTACAGGAAGCGTTGCAGGACGTAGAAAAACAATCAGCTTATCTGGTTGCTTTTAATGAGTCAAAATTGGAGAAAACAAAACAAATTCATTTGAATATCAATGCCGAACCTCTCGAAAAAGCCCTTACTATTATTCTTTCGGGCACAGGTTTGACTTACAAGATTAAAGATAAATATATAATGATTGTTCCTGCAGGAAAACCTGCTCCTGAAAAGAAAACAATAACGGGAGTGGTGCAGGATGCCAATGGTGAGCCATTGATTGGCGTCAATGTTTCAGTTAAAGGAGGTTCTGCAGGTACTGTGACAAATCTGAATGGCGAATTCTCTTTACAGGCTGCCAAAGGAGAAATATTAGAATTCTCCTATGTTGGATATGTGGCTGCTTCTCAAACGGTGACAGAAAGAAATTCACTTGCAATAATAATGCAAGAGGATGCGAAAACTTTAGATGAAGTGGTAGTCACTGCCCTAGGTATCAAACGTGCGGAAAAGGCGTTGAGTTATAATGTGCAGCAGATTAATGCGGATGATATTTTGGAAAATAAAGATGCTAACTTTGTCAATTCTCTTTCGGGCAAAGTGGCCGGCGTCAATATCAATTCATCTTCGTCTGGTGTAGGAGGTGCTTCCAGAGTTATCATGCGTGGTACTAAATCTATTGAACAGTCATCTAATGCATTGTATGTGATAGATGGTGTACCAATGTATAATTCGAAAGGTGAAGGAGGTACGGAATATGGTTCTTCGGGTGTGACGGAAGCTATTGCCGACATCAATCCTGAAGATATCGAATCGCTCTCCGTACTGACTGGTGCAGCAGCTGCTGCTCTTTATGGTTCGGATGCTGCCAATGGTGCGATCATCGTGACTACGAGACAAGGAAAAGAGGGAAAACTCTCTGTGACAGTGTCTAGTTCTATGGAATTCATGAAAGCATTTGTTATGCCTAAGTTCCAAAATCGTTATGGTTCCAGTTCGGGTGACATGAGTTGGGGTGACTTACTTTCTTCATCATCTTATATCGGATATGATCCTGCAAGTGACTATTTGCAAGGAGGATTAGTGGCTACAGAGACAGTGAGCCTTTCTACCGGTACGGAGCGTAATCAAACATATTTCTCTGTAGGTGCTGTAGATTCAAAAGGAATAGTTCCCAACAATGGTTATCATCGTTATAATTTTACATATCGCAATACCACTTCGTTTTTGAATGATAAGATGAAGCTCGATGTGGGTGCCAGTTATATCTATCAGAAAGATCGTAATATGACTAATCAGGGTGTCAACTATAACCCACTGATTGGTGCATACCTCTTCCCCCGGGGTAACGACTGGGAAGACGTGGAGATGTTCGAACGCTACGACCCGCAACGTAAGATTATGACTCACTATTTTACAATGGATCCGGGTGAGTATATTATTCAGAATCCTTATTGGATCAACTACCGTAATCTGCGTGAGAACAGCAAGAACCGTTATATGTTGAATGCGTCATTGAGCTATGAGATTACTGATTGGCTGAATGTGTCAGGACGTATCCGTTTGGATAATTCTGTAAATAAATATACGGAGCGCATTTTTGCTTCTACCCCCGAACAGCTGACGATGTTGTCAAAGAATGGATTGTATGCTATCACCCGCTCATCGGACATGCAGATTTATGGTGATATTCTTACAAATATAAACAAGCGGTTTGGTAATGATTGGTCTCTTTTTGCTACTCTTGGTGTATCGCTCACCGATCTGAACTATTCAGATACAGGTATGCGTAGTCCTCTTCGCGATGGTTCGATAGAAGGTGAGACGACAGGTGTTGCCAATGTTTTTAATCTATCTAATATGAGTAACAAAGCATTGGAAAAAGTGGAGAATCCATGGAGGGAACAGACCCGTTCTATCTTCGCCAGTGCAGAAATTGGTTATAAGAGTACTTACTATCTGACACTGACCGGTCGTAACGATTGGCCTTCGCAGTTGGCAGGACCGGCCTCTACAAGCAAATCGTTTTTCTATCCTTCTATAGGTGCATCAGTCATTGTTTCAGAAATGATTCCAAACTTGTCGAAAGATTATATCTCGTTTTTGAAAGTGCGTGCTTCTTATGCTTCGGTAGGTAATGCGTTTAAGCGTTTTGTTGCAAACCCGGTACTTGAATGGAATAATACCAGTTCTACGTTTGAACAGTTGACGAATTATCCGGTTTCAAACTTAAAGCCCGAACGTACTAAGTCTTGGGAGTTTGGTTTGACTGTTAACTTCCTGAAGTATTTTAATGCCGATCTTAGCTATTATCTGACTAATACTTATGACCAGCTTTTCCAACCTGACATTTCGGTTGGCTCGGGTTATAGTACTATTTATGTGCAGACAGGAAATATTCGTAACCAGGGTGTGGAATTGGCATTAGGTTTTAAGAATACATGGAGAAAATTCACATGGAACTCTAATCTGACATTTAGTACCAACAATAACAAAATTATCGAGTTGGGTAACAATCTGGTTAATCCGGTCACCGGGGAGCTCTTCTCCATATCTTCATTGGATATGAAAGGACTGGGTGATGTGCATTTCTTGTTGAAAGAAGGGGGGACACTGGGCGATATGTACTCTTCCGCAGACTTTGTACGTGATGATAATGGTAACATTTATGTGGATTCCGAAGGTAAGGTTGTCTATGAAAAAGGTATCAAAGAACCAGAGAATTGGAAAAAGTTGGGAAGTGTGTTGCCTAAAGGAAATTTGGCGTGGCGTAACCGTTTTGATATAGGCAATTTAAACGTCGGTTTTATGCTTGCCGCACGTTTGGGTGGAGTAGTATATTCGCGTACACAAGCTACATTGGATTATTATGGTGTGTCCGAAGTTTCTGCCATTGCCCGTGACAATGGTGGTGTACGAATCAATCAAAGTATCATGGATGCAGGTGATTTAATAGAGGCGCATAGTTGGTATAATCAAGTGGCTGTATCAGGAGGTATTCCACAACTCTATACTTATGATGCGACGAACGTCCGTTTGCAGGAGGCTTCCATTGGTTACACTATCCCGCGCAAGTGGTTGGGAGGTGTAATGGATATCGACCTCTCCATTGTTGGACGTAACCTATGGATGATTTATTGCAAGGCTCCTTTCGATCCGGAGAACGTAGCTACCACAGGTAATTATTATCAGGGCATTGATTATTTTATGATGCCGTCTACCCGGAATATTGGATTTAATGTACGATTAAAGTTTTAAGCTATGAAAAATATAATAAAATACATATCATTTGGGGTACTTTGCGGTCTTGTCACGGCATGCACACCCAATTATGAATACATTAATCAGAATCATGCAGGTGTTACGGAGGAACAAGCCGAAGCCGACGGATACAACATCACGACTTCACTGATTACTTTGCAGAACAATGTAATATCCACCAGTACAAGTCGTGCGCAGTATGTAGATTTATTGTTGGGAGGAACATGGGGACGCTATGCTGCTGAATCGAAAGCTAATTCATGGCCTAACAAGTTTTCAACTTTCGATCCGCCTGCAGATTGGTCCGGAGTGGAATTTAACGAAGTGATTCCTTATATTTTCCCCTATGTGAGTAGTATAGAGAGAGTGACGGACGATGTGGTTCCCCAAGCGATAGCCCATATAATTAAAGTGGCTGCTATGCATCGAGTGACAGATACATACGGGCCTATTCCTTACACGCAAGTGGGAGTTGACGGTCAGGTACAGACAGCTTATGATTCACAGGAGCAGGTATATAAGGCAATGTTTGTCGAATTAAATCAAGCAATTACTGAACTAACCGATCATCAGACAGAATCTATTTCCCAGAATGCCGACCTGATATTTAAGGGAGATTTGCTGAAATGGATTCGTTTTGCCAATTCACTGAAACTTCGTTTGGCTATACGTACTTGTTACGTGCCACAATTTAATGTAGATGGAAAGACATCACAACAATTGGCGGAAGAAGCGGTGAATCACTCGGTGGGTGTAATGACATCGAACGACGATGTAGCTCGATTGACAACTTTCTCTAATGTTGGAAATCCATTGAATGAGGCTATTAAGTTTAATGAGGGTGACCACCGGGCTATTGCTGATATGACTATTTATATGAATGCTTATAATGATCCGCGCCGTGCTGCATATTTTAATGAGTCGGGATATTCGTCTCAAACCTATTGCGGACTTCGTACGGGGTTGGCTCCGATTGGCTCGTCAGATTTCAATAAGTTCTCTACCATTAAAATAGAACGCGAAACGCCGTTGGTATGGATGTATCCGTCAGAGGTGATGTTCTTGTGTGCGGAAGGTGCGTTGCGTGGTTGGAACATGGGCGGTGGAACAGCACAGTCGTATTATGAACAGGGTATTAAACTTTCGTTTGAATATTGGGGAGTGTCTGATGACAATTACATTCATAGTACCAAGGCTCCGGATACTTATTCTGATCCTTCTGGAAAGAATTCTTATTCTAACAAAGTTAGTAACATCACTGTACAGTGGAATAACGGAGGTGTTTTTGAAGAAAACCTGGAACGCATCATCGTGCAGAAATGGCTGGCAAACTTCCTGCTGGGATTGGAGTCGTGGTCTGACATGCGCCGTACAGGTTATCCGAAAGTGTTACCCGTTGTGCAGAATAACAGTAATGGTTTGCTGAATAATGATGAGATTCCTCGTCGTTGCATTTATCCTACAAGAGAAGGGCAAAGCAATGCACAAAATTATCAGGCTGCTTTGAAACTGTTGGGCGGGCCGGACAATCTGGCAACTCATCTTTGGTGGGATTGCAAGGAATAATGAGTACTAACAAAGAAATAAAGTAGTAAAAATGAAGAATTTATTTACTAAGAATTATAAATGGATGATGGTAGCAGTCTGCATAGTCGCGGTATTCACCTTTGCTTCGTGTGATGACTGGACGGAAGTGGAGAGTCTTACTGTCAATCAGCCGAACATTGCAGAGCAGGAACCGGCTTTATATGAAAAGTACTTGGAAAGCATACGCAACTATCGGCACGTGAGCCACAAGGTAGTTATTGCCCAGTTTGATAATCTGGATAATCAGGGTGGCCGTCGCTACCACCTCACCAATCTTCCCGATAGCATTGATATCATTTCACTTAAACAGCCGGAAGTGTTGCCTGATTGGATGCAGAAAGAGATGATGACTTGTCGTGACCGAAAAGGAATGAAGTTTGTTTATGAAATAGATTTTGCTACCCTCTCACAAGAGTATAAAGATTTGGAAAGTGCATCCGAAGTAGAGCAACAGACATTTGCGGATTATGCAACCGAGTATGTAAACAGACATTTGGCATTGTGTGAGAAAGAAGGGTATGATGGCGTAATTGTTCGCTATGTAGGTTTGTATACTGGATATATGACGAATGACGAAAAGGAAGATTATATTGCCCGTCAGTCAATTTTCCTGGATATATTTATTAATTGGTATAATGAACATACTGGTAAGATACTTATTTTTAGAGGAACTCCACATTTCATTGAGGATAAGTATTTGGCAGAGGGATCCTTGTTGTTAAATTCTAAGTATATTATCGTCGAAACTTCAGCTGCAACAGCAGCTACAGATATCGATTATCTGATGGCAAATGTGATGGACAAGTCGGGAATTCCTTTCGACCGTTTTATAGTGACTGCCAGTACTTATTCACTTGATGCAAAAGATCAGACCACTGGCCATTTCTGGGATGTGAAAGGAAATGCTGTCAGTGCGGTAAGTGGATGTGCTCGGTGGGTAGTTTCGTTCAATAATGACTACAAGAAAGCCGGACTCTATATTTTGGAGACACAGAATGATTATTATCATTCTGAAAAGGTCTATCCTAATATTCGTGAAGCTATCTCAATTATGAATCCACCAGTTATTAAATAAAGAATAGGTATGAAACAGATTAATTCTTGGATGTACTTCCTGATAACATTTGCCTGTGCTGCCGTTTTGTCTGCTTGTGCAGGTGATGGTATCGAAGAGTCGTCATTTGAAAGCAAAGTATATCTTAACTCGGAAAAGGAAGAAACACTACTCATCAAGCCGGGTGAACCTTCCTATACTAAAACTCTGCAGACTGCATTACCCAAAGCTCTTGATCATGATATCATTGTGAGATTCGCTGCTGATCTTTCAAAAGTGGACGAATACAACACTGTATATAAAGACAATGCCTTGCCATTGCCAGAAGCACAATATAAATTCACCACTTCCGAAGCTATCATTCCGGCTGGAACGGTACGTAGTACACAAGCGGTAATTGACTTTGTAGATGTTGATAAGTTAGATCGCGAGAAGCGTTATGTATTGCCGGTACGTATTGTAGATGCAGGTGATTGTACCATCTTGGAGCGTAGTGCTACTACTTATTATATCTTTAAGGGCGCTGCTTTGATTAACGTAGTGGCCAATATGGAAAGAAATTATTGCAAAGTGAACTGGCAAAGCAATGTTAGTGCGATGAGTGAGCTCACTTTCGAGGCCTTGGTTCGTGCCAAGTCTTTCACGAATCCGGAATCAAGTAATGATATCCTTTCATTGATGGGAATTGAAGGATATTTTCTTCTCCGTACAGGTGACACTCTTTATCCGGGACAACTAATGTTGAGTACAGGTACTAATTTCCCTGGTAAGGATGCAACCAAAGTGCTGCCAGCAAATGAATGGATACATATTGCTCTCACATTTAGCAGTGGAAATGTAATCATTTATATCAATGGAAAACCTCAATCGGAAGGTTCAATTACTCGCAAAAGTATTAATTTGAAAAGTTCAGGGTCAGCTGACGACAGCAATATGAAAGGTTTTCTTATTGGTGCTTCTTGGGATAAGAGTCGTTGGTGGGTAGGTGAAATGTGTGAAATGCGTGTGTGGGAAACTGCTCGTACGCAGGAAGAAATCGCTTCTAACTTTTATTATGTTGATCCACATTCGGAAGGACTGGTTGCCTATTGGAAATTTGACGATGGCGAAGGTAGTAAGGTTACCGATCGCACTGGGCATGGAAATGACGCAGTAGCTCTTAATGAGATCACGTGGATACCAGTGGAACTACCTGCAAAATAAAACAATATGTTGAATGTAAAAACAATATGATATGTATAATAAATGGATAAAGATAATCGTAATGCTCACCGCATGGGGAGGGTTCATGGCGTTGAGTTCGTGCGAAGATGATCTTACGGCATATACGGTGGACAAAGACCGCTACGAAGTGAACGAGCATCCTTGTGCATTCCTGCGCAATGTGCAGGGAGATGGAAAGAATCTAATCGATCTTTACAATGCTGAAGGAGAACAAGTGGAGCTGAACATCCAATTAACGAAACCTGTGACTGCTGATACAAAATGTACACTGATTGCAGACGAATCGTTATTGATTAATTACAATCAGATACATGGAACGGACTTTGCCATATTTCCCATTGTACAAGTAGTCTTCGAGAATGGAAAAGTGGTAACTGTTGAGGCCGGAAATTTAGTATCTGAATCAGTGAAAATTAAGTTAGAAGCAAGAGAATCACTGGAAACAGGCAAAACGTATGTACTTCCTATCCGCATTGAATCAGCTTCCGACATAGCTCTGTCTGAAGATAGAGATACTTATTACTATTTAATTAAGGCACAGGGAGACCGCATCAATCCGCAAAAGGATCCTGATGTAAAAGTGATGAGTTGTTTTGGATTAGACTGGGAGAATCCGTTGATCCATACGCAGATGTTCTTGAAAAAAAGTGGAAAACCATTGTTCGACATTGTGTGTCTCTTTTCAGCAGGTATTAACTATAATGCTGAAACAGGACAAGCCTATGTATACAAGAATCCTAATATTGTCCATTTGTTGAATAATCGTGATAAATATATTAAGCCTTTGCAGGATATGGGCATCAAGGTGGTCATGGGGCTTTGTGGTAATCGAGATTTTACAGGATGCGGATCTATGTTGCCAGAGGCTTGTAAACAGTTTGCCCGTGAATTGAAAAATCTTTGTGATCAATACGGACTGGATGGTGTCTTGTTCGATGACGAATATTCTTCTTATGGAGTAGACATAAAACCGGGATTCTCATCATATGCGTCAAGTGCCAATGCTTCACGTTTATGCTATGAAACTAAAAAGCTAATGCCTGACAGGCTTATTATTCCGTTCTTATGGGGATCGATGAGCTATCTTCAATCAGTAGATGGCATGACACCAGGTGAGTATTGCGATTATTTCTTCCCTAATTATAATTTATATCCTTCTGCTGCAGGTGGAGCTCAAATGAAGCAGATGGGAGCAGGTTCGCAAGAGTTGACTGGTTATCAATGGTATGCCAGAAATTATGGAGATTTAAGTAGAGTAAATAGTAGAGGCTATGGGCTCACTACTGTTTTTGGTATGGGACCCTATCAGGAAGAACGTAAATCAGGCTCGTGGTTGCCGTGGAGTACACAGAAAAAGAGTTTAGATATTATCGCTCGTGATATATTCGACGATGAAGTTGTATGTGACGAGGTCATGATCAGGAAAGATTGGTGATAGATGGTAAATCGAATTGAAGGGTAGGATTAGTAATTTAATCTGAATGAAAGTCCCGTGAGTAGAGAATACTTCTATCTTACGGGACTTTTTTATCATAATCCCATAGAGCCTTTTTAAAAAGGGAGAAAGCTGATTAATAACGGAGATATAATGAAAATAAAAAGTTACTTTGTTGTTTGTAGAAAAAGAACTGACTTACATTAAGAAATACAATGAAATATATTTTTATTATTTTATGGATATGTGTTTGGGTGACATGTACTCCTATTTTTGCACAGCAGGTTTCTGTTTTGACTTATCAAAACCCTAATTTATCAATAGATATAAGACTCGCAGACTTACTTTCCCGCATGACTCTGGAAGAAAAGGTTGGCCAGTTACTTTGTCCTTTAGGTTGGGAAATGTATGAAATCCATGGTAGTGAGGTTCACCCTTCCGGAAAGTTCAAGCAATTGATTAAAGAAAGAAATGCCGGAATGCTTTGGGCAACTTATCGTGCTGATCCCTGGACAAAGAAAACATTGGCTAATGGCTTAAATCCAGAATTGTCAGCGAAAGCCGGAAATGCATTGCAAAAGTATGTGATGGAGAATACCCGTCTGGGAATTCCGATGTTTTTAGCAGAAGAAGCCCCTCATGGGCACATGGCAATTGGTACTACTGTTTTTCCTACGGGTATCGGAATGGCGGCTACCTGGTCACCGGAGTTAGTAAAAGAAGTTGGTCAAGTTATCGCTAAAGAAATTCGTTCCCAAGGTGGGCATATTAGTTACGGTCCCGTACTTGATCTGACCCGTGATCCCCGTTGGTCCCGCGTGGAAGAAACATTTGGGGAAGATCCGGTATTAAGCGGTATTTTAGGGGCGTCTATGGTTGACGGTTTAGGTGGAGGTAATCTATCACAAAAATACGCTACCATAGCTACCTTGAAACATTTTCTGGCATACGCTGTGCCGGAGGGTGGACAGAATGGTAATTATGCTTCAGTGGGTATTCGTGATTTGCATCAGAATTTTCTTCCTCCTTTTCGTAAGGCAATAGATGCAGGGGCATTGTCTGTAATGACTTCATACAATTCGATAGATGGGATACCTTGTACGTCGAACCATTATTTGCTGACTAAACTTTTGCGTAATGAATGGAAGTTTCGCGGCTTTGTAGTTTCCGATTTATATAGTATTGAAGGGATTCACGAAAGCCACTTTGTTGCTCCAACCAAAGAGAATGCAGCCATACAATCTGTAATGGCTGGCGTTGATGTTGACTTGGGTGGGGATGCTTATACCAACCTTTGTCATGCAGTTCAATCCGGACAAATGGATAAGACTGTGATTGATACGGCTGTCTGCCGGGTGTTACGGATGAAGTTTGAGATGGGCTTGTTTGAGCATCCTTATGTGGATCCGAAAATTGCTGCTAAAACAGTACGCCGTAAAGAACATATCGAACTGGCACGTAAAATCGCACAGTCTTCCATAACACTTCTCAAAAATGAGAATTCAATTCTTCCTTTAAGCAAGATGATAAATAAGGTGGCGGTAATTGGCCCTAATGCTGACAATCGATATAATATGTTAGGGGACTATACAGCTCCGCAGGAAGATAGTAATGTGAAAACAGTTCTTGATGGAATTCTAACAAAATTATCTCCTTCTCGTGTGGAATATGTACGAGGCTGTGCTATTCGTGATACTACAGTGAATGAGATAGAACAAGCAATTGAAGCTGCCCGTCGCTCCGAAGTTGTAATTGTGGTTGTGGGTGGTTCCAGTGCCCGTGATTTTAAAACGAGCTATAAAGAAACAGGTGCGGCTGTAGCTGAAGAGGGTAGTGTAAGTGATATGGAGTGTGGAGAAGGATTTGACCGTGCCAGTTTATCCTTACTTGGTAGACAACAAGAACTATTGGAATCTTTGCAAAAGACAGGTAAGCCTTTGATTGTCGTTTATATTGAAGGTCGTCCTTTAGAAAAGAATTGGGCTTCGGAATATGCTGATGCACTACTGACTGCTTACTATCCGGGGCAGGAGGGTGGAAATGCCATAGCGGATGTTCTCTTTGGAGATTATAATCCTTCTGGACGTTTGCCAATCTCCGTTCCGCGTTCTGTAGGTCAGATTCCGGTTTATTATAATCAGAAAGCTCCTCGGAATCATGATTATGTGGAAGTGTCATCTTCTCCGTTATATAGCTTTGGTTATGGGATGAGTTATACCACTTTTGAATATTCTGATTTGCAGGTAGTGCAGAAATCTGCTCGTTGTTTTGAAGTCTCATTTAAAGTAAAGAATACAGGGAAGTATGATGGCGAAGAAGTATCACAACTTTATATGAGAGATGAATATGCATCAGTTGTTCAGCCGATGAAACAGTTGAAACATTTTGAACGTTTCCATTTGAAAAAAGGAGAAGAGAAAAAAGTTACTTTTGTTTTGACAGAGGAGGACTTTTTCTTGGTTAACTATACTTTGAAGAAAGTAGTAGAGTCTGGAAATTTCCATCTTATGATTGGTGCCGCTTCTAATGATATTAGGTTGCAGAATGTTATTTTAGTGGAGTAATTTTTATTAATATCTATATTAAGAGATTTCCTGTTTCGTTTTCTCTTAATAAAAAAGAGAGAATATTCCTTTTGCGGAAATATCCTCTCTTTCTCACCTAAACCTTTTATTTCAATTACTTGCTATTATAAGCAACCAACATCCAAACCAATTTTTCCTGTTCTTTCAAATAATCGCTCATCATCGAAACGGTTACTTCGTCTCCGGCTTGAGAAGCGATAGACAAAATCTTACGTTCTTCGCCAATCAGATAGCTGATAGACTGAAGGATATTATTCAATGCTTCGTCTCCGTTGCTTACCTTATCCACTTCATTCACATTTGCTACTTTTAGATAATCGCTGAATTTATTGGCAGGAGTGCCGCCCAACATCAAGATACGTTCTGCGATTTCATCCACCTTTTCAGCCGTGTCATCATACATCTTTTCGAATTGACTGTGGAGTACAAAGAAATTATGTCCCTTGATATTCCAGTGGAAACCGCGAAGATTGGTGTAATACACTTGGAAGTCTGCTAATAGTTGTTGCAAAGATGCTACTACGTTGTTTGCTCCCGATTCGTTCAATTTGATAAATTCTAAAGTTTTCATATTCT
>OGPZ01001469.1_pt1 | contig 16627 bp, 15 predicted proteins | sample 1553111 | NCBI WGS metagenome assembly OGPZ01 (sample SAMEA2579968, study PRJEB22360) | human gut metagenome
CTACAGCAACGATCACCGATTGGGAAACAGGAACTGCTACTGGTGGTGATGTAAAATAAAAACTCTGATCTTCAAAAAATAAAAATAAGATTCAAGCAAAACACTTGAATCTTATTTTATATATCAAATTCGTGTATCTATTTTATTATCCATTCACATTCGGTATAAAACGATCCAAAGATTTACGAATGACCTTATCAATTAATCACAAGCTCTCCCAAGTTTATGCAACTATTATCCCATAGATTTATATCCGTAATAATCCCCCATTCCCCTTGAAACGACCTCACCTCGTCCTTCTCGGTATATTGCCAAAGGTCCGTGAATGGTCGGAGAAAGGAAGAGGAAAGGTCCGAGGGAGATTATTACTCCGGCTAAAGGCTGATATTACCTTGGCATTAAGCAATGCTCACCAATTATTCTCTTGAAAGTCACCTTATAGTTCATTTAGACCACGGAGCATTCATCCTGTATTGATCCTCGATAAAATAGATATTTGAGACGATTTTGTTTGGATTCGGGGTAACAGTTTCGGCTGTTTCCTGTGAGCTGGAAGGTTCTGTTTCCGGAGTGGACGAAACATCTGATGGGTTTGCTGTATCGTCAGAATCTTTATCTGTACTTGCGGCTGTTGAAGCCTCTGCTTCCTGAGCAGTTTCTGCTACAGTGCCGTTTTCGTCCGCCGGCTTCTCTTCTGTCTCAGATGCAGTATTTTCTTCTTTTGCTGCAGCCGTTTCCGGAACTTCAACCTGTACTGGCTTGTATTCCGGCATATCTCCTGCAGGAAGCCAGATCTCACCGCTGTTTGCTGCAACACGAACGCGGATACGTCCACCCTGTGCGGAAACTTTCTGTCCGGTAAGTGCACCTACGTATTCCGGTGCGCTTCCTGTTGGAAGATTCATCTCTGCGTCGCTGTCATCGTTATTTACGGTAACGATCACGCGCATACCCTCCAGATCTCTTGCAAAAGCAAACTGACGGTTTGTAAGAGCCAGTTCTGCGTAAGAACCGTAGCTTAATGCAGGAGTTCCCTGGCGTACTTTTCCGAGAGCTGCGATCAGAGCAGTACAGGGGTTCTTTGTTGTGGCTTCTTTGTAATCTTCAAGATCAAGTGCCGGACGTAAGCTTGCATCGGAAAATTTCTCTTTTTTTCCTTCGATCCCGAATTCAGATCCATAATAGATGCTTGGAACGCCAGGTAAAGTATAAAGAAGTACGTGTACCGGGGCAAAATGTGCCTTATTCTGAAGTTTAGTATGGATCCTCTCCACATCATGGTTGTCCACAAAATTATAAAGATCCAGATCTCCCATATTCTGAAGATATTTTACTGTGTGGGCAATCTCAAAATAGTTGTGATCATTGTGTCCGCTGTAAAGAGCTTTATGAAGGGCGTAGTTGGTTACGCTGTGAAGGGTCTGTCCGTTTACCCAGCGGCTGTAATCTCCGTGGATGACTTCACCCATCAGCCAGAAATCCTTTTTGACTTCATCTGCTGTATGACGGAGAACACGCATAAAATCAAAATCCAGGACATCAGCGGCGTCCAGACGGATTCCGTCAATATCAAACTCGGAAACCCAGAAACGGATTACATCGCAGATATAGTTCTGTACTTCCGGGTTGCGCTGGTTCAGTTTTACCAGAAGGTTGTATCCGCCCCAGTTTTCATAAGAAAAACCATCATTATATTCGGTATTTCCGCCGAAATTTACATTACAGTACCAGTTTACATATGGGGAATGCTCGCGGTTTTTCTGGATATCTTTAAAAGCAAAGAAATCGCGGCCTGTATGATTGAATACACCGTCGAAGATAACACGGATGCCCTTTTCGTGGCAGGCCTTTACAAAATTGGTGAGATCTTCGTTTGTTCCAAGACGGGAGTCCAGTTTTTTGTAATCGGTTGTCTCATAGCCATGTCCTACACTTTCAAAAAGCGGACCTATATATAAGGCAGTACATCCGATTTCCTTGATGTGGTCGATCCACGGCAGCAGTGTGTTCAGTCGATGTACAGGAGTTCCGTAATCGTTTTCTTTCGGAGCGCCTGTAAGTCCAAGTGGATAAATATGGTAGAAGATTGCTTCGTTGTACCAGCTCATAATATTACACCTCTGTTCTAAAAATTTGCAATTTCCTGATAATTAGAGAAATTACACAAATATCTTCTTTATAATACCAGATTATCATCATATAATCCAGAATAAATTAGTCAGTTTTTCAGCAGAAAATCCGGCAGATTGTCAACTGCCGGATCTTAAGCGGATCAGATAAGTCTCCCGGAAGGGACAGATATCCGATCAACAGAATGTTTATTCATCAAACTCCGCGGTAACGATAAAGCCACGTGGTGTATGTTCAATGCTTTTGATGATCCCCTCTTTGGATTTGATGCGGTCTGCGTTTCTGTAGCAGCCGGACATGGCTACGGCAGGTTCGATGATGTAGCTGTAGTTTGTGGCAGAGAGAAATTCGGAGATTTTTACCTTATCTCCTACCTGGATCAGCCCCTGTCTTTCCATTTTAAATTTTTCTTCTCGCATAAATATGCCTTCTTTCTGTATGAATATGCAGCATGAATATATCTGCAGATAATATTATACATGTAACCGAATCAAAGAGTCCCCTGCGAGTTGCGAATATCCGCCTGGCGGACTTTAAGAACCGGAGGGAATCCGTACCAGAAGTTTCTGTCCATCTTTTTCTACCACGGTAAGGATTGGGATATGTTTTTTTCGCAGTGCATGGACGAGTGGGTACAGAGAAAACATGGCATTGTCCGCAAAAACTGCTTCCGGCTTATATCTGAGGATTTCCTTCATCTGGATTTTTATATGGCTTTTCCATTCTGTTTTTTCCATGGAAAGCTCTCCATAGATCCCGTTTAATGTTAATTCCGGAAGCTGAGGAACCGGCAGATGCACGATCCTGGCAGAAGAAAGATCCGGAAGATTCTGAAGCAGCATGTCTGTCTCTTCATTTCCACCAAGGCTCACGATCACAGCTTCTTCATGAAACGCGGCAAGACTGCTCCGGCAGGCGAGAATGGAATCCTCAAGGGTTCCGCATGTCATGAGAAAACCGCCTTTGTGGCAGAAGATCGCACTTTCAAGACCGGTTACCGAAGCCAATTCCGCTCCCTCCAGACCCAGCCAGGAAGAAGGAAAACTGCATTTATAATTCATGGAATATTCTTTTTTCTGTGGCTGGATACAGTAGCCGCCTCGGTTGGACGGAAAGATCACAAAAGCGATATTGGTTTCAGAAAGACGCTTCTGGCAGGGAATGAATTCCGGAAGTACCAGGATATTGGTATTCTCAGCAGGAGTGTCTCCGGAAGCGAGGGCAGCGTTATGTTTTGCAAGGACTTCTTCTACTCTTCTGTCTGCACGTTCGTTTCCAAGGTAACGCTCGAACTTGTTTTCCAGGATCATGCCAGCGACATTGACTGCCTGGAAAAAGGCCTCGTCGTTGCTGCTTTTGGAATCCCATCCAGGATTAAAATTGCCGATCAGTGTGGCAAGCTCGTTTTTTTCGCCTGTATTGTCATTGATATCCAGCGGCTGGACAAAAGATTCGTCAAAGTTCTGTGCCAGTTCCTCCCCGAGGATTTCAGATCCCAGTTTTTCCCAGAGAAGGCCGAATGCTGCGTATGGAACGCCATTATCACGGATACGGCTGTCTTTCTGGTGATGGTCATACTGCCCTCTTCCGATATCAAAAACAAGACCTTCATAATCGTCCGGAACCGTATTTCCACGTGTGATGGTAATTTCAGGATTCAGATATAAAAGCAATGCAGCGGAAAAAACATCGTCTGCGTGAAATTTCCCGCTGTGGGTAAATGCGGATGCATTTTTCTGTTTGATTTTTTCCAGTAAATGATTCATATGAAACGCTCCTGTGTGTTTATTCTGCCATTCAGTATACCACAGAAATGAAGAATAAACAAAGCCTCCTCACTGGAAGCTTAAATAAGCACTCCATGAGAAGGCATAAATTTCAGATATTTACCGGAATCTGGATTTCCGTGACAAATTTGTCGGTATTGTTTGTGAGTCCATAATCGATCAACGTGGTTTCTCGGGAAAATCCGGTGATGGAGAGATTTTTCTCTTCAATATATGCAAGGAGTTTCTGGTAATAAGTCGGTGCTTCCCTGTGGCTTCCGCAGAAGCGGATGGTTACGCAGGTCTGTCTGGGAAAAGTTTCCGTTTCTCCGTCATAACGGTCTTCCTGATCCAAAAGAAGAAAGATCCGGTCGTAATCCTGAAAAGATCTTTTTAAAAGCTGTTCCAGGCGATGGTCGATCTTTCGGGAGATCAGCTCCAGTTCTTTTTGCTTTCTTGCGATTACTTCTTTCTGGTGTACCAGTTTTTCTTCGATCACATCGGTATCACGGTTATCCAGAAAAGTTTTGATCTGGGCGACTGGAAAATCCAGGACTCTGAGATAACGTATGGTGTTGAGAAGCTCAAACTGTCTGGTGCCATAATACCGGTATCTAGTGTCCGGGTCTGTATATTCCGGTGTTAAAAGACCAGCCTGCTCATAGTGGCGGAGAGTCCCCATACTGATATGGAACATTTTGGCTACTTCTCCGATAAGAAATAATTTTTTATCTTCCATTGGAATCTCCTTTGCATCTGGATACAGGACCAGGACCGGCATGGTGTTTCAACCAGAAATAGGCGATCAGGCAGATCAGAACCGAAAGCAGAGAACCTGCCGGCGCTGCCATTCCCATAGGGAACAGCGTATGGGGAAAATATCTGGAAGCCAGATAAGATCCCGGGATACGGACCAGAATAATGGCAATGATATTGTGGATAAAACCAATATAGGATTTTCCATATGCACAGAAATATCCGGTAAAGCTGAAATGGATGCCTGCAAAAATGCAGTCCCAGATATAGGAATGGATATACTGAGTGCCAAGAAGTACGACCGTGTCATCTCCGGTAAATGCCTGAAGGATATGTGGAGCGGTAAACTGAACGATCAATGAGATAATGATTCCGTAAACACTTGTGATCAGGATGCTGTACTGGAGCGTTTTTGCCGCACGGTCATGCTTCCCGGCACCGATATTCTGAGCAGCCAGAGCAGAGACCGCAGCCAGCATGGAAGACGGAACCAGAAAGACAGCGCTGATCACTTTTTCCACGATACCAACAGCAGCTGCGTCATTTAATCCCCTGTGATTGGCGATCACCGTGATCACAATAAATGCAACCTGGATACATCCATCCTGTACAGCTACCGGGATTCCGATTTTCAGGATCTGCGTCATCACACGAGGATCCGGGCGGAAATCTTTTCCTGTAAGATGGATTCCGGTTTCTCTGTGGCGAATGAATATCAGGGCAATGATCACACTGAGAGTTTGGGCAAGTGTGGTTCCAAGGGCTGCTCCGGATGGTCCCATATGGAAAAAGCCAATGAAAACGTAATCCAGTACAATATTGGCAGCACAGGCAATGGCCACAAAATACATGGGAGTTTTGGAATCACCAATGCCACGGAATATGGAGCTGATTATGTTATAAGCTGTAATAAAGGGAATTCCGATAAAACAGATGATAAGATATTGTGTGGTACCTGTCACCGCTTCTGTCGGGATACCGATCAGTACAACAATGGGCCTGACGAGGAGAAGAAGCAGGAGCGTAAAAAGAATGGAAACAGCCATGAATAATGTGACCGTGTTTCCGATAGCTCTGGCTGCGTCCAGCTTCCTGTCTGCGCCGACAGCCCGGCTGATGGTAACGGTTGCGCCCATGGCCAGTCCTACAATAATGACTGTTAACATATGCATGACCTGGCTTCCGTTTGATACAGCAGTGATGGCATCAACATGGTCAAACTGTCCGATGATAAAAAGATCTGCCATTCCGTAAAGTGTCTGAAGAAAATAAGATAACAGGTATGGCAGGGCAAAGTACACAATAGTTTTAAAGATATTTCCGGTTGTAAGATTTTTTTCCATGATTCTCTTTTGTCTGATCGGTCGGATGTATTAGCCGGATGGCAATATTCCCGGTCAGATAACCTCCCGGATATAATTTAAACCTTATAACGGTTGTAATGTCAATGCTTTTTTGCGTGATTTACCATATGAGGAATCGGCTTGCAATCAAGAGGATATTCGCAATCCGCATTCGCTACTTGCTCATAATCGAATAACTGTGAAGCAGTTATTCGATTAAAAAAGGAATCTGCCCTGCGACAGATCCCTTTAAAATTTACGTTCTTTTATGTTTTATGTACAAAATAGGACGTTCATATTCAATTTTATTATAATGCGCAGATAATCTTATCCTGATATGCTGCCGGAACTTCTTCTTTATCCAGAGACATACTGATAATAAAGGAAACTTTGAAGGTTTCACCGATGGCACTTAACTGATCCAGTGTTCCGGTTGCATCCTTTCCTTCAAGTTTGGCTGTTGTAAGGAAGCTGTCCAGATATACCTGCTCCAGATCATGATCCTGAGAGAGGATACCACAGATAAATCCTACGAATTCGTCCGCATTCTTAACCGGAAATCCGGAAACATCGATGAGGCGGACCTTGTTGTTCAACTCATACATGTGTTTGGTGCTCTTGTCTAAGTAAACAATGCTGCCGTTGGCGTCCTTAACAGCTCCATTTACTTTGTCTAACAGTACTTTTGTTTTTCCTTTGCCTTTCTTTCCTACGATCAGTTCAACCATCCTGTTTTCCTCCTTAGACACATATAATAATTTTGAATAAAATTGCTATTGATATGTTTCAAATTATAGTGCGTTTTGAATAAAAATGCAAGAGGTTTTTTGAAAATTCTGGTAAATTTTCATTAAATATTACTGTTCTCTCTCATTTTCCATCTGTGCTTTTGCTTTTCTCCCGATCCGGGCGGTACTGTTCATGATACTGGCGCGGGTAACCTTGTCATTTCCGTATTTAAGTCGGATAGAATCCAGGGCTGCATCCAGTTTCTGGCGGCGTTCTTTTTCCCTGGTATCTTCAAAGAATGATAATTGTTCAAAGGAGTCGTCGGTAAGTCCGGTAAGTGATACCCCCAGAAGACGCAGCGGCTGTCCTCTCCAGGATTCTTCAAGAAGCTTTCGGGCGTGGAAATAAATTTCGTCGGTGATGTCTGTGGCGTTTTTCAGTTTCATCTGGTGTGATCTGTTCTGGAAATCCAGCGTTCGAAAGGTTACAGAGATGCAGGTACATTTTTTCTTTTTGCGGCGCATACGAGCAGCAAGGACATCGCATTGTTCCAGAAGGATCGGAAGCGCCTGCTCCATGGATACCAGATCATCATTAAAGGTTGTTTCCAGACTGAATCCCTTAGCTTCATCTGGTTTCATTTTTACCGGGGAGTCATCCAGACCGCGGGCGTACCGGTATAACTGCTGTCCTGCTTTTTCACCCAGAAGTGCCTGGATCTTGGGCTTTTTCTCATGGGCAAGATCACCGATGGTTCGTATACCCGCCTCCTTAAGCTTCTTTTTAGAGGATTTTCCAAGGAAAAGAAGATCTCTTACGGGAAGTGGCCACATTTTTACAGGGATCTCTTCCGGGAACAGGGTGTGTACTTTATCCGGCTTTTCAAAATCTGAGGCCATTTTTGCCAGCAGTTTATTGACAGAGATGCCGATATTTACAGTGAATCCCAGTTCGGTCCGTATCTTATCTTTTAGCTCATGGGCAGTTACAATCGGATCCGGGTAAATGTAGGAGGTGCCAGTCATATCCAGAAATACCTCATCAATGGAAAAGGATTCCATCACAGGGGCATAGGATGCACAGATACTTTTGAAAGACCTTGAATATTTATCATAAAGCTCAAAATCTGCCGGAACGGATATCAGTTCCGGGCATTTACGAAAGGCCATAGCCATTGGTTCTCCTGTCTGGATCCCGTATTTTTTTGCAGGGATGGATTTGGCAACTACGATGCCGGTCCGTTTTCTGGGATCTCCGCCAATGCAGGAAGGAATTTCACGGAGATCCGGAAGTCCCTGCTTTACTCTTCGGGTGGCTTCCCAGGAAAGGAAGGCACTGTTTACATCAACATGAAAAATCAATCGTTCCATACATACTTCTTCTTTCAATCATGATCAAGTAAATCTGAATTGTGAATATCCGCCCGCAATTGCTTAAATAACATCCGATATTCGTCTTCCACTTCCTGGAAAGGACGGACTGTATAATCTATGGGAACACAGACCGATGGTTTGGGCTGCGGCGGTTCTTCGTTGAGAAGAAATTTCAGATCATACCAGAGAAGATCATTATCAATGTTTTTCAGCTGTTGCTCCTCTTTGGCAGAAAGTCCGGTGCCCAGATATTTTTCATATATGATGCAAAGAAGCTTTTCTTCCTGTCGCTGATATTCGGGAAGGCTTTTTTTAAACGGTCTGGGAACATCAGACATATAGCATTCACTGGCATCATGAAGAAGAGCTGCCAGTGCAAGACGTCTTGGCAAGCCACGGGCCATGGCTTCCTTTGCACAGAGGATACAATGCTGTCCTACGGAAAAAAAGGTCTTTACATGGCCATTTCCGCGGCATAAAAGAGAAAGGGCATGTGCGATATCAACTATGCAGATCCGTTCTTTTTCAGGTTGTGTGGGATCAAAATGTTTTCCCGTATAAGTGGTGATACAGTTACTCATGAAATATCCTGCCTTTCTGTGTAAAATACTCGATGGCTACATGGAAATCAATCTTATTGTTTATTATAAACACGAAGGGAAAATGTGTCTACACTGCCCAAAAATAAATTTCATGAAAAACAACAACAGGTTTACAAATACGACTGGTTCTGTGCTATAATACAAAAAAATGACAGGGAGACTGACGTCTATGAAACATATGGAAGAAATGAAGATTGCCGGATTAGCCATGGCATTATGTATCGTGATGCTGGGAATCTATATCGTCGTCCCAAAGGATGGAACGGTTTCTCATCTTACGGCAATTCCGGATAACAACGCAGCGGAGCCCGTTCCTGACTCAACTTCACAGGGATCCGTAGATGCAGATTCTGACAGTGCTGATTTTCCAATCTATACGGAAGACAGTTATTACAGTGGATCGGATGATTCCGATGATAACACAGATACCGGTGATCCAGATACCGGAGACGACGGAAATTACGATCAGGGATATACTCCTGATGACGGGAACGTTAATGACACTTCTGATCCAGATACTTCACAGGGAGATGATACAGGAGATACTGGTGATATATCCGATAATGATACTGGTGATGTTGTTGATGATGGTACGGATACCGGTGACAATTCTGATTCGGAACTGGATGACAGTAGTTCCGGAGATACCGGAGATGATACCGTAGAAGTCTACTGATCTTCAGAAAACACATGCATAAATAAAAAACAGGTACGCTTCATGAGCAGGTTTGACCAACTCACAGCGTACCTGTTTTTTTATCTGCCTGACAGATGAATCTTATTGTCTGGTTCAGATACTTTTTTTCTTCAGATTAATGTAATCAATGATCAGCTGAGCAGATTGTTCGATGCCCACAAGACCAGTATCAATAGACAGCTGATACTGGTTCGAATCACTCCAGGAGGTATTGGTGCAGGATTTATGGAACTGCTCTCTTTTTTTGTCTGTTTCCCGGATCTGTTTTCGTGCTTCTTTATCAGAAACATGGTCGCGCTCCATAATACGATGTACCCGATGTTCCATATCTGCATGGAGATAAACAGTGGTGACATCTGGCATATCCTGATATATGATATTGGCACATCGTCCGATCATAACAACAGATTTTCCTTTGGTAAGTTCCCGTACCAGGCTGAATGAATTCGTCATTGGATTTCTTTCACCATAATTCATTGCGATGGAATATAACAGGCTGTTTACCGATTTTTCATCAAAGAAATCGCTGTTTTCCTCGAATTTACCGATTTTTTTTGATTCTTCCAGAAGCTTCTTTTTGTCATAAAGCTCCAGTCCCAGTTTTTCTGCCAGCAGAACACCTACACGGTGCCCGCCACATCCACATTGTCTGTCAATTGTAATGATCATTGCCTTGTCCTCCTTATGATGTAATGATTTTCTGTCAGTTGATATTCTGAAGCAATGATGTCATTTCCTGATACAGAACATCTTTGGAAGATGCACCCATAACAATGGAAATAAAAGGCTTTCCGTAAGCATTCTGGCTTAAAAGAGCCAGACAGTTTCCTGCTTTATCCGTTGTTCCTGTTTTTCCACCGAGGATGGTGACATCCTTCGGTGTTGTGGCCTCACCGGTAAGGTAATGGTCAGTAGCGGTTAAGGTAGTACTTGCATCTGAGCCATCCGAATGTTTGTAGGTAACTGTATAGGACGACATCTGCGTGATGTCTGTAAATTCCGGATAATTCAGCGCCTCTTTTAACATCAGATAGATATCATAAGGCGTTGTATAATGATTTTCGTCCTGAAGGCCATGAGGATTGGTAAAATGAGTTCCTGTGCATCCAAGCTCAGCGGCAAAACTGTTCATCATTTCCACAAATTTATCTGTGGAACCGCCTACATGTTCTGCAATGGCAGAAGCTGCATCATTGGCGGAATAGACCAGAAGGCAGTGAAGCAGCTGGTCCATGGTGACCTGGTCGCCTTCCATAAAACCTGCAACCTTTGACCCGGATTCAAGCGTAACATTTTCCTGGGAGATCGTTACGGTATCATCCATATTGCCGTATTTCAGAGCCAGCATTGCGGTCATGATCTTTGTGATACTGGCTGGATATACCTTATTGTAGGCACCTTTTGCATAGAGGACCTTTTTGTCACTGAGGTTCAAAAGAACACCGGACTGGTTATCATCCAGACTGACCGAGTCCAGAGGAACATCCTTGGTAACAACGCAGAGATTCTGAGCAAAGCCCTCTGCTCTCTGTTCCTCTTTTGAGACCAGTGTATTATCAAATTCGGAAAAGGCGTTGAAAGAATTAACCGGGGTGGAAAAATTCCCGCCTTTTAACATGTAGACTCCAAATCCCCCTGCTCCACACAGGACGACCAGCAGAAGAAGCAGAAGAACGGTATTGCGGATCTTTTTGCGGCGCATCCGTTTCATTCTGACTGACTGTGTTTTGCGCCTGGAGGGAACAGCTTTTGCAGATGGATCAGAAACTCTGTCTTTCCCAGCGGAAGCTGTGCGAGTTGCGGCTTTGGAAGACCGATGTCCGGGAGTACTTCCAGGACGTGCAGTTTTTTTCACAGGTTCTTTATGTGTCATAAATATTCCTCTTTCCGAAAGTAGGCATCCTTTTTCTGCTCTTTCTTTTGTAATTCTTTATTATATGCACTGCTCTGAAGTCCTACATTAAGAACGAGTCCCATACCAATGAACAGACTGATCAGAGAGGTAAGGCCATAACTTACAAAAGGCAATGGAGTACCGGTATTAGGCGCAAGACCGGTAGCAACACAGATATTGATAAAACTCTGTATGGAAACAATGCTTCCCACTCCACAGCATATAATCTTTCCGGCAAGATCCTTAGCCCGCAGGCTCATCCGGATACATTCAAAAGTGATCAGAAACAGCAGCACTACGATCAGAGTACAGCCAATAAATCCATACTGCTCTCCTGCCACCGCAAAGATAAAGTCTGTCTGATTCTCAGAAACAAAGTTTCCATCATTTACGGAAGTAACACTTGTATCATTGCTGAAAGCACGCCCTACAAGTTCTCCGGAGGCAATTGCTGTTTTAGAGTTATTCTGCTGTTCAATATCATCCGCATATTCTTCGTTCTCCGGATACAGGAACGACATAATACGGTTTCTCTGATAATCCTGAATCAGTTTCTGATCTGGCTGTACAACAATGGACAGAAAAATAATTGCAAGAGGAATTGCAATCAAAGCCGCTCCTCCGATAATTTTGTAACTGAGTCCTGCAATGTAGATCAGAATACAGAACAGAATTACTACCGTAATTGTATTTTTCATATCCGGCTGTACATAGATCAGCATTAACGGAATTACCAGAAGAACTGCTGACTGTGCCAGAGTTTTCAATGTATTCAGATCATCTTCGTGATCCATGAAAAATTTTGCAAAAAACAGGATAATGATGATTTTAGATAACTCTGTCGGCTGGAAGCGAATAAAACCAAGATCCACCCATCTTGCTGCGCCGTTGGCACTTGAGCCGAAGAAACGAACCGCCAGAAGCATTACAATATTAAAACCATACATGATCCATTGAAAATTCAGCAACCAGGAGTAGTCCATCAGTGAAAGCGTCAGCATAAAGACCACTCCAATAATTACACCCAGAAGCTGACGGGTGCGGAGATAATCGGCAGCTATTCGTACAAGATGGATTCCAATAAAGCTGATCGCCAGGAGAAAAACTACCAGACGAAAGTTGTAAAACCGCAGCTTATACTGTTTAATCATAAATTATGCATCCCTTTTCTTAAGTACAGGTATGACAGCATGCAGAACAGGTGGTTCCTGTGAAATCTGTATGGTCACCCTCGTTTCATCAATTACAACGTATTTTTTTACGGTATGTATGAGGTCATTCCGCAAAAGTTTCATCATCTGTGGAGAGCAGTCTATGCGTTCCGATACAAGAAGAAGTTTCATTCGGTCACGGGCATAACCTGCGGAGCGTTTTTTTTCGGAGAAAAACCGCATATTTATTCCTCCTTCTGTGATGAGAGATATCTGACAGCGTTTATTTATTTTCGAAAAATACTGCCAAGCCGTTGGAATACACTGGTTTTTCGCCGGATGGTGGTATATGGAACATCTTCTCCAATAAGACGCCGGCAGATATTTCGGTATTCCTCTTCTGCCTGTGAATTTCTTCCAGAAAGTGGCTCTCCCTGATTTGTGGAAATTACAATCTGTTCATCATCAAGAATGGCACCGATCAGATCTACAGCAAGGATTTCCAGGACATCTTCTACAGACATCATATCTCCTTTTGCGATCATTTCAGGCCTTAGTCGGTTGATAATCAGTTGGATATTCTGAATTCCTCCTGATTCCAGCAAACCTATGATACGGTCTGCATCGCGGATTGCAGAAACCTCTGGGGTTGTTACCACAAGGGCACGGTCTGCCCCCGCTACCGCATTTTTAAATCCCTGCTCAATCCCTGCCGGACAGTCCAAAAGAACATAATCAAATTCTTCTCTGAGATCGTCCGTAAGCTTGATCATCTGTTCTGGTGATACCGCAGTCTTGTCCTTTGTCTGTGCAGACGGCAGAAGATACAGATCTTGATGCCGTCTGTCACGGATCAGAGCTTGTTTCAGACGGCAGCTTCCATTAATGACATCTACCAGGTTATAAACAATACGGTTTTCAAGTCCCATAACAACGTCCAGATTTCGGAGTCCGATATCTGTATCCACAACAGCAACCCGTTTCCCCATGGCAGCCAACCCGGTTCCGATATTTGCTACAGTGGTGGTTTTCCCAACACCGCCTTTTCCGGATGTAATGACAATGACCTCACTCATATTTTCTGATTCCTCCCACTAAAATGTTCCACACTTCTGGTATCCTCATAAAGTTTGTTTAGTCATTCGATACATTACTGGTGTCGCTTGCTGCATAGCCAGTAAGAATGGTGCTTTCATCTGCAAGTCCGAAAATGTATTTAAAAATATCATTGGCTGCGAGGCAGGCATTACCGGATGCGTATCCGTTTGCGATTCGAACGGAAATAGCATATTTGGGCTCGGAAACCGGAGCATATCCAATGAAAAGTGCATTGTTCGGATGGTAGTAGTCAATCTCGGCAGTACCGGTTTTTCCGGCTACTTCCACGCCAAGTCCGTTAAACTGCTCATGGGTCTGCACTACACGGTACATACCATCATGAATATCATCCCATATATTGCTGGAGATATCAAGCTGACCTTCTGTCTCAGAAGGATATTCTTTTATGAGTGTTCCCTTGGAATCTGTTACACGATTCAGAAGAGAAAGTTTGTAAATGGTTCCGGAAGTAGCAATGGTTGTAGCATATCTTGCCAGCTGACTGGTTGTAAACATATTGGTACCCTGTCCAATGTAGGAAGGAACAGCATTTTTATCGGAGATCTGAGGAGAAGCCTCGGAAATCTCTATGCCTGTTTTCTTATCAAGACCAATGAGAGAAGCATATTTCTGAAGCATTCCAAGGCTTCTGGCTTCGGAAAAATTACCTTCGGAATCTTTTCCAAGTTCGAAACCAATCGTAGTAAAAAATACGTTACAGGACTGTTCGATAGCTTCCCGGATGTCCAGAGAACCATGGCCCTTCTTATTCCAGCAGTTGATCGGAGGTGTTACAAGGTCAAAACTTCCTGTACATTCGATATAAGTACCATTGTCAACCACACCTTCCGACATGCCGGCAATGGTAGACAGAAGTTTGAGTGTGGAACCTGGAGCTGTTTTCTGCTGTGTTGCCTTATTAAAGAACGGACTGGAAAGATCGGTGGAAAGTTTGGCATAATAATCGGTATCCATGTTGTTTGTCAGTCGGTTGTTATCGTATCCTGGATAGGATACGCAGGCAAGAACATCTCCGGTAGTGGTATCTGTAATTACCGCGGAGGCAGAACAAGGAGCAAGAGCAAGCTGTGCAGGAGTGATCTCAAGGCTGGCAATTTTGCGATACATAAATGTATACGCATCCAGGCCTCCGGAAACCATTGTCTGATACAGCTCGTCTTCTTTGGAAAGAACGCCCTGTTCATATAATACAAGACAAAGCTCTTCTCCGCTGATGGTATCTTCCTGAAGCATATATTTATACAACAGTTTGGAAAATCCAGTATCTGTTTTCAGGTAATTGATAATATAATCTGTCAGGGCCTGATAAATTTCTTCGGAATCCAGATATTCTCCTGAAGTTGAAATCTGGGAAATATCAATCCAGTTCTGGCTTGCGGCATAGTTCAGATAATCTTTCAGACTGATGCTCTGTCCGTTCTTCCATGCTTTGTAAGTTTCATCTGAGGTATCAATGGAATCACTTTTCAGCACTTTAAGAGTGTTTGTAAGAAGATCATCACAAATATAGGTGAGATATTCCTGCATCTGTGTATCTTCATCTTTATAAGCCGGAGGATTTTCACCTGTCAGCCTGTTACTTATTGTATCAAAAACCTGTTGCTGTTTTTGCTGAAATTTGGCATATAAATTTTTTTCTGTATCCGATGCATCCTCATTGCTGAATTTGTTGATATCAATAACACTGTTTGCAATCAGTGCATTGTATACATCATAAATTGGAATTGTAATTTTACTTGCGTCTTTTTCAGCTTCATAATCAAAACTTTTGTCCGGTGTCAGTTTGGAGAGAACAATTCCCGCAACACGCTGTTCCAGAATTTGATAGATGCTTCTCTGCCAGTCAGAATCAATAGTCAGATATACATCATTTCCGGCTACTGGATCAACTGTTTTGGAATTATCAATATCCAGAACCTTACCAAGATTGTCAACTGTGACAGTCTCTTCGCCATCTTTTCCCTGAAGATCCAGTTCCATATACTGCTCAATTCCGGCTTTTCCGACAATGGCATCATTGGAATAATCCGGATTATCTTTTCGAAGATTTTCCAGTTCTTCAGAAGAAGCCTGTCCGGTATAGCCGAGAATCGGAGCCATACTCTCATCTTCCACATATTTCCTTGTGGAATCTTCTACAATATCAATCCCCTGAAGTGCGGACTGGTTTTCTCTTATGGCGGCCACAGATTTTTCACTGACATTGGTAGCAATGGTTACCGGCATATATTTTTTGAAGCTGTTGGTATTTAACTGATATCGCATAATTGCAATTTCAAGAATTTCCTGCTTGGTAAGCTCCTCAGGAAGAGAATGTGCCGCCAGTTCTTCGCTGGTATAGGCATCTTTTCCGTAAAGAACAATGGAAAAGCCATTACTTCCGGTAAGATAATCCATCATCTGTGCCGCAGTTGCATTTTTCTGTTCATCACTTAAATTGTCAATCTGTGCTTCTCCATAGACATCCGCGCGGAAACGGTTTAATGTAAATCCCTCATCCACATCAAAGGCATAATCACCATGGTCATTGACGGTAATGTGGAAGTTATCAGATAAACTGTCGCCGTTTTTGGAAAGAATCTGCAGTACCTGGTATGCAATACCATTCAGTGTCAGATTCTTTTCACGGGTGCTGTTGTAGGTGCCGCTGTCCTCAAAAGTAACCGAATAGGCAAGAACATTGGAAGCGACAACCGTGCCGTTGCGGTCGTAAATATTTCCACGGGTACTTTTGATTACTCGTGTTTTTGTGGTACGTGTCTGAAATTTGCTGATATAATCTTCCCCCTGTATGATCTGCAGACTGAAAAGCTGTCGTACAAGAACAGAAGAAAGGAAAACAAATACAATCACAAGAACTGTGGTACGTTTCAGACGAATTTTTTTGATGATTTTTTTTATTTTAATTCCCAAATAGACTCACTTTCTTTCCTTACAGTATCCATCAAGTGGTAGTTGATCCAGTAAAATATCCGATATACAATGATCGTGAGAAACACGGTGTAAACAATCTCGGGGATGATGATCCGGTAGATATAGGTCCAGAAGCCAAGCCGTCCCCTGAGAA
>OGPZ01001472.1_pt1 | contig 16621 bp, 10 predicted proteins | sample 1553111 | NCBI WGS metagenome assembly OGPZ01 (sample SAMEA2579968, study PRJEB22360) | human gut metagenome
AAAGATAAATTAGGTGTTTGTCTGGATACCTGTCATGTCTGGGATGGTGGATATGATATTGTAAACGATCTTGACAGCGTATTTGAAGAATTTGACCGAATAATAGGTCTGGACAGACTAAAAGCCATCCATTTAAATGACAGCATGAATCCCCTTGGCAGCCATAAGGACCGCCATGCCAGAATCGGAGAAGGTGAAATAGGACTGGAGGCACTTGTCCGCGTGATCAATCATCCTGCTACAGAGGGAATTCCGTTTATTCTGGAGACACCAAATGATGATGAGGGATGGACTCATGAAATTGCGTTGTTCAGAAATGAGTATAAACAGAAATGAGTATAAATATATCTGTTCGAATCAGGAAGATAAATTGGGGCGTGCTGACAAGTTGTAAGTGCAAATCGAAAGAGTAGGAGTGAGATCAAAAGGAAGGAATGCAGGAAAGATCAGAGATGCAGCAAAGACAAGGATATCAGGCAGTAGAGAAGCTGAGAGAAACACTGGACGAGAAGTATCTGTGGGAGGTTATTTTACTCTATGCAGGTGAGAGTTTCAAAACCTATACAGGGCTTCCGTTCACTTATGAAGTAAGAAAGGGTCGGAATGGAGACTACACAAGGGAGTTGTGGATCGACCGTAGGGAGAACAGTAAGAGTCTGGCGTTAAGTTCAGTGCTGCTGGCATTGAGAAACATAAAGAAGGTGGGAACTGTGGTTGACAGACCCAAAGCTCTGGGCGACATCCGCGGAGTGAGTTATATCTATGGAATGTTCTACCGCTTTGGGCTGATCGATGTGCCGGATACAGCCAGGCAGAAGATGAAATTCACAGGATATATTTTTTAGGAGGAAAGAGACTAAAGAGATTAATTTTCAGCCTCATTGTGTGGATTCTACAAAACCGGAAAATCTGATCAGCTATACTAATATTGAGGTGGATGGGATCGTCACATTCCGCGGAAACAGTTTTCGCGATGCTCCTTCCCATGGTTATGCAGATATGACTGATTTCAGGCTGGACAAACTGTGGTCTGCAGATACAGGTTCTCTTTCTTCGGGCAGTGCAGTCTGGACTGGAATTGGCTGGACAGGACAGCCGCTTATGATGAAATGGCCCAAAGAAGTTAAAGCACATATGAATATGACAGAGAAAGCAAAGGCAGATGATGAACTGGTTGAGGTGATTTATGCCTGTATGGATGGTTATGTGTATTTTCTGGATTTGAGAACGGGAGAAAAGACGCGTGACCCATTATATCTGGGATATACTTTTAAGGGTGCGGGTGCCCTTGATCCGAGAGGATATCCGATTATGTATGTTGGCGCCGGATATAACAGTAACGAAGGAACTGCAAAGGTATTTGTAGTAAACTTGCTGGATTGTAGTGTTATGTATACTTTTGGAGACAATGATGAGTTTTCACTCAGAGGAAGTCTAAGCTTTTTTGACGGATCAGCACTTGTGGATGCAGAGACAGATACCCTGATCTATCCGGGAGAGAACGGAATCCTGTATCTGATCAGGTTGAATACAAAATATGATCTGAACAGTGGGACTTTATCCATTGATCCGGGCAGAACTGTAAAATGGCGCTACTATGGAACAAGAAGCAGTACAGAGTCTTTCTGGCTTGGAATGGAAGACAGTGCGGCAATCTATAAAGGCTATATATTTATGACCGATAATGGGGGAAATCTTATGTGTCTGGATCTGAACACTCTTCAGCTGGTATGGGTTCAGGATACATTGGATGATTCTAATTCAACGCCTGTTCTGGAAATCGAAAAAGGACATCTGTATCTGTATGTAAGTACTTCCTTCCGCCTTGGATGGAGAAGTTATGACACAGCCACTGTCCCTGTCTGGAAGATTGATGCAGAAACCGGTGAGATCGTGTGGCATACAGATTATGAATGTACTACTGATGACGGTGTTTCCGGTGGAGTTCAGTCTACGATTGCCTGTGGAAAGAACAGTCTTGCCGATTATATATATGTGACAGTGGCAAAGACCTCTGACAATGCATCCGGAGTTCTTGCCTGTCTGAGAAAATCTGACGGATCTAAAGCATGGGAGGATTCTTCCTCATATGCTTGGTCTTCTCCGGTGTGCGTTTATAACAAAGACGGATCAGGAAAGGTTCTTTATTGCAACAGTACAGGTGATATCCGCCTTCTTGATGGTAAAACAGGTAAACAGGAAGATGTATTATCTGTCAGCGAGGGCGTGATAGAGGCTTCCCCGGCTGTCTACGATAACTATGCGGTTGTAGGCACCAGGGACTGTAAAATATGGGGAATCAGACTGCAGTAAATAGCAATATTTATTTGCTTTCTCCCATTCTTTATTAACTTGCTATTTATCGCACTAAATGGTAAAATTTAAATATCTTACAGTTTTACGACACAATATTTTGAAAAAACTGAAAACAGAGGAGAGGAAGCGATGGAAGAGAGAAATAACAGACTGCTGAATGCGAAGCTGAACAAGTATATTGTTCCGGGGATTATGATGTCTCTGGCGCTTCAGCTGGGAAATATCGTAGATACGATATTTGTAAGTAATCTGATCGGGGTGGAGGCAATGTCTGCAGTTACCCTGAGCCTGCCTGTGGAGACAATCGTTCAGCTGACAGGATACTGCCTTGGTATCGGCGGTTCCATAGCAGTGGGAAACATGCTTGGCAAACGAGACAAAGAAGGGGCATCGAAATTGTTTTCTGCCACATTTATAGTAACACTTGTGGTGGGAATCATTTTTTCAATCTGCGCCCTTCCTGCAGCAGAACCTGTTGCCAGACTTCTGGTATCAGGTGACGGTGTCCTGACCGGTTATACCAGAGATTACATACGTGTAAGTATGCTGGGGGCACCCGTGCTCGGAATTGGACTGATGATGGTCAATTACCTTGGTGTGGAGAATCATCCGGAGCTGGCGTCAGCCTACCTTATCGCAGCCAATGTGATCAATCTTGTGCTGGACTATATATTCCTCAGATATACTCCGCTGGGAATTACAGGTGCATCCTTATCAACTGTTCTTGGTTTCCTGTTTGCAATGGGAATTTTTGTGCTTTATATCCGCTCTGATAAGCGAAACCTCCACCTGATCCTGCTAAAGCCGGGCGAACTTGGAATCACAAAGGAAGCAATCATCACAGGCGTGCCAATGTTGATCTTTATGGCAGCTAATTTTGTAAAGGCGCTTGGACTGAATACCATTATCATGAACCAGCTGGGCGAGGAAGGTATGGCAGTATTTACTGTCTGTGACAATGTGCTGCTGATCGTCGAGATGCTTACAGGCGGAATCATCGGTGTGATCCCCAATGTGGCAGGAATCCTTTTTGGAGAGAAGGACTACGTGGGAATCCGGGTTCTCTGTAAAAAGATGCTGAAATACAGTTACATCCTGCTGGCTGTGATCTTTGTCTTTATTATGCTGTTTACCGAGGAAATCACTGTCATGTTCGGAAGCGGCGGTGGCGAGCTGGGCAGTCATATGGTCCAGGCGCTGCGCATCTTTGCTTTGTGTGTGGCACCTTATCTGTGGAATAAGTTTATTATCAGCTATTACGAGTCCATTGAGGAGACAGCCATTGCAAGTTTTGCCACATTTCTGGAGAATGCGGTGGTAGTTCTGCCTGCAACCCTGGTGGGAATCCTTGTATGGAAACAGATTGACGGGATCGGTATCGACGGAATTGCAGCAGGATTTGTTGCCACTGAGATCATAACTGCAGTTGCAGCCTGTATTTTCAGAAAAATCAGGCATAAGAATACAAGCTTTTATATTGTTCCTGACAAAAATCCGGGGATGAATCTGGATTTTTCCATTAAGAGTACCATGGAGGAAGCACAAACGGTTCATAAGAGGATCATAGAGTTCTGCCAGGAACAGGGAGCTTCTAAAAGCAAGGCAAATCTTGCCGCAGTGTGTGCGGAGGAAATGACTGTAAATATTATACGATTCGGGGGAAAAACCTCCAACTGGATCGACATTAACCTCTGTCTGGAGGATAATCTCTGCAGACTGAGGATCAGAGATAACGGTGTAAATTTCAACCCTCTGGAATATCAGTATGACAGTGAAGACTTTGATATACATGGGATTGAACTTGTCAAGAAGGTATCAAAATCCATGGATTATATTCGTGCGATTGATATGAATAATACCATAATATCTTTTTAGGAGGTACATGAAAATGAAAAATATTAATGAAAGGAACAATTTTGTTTTTGAGTTTCGGCCGGTAACAGAATTGTTCGAGGAACAGGTGAAGCTTCATCCAGAGAAATGTGCAGTTGTCTCCGGCAAAGAGAGCTTCACCTATGCACAGCTCAACGAACGGGCCAACAGGATTGCCAATGCACTTGTGGAAAAAGGTGTCAGACGGGAGACCATCATAGGTGTGGTTCTTGAGAGATGCTGTGATTTCTATGCAGTGCGACAGGGTATCCTGAAGGCAGGAGGCGCATTTGCAGTTGCCACACCAGATTATCCTGATGACAGGATCCGGTATATTTTTGAGGATTCAGGGGCTCCTTTTATTATCACAACAAAGGAGATCGCAGAGGAACGAAGGGAACTGTTTGCTAAGCTTCCCTGCACAGTACTTCTGATCGAGGAACTTCTGGAGAATGAGAATACAGAGAATCCTCAGGTAAAGATCGGGGAGCATGATCTTTGTTATTGTATCTATACTTCCGGTTCCACAGGCAAGCCCAAGGGTGTGCTGATCGAACATATCAACCTTGCCAATTTTGTAAATCCGGATCCGAAAAATGCGGAAACTTATGGTTATGTCAGCAGGGGATTGGTTTCTCTTTCCATGGCAGCCATGACCTTTGATGTGTCTGTTCTGGAGGAATTTCTGCCACTTACCAACGGGATGACTGCGGTGATCGCCTCTGATGAGGAGATTCTGAATCCTCTTATGCTGGGTGAGCTGATCGTCAGAAATAAAGTGGATATTATGACCACAACTCCTACTTACCTGTCCAATATGATCGATCTGCCCCAGCTTGAAAAAGCAGTTTCTCAGATTAAGGTGTTTGATGTAGGTGCAGAGGCTTTTCCTCCAGCTCTGTATGACAAGATTCGCAGAGTAAACCCGGATGCTTACATTATGAATGGTTATGGACCTACGGAAACTACCATCAGCTGTACCATGAAGGTAATTACGGACAGCAGAAACATTACCATTGGTACGCCTAACGGTAATGTGAAGGTATATATTGTAGATAAAGAGAATAAGATCCTTCCGAACGGAGAGACCGGAGAGCTTGTGATCGCAGGACTGGGCGTTGGCAGAGGTTATATGAATCTGCCGGATAAAACAGAGGCTGTATTCATTGATTTTAACGGAGAGAGAGCTTATAAGACCGGTGACCTTGCAAGGATCAGCCCTGAGGGTGAGATTGAATTTTTCGGAAGAATAGACAATCAGATCAAGCTTCGCGGTCTGAGGATTGAGCTTGGTGAGATCGAGGAAGTGATCAATTCCTATGAGGGAATCATTACCAGCATTACTCTGCCTGTAGATAACAAATTCCTCTGCTGCTATTTTATGGCTGACCGCCAGATCAATACAGAGGAGCTTTCTGCCTATGCATCAGAGTCCCTGGCTCATTATATGGTTCCTGAGGTTTTTGTCCAACTGGAAAAGATGCCTGTGACACAGAATGGCAAAATTGATAAGAAAGCACTGCCAAAGCCGGCTGCACAGCCAAAGAATCTGAAAGAACCCCAGACTCCTATGCAGAAGAAGATTTTTGAAATCGTTGCAGACGTTGTGGAGAATGATTTTTTTGGAACTGACACAAGTTTTTACAGGGCGGGGCTGTCTTCTATCAGTGCCATGAAGCTTTGTATTCTGATCTCAGAGGAATTTGGAGTGACGGTGAAAACCAGTGATATCCACGAAAACAATACGGTGGAGAAACTGGAAAAATATGCGATGCTTGCACCGAAGATCAGAACCTATGAAAAGAGAGAAGTTTACCCTCTTACCGGCTCCCAGAAGGGTATTTTTGCAGAGTGCATGAAGAATCCTGAGAGTACGGTATACAATATTCCGTTCCTGTTTGAACTGGAAAGCTCTGTTGACGTTCAGAAGCTGTCAGATGCCATTTCTCAGATGATCGCTGCACATCCGTATCTGCTGACAAAGGTTTATTTAAGTGACAGCGGAGAGATGGTGCAGAAGCCTTGTGAGGAAGCCTTTGTACCAGAGGTGGTCCGGACCACAAATGAGCAGTTTGAAAAGATGAAAGATGAGTTGGTGCGTCCCTTTAAGCTGGAAAAGGGACGGCTGTTCCGGGCGGGGATTTATGTGACAGAAGACAGGAAATATCTTTTTACAGATTTTCACCATATCCTGGCAGATGGTAATTCCTATGATATTATTTTTGAGGATATCAATCGGGCCTATCTGGGTGAGAAATTGGAGAAAGAATCCTACACAGGCTTTGATGCTGCCCTTGATGAAGAACAGCAGATGAAAGAGGGAAAATATAAGAAGGCCGAGAAATATTATGACAGTATTTTCGAGGGAATTGAGACAGAATCCCTGCCTCTTCCTGACTGCTCAGGAAAGATTCCTGAGAGAGGATATCTGTCGATGCCTGTGGACACCGGAGAGTCTCTGGTACTTTCTGCCTGCGAGAAGCTGGGGGTTACTCCAAACATTCTGTTTACAGGTGTATTCGGCATTCTCATGAGCAGATATTCCAATTCTGAGGAGAGTCTTTTTGCAACTATTTATAATGGAAGAAATGATTCCAGACTGGAGAATACAGTCTGCATGCTTGTAAAGACTCTGCCGGTTTACTGTTCCTGTGATCCGAAAGTCACCATACAGGCCTATATGACAGAGCTCTCTGAGCAGATTCTGTCTTCCATGGCAAATGATATTTTTCCGTTCTCTGATATCTGTGCAAAGTACGGGATTAATTCTGATCTGGTATTTGCATATCAGGCAGAGCTTGGGGATGATTTCCCGATCGGTGATACTGTTGCCAGGGGCCATGACCTTTCTCCGGATATGTCAAAGATGCCTCTGCTGATCCAGGTAAGAGAATACGATCATAAATATGTGCTTACTGCAGAATACCGCAGTGACATGTACAGTGAAGCCTTTGTACGTGGAATGCTGGAATCCTATGAGGCAGCTATGGATTCCCTGCTGAAAGCAAAATATATTTCGGAAGTTTCTGTTCTTTCCCAAAATGGAGCGGACAAAATTGCGGAATTTAATAATACTGCCTGCGAATATGACAGAAGTAAGACCATCGCTGATATGTTTGAGGAGCTGGTACAGACCATTCCTGACCATACGGCTGTGGTATTTAAGGATAAAAAATATACTTACAGAGAACTGGATGAGATCAGCGACAGACTTGGAAAATATATCGCATCCCAGGGAATTGGCAGTGAAGATGTTGTTTCCATTCTGATCCCCCGCTGTGAATATATGGCGATCGCGCCGATGGGCGTGATAAAGGCAGGTGCAGCTTACCAGCCTCTGGATCCAACCTATCCCAGGGACCGCCTGATGTACATGTTGGAGGATTCCTCTGCAAAGCTTCTCATTGCTGACAGAGAGCTTCTTCCTCTGGTAGACGGATATAAAGGACCGGTGCTGTTTACAGATCAGATCTGGCAGCTGGAGGATAGGGATGTTGTGCTTAAGAAGCCGCAGCTGCATGATCTGTTTATCCTTTTGTATACTTCCGGTTCCACAGGTGTGCCAAAGGGCTGTATGCTGGAATATGGAAATATTACTGCTTTTTGTCACTGGTTCAAGAGATATTATGGCATAGATTCGGAGTCCAGGATAGCTGCATATGCTTCCTTTGGTTTTGATGCCTGCATGATGGATATTTACGGTGCCATCACAAACGGTGCACAGCTTCACATTATTCCGGAGGAGATCCGTCTGGATTTCATTGGACTGCAGCGCTATTTTGAGGAAAATGGCATCACGCATTCCTTTATGACTACTCAGGTGGGAAGGCAGTTTGCGCTGGAGATGGATTGTAAGAGCCTGAGATATCTTTCTGTAGGAGGAGAGAAACTTGTTCCATGTGAGCCGCCAAAAGATTATAAGTTTATTAATGCTTATGGACCTACAGAGGCGACTATTTTTACGACTGTATTTGAAGTGGACAAATATTATCCAAATGTCCCGATCGGAAAAGCACTTGACAATGTGAAGCTTTATATTACAGACAAGCTGGGGCATATGCTTCCTCCCGGTGCATGCGGAGAGCTGATGATCACCGGCTGGCAGGTTCCCAGAGGATATCTTAACAAGCCGGAAAAAACTGCCGAGGTCTATACAAAGAATCTTTATGATGATACACCGGGATACGAAGTGATGTATCATTCAGGTGATGTGGCAAGATTTCTTCCGGATGGAAATATCCAGATTATTGGCAGAAAGGATTCCCAGGTTAAGATCAGAGGTTTCAGGATTGAGCTTTCTGAGGTTGAGGAAGTGATCCGCAGATATGAGGGCATCAGGGATGCCACTGTAGTTGCCTTTGATGATCCAAATGGTGGAAAATATATTGCTGCCTATGTGGTATCGGACAGCACTGTTGATATCAATGCCCTGAATGATTTTATTAAAGAGACAAAGCCTGCCTATATGGTACCTGCAGTTACCATGCAGATTGACAAAATTCCTCTGAACCAGAACCAGAAGGTAAATAAAAAGGCTCTTCCTCTGCCTGAGAAAAAAGCAGCGGAGATCATTAAGCCTGAGAATGAGGTTAAGCAGATATTATTTGACTGTATCGCAGAGGTTCTGGGGTATACGGATTTTGGGATTACCACAGATATTTATGAGGCAGGTCTGACATCCATCACTGCCATTAAGCTGAATATCCTGATCTCCAAAGCCTTTGACATTGTGATCAAAACTTCAGATATTAAGAATCATCCCACTATCCGAATGATGGAGGAATTTGTAAAAACTGCGGGAAAAGAAAGCAAAAGGGAAGTACAGGAAAGTTATCCTCTTACCAACACTCAGGAGGGGATTTTCATTGAGTGTACTGCAAATATGGGTTCTACCATTTACAATATCCCGTATCTGTTAAAGCTTGATAACAAGGTGGATCTGGACAGACTGGCAGAAGCCATTGACAGTACTGTTGAGGCGCATCCTTATCTGAAAACCCGTCTGTTTATGGATGACAACGGAAATGTACTTCAGAAACGAAACGATGGGCTCAGTTATAAAACACCGATTTTAAACGGAATGAACAGAGACACTCTGGTACGTCCATATATGTTGTTTAATGAACAGCTTTTCCGGTTTGAAATCTACAGAACCTGTGATGGCAATTATCTGTTCCTGGACCTTCACCACATTGTTGCCGATGGTACATCTCTGGCTATTATAATTAATGATATTAACAGAGCTTACAGCGGTGAGAAGCTGGAACCGGAAGGTTATACTTCCTATGATCTGGCACTGGATAACAGAGATGCCCTGGCAGGTGATATCTATAAAAATGCAGAGAATTATTATAAGTCAGTATTTGAACATGCAGGTGGAAGCATCAGCTTCTATCCGGACAAAAACGGTGCGGCTCCAACAGCAGAACTTTACCACAGAGAGACCAGATCCATTTCCGTGCAGGATGTGAAGGAATTCTGTAAAAAGTATGGAATTACGGAGAATGTATTCTTCATTTCCGCTTTTGGTATCACACTTGGAAAATATAATTTCAAAAAGGATGCTGTATTTACCACTATTTACCATGGAAGAAACGATTCCAGACTTTCGGAAGCAGTGGGTATGCTGGTAAAAACACTCCCTGTTTTCTGCGATTTCTCAGGAACAGCCAAAGATTGCTTAAGCGGTGTACAGAAACAGCTGATCGATTCCATGAACAACGATATTTATCCTTTCTCACAGATCAGCCATGAGTTTGATATTAAGGCAGATGCCATGGTTATTTATCAGGGCGACAATTTTGCTTTTGACACCATTGGCGGGGAATATGCACAGGAGGAGCCTGTCAGCCTGAACATGGCAAAGGCACCGGTTTCTGTCAGCATTTCCATTGAAAAGAACAGATTTGTCTTTGAGATTGAGTACAGAGGGGATATGTACCATGAGGAAACTATCCGGTATCTGGCTGACAATCTGGAAACCACTGCAGAGGGAATCTTAAGGGAATGCGATCCGGCTGATATCCGGCTGATGTTTGAGGAAAAAACTCAGATGGAGGATATTCCGGAACATGCAGGAAAGACCTTCATAGATCTGTTTAAGGAGATGGCTGCCAGATATCCGGACAGACCGGCAGTGCGGGATGACTCCGGAGATTTTACTTACAGAGAGTTGGACAGAATGTCTGATTATATTGCTCAGAAGCTTACGGAAAACGGATTTGGCCCGGAACAGGCAGCAGGTATCCTGTGCGGCAGGACGAAGTAATATACAGTAGCCTATGTGGGTGTTATGAAGGCCGGCGGAGCCTATGTTCCTCTGGATCCGGAGTATCCACAGAGCAGAATTGAATATATGCTGAAGGATTCAGGAGCAAGAAATCTCCTTGTGATCGATCAGTATCAGAATCTTGTGGAATTTTATGACGGAAATGTGATCAGTCTGGACAGTGTGTCAGATGAGGCTGAGGATTTTGAACTTTCTGCAGAGCTTATTTCTCCGAAACCGGAGAACCTTGCCTACATGATCTATACCTCAGGCTCCACAGGAAAGCCAAAGGGTGTTATGATCGAGCACAGAAATCTGTTGAACCTGATCGAATATATCACACTGAGCAGAAATACTTCACCGGATGACATTGTGGCAGAGTTTGCAAGCTTCTGTTTCGATGCGTCAGTAATCGATTTGTTTGCACCTCTTACCGCAGGAGCAGTCCTGTATATTTTACCGGAGAGTATCCGTAAGGACGCCATTGCCATAAGCAGATATATAAAGGAAAAAGAGATCACCACCGCAACCTTCCCTACCCAGATGGGAGAACTGGTTACAGAACTTCTGGAGGATGCACCTGCTCTTAAATTTGTTACACTTGGCGGCGAGAAATTCAAGCATTACCGTAACCGTACCTATCAGATGATCAATGGCTACGGTCCTACAGAGAATACGGTTTCTTCCACAGAGTTTTTGGTAGACAGACAGTATGACAACATCCCGATCGGAAAATCACAGCGGAATGTGCGTAGCTACATTGTGGATGAGAATCTGAACCGGCTTCCGGTGGGTGCGTCCGGCGAACTTTGTCACGCAGGAAGGCAGATTGCCAGAGGATATCATAATCTTCCGGAAAAAACAGCATCTGTGTTTGTAGAAAATCCATTTGCTGTATGTGAGCAGGAAAGCCGTCTTTACAGGACCGGTGATATGGTCCGCATGAAAGGTGACGGAAATATTGAGTACATAGGCCGGATCGATTCACAGGTGAAGATCAGAGGATATCGTGTGGAGCTTGGTGAGATCGAAGGTGCCCTTCTGAAACATGAGCTGGTGAAAAATGCAGCCGTTACAGTAATTGAAAAGGGTGGAAATAAATATATCACAGCTTATTATACAGGAGAAGCCATCCCGGAGGATGAACTGAAGACCTTCCTGGAGCCGCTGATCCCGGATTATATGATGCCGTCTTTCTTTGTCAGCATTGAGGAAATGCCTGTGACACCGGGCGGTAAGATTGATAAAAAAGCACTGCCAATGCCGGAGGTAACCACGAACACTGCCAGCTATGTAGAGCCGGTTACAGCAGCTCAGAGAGCACTCTGTGAGATTTTTGAGAAAGCACTGGGAATTGAAAGAGTAGGGATTGAGGACAACTTCTTTGAGCTGGGCGGATCTTCCCTTACTGCATCCAAGGTTGCTGTTATGTGTCTGTCAAAGAATATTTCACTGGTATATGCGGATATTTTCAAATATCCTACTGTACGGGAACTTGCAGCGCTGGTTGATGATGACGGAGTTACAGAGGCTGCACAGAGCAAGAATGAATTTTCGGATTATAACTATAACAGGATCCAGAATGTGATCAGCGCAAATACAGAAGAAAATGCAGACCGGATCACAAAGGAAAAGCTGGGAGATATCATGGTCACAGGTGCCACAGGTTTCCTGGGGATCCATGTCCTTAAAGCATTCCTTGACAATTATGACGGTAAGGTTTACTGTCTTGTACGTAAGGGCAAATATGAATCGCCTGAAAAGCGAATGATGAACATGCTGATGTACTATTTTGATGATCCATACAAAGAGCTGTTTGAAAGCCGTATTATCTGTGTGGATGGGGATATTACCTCAAAGGAACAGGTAACAGGATTTTCAGAATACAAATTCAGCACCATCATTAACTGCGCTGCCTGCGTAAAGCATTTTGCGGCTGATGATGTACTGGAAAGAATTAATGTGCAGGGTGTGGAAAATCTGATCGATTTCTGTAAGAATAACGGCCGCAGACTGATCCAGATTTCTACGGTCTCCGTTGCAGGAGAAGGTTCTGACGGTGTTCCGCCAATGTCCAGAGTTTTCTGTGAGAATGATCTGTACATCGGACAGAATATTACCAACGAATATATCCGCACCAAATTCCTGGCAGAGAGGGCGGTTCTGGAAGCAGTTTCCGAGGGACTGGACGGCAAGGTAGTCCGGGTAGGTAATCTGATGAGCCGAAACTCTGACGGCGAGTTCCAGATTAATTTCATTACCAATGGATTCCTTCGCAGCCTGAGAGGTTATGCGGCTGTAGGTAAATTCCCTATGGGCGGTATGCATGAGGTGGCAGAATTCTCACCGATTGATTCTACTGCGCTGGCAGTTCTGAGACTGGCTCAGACCGACCGGAGATTTACTGTATTCCATGCATGTAACAGCCATCATATTTATATGGCAGACCTGATCTACGCAATGCGCAGCTATGGATTCAGGATTGATATTGTAAGAGATGAGGATTTTGAGGCAGCAGTGAAGGAATTTGCAAAGACCGGTCAGGATTCTGATGCGGTTTCCGGACTGATCGCCTATACCTCACATAATGAAAATGAAATCTATACCGTTGATTACAGCAATCGTTTTACAGCACAGGTTCTGTACAGGCTGGATTATAAATGGCCGGTTACAGATGACAGATATCTGGAAAATGCAATTGCAGCACTTGACAGACTTACATTTTTTGATTGATTCAGGAGGGAAAATTACAATGGAAATTATCACAAAAACAGAAGGTAACAAAGCAACTATGGAAATCAGCGGATGGCTTGATACACAGACAGCTCCCCAGTTAGGGGAGGCTCTGTCCGGACTTGAAGACAGCATCACAAGTCTGGTATTTGATTTTACAAATCTGGAGTATATTTCATCTGCAGGCTTACGTCAGGTGATCGTAGCCTACAAAAAAATGGCTCAAAAGGATGGATTTAAGATCATCAATGTTTCTGATGAGGTTTACGATGTATTCAGCCTTACAGGGTTTGACAGCAAGATCGATATTCAGAAGAAGTAACTGTTGATCAGATGCAGAAATTATACAGGATCAATATTAATCATTTTGAGGATCCGCTTAAGAATGAAAGGCTTCTGGATCTGGTTGGGATCAGAAGAAGAGAAAAGGTCATCAGGTATCGTATGCCTGATGACCGCAAAAGAAGTCTGGGTGCAGGGATCATCATCAGAAAAATCCTCGATGAAAACGGGCTTACGGAAAGCTGCCTGAGATATTCTGATAATGAAAAGCCGGTTGTGGATGGCCTTTTTTTTAATGTATCTCATGCGGGGGACTATGTTGTGGGTGTGCTGTCAGACTGCGAAGTCGGGTGCGATATTGAGAAAAATGCCAATGCGCCTCTTGAGGTGGCAGAACATTATTTCTACCATTCAGAGCTTGCTTACATCAAGGCTGCGAAGAACAAAGATAAGGCGTTTTTTACGCTCTGGACATTAAAAGAAAGTTATATGAAAATGACAGGCAGAGGCATGAGCCTTCCTTTGGATTCTTTTGAAGTGGTTCCCACAGAAGAGGGGTTTGTCCTCGGAAAATCCTCAGAAAGGCCATGCTTTTTTGAGACAATGGAATTTGACGGTTATATTTTCTCGGTCAGCAGTGAGAGGGCTTTTTCTCTTCACAATCCATTGGAAATTGTTTTCGACGATATTTATGTATGATCACAGATGATTTTTCAGACACGCTCTAGAGTTTCAATCAGACAGGAAAGCGTATATGTCAGATATTGCTTCTGCTGTACGGGAGAACTGAGGAAGGCATCGGAGCAGGTAAACCAGGTGTAACAGGTATTTCTGGTTGCTGCTTTCCGGTGCTTTCTGTCAATTCCGGATCCGAGAGATTTCGGGATAACCGTATCCTCCTCCGGGAGATAATAGTAATCCTTATAATCTGCATAGTATTGTTTCAGTTTCCCGTCAGTTGTTTTGATAATTAAATTGATTTCTTCGTCTTTTCCTGTCAGATAGAAGTCGGTGTTTCCATTGGAAAATTCCTGTGGCAGTGTGCAGGGGAGCTTCAGTTTCAGGATCAGGTTGTCTCCGTCAAATTCGCTGTATGTAACTTCATAATCTCCATCATAGATGCAAAGATATCCCAGCATATCAAAGATTCTTCCAAGTCCCAGCACATCCTCCAGGTTGTGTCCAAGGATTTCATCAGCTGTAAAGGCATCTCTTTTTTTCAGAAAATCTTTGTAAAGTTTAATGCATTCCTTACCATTATCATAAATCCTGTCTTTGATCCCCAGAAATTCTTCCATGCAGGGCTGCTTCATGGCAGACAGTTTTAAAAGTGACTTTAACGGTTTTAATGTCAGGTAGAGATCCAGCGACTGTTTTCCTGTAAACGGAGAGGGAATTCCATATTTTTCATATCGTGCTTCCAGATATGGCTGGTCGAAGCGGTCTCCGTTGTAGGAAATCAGCAAATCACATTGCTGAAGAAATTGTGAAAAAATTCTCAGAATTGTCTCTTCTTCACTGGCATTTTCGGCCATCCATTGATAAAAATTCCAAGTTTCATCTTCAATTCCAACAGCTCCGATCAGGTATAAATACGTGGAATTTCTTGATAATCCGGTGGTTTCAATGTCGTAAAAAACAGGTGTAAAATTGTATTTTTGGAAGAATTTTCCGGTGAAAAATTTAACAGTCTCAAAGTCTGGAAACCCTTGTAAAATGGGCATTTTTTTAACAATCATGTTAATAATTTTTCCTTTCTGAAATTGTATTCAATTATACACAAGAAAATGAAATTTGGGTAGTGCTTTTTTTGAAAAAATGGTTTATATTATAAACAGGTTGATAAAAATGTACAAAAAAGTATATGGATTTTATCAAAAATAGAGCACTTTGGTGGTGCTTAATATAAAAGGAGGGAACGAAATGGGAATTTTAACCTTTAAGGGTGGTGTTCATCCTTATGACGGAAAAGAATTATCCAAGAACAGTCCGGTAGTGAAATATCTGCCAAAGGGAGATATGGTATATCCTCTTTCCCAGCATATCGGTGCTCCGGCTGCAGCGATAGTTCAGAAGGGAGACCATGTGCTCGCAGGACAGAAGATCGCAGATGCTGCGGGGTTTGTCTCATCACCGATCCATTCGTCTGTTTCCGGTACGGTAAAAGGAATCGAACCGCGCCTGACAGCAACAGGTTCTATGGTCAATTCCATTATCATTGAGAATGACCAGCAGTATGAAAGTGTGGAATTTACTCCTGCACGTCTGGAAGATCTTTCGAAAGAGGAAATTCTGGCGAGAATTAAAGAAGGCGGAGTTGTGGGAATGGGCGGCGCCGGATTCCCCACACAGGTAAAGCTTGCGCCAAAGGAACCGGACAAGATCGATCATATCCTTGTAAACGGTGCCGAGTGTGAACCCTATCTTACCAGTGACTACAGAAGAATGCTGGATGACTCTGAGAAGCTGATCGAGGGCTTAAGAGTTATGCTGAAGCTCTTTGACAATGCGAAGGGATACATCTGTATTGAGGATAACAAGCCTGACTGTATTGCGAAACTGAAAGAAATGGTAAAAGATATTCCACGTATTGAAGTAGCAGAGCTGATGACCAAGTACCCACAGGGTGGTGAGCGTTTCCTGATCAAGGCTGTCACAGACAGAGAGATCAACTCTGCCATGCTTCCGGCAGATGCAGGATGCGTAGTTGATAACGTAGATACCGTAATTGCTGTTTATGAAGCCGTTATCCTTGGAAAACCTGTTATGGACCGTATCGTGACAGTAACAGGACAGGGGATTAAGAATCCGCAGAACTTTGATGTCCTTTCCGGAACAGATATGGCAGAGCTGATTGAAGCTGCCGGCGGACTGACAGACAATGTATCCAAAGTAATTTCAGGTGGTCCTATGATGGGATTTGCCATGTATGACACTCATGTACCATGTATTAAGACAAGCTCCGCATGTCTCTGCCTGGAGAAGGATGATGTGGCAGATGCCGAACAGACTGCATGCATTAACTGCGGCAGATGTGTAGGAGTCTGTCCCGGCCATGTCATTCCTGCAAGACTTGCAACCTTTGCAGAGCATGGTGACATGGAAAGCTTCCAGAAATTTGATGGTATGGAATGATGCGAATGTGGCTGG
>OGPZ01001480.1_pt1 | contig 16548 bp, 29 predicted proteins | sample 1553111 | NCBI WGS metagenome assembly OGPZ01 (sample SAMEA2579968, study PRJEB22360) | human gut metagenome
AATGCCGATAGGCAAAAAGAAATGATGTTTCTATCACGGAAGCACCAACAAAAGCCCCACAGACTGCCATCTGTGGGGCTTTCTTGTTTCATTACGGCGAAACCACACCGAGGCTAGTTGTCATTATTTATCGCCATCTAACCATTTGATGATGTAGTGGCAAACTACACCAGCCATAACAGCAATAAAAAAAGAAATGATGTTTTCTAACACGTTCACACCCCCTTTGGCTTTGTGTATTCTGTCTTATCTTCGGCACTCTTAGCTTCTTCATCACCCATCACAAATTTTACTTTCGGATAGAATGTCACACGGTACTTACCGCCATTTTTCTTTGTGATGAAGCCAAAGCCTTCATAAACCGGCTCATCATCAGTACGTGATACCATCTTCTGATATGTCTTTTCGCCAACTTTCATCTCTTCCAGCGTAGCACCCAGAATCGGAGCAAATACCGTCTCGTCATCATCATCTACAGTCAATGCCAGCTTACCACCGGTAACCGATGTATCGCTGTCCTTTAACTCATTGTCTGCATACAGCTTTGCATCATTACGATCCAATGTCTCCTTGAATTCGATCGCACCTGCCATCTTTCCCGGCGCTGCATATTCTCCTGTCTTTTCATCTCTTTTTGCGTGCATAAATGTACTTAATCCTGTGTTTGCCATAACTTTTCAACCTCCTGTTTGATACTGGTTTCCAGACAGATATGTCTGGTTTCATCTTCTACTACATTCAAAGCAACAGACGGATAACCAAACTCTGCTTCAAAAAGCAACTGACGGATCTTTTGCTGATACGCCAGATAGTTTTTGTCTTTTGGCAGGAACAAATGTACCTGCACATAGACTTCATCATATTGTGGTGTATTATCCGCAAAGTCAGTCGGTGTCTCTGTTGCAATGTTATAAACGATGTACTCTTTCTTACTGCCCTTATAGACATTTTGAGCAATCTCCAAACCGATCTGCTGTAAAACAGTTGGAATTTTCAGAACTGCATCCACTAACTTTTCACCTCCCGGTTAAACACCTGTTGCATTTTGTCTAAAACCTGCTTTTCACTTGCATTAACTGCTGCCTGCATAAATGGTCTTGCAGGCTCTCTTCCATCTTTTGTGCCATATTCAAGTCCCATGGCTTTTTGAAAGTTACGAAAAGGCTCGCTTTTACCGTTTTTTCGCTTATACGTCGTTTTTCCAGAAGAACCATCTGCCGTAAGATATCCTATATATGCACCTGTCTTTGTTTTGCTTTGTTTGCAATGTATAGATGCGATCAATTCTCCTGTATCCCTATGCTTTTCTAACTTGTTTTTTACTGCTTTCTCATAAATAGGCAATGCTTCCTCTATCATCTTCGGAGCAACATCGTCCAAAATACTGTCTAAGCCTGAAAGCATATCTTCGGGAAAATCAAAATCAAAATTTGCCATTACAACTCACTTACCGATAGTTCCAGATCATATTCGTTTAACCGATATGTCTTTTCTATCTTGTACTTGGTATTCTCATAAAGCAGTCTGGTTTCTCCCTGATAATCATCTACAGCAATATGAAAAACCAGTGCCAAACGAATGCCACTTCTCATTGCTTCAAAAAACTCATTTCTTTTAACGGAATCCACGCTGCAAAAGACCTCTCTTTGACAGCTTTGTGTCTCTTCCTCTTCGATCAGAAACCCGGCTGCGTCTCGCTTTTCCTGCGTCTCTTCTAACAAATACAAGACCTCATTGCGTGACTTCATTTGTATACTCACCGCCTAACGACAGAAAATCCCGTAACCCTTCATATGCTCTTTCAAAACGTTCGCCCTTCCCATCGAAATCAAACTGCCACTTGCAATACAGCTCACAGGCTTTCTGGATCAGTTTGTCCTCCGGTTCCCTGCACGCCTTTGATGGAGAAATGCCCACTCCTTGAAGCAGGAGCAGGCAGGTTACAATATTTTCTTCAATCTCTTCATCCAGAGAGTCATGCCGGATACGAAGTGTCTTCTTAATCTTCTCACCCAGTTGCGTCATTAACTTCCTCCCTGATTATCTAAAAAACGAGCAATTAACTGTGTTTTGTTACCGCTGATACTATATCCACGTTCGGATGCAAGCGTGTTAATCTGTGCGATCGTCATAGCTTGCAATTCATCCTCCGTGTATTTTTTCGTATCAGCGTCTATGCGTTTTTTACCTGCATGATCGTCAGCGAATTGGTATCGATCACTTTACCGTCTGCTAACATAATGGCTTTCGTCATCTGATCATCTGTCTCATGATCCTCGTATTTCTTGACCGTAACGTTCAGATTTGTGTTAAGCATATAATCTTCCATGTTGAAGATAAATGCGATCGTTGTATCTTCTTCTACCGATGCCGTCCAGCTTGGTACATACTGACAGAAGTTGACCTTGCGACCAAGGATCGTATGCTCCGGTCTTCCATCAATCCCTACGTTAGTACGTGCGATCGGCTGACCATTGCTGTCAGTCATACCAACGATCTGATTGTAGAATGTATTCTTAGACATATACCATTCTGCACCATTTTCGTATGCTTCCGGCAGAGCCGCTTCCATTGCACACAGATTTTTATAAGTGATGGCTGCACCCTTTTTCAAGCTGACAACCTGATCTTCTTGTGCACTTTCCGTCAGAATGCCCTTTGGTTCATTTGATCCGTCTCCTTTGATGATCTCTTCTTCCAAAGCTTTCACCATCGCGTCGGCAACATTCTTAGACAATGTCTGTTCAAAGATCTCTAATGTCATCGTGTCGGTCGCAATTCCTACCGCTACGACACATCTTAACTTAAAGTAGTTAAATGTGATCGATCCTAATGCCTTTTTCTGCTTATCAGACGTTCCATGCTCTGTCGTCCATGTGGCAACCGGCTTTGCGACAGAAGTAGGAACAGTAACACCACCCTTGTAAAAGGTTCTTGTGACTTTGTTCAGAATGGTTCCAACCAGTTCCATCTTCTCCACGATACGCTCAATGATCGTATTTGGAATAACGGCACCGACATCACCACTCGATGTCACCTCTGACTGGTTTTTAAACTGTGCCGGGATTGCTTCGCCTTTCAGAACATAGTTCATAAAAGCCATGCGGTATTCCTTATCATCTGCATTCTCATTTTCAAACGATACTGCTGCCATGCTGCCATCAGGCGCACTCATGGTATCCGTTACTCCCTGCGGTACAACTGCTGCCCCGCGAAGTGCTGTCATTTCAGCCTGCTGTTGTACAAAATCCTTGTACTCATTGTCAAACGTTTCAACATCTTCTTTCTTTGCTTTGTACTCTTCAAGCTTTCCCTCATTCAAAAGGTTCTCTGCTTCATCGAGCATTCCGTTTCTGTAAGCTACATAATCTGCATGACCTGTAAACTTTAAAAAAACATTCATAAATTTCATAATACGTCTCCCTTCATTCTCATAAGTTTTAATTGTTCTTTTGCGACCAGAATTTCCTGTTCTTTGTCTGTCATATCCGGTGTCGGATTCCGACACAAGAACATATTTCTGATCTTCTGCTTCGCTTCATCGGAAAGAATATTTCCAAAAGAGCCATTTATGGTAAACGGTGCTTTTGCACCACTTTCCCCTATAATCTCATCCACAAAGCCTTTTTCTTTGGCGGTGGCTGCATCCATCCAGGTCTCCCGATCCATAAGATCTAAAAGCTCTTTCTCGGAAAGCCCGGTCTTTTGCCGGTATAAGTTCGAGATGGCTTTATTTGCCGTCTGTAAGATCACTGACTGCTGTTCCATCGCATGATAATCCCCGGAAGCACCGCTTGACACGTTGTGTATCATATACATCGTGCTTGGATAGGCGCGAACCTTTCCGGCTCCACAGGCTACGATCGTGGCAGCACTTCCGCAAAAACCGCTAATATCAGCCGTTGTCTGCCCTTTATATGCTCCCAGTTCATATGCCATTTCATTTCCTGCCATAACATCCCCGCCACCGGAGCTGATCACAACAACGACATCTTCACCATTTGCATCAGCAAGCCCTTTTCGGATATCTGCCGGACACACCGCATCCAATCCCACAAAATCATAGAGCCACTTATCATCATCACTGACAATTGTTCCTTTCAGATCAATACTTGGCATTGTCATTCACTTCCTTCCTTTTGATCGGTGTCGGATTCCGACACCTTTGCCGTATCAAGTCGTCTGACTAACACATCCCCACCATCTACAGGTGCAAGATTCAGATAATAACGTACTTCGTTTGGTGTCATAATTCCTCTGTCTACAAACTGCACCAGATTCAGTTTCGTTGTCATACTTGCAAAAGTCAGGTTAGATGCTTCAAACATGATCTTGTTGCCATAGCTTCGCTGTGTTCTGCTAAAAAGCTTCCGGGTATATTCGCCCGCCATCTGACACGCTATCGGCTCGATGCAGGATTCGTAGTATGAGATCCATTCATCTTCTGTATAAGAAGAGGTCACAATCTTTTTATTCGTGTTGAAAAAGGCATACACCCTTTCCACGGTTCTGTCCGACTGTGCTGCATTTGGTACAAAGTCATTCGGCTGGATCTGCTTTGCTTCTCCTTTTGCATCTGTGGCAGCCACACCGAAAGGCTGCTTTTTCATGCTCAAAAGGTTCTCTGCAAATTCCTTTGCCCGTCCCTTTAAATCTTCCGGTCGTAACGACTGTGTAAACTTCAAAAGCCAGCGGATTGCAGCGCCATTCTTGATCGCATTAACAATTCCCTGATCCGATGTCGTTACAATGTTCATAAGATTTGCCAAAGCTTTGCCGGGTGGATCTCCAAAAAGATCGTTTTCGGAATAATCTTCACGAATATGAATAACCTCCGAATACGGAAAGACCGCATTCTTTCCATTCTGAAAATAAAACCGCAGATACAGCTCCTGCTTGTCATAGCGTGCTTCTACGGTTACTGCCGGGATCGGGTACAAACCACACGGAACACCAAAGGCATCCCTGAGGATCAGAATAAATGCATTGTGATTTAATGCTAACTGGTTTGCGACCTTCTCCTGAAGCATCTGCCCGGTCATATATTGGTTCGGTTCTTCTAACAAAAAACGGATGTTGACAAGAGGATTGACATCAATCTTTCTTGCTCCATCCGTTTCTGTTTCTCTAATATGTTTGGCGATCAGTTTACCGATCGCTTTGGTCTTTGGTCGAATGCACGCCCGTACAATATCGGACTGGTACAGGTTTCCGTTCCATGCATAGAAGCCATTGCCGACATCTACCACCATATGGAACACATCCCGTTCCCTTGCATTTTGTAACTTTTGAAAAATGCCCATTCCTTCCATTCCTCCTAAATCAATGACTGATATTCTTCCAGATGATTTTCTAACACCACATAAGCGTCAAGCAGTCCTGCCAGACCGTCAATTCTTCTTGTCGGACTGTTTCCCTTGCATGGCTGGATATTATTATTCTTATCAATATCTACTGCTGTATTTGCAAGACACCATTTCAGGATCGGATTATTCTGATATACAATCCTCTTTGCTGCCAGATCGGCACCGAGATTCTTCATCGGAGACGACAGCGTTTTCTTTCCCTGAATTACCGCCTCCATCGTATCGGCGCCGAATGTATTCTTCATATCTTCCACAAAATATGTCGCACTCCACGAATCATATCCATCCTTGAAAAGATAGATATCATACTTTTCCTGCATCTCCTGATACCATTCCACAACATGCTTATAATGCACTTTGTTACCGGGACAGGTACGAAGCCAGCCTTGCTCGAGCCAGAGATCATATGGGATCTTATCCTCACGTACTCTCTGTTCCAACAGATCTTCCGGCAGCCAATACATCTGCTCCACATAAATGTGCTTATCATCCGGCACCATAAAAAGCAGTGTGGCATTGGTCAGATCGGTTGTTGAAGAAAGGTCATTGCCGCCAATTCCATACTTCGGACAAAGCTTTTTGATATCAAAAGTTGCGGTATTATCCAAATCTTCAAACGTCATCCATGATTCGCTGGAAGTCTCCCTGATATTAAACTCTTTACAGACAAGGTTCTTGACAAGCATCGGATTATTTAATGCTTTCTTGACCTTTGCTCTAAGCGTATCCAGGTTCTTGATCGTACCTAATCCGGGATTGGCTTTATACCAGTTTTCTTCCTGCGTCCATTCTTTCCTGTTATCTAACTCATACAAAAATGGGAAGAAATGTTTATCCTTGTATCCGTTTTTATCAAAAAGGCCGTTGATCACTCTCTTAGCTTCTTCGTATTTCAGATCGTATATATCTTCTCTTACTGTTCCTGCCGTATAAGTTATATATACTAAAGGTTGCTGCCTGGCTGTCGTACCATCTGCCATAATGTCATACAGTGCCTTGCCATTCTTCCATTGGTGGATCTCATCCATCAGCACACAATGCACGTTCAGACCATCCAAAGTATCTTTGTCACTTGCAAGCGGTTTGAAACTCCCATCATTATACTGTTCACTCGAAAGCTCCCCGACAAGCGGTTTGATCCTTTTGCGAAGCTGTGGCGATTTGTTTACCATTCGCTTTGATTCTTTCCAGATGATGGATGCCTGATCTCTCTTTGTCGCCACGGCATATACTTCCGGTCCGGGTTCTCCGTCTCCAATCTGCATATACAAACCTACGATAGACGCAAGCAGTGACTTTCCATTCTTCTTGCCCACGATAAAAAGAGATTCCCTGCATTGCCGGTTTCCATTGATATCAACAAAGCCAAAGACTGCTGCCAGGTGTGCCTTTTCCCAAAGTTCCAGACGAACCGGCTGTCCTCCGGTTGCACCTTTTGAAAACTTACAAAAGTTCTCGGCAAATTCAATAATATGGTTGGCACGCTTTGGAGAATAAAAATACTCATCCGGGTTTTGAATATGCCAGACGAGATAGCGATACCATTTTTCGATTGCCTTACTTACCGTAACTTTCTTGGATTTGATCTGTGCATAATATTGCAAAATCGGATTATATTCTAACGAATACCGTCTCATATTTCATCACGCCCATCCACAAATTCATCAAAATCATCTTCCTGTGCCTTGATCTCTAACTTTTTATCCTTTGGCAGACAATCCAGCAAAATCTTCATTGCCTGCGTTTGCTTTTGGGACAGTTGCAAATAAAGCTGTGCATCCGGTGACTGTTTTGTGCCATATTGATTTTCACCATTTTTGTATTCTACGGTTGTGCCATCACGAATGATATCATCCCGCAGATCCTGCATGGTTATTGTCATAAACGCCACATCATCAATCGTTGTGAAGACCAGCTTTTTCTTATTATCGTCTATTTCCTTAAAAAGTCTTTTCAGACGTGCAACCTCTTTCTTGATCCTTTTCTTTTTCTCCAGATAGTTTGAAATACTGTCTGATTTTTCTTCTCTTCGAAGCTCTTCGGCTTCGATTTCTTCCAGATCGACCATCTGCTTTCCTCCTTATACCACACCCCCTACAGGAACTTCCTGCGTTTCAAACCAATGGCCACCCCCGGTGACGGGGTTTCGGTCACTCAATCCTTAAAAAGGGGGGTATTTTCGCTTATTTTTCCTATTGGATTGCCGTTTTTATCGAAAAAAACGAGCATTTTCTTCTTCCTAACCACTCCATGACCTTCCAGATCATCGTGACACTGCTTGCATACATATTGCAGGTTATCAAAGGACAACGTTACATCCGGATCATGAATGTTGTTCTCGTTTAGCATTTCTTTGTGATGCACGATATAGCCAAGACTGCTCTGACACAACTCGCACAATCCTCCATCTATGCCAATCCTCTGCCTGATGTAGCTGTCACGACATTTTTTCCATTGTCGGGAGTGATAAAAGGCTTTTGCAAACTCTTTTGCCATTGCTTCCACTTCCTCCACTTAATCTGACATAACGTATAATTGTGTTAGATCGCTTTGTTCGTGTTTCTTCTAATAAGTGCCAAACTTTTTTGTTCTGTAATCTGTCACCCTCTTTTTATGTCAGATTGCTGCCACAAAAAAAGAAAAAGCATAAAGCACACGCTTTACACTTCCACACAATTCATTCGTTCTCTTTTCTTTTGACCTGCTCCGGATACACAACCACTTTATCATCTTCCCTTAAAAGACAGCTTTCTCATATTGGTATCTCTCATATCCTTTGTCAGACCAATGTATCGCATCGTAACCTGTACACTTGCATGATTAAAGATCTGCTGCAACGTGACAATGTCCTTTGTCTGCTGATACATATGATAGCCAAAGGTCTTACGCAGTGTATGTGTACCAATCTTACTAATGCCAAACTTCTTCCCGGCTTTGGATAAGATATCATAAGCCTGCTGTCTGGAGATCGCCTTGTTTTCTCCTTTGGCTGACTTGATCAGATATTCATAATCTGCTTTGTCTTTGATATACTCATTCAGGATCGGACGAAGCTCCGGATTGATCGGAAAGGATTTCTCTTTTCCTGTCTTCTTCTCCCGGATATACACATCTTTCTTTCCTCTGACATCACGCACACGCAGTCTGAGAATGTCCGATATCCGCAATCCGCTATAGATTCCAAAGACAAACATCACATAATTGCGATAGCATTGACTCTTTAAATAATCAGCAATGTCATTGACCGTACCCATATCTCGTATAGGCTCTACTGTATTCACTAGCAAACCACCTCCACGCTATATTGGTGTACAAAAAAGGAGATGATTCTGCTCATCTCCTTTTCTTGCCCGATACCATAATAACACAGATTTGGGTGCTCTGCCTCCCAACTTTTCTTTTTAGGTAAAGTCAGGCTATTATCTTATGACGGTTATTGTTGCTTTTCGGTGTCGGAATCCGACACCGAATCAATAAACTGCTGCATCATCCGACTGATCTGTGAAGCCTGTGATACTCCTGCTTTTTCACAGGCAATCTTAAAGTTATCCGCTAATTCTTTCTTGATCTTAAATGACTTTGCGATAATACCAACTTTCTTTTGATATTTCATTGTTGCTCTTGTCTGTACATTCGCTTTACTTTCCATCCCGATCACCTCGCTTTGCTGTCATCTTCTTTTCGCACTGTTTTGTATATCTGCTTTCCAATATCGATCAGTTCTAAAACTGCTGATATTGCCAACAACACAAGAGCATACACCGCATTGCCGGTAGCCACACACAAAATTAGTGAAAAAAACAAAAACGCATCAAACACAGAATATTTTCCCATTGCTTTTTTATAACCTTATGATAATATATAAGTGGAATAGGGCTTTCGCCCTACCCCTCAACCCCTTGAAAGTATTCTATCGAAGAACACTTTCAAGTGTTGCTATAAGCTTCGCTACTGCCGTTATCAATGCAGCTGCTGCAAACACCGCTTCGATAATCAGTTTCGCAAGCTTATAGCTTTTTTTCTTATACTTCTTACTCATAAGGCTTACTCCTTTCTTTGTACTATTTCCTTGTTACAAGTATATCATAGCATAGTGTACGCACTATGCCAAGTGCTTTTTACATTTTTTTCTAAAAATTAGCAAAAAAGAGATGATCGCTCATCTCTTTTTCAATACAATAGCACAAATTAGGATATTATCTTGCAACGGTTATTGTTGCTTTTCGGTGTCGGAATTCGACACCGACTCAATAAACTGCTGCATCATTTTTGTAAGCTGTCCTGCCTGGCTGGTCTGTGCCTGCTCACAGGCTTTTGCAAAGGATTCCACAACATCCTTTTTTAGCTTATAGGATTTGCTGATATAACCGGCTTTTGCATTCCACTTATCCTGTGGTCGTATCTTCTTTTCCACGAATCATCACCTGCTTTCTCTTTTGGATTCGGTGTCGGATTCCGACACCGAACCAATAAACTGCTGCATTATCGTCTCTTTTCTTTGATTGTCTGAACACCCCAGACACCTAAGCTTATTAAGCCTAACACAATAAAAAAGATTCCTAATATTCTTAACATAGTGCAACACCTCTTTTCTTTACTTTTAATACATATAATGTTATAGTAAAGGCAGGAAGGGCTTTCGCCCTCTCCCACCCTACCTCGATTGGTTACATGAACCAATCAAGGATTTTGTCGATGATCAGTAACAAAGTACCGATCACCAGCTCCAACAAAGCGGCTCTCAAATCCATCTTGTTGGAGCTTTTTTTGTTCTTATGTTTCTTGCTCATAAGTTGTTGCTCCTTTCTTTGTGCTATCTCCTTGCTACAATTATATAATGCCATACTGTACACCGTATGTCAAGTGTTTTTTACATTTTTTTCTAAATTTATTTTCATACACCTTGTTTTCTGCCAAATAAATTTTTTTAAAAAAATACGAAAAATCATTGACTTAACTATCGGGTTTATGACTACGATAGAAACATCAAAGCAGAAAGGAGGTCTTGTGTATGAATATATTTCAACCTTTAATTAATTTAGGTTATATGGGTCTAATTGCTATTTTTATTGTGATTTATTTTTGTATTTTAGGATATATTCTGTTTTTGATTTTTAAAAATATCTTAAAAAAATAAGATCGACAGTAATCGGATATTTCACAAAGAATGACGGCAACTTTTAACGCAAGTTGCCGTCATTTTTTAACTTTTCATATTGTTGATAACCAAGAAATTTCAATATTATCTGGATACGCCAAGTTTTGCCATAAGCGCTTCTTGTAGTACCTTAGACACATTGATATGTGACTTTTCAGCTTCCTGGTTTAACCAATTTGGTAATGTTACATTACGACGAACTGTCTTATTATCTAACATTCGTCTATACGCTGCCAGATCAACATCAACCAATGATAAAACGCTTTTTCCATCTTCATAAAACGTTCCTCTTGTAATATCAATTTGTGCCATATCGGAAGATATCGGAACTTCATCCCCCCTATCCTCTGCTTCAATACAACTTATACCTATAGCATCTCTAGCCATCATAATAGCATCCGCTATAGTTCCTTTTGTCTTACCTTCCTCATTCGCCTCAGTCAATATTCCCAAGTCCGGAACCTCGATTAAAATGTTAGTATCCATATCTGTAAATATAACAGGATATGCTACTTTCATGTCATCAACCTCCCTTGTGAGATAATATATAAAAACAAGAGTTCTGTATTTCATATCATTACTATTACAGTTATATTATGCACATTTTTACTCACTAATCAACTATGCTTTTTTAGCTTCTTCCTCCAGCATCTGAATGAATTCTGTTACCACCTGTACCTCTTCACAATCTTTCTTATCTGGATGTTTTAATACAAAATCATCAATGCGATCTTGCAGCTTTTTGATTACTTTCTTTTCGTCTATCATATTTATTTTCCCTTTCCCTTGCTGCAGATCGAAACATCATCAGTAGCATCTCACTTGCAGGTCTGCATCGATCTTTTCTCTTCGCCTTTTTAATACTTTTTAACTTGTACCAGTTTCCGCAATAATCCATTCCATCTGGCACATACACGCCTATTTCATATGGAATTTCCAGTTTGATCTTCTCATATACTTTCTCCGGCATCACATAGTAGTTATAGTCTCCTAAAAAATTATGACCATTTTTTGAATGAAAATCCTCAATGGAAGACTTGACCTCATAGCAATAAAAATCTCCCTTTTCTATGCCTGAAACCGTATTATTTACCGGCTTAAATTTCATGAAATCCACACGCTTTGCATTATCAGTTGTATAATCGAAAGTCACTTCTCTTGCCCAGTAAATCCGTTGATCATTGTTCGGGCAAATATGATGTTGTATTGAAAGTGACAACCGTGCTGTTATCTTTGGTCTATCGCTCATATTTACTCCTTTCCCAGCTTTTCACACCGTTCAAATTCTATAACCCATACCCACGGATTTGCTTTCCATCCGTATATATCAAGGTCAGATTTCTTGATTGTGGAATCCCATATTTTTTTAAACTTTGTTAATGCATGAGAAAGATTTATGCACAGTCTTGGATCAATTCCTTCTTTCAATGCATCTGTCTTATCCATCTCCTGTAACCGTTCTACTCTCACATCTGTGACCTTTAACCAGATACGTGCAGCTTCTTTCGGCATATGGATGGACGGTTTCCACGGTTCATTTGCGTCTTCCGAATTTGCAATGCTTGCCTTATATCCATAAAATTCTGCTAGGTGGCACGATTCGCCATTCCCTACTCGTTTGGTGTATTTATGCCATGTTTCTCGCACATATAAGATATCTCCCGGTTGGTATGGCGGATTGTATATTTTCCCTTTGGGAATACCGCATCTTGAAGTGATGTCGTAAAGTTCAAACTCTCCTTTACCATTTTTGTTGATTTCTTGATTTTCTTTTACCGCGTCTTTAATTACTCGCCTTGTACAAGTCTTTCTATCATCCAAAATAGCTCTCACCATTTCGGTATTAAACAAAATCGGTAATTCTCTCATACTTACATCTCACTCTCCTTCTATAATCCCACTAAAACTCAAAATCAAAACTACTATCTATTTTCTACTTACAGTCATTGTTATCACTCTTTTGGTGCTTATTTTTTTGTTTCGCCTCCCGACAGACATATTTTTATAAGAATTCTGGAAAGGGGGGATTTACCATGTTGTACGTGTACCAAATACTATCATGGCTGTACAGCGACAGAGGACATTTGGTCTTCGGTTTCCTACATCTCATTTTATTTGGTATTTCTTTTTTATTCGCACCAAATGAGACAATGGATTTCCTAGACTTCACATGCACATTTTGCATGGATCTCTAATCGCTGTCGAGGGGATTATCTTACAAGATAGTCCCCCTTTTTTATTACCTCCCCTGTGTCGGAATCCGACACAATCTCATACATACCTACTTCTCCAACAGCATCTTCTCCAACGCCTGCATTTCGCTATTCGTTACATCCCGGCTATCAAATGCATTGAATTGGTTCTTTGCCTTTTTTCCTCCCGGTGCCCGGTCTTTTGACCGTGCCGGAGACTTTTCATTGGAGTCCCAATAATCTACTGCTGCTTCCCAGTCCGAAATAAAGCTGCCATTGATGCACCAATTCCGCATTTGGTAGTAGTTGAAAAATTTCACCGGATCAATACGGCTTCCCTTTTTCCTCACATAATCCTGTATCTCTCCCAGCGTGGGTGTAGATATATATGTATTATTACTTTCCTTTACTTTACTTTGTTCCAAAGTGATTACATTTCCGTTCAAAATGTCTACATTTTCGTCCAAAATGCATACATTTTCAGAAAGATGTGCGACCTTAACTAAGAGGTACGCTTTTTTCATTTCCACTTTTTTCCTGCAATGTGTCGCAGCCAGAAAAATTTTCTGAATTTTCTTTGAAGTCAGGATTCCATTCTGTTCATATTGTGAAAGCGAAAAAACTCCTCTTCTCATGCAGCAGAGCAATATTTCATTTACCGAAGAAACCTTCTTGCGACCCAGCCCGTTTTCTTGGGCGAACAACAAGACAACCTCTTCGTTCCATTCGCAATAATATCCATGATGACTGTAGATCATCTGATAGATCTTTACGATAATGGCAAACGCCTGTAATCCAAATTCTGCTGTTATGAGCTTAATGTTTTCATCTGTCACACATTCCATCGGAAAGTAATCAAGACCTTCCTTCTGGTTCATGTGCTTTTCTTCTCCTTTCTCTTGCTTGTCAACTGTTACTACAGGCATACGAACGCCAGAGGAACCACGATAAACGCAACGCCAAAGGAACCCGTATATCATCAGAACGCTACCGGAACCACACATAAGTGCAACACCGGCAGAACCCCGTAAATCATCGGAACACTGGCAGAACCACGCATAAGCGCAACGCTGGCAGAACCCCCTAAAATATATAAATAAACACCTAAAGAACCCTTTACAGAACGCAATAGGCACCTATTTTCCATCTATAATCACAAACAATATTCATCTAAAATAGATGATAACACCCTGAAAAATACCGCTCTGTGTCGAAAAAATGTTGACTCACTGCATGGTATTTTCATCCTTGACCTAAGATATTCAAAGTTGATATCCCGATTGGCACAATAATAAATAATATACTTTGCAAGATCCGGTGAAGCTGTTTTGGCTGCCCGGTCTACTGCATCAATCTTTTTTTGCAAAACCACCAGACGGATGGCTTTGCGCTCCGTCTCTGAAGAAATAGAGCGTGCTTTTGGCATTCCATCATAATGCATTCCATCCGGTTTAAGGTTTTTGTTCATCTCTTCTATCTCCTGCTTCCAAGTGTTGTACTGGAAGCAGAAGTATAAAAGCTGACGATAACGATAATGGTCAATATGTGCCAGATCCTTGTCCTTTCTCTTTTTCATACTTTCCTCATTTCTGTCAAAATGTAACCTGCTGCTATGCTTACTAAAACCCATGATCTGCATGTGGATCATATATATAAGTTGTGGTTTATCGGCAAAACACAACCTTTCATGGATCTCTCTACGTTGAAAATGGTAACTCTGTATCATCTGTCACCTGCATAAAACCACTGTTATCAGCCTGCGTTGTCGGATCAGGCACACCCAAACCGTTATTATTGACATGCCGGCTGTCATTTGCATCCTGTCTGCTTGTCGCACTCTGACTGCCATTTGTATTTCGTTGACTTGCCGCTGCTTTGCTTTCAGCAAATTCCTGCTCTTCTGCAACAACATCCGTGGTATACACACGCTGACCGTCCTTGTTGGTATAACTTCCGGTCTGAATACGCCCGACCACAGCGATCTTCGTACCCTGATGCAAATACTTTTCTGCAAACTCTGCCCCTCTGCCAAATGTGACACAGTTAATAAAGTCCGCTGTCTGCTCATCGCCCTCTTTCTTATACCGGCGATCCACAGCAAGCGTATATCTTCCAACTGCCGTCTGGTTCTGCCCGGATGTGTAACGGATCTCAGGATCTCTCGTCAGACGACCGACCAATATTACTTTATTCAAGCACTCACCTTCTTTCTTTTCCGCTTGCCACGTTTGATCCCATAGCCTGCTGCACCGCCTTTTCCTTTTGCATTCTGCCGGTACACGCCATTGCGAATCAATATTTCCTGAATGTCACTTACTTCGCATAAGTACAGATCCGCCAATATCCTTTCCTGACTCTTCGGGTACTTTGCTTCACGATAATTCCTAACAATATCCATTTCATCATTTCGGTTCATGCGATCCCTCCAGTCTTTTCTTATATAAAATAAATGCATCCAGCATAATCTGATGCTTTAGTATAATTTCCTGCGCAAGTGAGCTTGCCACACATTCTGCCTGAATATTTGGGCTGTTTTTAAGCGTTTTAAGCGATTTCATCTCTTCATCAATCAACTTTTGAATCGCTTTCATTTTGCGATCATAAAGAGAACGTTTTTTTCCTGCTTCACCGGCTGCAAAGATTTCCGATTCTGCACTCTCTTCCATATTTTCAGAATCTTTGAGGTTCTCTTTTTCTACCGGTCTGCTTTCCGGTAAATTCATTGTTGCATGATTCCCACTCTGCTCTGTCTGTTTGGTTGTATCCTCTTTCTGCTCCGGCAAAACCGCAGCTTCGCTTTCTAAATCCGGTTCTATCGGTTCAGCTTGTCTGTCAGCGACCTCGGTATCAGAGTCAACGCATTCTCCATCCTGCGACAAGATCATCTGCCCCGGAAGCTGATCTTCCTGCTCATCGTTATCCGATGCAGCAGTCTGCAGGTCACTCTGTCCCGGAATATCGCCTGTATCTCCACTTGCTGCAATATCATGATTGCTCGTCTGCTGTTCTAGCAAGTTTTCTTCCTGCTCTTGGGGAGACTGTTTCGGCAAAGCATCCTCACTTTCCTTTTTCATTTCGTCCAGGAAAGCCTGTATATCTGCCAAAGTCACGCCCTTCGGATATCTCTGATAAAGACTGTATTGATCAGCAGGCTCTAACTTAGATATCCGGTATGCCACCGAAGAGGACAGATCATCTTTTTCCAGTTGCAGCTTCCATACCGGGATCAGTCTGTTAGAGATTGCTTCTAGCTCTGCTACTTTGGTCTTTGATATATTCAATATGTCCGCAATCACATCACGAAGCCGACCTTCTTTCAGATCATAGCCATTCAGCTTCATGTCATGATCCCGCATATACTCCAGCTCCCTTTTTAGCGTCTGCTCTTCCTTTGCAAGCGTAAATGTGTCCTTTTGTCTGGAAGAATTGGCTAAGATCAACTCAATCATTTCTTCATGCTCATTGCCCGGCTCTCTGATCTGACAGGTCACCTTCTCAAACTCGTTATAGCCCTGCTCGACCAGGAGACTTAACGCACGCCAGCGTCTTTCACCCGACACAAGCTTATACTCGCCCTGATCGCATGGCTTATGCATTACAACCAGATTGGAAAGCAGACCGACCGCCTGAATCTCTGCCGCCTTTTGCTCAATCCCCTTTTGCGGGTAAAAGTTCAGATCAGAAGAATATATATTTTTGATAGAACTATCTTTCGTCCGAAACCTCGCACAGCTTGATCTTGCCGTATCTCCTGTACTCTTCCGGTTCAAACTAAGTATTGCGCTATATCCTGAAGCCATTATCCGATCACCTCCAGTATCTCATTTGCAAC
>OGPZ01001484.1_pt1 | contig 16492 bp, 12 predicted proteins | sample 1553111 | NCBI WGS metagenome assembly OGPZ01 (sample SAMEA2579968, study PRJEB22360) | human gut metagenome
CGGGCAGATTGTTATGCGGCTTCACGATCAAATGCGGCCAGCGGATCTTGAGATGCAGACTCGTCCGCCGAAGGAGAGCTGTCAGCGGTCTCGTCGTCCGTATCGGGCGTCTGATCGATCTTGACGCTGCGGCGGCGCAGGAGCGATCCAATCCAGAAAATGAGCGCAGTGAGGAGCAAAACGATGCCGATGAAGGCAACACCGACAACGATGAGCATACCTTCGGGCGTTGATGCGTATTCGATGATGGCGTCCATCAACGACCTCCTTTGAGTGTCTTGACGGGCGATCCTTCAGGCCGGTGCGTTTTGAAAGCTTGCTTCGGCCGATTGTTGAGGACCGCAGGTTTGGAGGACGGTGCGGTATGGGCACGCTTTCCGCCGGCACATTCCGGTGCATACCGAGGTGCTCTGTTGCCTGGTTTAGCGAGGAAAGCAAATACAGTCGGGAGCTTTGGCAGCGTGCGCATTGCTTTAGGAATCGCCTTCCAGGCAGCAGCCGTTAATGTGCGGATGGATTCGTTTTGTCCCGTGACGTCAATCGCTACCGTGAGCCGTGTGTCGGGCGCCAGTGTTTCAAGGAGCGCATCGAGGAGCGCAGTGTTGCGGTACGGTGTTTCGATAAAGAGCTGTGTTTCGCTTGCGCGGCTCGCTTTTTCGGCAGCCAGAATGGCAGCGCGCCGTTCAGCATCGTGCTTAGGCAAGTAGCCCGAGAAACGGAAGCGCTGACCGTCGAGCCCGAAGCCATTAGCGTCAAGAGAATTGAACTGGGGCCGGTGAGCGGTACGACGCAAATGCCCAATTCATGCGCCCGTGCGGCAATCTGCGCACCGGGATCGGCAACTCCGGGGCAGCCGGATTCGGAAAGAACGGCCGCATCGGCGCCGTCAAGCACCGGCTGGAGCCATTCGCTGATCAATTCGGGGGCCGGATCATGACCAATTTCAACAATGTCCAGTTCAGCAATGGGTTTGGGATGACCCATGGCTTTAAGCGTTGCGCGGGCCGTTCGGGCCGCTTCAACGAGAAAGTGATCGATGCGGCGGGCCGTTTCAACGGTCGACGCCGGAAGCGCATCCAGCGCTGGTGCTTCGCTGATGGGGCATGGCAGAAGATAGAGCTGACCAGACATCACGGCGTCCTTAGAAAAAGGGGAAAACGGGCAGGCTGAATGAAAGTTTCGGGCAATGACTGCGTTTATAGGCCGGGAAGCACCTCAATGCCGGCCTCTTTAAGCAGTGTCGTGAGCTTCATCAGCGGAAGCCCAATCAGTGCGGTGGGATCGTCTGAGGATACGGCAGACATCAGTGCAATGCCGAGCGATTCAATTTTCGCTGAACCCGCGCAGTCAAAAGGTTTTTCGCGGTCGATATAGGCTTCAATTGCGCTTTGGCTTAAAGGACGCATGCGCACCCGTGTGAGGCTTTCGGCGGTGTGAGCATGCCCTTGGGCGTCGATGACGCAGAGTGCCGTCGCAAAGACGGTCTCTTCACCCTGCATGGCGCTGAGCTGCTTCACCGCATTTTCGCGGGTATGGGGTTTGCCGAGCCGCACGCCGTGCAGGTCGGCCGTTTGATCGGAGCCGATGACAACGGATCCCGGATGCTGGTTCCAGACGGCACGTGCTTTGAGTTCGGCCAAGCGGAGGGCTGTTTCGCGCGGCGTTTCGCCGGGCTGAGCGCTTTCATCCACATCCGGAGAAATGGATTCATAGGGCAGACACAGTCGATCCAGGAGCTCGCGCCGGTAGCGGGAGCTTGAGGCAAGAATAAGGAGAGGCTTCATAGTGTAGTGGATTGTAGTCGCAAGCCTCTATAGACACTGCATTTAAAGTGCGGTTCGATGCGGATAGGCTAGACTTGGTGCCGCTCGAACCAAAGAGCCATATACATACCAAGGCTCGATGGGGAGTTCGCTGTGCGAAGGCAGACTTTTGTTGAGGAGCTATTGAGCCATGCCGCAGTTCATTAACATCTTTGAGCTCGCCCGCCGAGGTGAGACGATTGAAGGCGAAGTTGCCGTGAAGGATCTTCCCAATTTGCTCGGCTTCACCGCCACGGAAAACGGCACGCTCCGATTCGTCGCGACGGGGCTCGGCGAACGCCGCGGACTTCCTGCCGTGGATCTCGATATGGAAGGCGACGTGGACATTTCCTGCGCCCGATGCCTCAAGCCCATGTCCGTGCACATTGCTTCCGGAGCAGTCTTTCGTTTGGTAAGAACGGAAGCAGAAGCCAATGCGCTTCCGATTGAGGATGACGAAGAGGACGAAGATGTCCTCGTAGGATCGCGCAACTTCGACCTCGAAAAGTGGGTTGAAGAAGAAGCCATTCTGGCGCTGCCGCGCATGGTCGTGCATGATGCCTGCGAAGAAAAGCGCGAATGGAGCGATGGGGAAGAACCGCAGGAAGAGAAGCGCCCCAATCCCTTCGCAGCTTTGGCGGCTTTGAAGAAATAACCTTCAGCGAGTTCGGATAACAATCGGCCCGTCAGCATCGAAATGCGGCGGGCCGATTCGTTGTGGTTTCGTACAGATCAAGAAACTATTTTTTCAGCGCCTTTGAAGACGAGTTCCAAACCTTCAACATCCTGCACTTCAACTTTACGGTAGCCGTTGGCGCGGTGATTCTCCACAGTTCGTTCTGTAATCCCCAAGCGTGCACCAATCTCTGCATTGGACAGTCCGTCCAGAACTAAGCGAAGCACTTGTTCTTCACGCGATGTGAGCTTCAAAAGCCTGCGATGGGCTTCCTTAGAGTCAATTACGCCTTTCTTCCGGCGAGCGTCTAAAGCGACTGCAGCTCCTACAGCTTCGAGCAGTTTGAGCGGGCGAATGGGTTTCGTGATGAAGTCGAAAGCGCCGACTTTCATGGTATAGACGGCTGTTTCAATATCACCATGAGCAGAAATGAAAATGACTGGAGTAGTAATCGTCCGTCTGGCAAGCTGCCGTTGTACTTCAAGTCCATTGAGCTGCGGCATTTTAATGTCGAGCAAGAGACAACCGGGACGGCTAGGCTGATCTTCGCAAAAGTAAGTGAGTGGATTGGCCCAAGTTTTGACTTCGTATCCTTCCTGTCTCAGCAGGAAAGAAACGGAGGTAAGGATAGCGTCGTCGTCATCAACAATCCGGATCAGCGGTGTTTCAGTCGAGTGATTCATCTGTAACCTCCGGAAGCTCAATGGTTACGGCAAGTCCTCCGAGCCGACTCGATGAAAGCGTCATGGTTCCATTTTGTGATTCGATGATGGATTGAACAACCATCAAACCCATGCCGAATCCTTGTGGCTTGCCGGAACCGAAGTTGCCGACGAGCTCCTGCAGGGCTTCCTTTGGCAGTTTGGGCCCATTGTCCGTAATGACAAGGCATAAGCTGTGTTCTTTTTGGGTCAGGTCCAGCTGTATTTCTGGCTGGTCAATGCTTGATTGCGCTTGAGCAGAGTTGCGAAGCAGATTGACGATAACCAGCTCCATTTCAAAGGGATCGGTTAAAACACGGCCATCAGTTTTATTGATCCATCGAACAGGTATGGGAATACGTGATGAAGTCTTAAAGCTGGCGATGGCATCGTCAATCAAAATATCCCATGGGCAGCTCTTTAAACGCCGTTTATGTTCTCGTACGTAAGTGCGGATGCGTTCAACGATGGCCTCTGAACGATCGGTTTCTTTTTCAATGGCTTCTATGGCTTCGAGCATGTCTTGCCTGCTCCCTCGGCGTTCAATAAGACGACGGAGTGAATAGGCAAAGCATCCAATCGCTGAAAGAGGCTGCCTGATCTCATGTGCAAAAATGCTTCCCATTTGATTGATGATGCCTATTCGCTGAAGTTTCTCGAGTCGTGTGGATGCGGATCGAGTTTCCATTTCGAGTTCGCGTTGTCGATTCAGCGCATCAGATAGTTCCTGTGTACGGTGGCGCACAAGATAAGAAACGACAAAGCTATGCAGGCATAACCCTAAAAGCGAAAGTATGGCGACGATGAACCACGAGAGATATTCGTTCCATAAGCGCGGAAGCGACCATCTTCTGAGTTCAGCATTTTCGTCAAGGTCAAGTTTTTTAAGCAATGCGTCAATACGGCTGTAATTTGAAGCTACGCTCCAGAGCAGTCCGTTTGAGGTCGGCGTCATTGCAAGCACTGCAGAGGTAATGGGGCGAATAATTCCGCTCGGCGCAGCGGGTGTTATGGCGATTGTGGTTCCTGGGTATAGCGACGTGGAGTTGAAGCAATGCAGCTGTGGGTACTGTTTGGAATCAAGCACTCTAAGTCTTGAAGTGTTAAGAGCACTGATCTCGGCAAGTTCCTCCAATTTACAGGCCGGCAAAACGAGAGCATCCGCCTGACCGAGAAGCAAAGCGTCAATAAGCTGAGGGATGGAGGTTCGCTTTTCTACGATTCGTCCGATTTTTGGGCTTTCATCTTCGCCAAAGAGGTAATGAAGATATGACGAGCCGAATGCCGGGTTGACTAGAAGTGTTTTGCCGTTTAATTGCTCCAGGTGCTGAAGGCCTACCCTTTGGGTGTCAACGAGAATGACGGAACCGTCGACATGGTTGGGATCCGGAGCCTGTTTGGAGATAAGTGCCGCAATGTCCCGCACTCCCTGCATTTTGTTCTGACGGAAAAATTCTGCTGAAGAGATGAAGAGCTCAACTTCACGTCCAGAGATCTTTTGATGCAGTTCCCTTTCAGACAACGTGATAATTTTGATTGAGGTTTCCGGCAGGTCTGCAGATATGCTGGAAATGGTCTTCTCTAGAAGATCTTCGGGAAGGTTGTTGGCTGTCTCGGCAGAGATGCCTATCGAGAGGGTAAGCGGCGCCGGTTCAGCCAATGAAGATGCTGCGGCTAGTGATGTGGCACATGCAGAATGAACCAACCATCCAATGATGAGGAGTCGAAATACTGCACGCATATCCGGCAGACTCCTTAAAGCAGCCGGCGGGCCATTGCCATTCCGGCAATTCGGCCAAAAGCATGTGCCTTGGCAAATGCCGTGCCGGTGATGTAGCTTGCACCATGGAACCCCCCGGTCACTTCTCCGGCAGCATAAAGACCAGGAATAATCTGTTTTTTTTGATTAAGTACTTCAGCATCAGGCGTGATGGTAAGACCGCAATATGTTCCCATGACGGCGGCAACGGCGGGCATGATGAAAAACGGCGGTGATTTGATCTCTTGCGGCGTTCCCCATCCCGAGGAGAGAGAGGTTCTTCCCAAGGGATCTTTACCGTGCGGGGCAAGACGGTTGTATTCCTCCACCGTAGATGTGACGACTGCTGGGTTAAGACCGGCGGCGGCTGCGGCGTCTTCAATACTGTCGGCCTCATAAACGTAATCAGGCACTCTGCCTTGGTCAATTAAATGCCAGAGGCGCCAGTCGTTAGGTCTTTGCCTCATCTGCTCGCGCCTCATTGCGTCATCAAACAGGATGTATGTTGAATAGCCGGGTTCGGTGAGTGAGGCTGTACCGAGTTCTTTATACGAAAGCGATTCATCAACGAAGCGTTTCCCTGCTTGATTGAGAATAATCCCTCCCGCATAGTAGATGAGCGTCATATCGGAAATTCTGGCCGGCGTGCGGACAAAACCATAGGATGCACTCACAAAATTCATATCTCTCAAGGCAGCACCGACAGCCTCTCCCATCAGCAGGCCGTCACCGTCGGAGCCAATGCCGCAAATTTTGGCGGCTCGCTGCATGTTTGGAGCATATTTCGCCATCAATTCAGTGCTTCGCGCAAACCCACCGGATGCCAAAAGAACAGCATTGGCTTGTACTCGCTGATGAGAACCGGCATATTCAACCGCGGCACCATGCACTGTCCCGTTGCTCATGAGAAGCTCTGTTGCTCTGGCGCCCGTGATGATGGGAATGTTGTGTCTGGCCGCCATTCTGAGGAGCAGATTCATGACGGCCACAGCATCAAATGTGTGCGCACGCGGTCTGCTCATGCCTGAAGCTGCACTTAATGCCAACGGAGCAACGCCGTGCTCTAGAACCCAGTTGTATTGTTCGCGGCTGACCTGAATGAGTTTTTTAACAAGCTGAGGATCATTGCGGTTCTTCCCAATACGAAGCATGTCAGCGTAAAAAATGCTGTCCGTATCCAAAATGCCATTGCGTCGCTGTAATTCTGTTTCGGATACAGCCCACTGGCCGCCGCTGATCATCGAAGAACCGCCGACAATGGGCTCCTTTTCGAGTACAACGATATCTTTAATTCCGGCTTCGGCAGCCATGACTGCAGCCGTTAAGCCAGCCGCTCCAGAGCCGATGATCAGAATTTGGCATCGCGGCGGCAGTTGAAGGTTTAAGGACCCACTGTCCGGCATGCAGACAACAGCTTTCGCCTTGGAGGTGATCAGGCTGCCTAAGGGACCGATCAAGGATAGGCCAGCTAATGGAAACAATGTGCGTCGCTGCATCGGGGAATGACTTCACAACGTGATGATCGATGCTTTCACTGTAACGGATTCCCAAAGCGTTGATTCACTTATCGAATTTCCGTTGATGGCAGTCACTGTACCTAGGTACAGCAAATTTGAGACTCGATTGCAAAGAGGCGGAGGTGAACCGACCAATTATCAGCTCCGCTGTTTGACGTTGTGCAATTGCATAAACATGTTCATGCCAACCACCAAAGGAGAGTCCGTTATGACAAACCGCAGAAACTTCTTGAAAGCAAGCTTTTCAGCAGCCGGAGCCGCCGTGGCCGGCAGCGCCTGGGCTGTGCCGGTCAAGGCTCCTTCCAAGTGGGATGAAAGCTTTGATTTTGTAATTATTGGGGCAGGCGGTGCGGGACTAAGCGCGGCATGTCATGCTGCAGAAGCTGGTCTTAAAGTGCTGGTTCTCGAAAAAATGAGTCTTGTGGGCGGATCTTCACTTATCTGCGGCGGTGCTTGGTCTGTTGGAGGAACCGAGCTTCAGAAGTCCAAAGGCATCGAAGACAGCGAGGAAAAATTCTTCGCCGATATGATGAAGACAGGACAAAATGAAAACGATCCAGCACTTGTGCGTGCGTTTGTACGAGCCTCAAAAGAAGAGTATGAATGGATTCTTAGCAAGGGGGTTAAGCCTTCGACGGTAGCTATTGCGTCCGGAATGAGCGTTCCCCGAGCTCACCGCTTTGATCCCGCAGCAGTGATTGCGTTTTATTTGAACTACGCCAAGAAACTTGGCGTAGATATTCGACTCAACACACCGGCAGATCGGCTTGTTTGGGATGCGGACGCAGGGCGAACTGCAGGTGTTCGAGTCCGCCATGCCAAACAAACGGCTTTTGTTGCTGCCCGCAAAGGTGTGCTGATAGCAGCGGGAGGCTTCTCTCGCAACCCGCAGCTCTTGGCTAAATATGCGCCCCCAATGAAATGGGCGGCCGTCATTGCAGGGATGGGAACCACCGGTGACGGCATGTTGTTAGGACAGGATTGCGGAGCAGACGTGCTGGATACCAATTACGTCAAGGCGTCTTATGGGTTCAAGCTCAATCCATCGAGCATCTCGGACATGACAACGATTTATTACGCCGGCGCCATTATCGTCAACAAGGATGCTAAGCGTTTTGTCAACGAATCGCTTTCCTACAAACTCCTTGGGGATGAAGCGTTGTCGCAGCCTGAGCATAAGTCTTGGCTTGTTTTTGACGATGCCATTCGTCGTTCACAAATGAAGCTCCGTGCTATCGACAAGAAGCTTTGGGGCGGATTTGATGAAGGAAAGACTGCTGACTACTATTTCTCAGGTGCAACGATTGAAGAAGCTGCTCAGAAAGCAGGGTTGAATCCAAAGGTTCTGGCCGAAACCATTCAGCAATATAACGAGACGGCGCCTCAGGGGAAGGACCCGATTGGACGCACATCACTTTCTTCAGGATACGGCAAACCTGTAGCGCTTGATCATGGGCCGTATTTCATCATGCCAGCTACCGCCGGCATGATTGGCACATACTGTGGACTTCGCATTAATGACAAGGCACAAGTTATCGGTGTGTTCGGAGAAGTTATTCCTGGACTCCTTGCTGCGGGGGAGGCCACAGGCGGCGTGCATGGAGCGGCCTACATGACAGGTACTGCATTTGGCAAAGCACTGGCTTACGGCCGCATTGCCGCTAGAACTGTCGCGAGTTGATTGCTCATCTGAACCGCTCAGTCAGTCTGTTGGCGATGTGGTGATTATCTGAGCGTTTTTTTCATCCAAATAGCCCGAAGTATTGATAGAGGTACTTCGGGCTATTCATGATTAAAAATGATTTGGATGGCATTGCATTTTTGGTGAATTCCCCACTCTTTTTCAAACCCTGCCATCTACTCATATTTCGACAACCGATTTTATCGAAGTCGTTCAGTCCTTCCTTGTAAGCTATCATTTTGATATTTATGAATTTCTCCGATACTTAATAGAGCGGCCACAAGCCGTTTATCAAAGGAGAAATGTATGAATTACACAAAATCTGCGGTACTGATCGCAGCAATGTCCCTTTCATTTGCCGTCTACGCCGCAGGTGGCCACAGTGGTCCGGCTGTAGCCCTTCCAATTCCAGGCAAGCTTGGTGAGGTTATTGTCAATCCCTACAATATGGCGCCTTTGACGGCTGTCATCCGTAATGGCGGTTACGTCGTCCAAGATGCTCACGTCAAAGTGCTGCCGAAGATGAAGGGGCAAACGATTGAATATGACGTTTCGAATGGGTTGTTGATGACCTATGCCGGTATCCCCGTTTTCGGCCTTTATCCGGATTACGTGAATAAAGTTGAAGTGAGCTATACACGTATTGACGGAGCTGAAAAGAAAACAATCACAGAAACTTATCAGATTTACACGGGGCCGACCTATGCCAACGTTAACGGAATGGCACGCTTTCCGCAGCCCTTCTTCGACGCAAAGGTCAAAAAGGTGGATCCTGAATTTGCTGACCGGCTTTATCTGATTAACAATTTTCAGGGCAAATCTTCAAAAGGAACACGTGTTTCCTGGAACAACCCTGAAGGCGGCGCTCTCGAGTGGAATTTCGAGCCGCAGGTAGCTGTGATTGATACAACAGGTGAAATCCGATGGTTTATGGATGCCTCTTCTATCTACGACATCAATTCCATTTGGAATGCAGGTTGCTTCATGGGGTTCCGCCAGAATGATGATGGGCAAATTAGCTTTGGATACGGTCAACGCTACGCAAAGATTGATCTGATGGGCAGGACAATTTTTAATCGTATCCTGCCAGACAATTACAACGACTTTTCGCATTCGATGGACAACTCGCCCAATGGTAACTATTTCCTGCGCGTAGCGAGTTCGAACTACAAGTTCCCCAATAGCGACAAACATGTGCGCACGGTTCGCGATGTCATTGCTGAAGTAAATCCCGCGACGGGCAATGTGGTTGATGAATGGAGGCTCTTTGACATCCTCGATCCCTACCGTGACACGGTGCTTAAGGCCTTGGATCAGGGGGCTGTCTGTCTCAACATTGATGCCGCAAAAGCAGGAGAAACAATGTCTGCCGAAGACCTTGCCAAAATCCATACCTTTGGAGACATTCTGGGAACAGGGCCGGGACGCAACTGGGCGCATGTGAACTCCGTCGATCATGATGCCGAAGACGACTCGATCATCATCAGTTCTCGTCACCAGTCCGCTGCGATCAAAATTGGACGAGATAAGGAAGTGAAATGGATCTTGAGTTCACCGGTGGGCTGGAAATCTCCCTGGCGTGAGAAGATGCTCACGCCTGTCGATCATTTAGGTAATCCTTTGAAGTGTGAAGGCTCAACTTGTGAGGGCGATTTTGACTACCCCTGGACACAGCACACAGCATTCAAAATCGACTCGAAGAGCAAAGGCGATATTCTTTATCTCTCCATATTTGACAATGGCGACGCTCGCGGTATGGAGCAGCCGGCGCTTCCGACAATGAAGTACTCACGTGCCGTCATCTACAAGATTGATCAGAAAAAGATGACTGTTGAGCAGGTATGGAGTTATGGCAAAGATCGCGGTTTTGAGTGGTACAGCCCGATTACTTCCATCGTTGAATATCAGAAGGACAAGGATTCTGTCTTTGTTTACTCCGCAAACTCCGGTGCCAAGGTGAATGACCGCGGAGCTATGGTTTCGGCTCCGAATCCAACTCTGATGGAGTTCAAATGGAACGCATCCAAACCTTCGCTTGAAATTCAGCTCGAAAACTGTGCCGGTTACCAGGCGATGCCGATCAGCGTTAACGCTGCATTTGCCCCCGCCAAGTAAGCCTTTAACGGGTACAGGCAATTCCGACGCAAAGTCGGCTGGGATTGCCTGCTGATCCTCTGTTTTCGAGAAAAAGTTATGAATTCAAGCAACAATCTGCACAAATTTGCAGTGACCGCTCTCCTGACGGCTACGGCTCTAATCGTCTGCTCTAATGGCGTTTTTGCAGCTGAAACAATGATTTATGGCCGCGTGAGTACTTCGCTACGGGTAACGAAGGCTGATGGCGAACCAACTAAAGTAGACATGAACAATGAAGGGTCACGCTGGGGGTTACGCACTGAGGAGCACATCAACCCGGATCTCTCTGCCAAGATTTGGCTTGAGTCGGGTTTTAATTCAGACGATGGAGGGCTGTCAGGAACCGGTGGCGGCAATCTTGACAAGATGATCTTTGACCGCCATGCGGTGCTCTCCCTTGCATCTAAAAAATGGGGTGAAATTGGGTTTGGCCGTATGGGATCAGTGCGCAGTGCAGTAATGCCCTACAGTCTTGTTTTGCTTCCGCTAGATCCAGTGAACGGGGCTTACTACGACATCGCTTCTATCTCGGTTATGTTTGGAGCCGATCCAAGAGCAAACAATACTGTGACTTATGTATCTCCACGCATGAGGGGATTTAAATTTGGGGCAAGTTACTCCTTTGCCACTACAGATCAGGAAGAGCCGGAGATAACCAGCAATAACCGCCTTCTGGCATTAGGCGGTAATTACGAGGATGGTTCAATCGGCGTCTATTTTGGTGCTACTCATGTTTGGCACGGAAAGACCTCCGCCGCCTCTGCTGATCGCGGAAAACTGTACACGCGTGCAGATGCTCAGGCCTATACGCTCGGTGCAACCTATAGACCGACAGACGCCTGGAAGTTCTATAGCGCTCTTCAGTATCATAAAAACTGGCGTAATGTGGCCGGTTGGAAGGTCGATGCCGGCAGTGGTTCAGCATCGGACAAGGAGTACGGTGTGGACGGCCTCAGTGCCATGGTGGGAGTTAACTACTGGTTCACGCATGCTCTGCGAGGAACTTTCAGTTATTACCTCTTTGATGGTTCACATAAACGCCCTGGCAAGGCAGACGAAGAAGGAATGCGCCAAAGCATCAATGCCGTCATTGACTATCGGTTGTCTAAAACCCTGCTTCTCTACGGTACGTCGACTTACTCGAAAGGCGATAATCGCCTCGACAACAGCGACTGCACAAAATGGGTGTCGAGAGTGGGTCTGATGAAATTTTTCTAAAAGTTAATTCAATATTTCAGGACGGAAAAATGGATCATTTCACGCCTCATGAAGATCTTCTTGATGTGAAATTGCGGGATCTTCTGTTTTTCCTCCTGATTTTTGAGCACAGAAAACTCATTGATGCTGCAAAGGCAATGAAGATTTCCATGCCCACGGCGGAACGCAAACTTAAGAGTTTACGGTCGGCCTTCGGTGATTCTCTTTTCACGCGCGGCGGTACCAAAGGCTTCTTTATGGTTCCGACCCAGCGTGCTGCAGATCTCTATCCGAAGATCAAGACAATCGTTCAAACATACCAAGCTGCACGTATTGAAAAGCCATTTGAGCCATTGGAAATTCGGAACACCTTTCATCTCGCAGTGAACAGCCACGGCCTCTTTTTCATCCCTGAGGCATTCTTTCAGAATTTTTGTGAGCGTTGCCCAAACGCGAAACTTCGGATTGTCAGGCCAACGTCCGATATTTTCGAAATGCTGAGATCTGGCGAGGCAGATTTTGGATTCTCATACCGAGCAGCCGAGCCCGAGGACTCGGGTATTCATTCATATCCTATCTATACAGGGAAAGCTATTGTCGCGGTGAGAAAAGGGCACCCACTCGAGGAAGTAAATGCCAGCAGAATGCTTTCTATCGGTGATCTTCGTCCGTTTACGTATGTTCGTCTTTATTCGAAGTCACGAAAGTTCGCCAATGTTCGTTACCTTGACGAATGCTTGTCATCTGAGCCATTAAATTTTCAAGGTCATATTGATTCACCTTTCTTTCTGAGCGGGCCTTTGATTACGCGCTGTACTGACGCTGTATGCATCTGTCCAGAAATAATCGCGGAGCCGTGGCGTCAGGCAGGATTGATTTCTTGTCTGGATGCAGATTTCCTTCAGCAAACCTTTACGCTGCATCTTGTTTGGCATGAACGAACTCACGTACTTCCGGAGTTTCAATTTATGCGCTCTCTCCTATTGTCCAAATAGAGAACCAAACTCAAGCCGGGGATGAGGTTTCGAGTCAGAAGTCTGAGGAAGGTGACGAAGAAATATTTAGATGCGTTTTGATCTGTAGGGATCGGTATGCCTGTCACGGGGATGTATGAACTTTGCATGAATGGGACAAAGGTGGAGAAGTTATCCTCGGATTGCGTGTTGCTGTGGAGCCCTTCGGCAGCATGCACGTATGCGGTCTCGGCTTACATGACAGGTACTGTGTTAGCGTTGCCCTCGCATATAGCTGCATTGCCGCTAGAACCGTCGCGAGTTGATTACTCGCCAGAGTTGCCCGGTCAATCTGCAATTTCTGTAAATATGGATCGAGCGTTTTGTTCCAAAAAAACAGCCCGAAGCACAAGAAGTCCTTCGGGCTGGTTTTCGTTAAGAGACTAACTGGGAGGATTATTTCGTCTCAGCTTCATCAGGCAGTCTGGCGCCGCATACTGAACAGAAGAGCGATTCGCGTGAGACCGCGGGTGTGCCGCAGGCCGTGCAGCGCTTAGGCACCGGGGCGAGTTCGACAATCAGTTCGCCTTCCTCCACCGGGACCATGCGGCGGGTCTGAGCGAAGTCGGCGCGCTTAAGCACGCGCTTGACGATCCCGTCGACGGCTGCACAGACAGCCTTTTCCTGCTTCATGATTGAGACATTGAAAAGCTCCTGACCGGCTTTGACAATGTCGCCTTCGGCCACGTGAACGATCCAAAGGTCGGCCTTGCGCGGGCTGGGCACCTGATAAACGTTGCCGGGTTCTGCGCGCAGCACGGTCGACTTCGGTCCCGTGCCTTCCTTCACCTTCACGGCACAGGTGAGAATTTCGCTGTCGAGCACATAGCGCACCGTGGAGAAACCCTCTTCGGTCACCGAATCAATCGACAAAATGTGCATCTGGTGGGGTTTGCCGTCTGAGCTCGAAAAGTTGAGCGTTTCACCCGAACGGAGCCCCTCAAACCACACGTCGAGCGGCAGCGCGTTGGGGTCGCCGAAACGGCGGCGGAATTCGATGGTCTTGAGCGCGTCGGCCGGATGATTCATGTACATCACGAATTCTTCTTCGGTGGCCGGACGTTTGATCAGACTTTCGAGCTTCACGCGCTCGCCGGCAAGGTCGGCGGGTGCTAGCGTCAGGAGCGGCGACTCCGCACGGCGATCACGCAGGGCTTCGCGCCACTTTGCCCCGAAGGCGCTTTCATAGACCCAATCCTCGGGGAAGCCAAGCGGAAGCCGGCCGAATTTGCCTAGCAGCAGATTGCGGAACGCTTCGTTGCAGTCCATGTAGATGATCAGGCGTTCGTCGCGCTCGGCCTGAGTGAGGTTCGTGCGCTTGCTCCCCGCCGTGCGCACGGCGTTGAGGAGCCGCTCCACTTCAGGCATTCCGCCGCGCTTCCAGGCCCCGGTAACGGCCAGGAAAGCGGTGTTCCAGGTGATTTGCGAGCCCGGCGTGACGTCGTGGTAGCGCACGATGCGGCGTGAGCACTCGAGGAATTCAAGCATGAAGGGCAGCAGCTGAATGTAGCCCTGCTTAACAGCGCCTTCCTGCGAAGATGAGGTGGCTCCGCCGGGCATTTGGTAGCGCGTGACGTCATAGTCGACGCCCTGGAAAAAGGGCGAGCAGTAGCGGTCAAACCACGGCATCACCTGCTTGGCGGCAAAGTTGGCTTTGGCCACGGCCTCGCGGTCCAAGAGCGTCTTCATGCCGAGTTCGTCTTCAAGATAGGCAGCGAGCGACAAGAGGTCGCCCTGGCCGTAGCTGCGCACCGAGGCGCCCAGCCCAGCGTCGAGAATTTCGCAGCCGGCAGCAGCCGCGGCAGCACAGGCCGGCAGGAAGAGACCGTCGACGGCATGACGGTGGTAGTGGAGAACAAGTTCGGGCCAGCGTTTTTTGAGCGCTGTTACCAAGGCCGTCATGAAGGCGGGCGAACAGACGCCCGCCATGTCTTTGAGACCGAGCGTGATGCGGCGGACAGCGGTCTGTTCGGGCACGCCCATGATCTTTGCGGTCATGTCGACCACGGCCTCGGCGGACTGCAGACAGTAGTTGACGTCAAACCACGGCGCGCGCGAAAGCGCAATGGCGGGCTCAAAGAGCTTATCGGGACGGCTGAGAACCACTTCGGCGATCGGCGCCATATTGTCGGCTTCATTGAGGAAGTCAAAGCACCGTACGACGTCGTAGTGCTCGCAGATCATCTCGCCCGTGAGCTGCATGAGGTTGCGCGGCTGCGGGGTGTAGCCCAGCACATTGGTCGAGCGCACGAGGAGCTGCTTCAAAGTCTTCGGCGCAAAAGCGTTCCACTCGCGGGCTTCCTCGAAGGGATAGGTCATGTTGGCGAGCATCGCCACATGAAAGTGCGCCCCGCCGCCGTTCTCAATGGAAAAGAGCCCTGCGCTGTCCAGATAGGGGCCTACCAGGCGGTCCTCAGCAAGACGCATGCGGTTGCCGTGGTTGGACTGGGTCATGTCGCGCGTGGTCGTGTCCGTAAAGTGGATGCGACCCGTGTCGCGGATGAAGGCGAGGAGGTCTTCTCGGTCTCCCTGCGGATAGGGCGAGGGGCGGCTTCGCGCCGCTTCAGAGATCGTGGGCGAGACGGGCTGAAAGTGTGCCAGTTTGGGCGTGGTCTTCGAGCGGTATTCGCCGAGCGAAACGTAGGGGTTGAAGCCGCGCGCAGAAATTTCCGCGACGAGCTTGGCGAGCCGTTCGCTTTCAGGCTCCAAATCCGTGTAGCGCAGAATCTCCGGGTGCTCTTTGATGAAGGTGGTGGTCACTTCACCCGCGCGGAAGCTCGGATGGGCCACGACCCGGCGCAGGAAGGGAATGGTGGTCTTCGGGCCGCCGATCACGTACTCCTGCAGCGCTCGGTCCATGATCCCGAGCGTCTTTTGCCAGTCACGGGCATAGGTGATGAGGAGCGCGCCGGCGGAATCGTAGTTGGAGGGGAATTCATAGCCGGCGGAGAGGTTCGAGTCGAGGCGCACGCCCGGTCCGCCCGGAGAGACGTAGCGGGTGATGAGGCCGGAATTGGGGGTGAAACCTTCCTGAGGATCCTCCAGATTCACGCGGACCTGAAGGGCATGGAAGGAGGCTCGCGTGTTTTCTTCGGTAAAGCGCAGGGTGCTCCCGAAGGCGATGGCGATCATTTCTTCGACCAAGTCGACGCCGTAGCGGCTTTCGGTAATGCCGTGCTCGACCTGCAGACGCGTGTTCACCTCGATCATGTAGGGTTCGCCCGCTTCGGTCACGAGGAACTCCACGGTGGCAACCGAGTGATACCCCACAGCCAGCACGAGCCGACGGGCATAGTCTTTGAGCTCTGCGCGCAGTTTGGGCGTCATGCCGCGCCAGGGCGACGGCGTGACTTCAAGGAGTTTCTGGTTGTTGCGCTGAACCGTGCAGTCGCGTTCGTCAAAGGCAAACACATTGCCCCAGCGGTCAGCGATCACCTGAATTTCGATGTGGTGGACCTTGGGAAGGTATTTTTCAACGAAGAGCCGAGGGTTGCCAAAGGAGGCCTCCGCCATGGCTGAAGCCTTTTCAAAGGCGTCTTCAAGTTCATCCTCGTTGGTCACGAGGAAAATGCCGCGTCCGCCGCCGCCGCCCTCGGCTTTAAGCATGATCGGAAGACCAATTTCATGAACGATCTTTCGCGCGCCCGGAACGTCGACGGATTCGTCGGAACCCGGGACCACCGGAATGCCAAGGCTGCGGGCCACGCGGCGTGCTTCGACCTTATTGCCGAGGAGGTGCATCGCTTCGGCCGTAGCGCCGATGAAGGTGATGCCGGCTTCGGCGCAGAGCTTCGGAAAGTTGTTGTCTTCGCTCGCAAAACCCCAGCCCGGATGGATGGCGACGCAGCCGCGTTCGCGGGCAAGGCGGATGATGCGCGGAAGGTCAAGATAGGCGCGCGGGTCCGCTCCGAGCAGAATCAGTTCCTGTGCGGAGGCGGCAGCCGGTTCGGTTTTGTCGATGTCGGTCGCGGTAATGGCGGGAACGGCCTCAAAATCTCTCTTCTTCTAAG
>OGPZ01001504.1_pt1 | contig 16273 bp, 9 predicted proteins | sample 1553111 | NCBI WGS metagenome assembly OGPZ01 (sample SAMEA2579968, study PRJEB22360) | human gut metagenome
TCGTGCTGCTTGTTTTTTCGGGGTGGGCCGCGGGCGCTGACGTAGCCGATGGCATCCATGTTGCGCAGTGCCACGGAAGGCTGGCAGAGGTAGTTGATGAAATAGCTTGCCGCCTTCACGTTGCGGGCGTAGCGGGGGATTACCCAGCCGTCGTACCAGATGTTGCTGCCTTCGCAGGGGACGGTGTAGTCCAGTTCCACACCCACGGCATCGGCCTCCTCGATGGCCCAGACGGCGTCGCCGCTCCAGGTGAAGTTAATCCACGCCTTGTTCTTGGTCATCATTTCCTTGCCGAAGTCGGCTTCCCAGCCGGCGATGTTGGGTTTCATCTCCTTGAGGCGTTGCTCGGCCAGGGCGATGGCCTGCGGGGAGTTGTCGTTCATCAGTTGCTCTACGGTGACGGTGCTGTCGGCCAGCTCTCGGGCGTGGGCGTAGATGATGGCGGTACCGTAGGCATCGCGGTAGCTGTCCTTCATCAGTATTTTGCCGCGGTTTTTGGAGTCCCAGAGGATGTCCCATGTGCCGGCCTCTTCGGCGGTAATAAACTTTTTGTTGAAGAGGATACCAGCGGTGCCCCACATGTAGGGCACGGCATAGTCCTCGGTCTGGCGTTCCGGTTGCGAGGTCTTGTTCAGCTCGTGGCGAATGTAGGGCGACACGTTGGGGATGTAGTCCGGCGTGTGGCCGAAGTTGCGATCGATGGGTAGCAGGAGCTCTTTGCGAAGCATGCGTTCGATGATGTACTCCGAGGGGCATACGACGTCGAAGTCCTCGTGCCCGCGCTCAATTTTGGTGAGCATGATTTCGTTGATATCGAACACCTGGTAGATGATACGGAGGTCTTCGCCCGTCTGCTGCTTGTACCAGTCGGGAAATTCGGCAAGCACATCTTCATCGATGTAGTCCGCCCAGTTGTATATCTTCAGTACACGGCTGCGCTCTTCTGTGGAGTTTCCACAAGAAGAGAGGGATGCGATACAGCACAGTAGAATCAGTATGTTTATTATCCTTTTCATCATCTTGTTCTTGACAATTGATAACTTATAACTCATCACTCACATCAATCGTTTTTCGTCCGTTCGGCCCGCTTGTTGATTACAATCAGCAGCACCAGCACCGTCACGAAGATGATGGTGGAGAGTGGCCGCAGTTCCGGCGTCAGTCCACCTTTGCGCGCATCGGCGTAGATGTAGGTGGAGAGCGTTTCCAGCCCCTGGTTGCCGATGGTGAAGATGGTCACGGCAAAGTCGTCGATGGAGAGCGTGAAAGCAAGGATGAATCCGCTTATCATACCCGGAAATATCTCCGGAAGAATAACCTTGCGCAGTGCTTGGAACGGTGTGGCGCCCAGGTCGAGTGCCGCCTCGTAGACATTCTGGTTCATCTTTTTGAGCCGGGGCATTACGCTGAGCACCACGTAGGGCGTGCAGAAAGTGATGTGTGCCAGTACCACTGTGGTGAATCCTTGCGATATGCCGAAGCTGACGAACAGCAGGAACAGCGACACACCGGTGATAATGTCTGCATTCATCATCGGGATGGCATTGGCGAAGTTCATTACCTGCCGTGTGCGCGAGCGCAGATTGAAGATGCCGATGGCTGCAATGCTGCCCAGCGCCGTACTGGCGGTGGCGGCAAGCAGGGCAATGGCGAATGTGTTCCAGATGGCATTCATCAGCGAGTGGTGCATCCCGCCCGTAAACAAGGAGCTGTACAGCTTGGTGGAGAATCCCGTCCAGTTGCCCAGTACCTTTGCCTCCGTGAAGGAGAATATCATAATAATTAAGATGGGCGAGTAGAGCAACGCCAGCAGCAGCCACAAGTAGCCGCGGGTTAAGATTCGTGTCATCATATCACACCTCCGCTTTCATTCGATGCCCCGTCCTCCTCGTTGGTAAAGAGGATGGTGATGCCTATCAGCAGCAGCATGATGAGCGAGAGGGCGGCACCGTAGTTCCACATTCCGTTGTAAATATTCTCTTGCACCGTGGTGCCGAACAGTTTGATGTTGTTCATTGTCAGCAACTCGGCAATGGCAAAGGTAGAAACCGTAGGCATAAACACCATCACTATGCCGCTCATCACTCCCGGCATGGAGAGCGGCAGAATCACCTTGCCGAATACGCGGGTAGGAGAGGCTCCCAAGTCCTGCGCAGCCTCAATCAGATTGTGGTCCATCTTCTGAAGGGTGTTGTAAATGGGGTATATCATGAACGGCAGGAAGTTGTAGACCATACCGAACACAAGGGCACCTTCGCCCAGCGGCAGGTTCAGGAAGTCGAACAGCGCCACTGTGGCAAGCGTACGTATCAAGATATTCACCCACATGGGGAGGATGAACAGCACCACCATGGTGCGTGAGGTGTTGAATTGCTTCTGGCTCAGGATATACGCTGCCGGATAGCCCAGCAGCAGGCAGACCAGCGTGGTGATAACGGCTATTCCGATGGAGTAGACAAACGTGTTCATCGCTTCGGGGTGCATCATGAACTTGCGGAAGTTGGCCAACGTAAACGCCCCTCCGTCGTCCGTAAAGGCATAGAGCACGATGAGCAGCAGCGGTACTATGACAAATACAAGCAGAAACAGCGCGTAGGGTACCGTCCAGTTGCGCCGGCGCATGAAGAAATGGGATAACTTATTGAGCACTTCCTTCCTTATTAAGAGATTGAACAATCCGTATATTTTGAGGGGCGATGGTGATACCTACGCGGTCGCCGTCGTCCCACACGTCGTTGGTGTCGACAAAGATGTCTTCGTCCCAGTCCGTAAACACGGTCAGGTGGTAATGGTTCCCTTTGTAGAGGATGAATTTCACTTCACCCGTCAGACGGCCGTCCTCTTCGTTGTCTTCGAGGATGACGTGCTGGAAGTCTACTTCCACTTGCACGGCGCTGCCCGGCTCGATGCCCTGCACGGGGAGGCACTCGAAGTTACAGCCCAGGAAGTCTACGTGCGTCTCGTCCACCAGCTTTCCCTCGAAGGTGTTGCAGGTGCGTTCCTTCTTCATCACGTGGATGTCGAAGGGTTTCACCAGCAGGCCGACTTCGCGTCCTGCCTCGAAGGCATGGTAGTCCTGCACCATCAGCTCGTAGCCTTCGCGCGTCTGCACCAGCATTTCGTAGTGTACGCCTTTAAAGATGCAGCTGGTTACGGTCCCCGTCAGCTGTGCGGCGTCGGATACATCGAAGATGTAGATGTCTTCGGGGCGAATCACTACGTCTACCTGCATCTGCTCGCCAAATCCCGTGTCCACGCATTCAAATTCGTGTCCGCAGAAGGTGACGGCTTTATCCTTTATCATAACTCCGTTCAAGATGTTGCTTTCACCAATGAAGTCTGCTACGAAGGAGTTGATGGGTTCGTTGTAGATGTCCGTCGGCACGCCTATTTGCTGGATGCGTCCTTCGCTCATCACGACGATGGTATCGCTCAAGGTCAGTGCCTCTTCCTGGTCGTGGGTCACATATACGAAGGTGATGCCCAGCTTCTGGTGCATCTCCTTTAGCTCCATCTGCATGTCCTTGCGCATTTTTAGGTCCAGGGCGGCAAGGGGTTCGTCCAGTAGCAGCACTTCGGGTTCGTTGACGATGGCTCGGGCAATGGCTACGCGCTGTTGCTGCCCGCCGGAGAGGGAGTCTACGTCGCGGTCCTCATAGTCCGTCATGCCCACCATGCGCAGGGCTTGCTTTACCTTCTTCTCGATGGTGGCACCGGGCAGCTTCTTCAGCTTCAACCCGAAAGCAATGTTGTTGAACACGTTGAGGTGGGGGAAGAGAGCGTACTTCTGGAACACGGTGTTCACCGGACGCTTGTGCGGCGGTGTCTGCGTGATGTCCTTTCCGGCAATGGTTATCACTCCTTCCGAGGCTGTCTGAAAGCCTGCAATGAGGCGCAACAGAGTTGTCTTTCCGCAGCCGGACGGTCCCAGTATTGTTACAAACTCGCCCTTACGGACAGACAAATTCACATCATTCAGCACGGCCTTATCTCCGAAAAATTTCGATACGTGCTCCACACCGATGATGCAATCGGACTTTTGCATAAGCGTCTTTTACTTTATCCAAACGAATTAAACAAATCTCAGAAGAAAGCTGAAATAAAATCAAAACAGTTTCTCGGGCTTTCAAAAAGCGGGTGCAAAGTTACATAATTTATCGGGATTTTTCGCCTTACTCTAAAATTCATTATTCCTATGAAGTTAAAATAATAAGTAATACCTTTGTTGGCAGTATTGATATTAAAACTTAATAACATGATGGAAAAGAAGATTGTACTCATCACCGGAGCCTCCTCGGGAATAGGGGAAGGCTGCGCGCGTAAATTTGCCATGAACGGTTACCGGCTTATACTCAATGGCCGTAATGTGGAGAAACTGAATGCTGTAAAGAAAGAATTGTTGGAGAAATATGGAGCCGATGTGTATCTGCTTCCTTTCGATGTCCGCGACCGGCAGGCTGCCCGTGCCGCCCTCGAATCCCTTCCGGAGGAATGGAAGGCGGTAGACATACTGGTGAACAATGCCGGACTCGTCATTGGGGTGGACAAGGAACATGAAGGTAACCTGGATGAATGGGACATTGTCATCGACACTAACGTGAAAGCCTTGCTTGCCATGACCCGCCTCGTGGTTCCCGGTATGGTGGAGCGAGGCCGTGGTCACGTTATCAATATGGGGTCCATTGCCGGAGATTACGCTTATCCGGGAGGCAGTGTGTACTGTGCCTGCAAGGCTGCCGTCAAGGCCCTTTCCGACGGACTCCGCATCGACCTGGTGGATACCCCGATACGCGTAACGAATATCAAGCCGGGGTTGGTGGAAACCAATTTCTCCGTCGTCCGTTTCCGTGGTAACCGGGAGGCGGCCGATAATGTATATAAAGGTATACGCCCGCTGACCGGCGACGATATAGCCGAAGTGGTCTATTTCGCCGCTGCCGTCCCCGAGCATATCCAGATTGCGGAAGTGCTGGTGATGCCTGCCAACCAAGCCACGGGGACAATTGTCAGCCGGAAATAGAATTTGTATAAGGATATGATAAAATGATACTATTTTATCTTCGGGGAAACGCCTACATTTGCGCACAGCTAAATGAATATAGAATCTAAACAAGAAAAGCATGAATTTCAAGAAACGAACAAATTTCCTCTTTGGAGTACTGCTGCTGACCGGCAGTTTGTTGGCTCAAAACGTATGTGTATCCACTCCGAAAACCTCTTTGGTGCTTTCGGCTCCTGAAGGCGGTACACTGAGACACTTGTATTATGGTAACAGACTTTCTGAAGCCGACTTGCAGAATATCTCTGCGGCAGAAGCGAACCATGCAGCCTATCCCGAATATGGATTGAATGCTCCCGTGGAGACGGCCCTCGCTGTGAAGCATGCCGACGGTAACATGACCCTCCAGCTCGAAGTATTGAACGTGACTACCGAAAAGGAAGGGAATGCCGTGACGACTGTCGTGGCACTGAAGGATAAGGTGTATCCCTTCTTCGTCAACGTCTGTTACCGTGCCTGGCAGGATGCCGACGTGATAGAATCCTGGACTGAAATCTCCCATCAGGAGAAGAAGCCGGTGGTGCTCAATCAGTTTGCTTCCGGCTATCTGCCCATCCGCCGTGGCGATGTATGGCTGTCCCATCTCTCCGGTTCCTGGGCCAATGAAGGGGTTTTGACGCAGGAACCTCTCACTCCGGGCATGAAGGTTATCAAGAATAAGGACGGTGTGCGCAATTCCCATACTGACCATGCCGAAGTGATGTTCTCCCTTGACGGCCGTCCGCAGGAGAACACGGGCAACGTGATTGGTGCAGCCCTCTGTTACAGCGGCAACTACAAACTCCGCATTGAGACACACGATGATGAATACCACCATTTCTTTGCCGGAATCAACGAAGAGAACTCTACTTATTCCTTGAAGAAGGACGAGCTTTTCCGCACTCCCGAACTTGCCCTGACTTATAGTAATGAAGGCTTGAGTGGCCCCAGCCGTAACTTCCATCGCTGGGCACGCCTGCACAAACTGGCGCACGGCACTACCCCCCGCAAGATTCTTTTGAATAGTTGGGAAGGCGTGTACTTTGACATCAACCAGCAAGGTATGGACCAAATGATGGCGGACATTGCCTCCATGGGTGGCGAGTTGTTCGTGATGGACGATGGCTGGTTTGGCGACAAGTATCCCCGTAAGAACGACAGCTCATCACTCGGCGACTGGGTGGTGGACAAGAACAAGCTTCCGAACGGTATTGAAGGCTTGCTGAGTGATGCCAAGAAACATGGCGTCAAGTTTGGCATCTGGATTGAGCCGGAGATGGCGAACACTACCAGCGAACTCTACGAGAAGCATCCCGACTGGGTACTTAAAGCTTCCGAACGTGACGTTGTGTTGGGACGCGGCGGCACGCAGGTAGTGCTTGACCTTGCCAATCCTGCCGTGCAGGACTTCGTTTTCGGTGTGGTAGACAACCTGATGACCTCTTATCCTGAAATAGATTACATCAAGTGGGACGCCAATATGTCTGTCCAGAACCACGGTTCGCAATATCTGACGAAGGATAATCAGAGCCACATGTACATCGAATTCCACCGCGGCTTCGAGAAAATCTGCCAGCGCATCCGTGCCAAATATCCCGACCTTACCATCCAGGCATGTGCCAGTGGCGGCGGTCGTGCCAACTACGGAGTGCTGCCTTACTTCGACGAGTTCTGGGTAAGCGACAATACCGATGCCCTGCAACGTGTCTATATGCAGTGGGGAACTTCCTATTTCTTCCCCGCCATCGCTATGGCATCGCATATCAGTGCTGCCCCCAATCATCAGACGTTCCGCACCATCCCTCTGAAATATCGGATAGACGTTGCCATGAGTGGTCGTTTGGGTATGGAAATCCAGCCCAAAAATATGACGGAAGAAGAAAAGGCTCTTTGCAAGAATGCCATTGCCGAGTACAAGACCATTCGTCCCGTAGTACAGTTGGGAGACATTTACCGCCTGCTCTCTCCTTATGACAAGCAAGGTGTGGCTTCTCTGATGTACGTGGCTCCGGAGAAGGACAAGGCAGTCTTCTATTGGTGGAAGACGGAACATTTCTGTAACCAGCACCTGCCGCGTGTGAAGATGGCAGGGCTCTGTGCCGACAAGCAATACCGGGTGCATGAACTGAACCGTATAGATAATGTTCCCTTGAACTACGAAGGAAAGAGTTTCAGTGGTGCCTACCTCATGGCAAACGGGCTGGAGATTCCCTACAACCATAAGGTGGACTATCACAAGCAGAACGACTATTCGAGCCGTGTGCTTTATCTGGAAGAGGTGAAGTGACATAAGCAAAGGTGAGGTTGGGCCGTGTAAAGGTGAACTTGAGCGGCGTAAAGGTGAGGTTTATGGGTACAGTTGGTACAGTGGGTACAGCGTCTCTTCTATCTCACACACGCATGTATATAAATAATGTACGCGTTATGAAGTAATGTACATAAGCGCATGTGTGTGAAGCAGAAGAGGCGCTGTACCCACTGTACCAATTGTACCACTGTTTGGATGTCCAACTTTTCTTTTCGTACCCTTTTGGGACTTTCAGGTAAGATGGAAACATAAAAAAAGTCCCACAATACATTGATATTGTAGGACTTTTTTCTTTTTGTCGCCTTCTGGCTTTGTTTCTATGTGAACCGCTTGGGGCTCGAACCCAAGACCCCAACATTAAAAGTGTTGTGCTCTACCTGCTGAGCTAGCGATTCAATCCTTCATTGCTGTTAAGCGGGTGCAAAGATAGATACTTTTTTGAAATTTGCAAAATAATATCATCTTTTTTCTTATCTTTGTCCCCATCAATCCTTGATATTAATCATTATCACTGAACATTAATCATTAAATACATGGCAACAGTAGACGATAAAAAGATTATCTTTTCTATGGTTGGGCTGAATAAAACCATTCAGCAGAACAACAAGCAGGTACTGAAGAACATTTACCTCTCGTTCTTCTACGGGGCAAAAATCGGTATCATCGGTCTGAACGGTTCGGGTAAATCGACCCTGCTGAAGATTATCGCCGGATTGGATAAGTCCTATCAGGGCGAAGTGGTGTTCTCGCCGGGATATTCTGTGGGGTATCTGGCCCAGGAACCGTACCTCGACCCCACCAAGACCGTAAAGGAAATTGTAATGGAAGGCGTGCAGCCCATTGTGGACGCGCTGGCAGAATACGAGGAAATCAATCAGAAGTTTGGCTTGCCCGAATATTATGAGGACCAGGACAAGATGGACAAGCTCTTCTCCCGTCAGGCCGAATTGCAGGACATCATCGACGCGACCGATGCCTGGAACCTCGACAGCAAGCTGGAGCGTGCCATGGATGCCCTCCGTTGTCCGCCCGAAGACCAGTCCGTAGAACATCTTTCCGGTGGTGAGCGCCGCCGTGTGGCCCTTTGCCGCCTATTGTTGCAGAAGCCCGATGTGCTTCTCCTCGACGAGCCCACTAACCACCTTGATGCCGAATCTATCGACTGGCTGGAACAACACTTGCAGCAGTACGAGGGTACGGTGATTGCCGTGACGCACGACCGTTATTTCCTTGACCATGTGGCAGGCTGGATTCTTGAACTGGACCGTGGCGAGGGCATCCCCTGGAAGGGGAACTACTCCAGTTGGCTGGAACAGAAAACTAAGCGCATGGAGCAGGAAGAAAAGACAGCCAGCAAGCGCCGCAAGACACTGGAACGCGAGCTGGAATGGGTACGTATGGCTCCCAAAGCTCGTCAGGCAAAGGGGAAAGCCCGTCTGAACTCCTACGACAAATTACTGAACGAGGACGTGAAAGAGAAGGAAGAGAAGCTGGAAATCTTTATCCCGAACGGCCCCCGTCTGGGCAACAAGGTGATTGAAGCCAAGCAGGTGGCAAAGGCGTTCGGCGACAAACTGCTGTTCGACGACCTCAACTTCATGCTTCCACCCAACGGCATCGTGGGTATCATCGGCCCCAACGGTGCCGGTAAGACCACGCTTTTCCGCCTTATCATGGGACTGGAAAAGGCAGACAAGGGCGAGTTCGAGGTAGGGGAAACCGTAAAGGTGGCCTACGTGGACCAGCAGCATAAGGACATCGACCCTAACAAGAGTGTATATCAAGTCATTTCCGGTGGAAACGACCTGATTCGCATGGGTGGACGCGACATCAATGCGCGCGCCTATCTGTCCCGTTTCAACTTCTCCGGTGCCGACCAGGAAAAGCTCTGCGGAGTGCTTTCCGGTGGTGAACGCAACCGCCTGCACCTGGCGCTCTGCCTGAAGGAAGAGGGTAATGTGCTTCTGCTGGACGAGCCTACCAACGACATCGACGTGAACACGCTTCGCGCCCTCGAAGAAGGTTTGGAGGACTTTGCCGGATGTGCCGTGGTTATCAGCCACGACCGTTGGTTCCTCGACCGTATCTGTACGCACATCCTCGCTTTCGAAGGAGATTCCAATGTGTTCTTCTTTGAAGGTTCTTATTCAGAATATGAGGAAAATAAACAGAAGCGCCTTGGGAAAGAAGAACCCACCCGTGTACGTTATAGAAAGTTGATGAATGACTGATTTGAGTATTTCAAAGAACAAATAGGAGAGAGGGAGGTCAGCCATAAGGCAAACCTCCCTCTCTCTTCTTATTATCTACTCGTCACTCAGGGAGTGTGTAATATACCATTATTCATGTTCAGATTCACGAATATTCATTCGTAGCACATGATACTACCAGGCCCAATCGGTGAGATTATAGCTACTCTCCACTTCATCCTCAATATAATCGGGAAGATTGCAGAAGAAGTCTATGCCAGTCTTGCTTTCAAGTTCATCAATGCTGATGGCATTTGCTTTGGTGTCATCCCTATTCAGCGGATGTTCAAAAGTATAGCCGTAGTCATCACGATGTTCCACCCAAAAACCTATGGTCTGATAGGATGTAGCTATGTCAACGGGCTGATTGGCACGATGAGCCAATACGGCAATGAAGTAATATTGTGGAACAGGCAATCCTTTTGATGTGAAACCCTTTGAGTCAGTAGCGGGCATCACTCCATCTCCTCCTGCCTTGGTTCCCTTATAATCTATCAATAGCTTGTCGAGCGTTCCACCTTTTGCCACATAGATTTTATCGTACACACTTCCAAAGGCATTGTCCTTGCGCACCCATGAATTGAGTAACTGCTCGAAGGTAACCCAGTAACCGCCATTGAATGAGTTGAGTTGTGGACTCATGTTGCTGAAGTAGAAAGTCTGCTTATTGGCTTCTGTAGAAAAAGAACGGTCATCGGAAGCACAGAGGTGTCCTCGGTCGAATCCGTCATTGGTATGCCAGCTATTGTCAACCCTCATACTCTCCGGCAGCAATGGGTCTACTGCCCAGGCGTCATCACTTCTGGTTACATTTTTCACCCCCGTAATGGCATCGTAGCTATAGGCCACCCAGCGAGAATGTTTCATGTGGTCGTTCCATTCCATTGCATAGTTAAGCACCTTGTTGCCACCGGCCGTAACTTCATGCTCCACGTAGGTATTGCCCTCCATCAGATGTGGCATTTCGTATTCTGTCACGTAATTTTGTCCTTGGGCGGATACATTCGCATTTTTGTTTTCTATCACAATTTTTTGGGCTGCATTATGCTCCACTCCTACATTTATCCCATCAACGTATGCGATGCGAAGTTTGAACATGGCAACTTGTGAAGGAAGCTGATAGCGTACCCAATAAGAAGTTTTTGCTTTGGCCACAGCCTTGTCACTCCATTGCTTTACGGTGGAGTAATCGGGAAGTGACGATAGATTATCAGTATCAAATTCTTCTGAAAAGGTGAATCCGTCACCGGAAATAGTCTTATTGGCTGCAATACTGATTTGCGAACGGATTGATTCATCCAATGTCAAGCCTTTGCTACCATCAATAGCATATAGTACTTCACGCTTGGAACCTTGTTCAGTGAATTGAATGTCATTGATAGTGGGATGTTCATTCATTTCTGAAGAATCATCTGAGCTACATCCACAGAACAATGGCAGCAACAGGCAAATCGCTAAAATCAAATTGTAATATCTTTTATTCATATCATATATAAAATTGAAAAAGAAATCCGCAATGTCATCTACATATACTGTGATGGCAGTGCGGATTTTACTTTATTATAAAAAATTCTTTATTCAGTCACTTTAGAAATGAAGAATGCGCTTCCCACTTGATCGGAATCTTTGTAGCTGGTACGAACACCGCATATAGTAATCTTATCACCTTCAACAATACCCAGTGATTCGAACTGTTTGCTTGCGCCTTTCCAGCCTGTAAGAAGACCATAAACATATACCTTGCCGCTTTCATCTGTAATATCAAAATTACCATAAAGGGTACTTGCGATATTTGATACAGAATATTGTGAAGGGCTTTCCTCTGCTGCAAGGAAATCAGCAACAGTAACTGTTTTTACACTCTTCACGTCCTCTGCAACGGCATTGGTCATCTGCGGAGTACCTTTGTATTCGGCACGTGGACCAACGAGAGTTACAATATCACCTTCCTTGATATTAGAATCAGCAAAATCTTTGATGCCATAGATATATACATCACCCGAGAAATCCTTGATGTAGATATTGCCATATTGGGTATTAGCAATCTTGGTCACTACACCACTAATGCGGTATTGTGTAGCACCAACCTCGGCGGCAATGAATTCAGCAACAGTAGCTTCAACGATGGCGCCCTGCTGTGAGAGTTCAGTCTTGCTTGTGTAATCTTTTTTACCGTCAGTAGTGCGGAATGTAATGCTGGTTGAACGGTCACCACCTTCGTTTCGGGCAGCCTGGAACTTCACGCAAGCATCTGTTCCTTTCTGGTCGATAGAGACAATAGACAACCATTCTTTGGCATCCTCAGGAATTTCTACAGAAACGCCGTTGCCTTTGGTTATGATGTATGCCTCAAAGATACCACCCTCAACCGGAAGTACATCATTGTAGACAGAGTCGACCTTGATGAGCGATTTGTTAATCTTGAGCACAGTAACATCAACAAGCTCAACTGTAGTACCGTAGGTGGTTTTGGGACCTTGTATTGTTACCTCATCGCCTTCTTCCAGACCCAGGCTGGCAAAATTCTTCGTATTGCCTTTCGTCCAAAGTTCCATAGACGTAAACCTTACCGGTGGCATCCACAATGTCCCAGTTGCCGTAAACGGTGTTGGAAATATTTGAAACAACACCGGTCACTTTATAAGTCTTCTTGTCGGGACCGGCTATTACCTCGGCACAAGTAGCTTCCGAAATGACTGGCAAGCCTTGCATGATAGTCAAGTTCTGAGTTTCATTGGCACTGCTCAGCTTCAGTTCCACTGAACGGCCATCCACAGCTTCATCAGCAGAAAATGTGATTTTGCTTTCGCCTTGAGGACCTTGAGTTGTAGAGATGGTAAGCCAATCGGCCTTGTCGTTACCTGTGATAATCCATTCGGACTTCGATTCAATTGTAATGTCAGTGCTACCTCCTTCAACCGGCAGCGCAACGTACGACTGTGAAACCTTCAATCCTGACAAGCCTATTGCTGCATCATCTTCAGCACAGCTTGAGAAAAGGGAAATCACAGCAGCAAGTACTATAAATAGATATTTTTTCATATTCTTCGATTATATTTAAATTGATAATCAGTTAAAGCAATACTTAATACCGATAGAAGCATACCAGCACTGACCAATAGCATGGTTGAGAGTCCAAGTCTTGGTGTTGCCATTTATAGACTCCGGAGTTGAGAATGTAGCAAAACCTTCAGCGTCTACACCTTCATACTTCAAGATACGGGCTTCGTTACCGATAGCAGGATTCAAATGCTTACTTACTCCCCAGCTTGAATTGAAGAAATTAAGCACGTTCTTCATGTCAAAGCTCAGCTGCAATTTGTGCTTGGCACCACATACATTCAAGTTGAAATCGTGCTTATAAGAGAAATCTACACGGTGTACCCAAGGAGAATAAAGACTGTTGGGCTCAGCATATTTACCCTGATTATTCTTAAGGTATGAGTCGTTGTGTACATAATCCATGAAGCGTGTCTTGTCATCCTCGCTAACGAAACGGAATGAACCGTCGGCAACTTGCTTGTCTGTAGGGATATAAATGGCATCGTAGTTGTAACCGTCACCGTTTATGTCGTTGGCAAGCATGTAAGAGTAATTGTAACCGCCACGCCAAGTCTCGTAAATCAAACTAAAGTGGTTGCCGCTCTTGTCGTTGATAGTGGCACTTGCAATGAAACGGTCGGGAGTAACGTTAAGGCCATTGTGCAAACGGAAGTTGTTGACACCTTCGTATGTAGAAAGGTAGTTGAGTACTGAAGAAGCATTGGAACCCGGAAGTGAAGTCACCTCCTTAGATACTGTATGCGTATAAGCAGCCATCAAATTGATCCATTTGGCAGGCGCTGCGTTCACGGTAACGCTGGTCGACCATCCGTAACCGCGGCTTGTATTCTCAAGCATGTAAGCACTGGGCAGACTCTTGCCGGCCTCGTCCGTATAAGTAGCGTCAGACGGGAATACAGGACGGTTATCAGCACCATTGAAGCGTGTAAAGCCGTTTATATCTTTCTGGCTCCAGTCTTTCAACATGGCGGCATTAAGTGTCTTGTTATAGATTCCTTCTACCGTCACGTTCAATGGGAATGATACGGGTACTGTATAATCCACGGCAATTGAAGACTTCCAGACCTGTGGCATTTTAAAGTCGGGATCGACGCCGCAAATACTTGAAGGAACTGTACCGTCTTCCGGTTTGATTGTCTGAGGATAACCCAAATCATAAAGCTTTTGTTTCAGAGCTTCTGTAGAAAGGATTCCACCTTTGAATTCATCCATAGTGAAACCTTTGTCTTTTGCATTCTTGGCATTGACTTGCGCCTGATATTGAATCATACCGCCATTGGTAGGCATATTGGTAAAGAATACCAAAGGCAGACGTCCGGAGAACAAACCGCTACCACCACGCAGCTTCAAAGTATTGTTGCCAAGTATATCCCAACTGAAACCTATACGAGGAGATACTGTCAATGAGTTTCCGGGCCATTTGCCGGTATCGATATGACGACCGTTGTAGTCAAGGTCAAGAATAGCATTGTTGGTCATCAAGTCACCATTATCAAAGAAGAGTCCGTCGAAGCGCAGACCGGCTGTAACCTTGAAATCGGAACGTACGTTCCATTCGTCTTGCAAGTAGAAGCCCAATTTATTGTACTGAACACGTGATGCAGGTTCGTTTTCACCGTTATAGCCATAAGTCAAACATACAATTTCCGGAGCAGCTCCTTGAACAAAGTCATCCAGGCTGGTATAGCGATAATATCCTGTACCGTTACGGAGATACTGGTTGTCGGCCATTTGATGCTCATAGTTCAAGCCAACCATGATTTTATGATTGCCGGTATAGTAAGTTACGTCATCTTTTATATTCCACACTGTGTTGTGGACTGCGTTATTGTAAGTGAAAAGTTCTTCACCAAAAGAGATGTAGTTTTGATTGTCTTTCAAAATATCGACAAATGGGAAAATACTGGAATTAGTACCACGTACGTCATCCAACTTGGAGAATGTTGCCAAAAACTGGTTGGACAAGGTAGCAGAGAAGCGGCTGTTAAGGTCGAAAGACAATGAATGTACCAAGTTATCCAAGGAATACATGGAGTTGGCATACGACATGGCATACTGTGAAGTACGACTACCCGACATACGAGTACCACCGTCCATAGAGGAAGCGTTAGGGGCATTCCATACGGTATTCTTGGTATAGTTATAACGCAAGGCCAAGCGATGGTTGTTGTTGATGTTCCAGTCTATACGTGCCAATAATTTAGTGTTCTTATTGTCAGACGGGAAGCTGCTGAATGAACCGGTGTCATAGCCATATCTTTCTTTCGCTATATCGGACACATTCTGAAGATCGGCAACGGTTGCACGTGAGATGTATGCGTCTGCATTGGCCACACCGTCTTCGGAAGCACGCCAGCGATTGGCAATTGCAGGAGTATTCTGCAGCTCGCCGTTTGCAAAGAAGAAGAGCTTATTCTTGATTATCGGACCGCCAATAGTAAAACCATATGTAGTTGACTGGTCTTTCTCGCGAGCACCTAAGATTGTTTCACGATCAATGGCATCACCGCGCATGTTTTCATTCTGGTGATAAATATAAGCTGTACCTTTGTAAGTATTGGTACCTGATTTGGTAATGGCATTGATACCGCCACCGATGAAGTTGGTCTGGCGTACATCAAACGGAGATATGACAATCTGAATTTCGTCAATCGCCTCTATAGAGACCGGATTACCGCCACCAGGCAGGTTGGAACTCAAACCGAAGTTGTTGTTGAAGTTGGCACCGTCGATTGTGAAGTTGGCTGTACGACCGTCAGATCCGGCAAACGACATCCCATTACCACCGTAAGCAGACAAACGAGAATAGTCGGTAATGCTACGGCTTACAGAAGGCATGCTGGCAATCTGTGTATTGGAAATGTTGGTTGTTGCTCCGGTCTTTTCGGAAGCAAATTTAGTCTTTTGAGCTGTAACAACCACTTCCTCAAGAAGCTCTGATGATTCTTTCATCTGTACATTCAAATTGTAGACTTCACCTAATTGAAGAGTCACATCCTTGTACATCATTGTTTGGTAGCCGATGTAAGAGACTTCCACACTGTAAGGCCCGCCTGCCCGCATACCTTGAATGGTATAACGACCATCAATGTTTGTAATTGCGCCATATCGTGTCCCGGAAGGCTCGTGTATAGCCTGAACTGTTGCACCGATAATGGCTTCCTTGTCTGGGTCTGTTACCTTTCCACTTAATGAGGAGGTAGTCACCTGAGCCTTAGCTGTCATTGCGACTATCACCATAATTGTGGAAAGAATGAATCGCATTCTTTTTGCCATGAGATTTTAATTAATATGATTAAACTATTAAAAAACGTTGCAAATTTAAACAATAACTTTCAGATTACCGTTACATATCAATTACAATTTTTATTATATCTTTGGTATAAAAATGTATTTGTCAAAAGAAAACGGTGATTTTGTCAAGGACGTGCTCAATCTACCTGAGGAAACAGGTTGATTGAGCACGTCCTTGACAACCTCAATATCTTTACTTCCCCAAAATTAAAGTGGGAGAAAACGACTTTAATTTTCTCCTATTCGATTGACGGGCATGTCATGATTTTAGGTAGCTTTCTTAAAAGCTGTTTTTGTTTTGATGGAAACTGACTTCTTATC
>OGPZ01001516.1_pt1 | contig 16230 bp, 11 predicted proteins | sample 1553111 | NCBI WGS metagenome assembly OGPZ01 (sample SAMEA2579968, study PRJEB22360) | human gut metagenome
TAATTTTCCATAAAGGTACCACCGCTGAAATCATTGACCATGGACGGGATCCCGGAAATCGCCATGGTAAAATCATCCGACCAGGTCTCAATGGGATACAGTGTAGTCATACCCTCCGGATAAATCCCCTCCGGCATCTGCACAGTATCCACGAAGCTGCGCACAAAATCCGCATATTCATAGGTACATCGTATTGCGTCTCTGGTACTGTGTGCGTGAGCCGGAAGCTCGAAATTCAGATCTGCGATCACGTGTCCCGGCCACTCCGGTCTTGCCTCAAACACCTGACGATAAGCGCCTGTGGACCAGTCATATTTCGTGTCAGAAATCCCCCATTCTTCTGCTGCAAGCGCACATACTACAATGGTATGGCGAGGTCTGTATCCACCGCGGATCAGTGCCCGGACAATTCTGATGATCATTGCTACGGCCGCATTATCGTCCTGAAATCCTTCAAAATAGGAATCATAATGGGCACTTAAAAGGATCATGGAATCGGAACTGGTTCCCGGGATTTTTCCTACAATATTATAGGTATACTGGTCTTTAATCACCTCTGTGTCCGCGTCAAATTCCACGGAAATCTCCGGAATCTTCTTTCCGTCCTCATTTTTTTCTTCCATCAGACGGCGGATCTTAAGAAAATCTGCTCTGGACATGGAAAAAGCCGGAGCACTGGAAGGTCCTGCAATGTCCTGTGCATTCAAAGCCGTATCGTCGATCTGTGCGTACCCTCTGCTCTGTACGGCAATGAGAGCTGCCGCGCCTTTTAAGTGAGCCTGATACACCGGATAATTGATCCACCACTCTTCTCTCTGGTTGATCTCGATAAGAACCAGCTTTCCTTTTACATCGATATTTTTATATTCGTCAGCAGTACCTTTTCCAAGATATACAAGGTCAAATTTCTGAAAGCCATCGGTCTTAAAATCCGTCTGGTATGCACCAAGCTGGATCTCATGCACGGTTCCCTCCTGGTCACGGTAGCGCATCACCGCTTTTTTAAATTCCCATGCATCCACACGGATCTTGTCTTTCTCTACCTCGGTGAGGCCTGCTTCTTTCATTTCTTTTAAAAGCATATCTCCGGTTTTCCGTTCTGCCAGGGAACCTGCGGTGCGGTATCCCAGAACCGGATTTGTTTTTTCCTGTTCCATGCGCTTGGCCAGATCATAGGATTCTTTTACATCCAGGCATGAAACACATTTCTCCACGATGTTCAAATTTACTGTCATCCCTTTCTCGGCAGTTCCCTGCCGGCAGTTCCGTCCTCCCGGCAGAGATATTCCTCTAACTGTTATAGATTATACCTTATCAATGTGCGGATTTCCAGATAAAAAAAACGCGATTTGTTCTGACGGAAAAATCCATCTCACAAATCACGTTATTATAATTTCTTTTTAACCGGAATACCGAAGCGCATCAATAGGCTTCCTGGATGCTGCCTTGTTAGCCGGATACAGACCAAAAAGCACACCGATCAGAACAGAAAATGCCACCGACAGCCAGACCACCTTCATATCCATGGTAAAGCTCATAGAATCATCCATAAGCACAGCTACCGCTTTCAGGATCAGCCAGGAAAGACCGATTCCCGCAAGGCATCCCATCAGACTTATCAGCAATGCTTCAATGAGAAACTGCAGCATAATAGTTCCTCTTCCTGCGCCGATCGCTTTTCGGATACCGATCTCTCTTGTTCTCTCTGTCACAGATACCAGCATGATATTCATGATCCCGATCCCTCCGACCAGCAGCGATATGGCTGCGATCCCTCCGATCATCAGAGACATGGTGTTGGTAACACCGGACATGGCTTCCATGATCTCTGACTGATCCACAATGGAAAAAGCGTCTTCGTCCTGTCCAAAACGTTCCATAAGGAGCTCTGTAAGCGCATTTTCTGCCGGCTCCAGGCTATCCTCATCTGCTCCGGATGCGTAAAACATGGTCACATCCAATACATTATCCGCAAGTCTGGTCATGGTAGAAAACGGGATATAGCCCTCCAACTGTACCGAAGAAGAGGAACTGTCCGAGTCATCCGAATCCGAAGAGCCGGTCACTGCTGATCCCTGGGTCAGCGAACTGCTGTCAGAGAGCACGCCTACGACCAGAAAGCTTTTTCCGTTTAATTTGATGCTTTCCCCTACGGCATCTGCACGGCCAAGAAGTTCCGTTGCCGTGTCTTTTGTGATCACAACTACATAAGAATTGTTATCAATATCTGTCTGTTTGAGAAAACGTCCGCTGAAAAGTTCCAGTCCCTGGATATCCGCATAACTTCCTGTTATGCCGGTCAGTGTCATGGTTCCGTTGGAATAGCTTGTTTTTGCGGTAACGCTGGTCCAGGAAACCGGCGCCACTTCGTCCACTTCCTCCGGTTCACAAAAATCCGACAGTTCCTTAAGACGCAGCGGATTTTCCTTATCATCGGTAATGGTCACCGTCAGATAGCTGGAACCCATGCTGGAGATCTGATCCGTCACAGAAGAGGTCGCTCCATTGGCAATGGATACCAGCACGATCAATGCCACCACACCGATGATGATACCCAGCATGGTGAGAAAAGAACGCAGTTTGTTAGACACCACTGCGTGCCACGCCATTTTCATACTCTGAAAGATCATAGGCTCACCTCGCTGACTTTTCCATCGCGGATAAAAATTTTCCGCTCTGCCTCATCTGCCACTCCATTGTCATGGGTGATCAGTACAATGGTATTTCCATTAGCATGAAGTTCGTGAAACAGCTTCATGATCTCTTCCCCTGTAGAAGAATCCAGATTTCCAGTGGGCTCATCTGCCAGGAACAGAGAGGGCCTGGTCACAAGTGCTCTTGCAATAGCCACCCTCTGCTGCTGGCCGCCGGAAAGCTCGGTAGGCCGATGTCCCATTCTGTGAGAAAGTTCTACTTTTTCCAGAGCTTCTTTCACACGCCGTTTTCGCTCACTCTTGGGAATTTTCTGATAGATCAGCGGCAGTTCCACATTCTCCTCTGCTGTCAGTTTTGGAAGCAGATTGAAACTCTGAAAAATAAATCCGATCTTATGATTCCGGATTTTTGCCAGCTCCCGCTCTGTATAATCTTCAATGGAGATCCCATCCAGGATATAAGTCCCTTCATCTGCGGTATCCAGACAGCCGATAATATTCATCATCGTGGATTTTCCACTTCCGGAAGGTCCGATGATGCTGACAAATTCTCCTTCCCGGATCACCATATTGGCGTGATCCAGAGCATGGACCGTATCTCCTCCGATGCAGTAAGTTTTACACACATCTTTTAATGTTATCATTCCGTCCATTGTTTCACCGCCTTACATATTCGGAGGCGTACCACCACCGTTACCGCCGGAATTTCCGCTTCCCCCCGGACCTCCGCCGTTTCCTCCAGGGCCTCCGCTGTTTCCGAAATCGGAATTTCCACCAGGGCCACCACTCATATCACCAAAATCGCCCATACCGTCAGGCATACCGGAGTCATTGCCATTTCCACTGTCCGTGTTTCCTGATTTGTTATAATATACGGTATCCCCTTCAGAAAGTCCTTCTGTGATCTCCACGGTAGTTCCATCGGAAAGTCCTGTAGTTACTTCTGTCTCGCCGGAAAGATTTCCATCTTCATCTTTCTCTGTGTAGACAAAAACCTTATCCCCTTTTTCCTGCAATGCATTAACCGGAATCGTAATTACATTTTCACGGTTTTCAATGGTAATTGTCGCCGAAGCATTCATTCCCTGCTTCATCTCTTCATCTTTTGGTACAGAAACAGATACCGTATATTTTGCCACGCCGCCATTGACCGATGCAGTATTTCCTATCTCTGTAACTTCACCGGTAAATTCCTTGTCTTCAATAGCATCAAAGGTAACTGCTGCTTCCTGTCCAATCTCCACAGAATTGATATCCAGTTCATCCACGCTGACTTCCAGAGTCATGGTGTCATCTGGCGAAATGGTAAAAAGCGCAACATCTGTGCTGTATTCCGATGTGGAAAGTTCTGTACCGGATGTGGATGCGGAAGAATCTGTCTCCTGGGTATCTTCCGTCTGAGATGCACCGGAAGAAGATCCCGAAATATTGTTCGCGGATGTACCGGCACCGTTTCCTGACTGATCGTTTCCGCTCTGTGTGGAATTTCCATTCATTTCGCTGGTACTGTTTGTTCCATTATCTGAGGAATCCTTTCCATTGGAAGAAGTGGAACCTGTGCCATTCTGGCCGGAATTATTCCCTGTCTGACCCGCTGCTCTATCCGTGATCTGATCTGCGTCATTATCTTTGTTATCATCGGCGTTCTTTCCGTTATCTGTGGAATCCGAAGTCTTTCCGTCACCGGAATCATCTTTTTTTATATCCTCTGTCTCTGCCGCAGTCTCCGGAAATGTAATCTGGAAAGACATACTTTTTCCATCCTGGGAAACACAGATGCCAGAAACGGTTCCCAAAGTAATTCCGGAAACACTTCCAGCCTGGAAAACATAGCCATCCCCTGCAGTAAGAGTAACTACTGCCTGATACACTGTTTTTTCCTGGAAACTGCCGTCTCCCGGATTCCATGCCACCGTACCTGTATAACTTCCATCTGTCGCACTTACTGACGTAACAGGCATCTGCCCGGTCACCGGAGCCGCGATTACAAGAGAGGATGCTGTGCTGGTGCCTTCTGTGGCAATAGCAAACTGCAAAGTTGTGGATGTTTCAGCTGTATCTTCGCCGGAAGAATCCTCTTCTCCGTCAACATCTGAAGAAAAGTATGCATCGGATGACGCCAGCGCAACAATCTCTGTCTGTTGTTCTGTATCTGTTTCTCCGGCTTCCTGGCTGTTCATATCACTCTCAGATATATCTGTCACACTGTCTGAAGAAACAGCTGCCCCTGTATCACTGCATCGAACCACACTTACACTTCCAGATACTACATACGACATCTGCGAAACTGTCTTTCCACTTCCGGAACTGCCGGAAGAACTTCCACTGCTGCTATCCGTTGTTGTACTGCTTCCTGCGGAAACATTCACACTCTGAACTGTTCCGGAAATTTCCGCTTTGATCTCCGGATCTGCTTTCAGCTGGATCAGTTTTTTCAGGGTTGCTGTCCTTGCCTCCCGTTTTGCAAGAAGTTCCTGATATTGTGTCTCATTGGCACTTCCTTCCAGAGTCAGCAGGGTTGTTCCCTCGGAAACACTTGCATTCTCTGAAACATTTACTGCGGAAACGGTACCGGAAGTCCCTGTGATCTCCAGTGGTTCGTGGATCGTAAGCTCCCCGCTTCCAAGCTCCTGTCCACTGCTGTCTGTAACAGTAACCGTATCACCATATGTTGTTCCGTTATCTGTAAGAGTAACCACGCAGTCTTTTCCACTGACAGAATCCACAGTTCCAGTCACCTGTGTACCGGAAGACAATGTTACTGTTACAGAATCTCCTACAGATACCCCGGATACTCCGCTGAGAGAAACTGCCATTTTTCCGTCCAGAGAAAGCACCATCAACGCACCATCACTGACCATGGTGTCCGAAACATCAGAACCGGCGGATACATTGATCTTCTTTACACGGCCACTGACGGAAGATTCGATCACATTCTCCTCATCACTGTCCTGGTATTCCTGGATGCTCTCATCCAACTGGGAAATCTCCTCCTGCACCTGCTCCATTGCTTCCAGGATCGAGCTCTCATCCACAACGGCAAGAACATCACCCTCTTTTACCTCATCTCCGCTCTCTACCATCACCTCACTGATCTCAAGACCGGAAGGTGCATCCTGATCCTCTGCCTCAGCAAGCTCCAGATTACCGGTACCCACGATCGTCTTGGAAAGATTTCCTTTCTTTGCCTCTGCGGACTGCGCCTGTACTGTTACATTCTGTACCGGCTTCGTATGTGCCACTTTAAAATATCCCACAGTTCCCGCGCCTGCCACGCAGACAACTGCCACCGGGATGATCACCATAAGCTTTTTTCGCCGTCGTTTCATTCCTTTAACCTCCAATATGTCCTCTCTGTTTTAAGAACATCTTAAAGGAAAAATGTGTAAAGATTTTGTGTGATCTGTGAAAACCCGGTGAAAAAGGTAGAGTATTTTTCGTACGCAAATACAGTTAATTGAATGTAATTTTCTGTCTGTTTTTATATTATTTTGTGTATTTTAAATATTATTTTAAATAATTTTCATTATTTTCTGGTATTTTTTACGGAAATATGTTATAAAAGAACTAAGAAAAAACACCGGAAAACAGACCTTCCTGCTTCCGGCCCGAGATAAAGGAGGTATCATTATGGCAAAACGTATTATCACCATCAATCGTATGTTTGGAAGCAACGGACGCCTCATTGGCAAGACTCTGGCAGAAAACCTGGACATCGGTTTTTATGATAAGGAACTGATCGACATGGCCGCCAAGAAAAACAATATCCCTTTCGACACCCTGGCAAAAGTAGACGAAAAAAAAGCCAGCCAGTGGGTATTCCCCGTTGACAGTGAGCTGCAGTTCACCGATAATTTTTCCTTTGTACCAATGAACGATGTGCTCTATGACCTCCAGCGGAAGATCATACTTTCCCTTCCGCAGAAAGAAGACTGCGTAATCGTCGGACGATGTGCAACCAATATCCTGAAGGATAAATCACTTAAGATTTTTATCCATGCACCGTTTGAGGAAAGAGTACAGAATGTGATCCGCCGCACCGGCAGAGAAGAAGCCAGCGCACGGAAACTTGTCAAGAAAATGGATAAAGAGAGAAAAGCTTATTATGAATACTTTACAGATAGTAAATGGCTGGATATGACACAGTATGATCTCTGTATTGACAGCAGCCGGTTTTCTATGGAGCAGATTGTAGAAATTGTAAAGAGATGTCTTTAGGATTCTTTTTTGAAAAATGTTTTTTACGTTTTGGAAACGTGAGGAAAACCGCAGGGGAGGGGAAGCACTCGTAGTTGCGAAAGGCCGTTTCCCCTCCCCTGCACCCCTTCCCTCTGGCCACGCCAAAAGACGTATGTTGTGGTTGTGTTACGTTATTGACTGGGCGATGGATTCTGCGTTTGTTTATGGCGATAGGTTGTGCCGATTTCTTGCGGATTCTGCTTATATCCTGTTTAGTCAGACCAATATTTACAATCCGCATTCGCTATGCAGCTCTACACCAAATAACTACAAAAAGCAGCCCTTCAGCGGGCTGCTTTCTCATCCACAAACCTCCAGCCGCAGACGCTCAACTCATCAAAACATAAGGACAGGACGCCCAGCGTCCGCTTCCGCCCCTCGGATGAACCGTCAGCCTGGAAGACTGTCACTTCCCAGGCGTCCGTTCATTAACATATCTTTTCAAAAACTCATAAATCTCCCCCTCCAACGGCGGACATCCCTCCACAAAATTCTGAAACTTACAGGTACAATGCCCCACACCAAGCACTCCCGTCTTACCACGATACCCCTGTCCGATGCAGATCTTCTCATCAAGTTTCTCAAAAAGCCCCTCTTCCTTCAACATCTCAAGCGCAGGAATCAGATACCCGTAGCAGGCACTGCAGGACTCCACTTCCTCCACCGCATCAGCAAGCTCCACAACCTTTCTGGACACCGGCATCGCCTGATCCGCCTGATCTGCCAGAAACTGCACATCCGCTTTCGAAACATCCGGACATCCCACGCCAAGCTCACCGGCCAGCTTCACATAAGGAACATCCGCTACCTCATAATGCATCATCTGACACACATACGCATCCACAAGAACCGGGTCGCAGGCAGCCATCACACGGTTCATCACAACCGGATTCCCACCATCCTCAAAATCCAGATCCCCACAGATATTATCCACAACAATAAAATCCTGCTTTATCCCCATATTCAGATAGGCAATAGGCTTATGAAGCCCCAGAGAATGAAACCGCCGCTTCTCCTTATTCGGGATCAGCCCTTTCATATTTTTAAGCGCACAGGTGATCTTCGTCTGGCAATGGCCTTTCAGAACCGGCACATTGATCAGAAAATCAAGCTCCTTCACCCGCTCACAGACATTCAGCTCCATGCCTCCACAGTCCACAGGAACCCCTTTATCCTTCTGCATATCCCAGAACGGCACCTGATACTCTTTCTCAAGCCGGTCAAACCCACAGGTCTTATAAGCCTCTCTTGTCTTATCCCCGACCCAGGAACCCTCCAGCATCACCAGATCCCGGAAACCATGCTCCTTCAGATACTCAATAATTCCCGCGACCACCTCCGGATGCGTAGTTGCACCCCAGGAAGCCTCTGACGGAGAAACCAGATTGGGCTTGATCCCGATCTTTTTCTTTCTGTCCCCGATATTGGACTGAAGATCTGCCTTTTCCAGAAGCTCCTTCGTCATCTTTTTATATTCTGTACCACTGGTAATAAAAATCTGATTTTTATCCATATTTATCAGAATTCCTTTCTCTCCATGATATGGATGCTGACCCGGCAGGAAATATAAGAAGTAAGCCCAAGAAATACCAGAATGATCAGACTGATCAGGCCAATCCCCAGATTCTGCACCTCAAGCAGCATCTGATCCGGATCCACACCAAAACTCTGCATAACTTTCGCTATCAGATAAATCAGGCCAAAAGTTCCGCCAACAACAGCAGCCATCACAATTCTACCATTATCTGCACCAAACTTCAATTGAACCGGTATCAGCAAAACCATGCACAAAACTACAATCAGAATTCCCGTCTCACAGGTAAGCATCCATTCCCCCTGGTCCACAGCGACACCCCGGAAATGGTTTGCAGTCACAGAAACCACAAAGCCTGTCAGAAGAAGCAAAAAACTCACACCATAACCCAGGATATATTTTTCTATGGCATAGGTCTTTCTGGCAGCCGGAAGCGTCATAAGAAATCCCATTCCACGGTCTGCTTCATCATAGGAAATCGTTGATATGGACAGAAAACCTCCCATCATCCCAAGATAGATAATGATAAACGCATCATTTTTTACACTGACGAAAAAAATAACCATTACTGCTACAAGTCCGAGAAAAGACCTGTTCTGTTTCAGAAGTTCTATATCTTTCTGTAAAAAGCCTCTCATAATTTCTCTCCTTTCGAGATCATGGTGATGATCTCATCCACTGATCCGCGCTCCACAATAAGTCCCGGATAATTTTCCAGATAAAACTGCTTCTCATTGGTCAGGCAGCTATATCCCCAGGATTCTTTCGCCACCCGGAGAATCCCTCTTTTATCCAGATCCGCAAAGACTTTTTCCTCCACTTTCAAAATCCCGTACTGGTCAAGAAGCACATCCATATCCTCATGAAGAATAATTTTTCCCTCGTGAATCATATACAGATCGTCGCAAAGTCCCTCCAGATCCGAAGAAATATGAGAGCTGATCAGGATTCCTCTTCCTTCCTGCTCCATATATTCCCGGAGAAGATCCAGGATCTGATCCCTTGCCACTTTTGACCACACCGCGAAACAGTTCCATGAGCTCGTCGCGCGACACGGGGTCGAGCCCGCTCGTCGGCTCGTCAATAAAATTAGGCATCCCTCTCCCAGCCCTCTAAAACACTGGCTTTAACGTCAGAGACACGAGTGTATCGTGTTCACTATTGTTCTCAAAGCGTTAGCTCTACTCCTTCTTCCCCCATTGTCACCTACGCATGCAATAATTGTATCTTCTTCATGAAATTCAAACGGATTTTCCATCTTCTATCATCCTCTTTCTTCGAATTTAACTTATCGATAAGTATATCATAAATACAATTTATGCACACCTTTTGTTATCTACACTTTTATATTCCAACCACAACAACCGGGAAATTCTTCCCGGTCGTTGCAGATTATTTTCTAATTCAGATTATAAAGTTTTTAATACGTTCAGGTCTTTCTTGTTTAAGGCTTTTCTCAATCTTACATTTTCTTTTTCCATTTGCTCTTTTTCACGTTTCAGCTCCCGGATCTGTTCTTCTAATACATTGATCCGATTCTTCAGTACAATGTCACCTATGTATCTTTTGGGGTCTATCATTCCTGCCTGCTGCTCCAGAGCACGATCCATTTCTTTTCTGACCGTTTCATTCTTATAAAAGAATCCTCTGGACAATCCTGTCCTCTTTGTCAGTTTTGGGACCGTCACTTTTTCCCGTTCTGTCAGCATCTGCCTGATTTCTGTCACTGCCCTGTTTACTTTTTCTTCACTGGCTTTTTTATTGCAGGCTATCATCGAATCGTATTTGTTCATATTCTTCCTCCCATCCTTCCAGACATTCCAGTACCATCTTAGATAATCGGTTTCTTGTTTTTCGTGTATCATCTGCCAGTATTTTGTTGCTCATCTTTCTGTAATACTTTACATTTCTCAGGCTTCTATGCCCCAGTAGTCTTGCGATTGTCCAGTCATCCACATGCATCTCGGCAAGCTTCATGCCATAAATATGCCGATACATGTGAGAACCGAATCCAAAATATTCTCCCTTATCATCTCGGAGATTTTCCTGATATATTTTATCTGTAATTTTTTGCTGGACTGTAGCATATTTCATTGGTTTTGAAGGATCACTTAAACTTGTAAAAATGTATTTACCTTTTCCGTGCTCCTTTTCTCTGTATCGAATCGCTTCCTTTATTAAGGCAGCCAGTTCCTGACTAATCGGTTTTTCATAAAAATGTGTTTTCATTTGGTGGATCTGTATTATGGTTTCACCGTCTTTTTCAATCAGGCAGTCTGTCCTGAGTGTCAGTGTATCTGACATTCTTGTTCCAAGCATTTGATGAATAAGCATAAGTCTCGCCGTCTGCACATCCACTTTCGTAAGGAAAGCATTAAATCGCTTTAATTCCTGATCGGAATAAATTTTGATTTCTCCCCTTATATCTGGTGGAATATCCCGATTCAAAATTAAATCCTTTACCTGCGGATATTGATAGACGTCAGCTACCATATTCAGCAATGCCCGCAGTCTCGTCAGCTCCGCCCGATATCTTTTTGTCCCGGTATCTTCTGTTTTCATGTATATCAAATACTCTTCCATGATTTTCCTGTCCAGCTTTGAGCAGGAATCTACTTCTTTATTGTTTTCCTTCAGATATCTTGAAAACCTTCGAATGGCAGTCATTTCTTTTTTTACAGTACCGATGCTTTCTGTTTTCAGTTGAAAATAAATTGCCTTTTTTACTTCCTCTCTGAGATCCTGTTGGGAGATTTCCTTAAAATTTATAATTCTGGTCGTGCGCGTCAGATCCTGTTTCACTTGTATATCAAGTTTTTCAAGTTGCCAGACATCCTTTGTCATCTCATCTACATCAGCATCTCTTAAATCAAGGAAATAATCTATTAATCGGTCAATATAGTGTAATGTCTTTGCCTGTGATACCGTTTCATTCCCACAATGGGATTTTGAAATTTCTGTCAGGGGCAATCCCTGCTGTAAAAGCCATATTTTCATCTGCTGCTTCCATTTTTCTTTGTCCCAGTCCAAAAAACTTTCCGGTCTGTCTCTTCTGGTTTGCAGCATTTTACATAAATGATGGTAAAATCTTCTCTCAGTATAAAATTTTTCCGCCCCAAGCTGTTGTCCTCTGTATTTCAGGAACTTCCTCATTTCTTTCTGCATCTGTACAGACGGCAGTAAATCAAGGTCATACGAAGGTTCTGTTCCCATTCGTATTTTTGAAATTTCACTTGCTTTCTCATAGGAGTCCAATTTTTTTATGTAAAATTTATTTTCCACGTTTGCACTTCTTGATTCCTGATGCCAGGCTGTTTTCTCCTTTCCTGAAAAACTCCTGATTCGCTGCTGAAATTTTCTTTGGCATAAAATCCACATACTGCTGTGTCATCTCTTCATAATCATGTCCCAGATAGTCCCGGATACTCTGAAGAGGGACTTCGTCATCATATAACAGAGTCGCTATCGTATGGCGGAAATCATGTGATTTAAAATCATACCCTTTGAAAATATCCTGCCTCTTATTAAACAGTTCTTTCATTTGCCACTTAAACGAACCATACTGATATGCCCCTCCCCGTTTGTTTTGAAAAACATAATCCTCACTTCCAATATGATATTTTTCCAAATATCTTTTCATAATCTTATAAAGAACATCTGGAATCGGTACTCTTTTGTATGTTCGCATTTTCATCTGATAAACCTGTATCCACGCATCTCTTCCCTGCCAGGAATAAGCATCCCCTTTCAGGGTGCATACTTCACTGATCCTTAGTCCAATCAGCATAGAATGTAAAAGGATCAATCTTGGAATTTCAGGGAAATTTTTTAATTCTCTCAGAATCCTCTCATATATTTCCATCTCTACGCTTCGGTTATTATGACAATGTATTTCTTTTTTCAAATAATACTCATAACGAAATGGTATCCTGTCTATGATTTCTTTCGTCTGCAGATATTCATATAGCTGATAGATTGCTATAACAATATCATTAAAATAAGAAGCTTCTTTTAACTCAATTATCTGGAAATATTTTTTTATTTCGGTTTCTGATGCAAGTTTCAGCTCCATCGCGGTTTCTTTTTCCATCCACATGACAAATGCCAGAATCCTGTAGAATTCGGCTTGTATGCCACTCATTGCCAAATGTGTAACACCCAGACAGTATTTCATGTATTCCTGCAAAATTTCCCGGTTCTCTCTTTTTTCTATGCCCATAAAGGAAAATTTTTTCACAGGATTGGATGGGTTGACTCTATATTGTTCCAGATGCAGTCTTTCCAAATACCAGACTGTTGAATCCCATAAAATATTCTTGGCATGGCAGAAAAGATATTTCTGACATTCTCGGAGTTCTCTTTCTGCAAGCTCTTTTGCATATGTCGTATCTGCATATTTTTCAAGTTTATCGGCCTGTACCTGTGTAATATATCTTAAATCCTCAATATGTTCCTGCATACAAAATTGATATACCACCTTCAAACCGTTTAACCGCATTGTGCATTCTCTCAGCATTATGTCACGCAGTACGACATCTTCGATAATTTCTAAAAGCTGACGCTTGCATAGCTCTGAGCCGTTTACACGAAAATCCCAAACTAATTTATCAATGGCAACTTTGCAGTCATATCTTTCTGCGATTGCCGGATTTGGGTGATATGGTAAAAAGAGCAGTTCGTGGATTAAATCTGTATTCTTTGCTATCTCCTGCTTTCCTTTTAACGTATTGGCATGCTTTCTGATTGCATATAATTTTGCCTTATCCATTCCACGTAAATAACTGCGTACTGCTGAATCAGAATAAGTGCTTTTCAGATATTTCCGATAATCCACTCTAAGCTCATAATCGATGTCTGCTATATGCCACACTTCATTTTTTACCAAGTATGCTTTCAGACAGCCTTTTCCAGAGTTGCTGTCCATGCTTTCATCTAATTCCCGGCTCAGTTCTTCTATCTTCTTTTCCCGTTCTTCACTTGATGTCCATTGTTCTTCCGGCTCCCAAGCAAACACCCTTCTTGCCGGCATCTATCTTCACCTCCTGCTTTCCAAAAACTGTTCTACTCCGTAAAGTTTGGAATATCGGCGGTAAAATTCCTGACTTGCTGTTTTCAGCTTGTCATCTAAAACATTCAGATATCGTATGGTTGTATCGAGATGCTTGTGTCCCAGTGCCTGGCTGATCATTTCCAGCGGCCAGTCTGCTTCCCACCTCGTATTTGCATAATATCTTCGAAGCATGTGCGGTGTGATCTTGATCCCAGTCTTTTTCTCCATGCGTTCAAACATATCGTAGACGCTGTCTACTCTTAACGGCTTCCCTATGGTATCCCCTTTGATGTTAATAAACAGGTATTCCTGTTTTTGCAGGATGTCCCAGTATTCCCCGATATAATAAAGCAGGAATTCAAAGGTATCATCGCTCACCCGTCCTCTTCGCTCTTCGGCATTTTTTGCTCTTGCATCGTTTTCATTATCATCCCGGAAGTCTACCCGGATCTCATGGTTTTCGTAATCGATGTCTTTGGTATAATCAATTCCCAAAATTTCACCGATGCGGAATCCCAGTTCCGATGTCAGTAAGATCAACACCTGATCCCTGCAGTTTGTACAGGCTTCTAAAATCGTTACGATTTCGTTCCGTTCGGCTGCCCGGACGTTTCGTTCCTCTTCTTTTAAGTATCCTTTAAATGACCGGGAGCGGATGGTTCTTCTGACCCCGATGGCATTTGCCTTTGCGATCGGCTGATTATAGGATAATACCGACAGGCAGGAACCGTTATTTCTGACTACTTCTAAAAAAGAATAAAACCTGAACACTTCTTTTAAGTAAGCGTTACAGGTTTTATTCTGCGGTTCTTTATCCAAATTGTCGGTATGTTTCCCAGCTTTCAGCCATTTCAGATATTCTGCGAAAAAATCATATTGCGTTTCGTAATCCATTCCATAGACATCTTCTGCTTCATGTTCTTCTTCCAGCAGATATTCCCAGTAGTAGGCAAGGGCAAATGCATTTCTCCGTATAGTATTCGGGGAACGGTTTGCCCGCACCTGATGCATTAGATACTTGCTTGGCAGCAACACAATTTCCAGTGTTTCCATATCCCGTATAAAGAAATATTTTACGGAACCTTCTCGCTGCATTTCCACTTTATATCGCTTCATGTTGTCTGCCTCCTTTCCTCTAACGCTATACACAGTATACCCAACTCATGCCAATAAAGCTATCACCAATACCACCAATTCGCTCCAAACCGCCCCTGAAATACCACTAAACTTTTTGTCCTGTCTGCTACCCGGATCTGGGCAGAACCAATAACTCCACGGATGTTCTCAGCTATAGTACCGCTCCACTTTCCGGCTTCGGATAAAATTTTCTACTTCTTCGATCCGTTCTGCCATCTGGCACTTTGGCAGTGCTTCCAGAACATCACTCCGATACCTGCCTTTCTTTGCTGTCCGGTGATCCAAAATGGACACAACGCAGGTGTCCTGCTCCGTGCGGATTGCCCGGCCGAATCCCTGCCGCAGCTTCTTCTGCATATCCGGGACTACGATGGTCTGGATGTAGGATTCCAGGGATCGGTACTGCTCCTTTTGTGCTTCATGGATGGGGTCCGGAACAGAAAATGGCAGTTTTACGATGATGAGAGACGATACCATGTCCCCCGGAAAGTCCACACCTTCCCAGCAGGAGCCGGCTGCGAACAGCACTGCATTCTCCATCTTCTTAAACCGTGCAATCTCTTCCTGGGAGTTTCTCCATACCTGCACCATCGGGAACGGGATCTGATCCCGCAAAAGCTGATGCACATTTCCCATCAGGGTATAAGATGTGAACAGTACCAGCGTATGCCCGTAAGTGGAACACACCAGATCACGGATCTGCCCGGCAAGCTGCTCGGCCTCTTCCCTGCTTCCCTTTTTCATAGGTCTTAAATGCTCCGGGATGTAAAGCAGACAGTTCTCTTTGTAACAGAATGGGGATTCTGCCACACACTCCCGGACGCCCGTTTCTTTTTCCAGCCCGGTCATCTGTCTGGTTCTTGCAAACCCGTTCCCGGCTTTTAAGGTGCCGCTGGTTAAGATCGCCGGAAATCCCCGGCTCCATAAAGTCGCATCCAGATACTTCGGGATCTCCCGGTTGACTGCCATAAAAGTTAAATGTCCCCGGCTGTCCTGCTGTAAAAACAAAATATATCGCTTGTCGTTCTTTAAAAACCATCCGAACAGCTCTTCCATCTCTTCCATCCGCCGAAAGATCCAGTAAGGAATATTCCCGGCAAGCCTTTTGATCATAAGCTGAAGCCTTTCCTGCATCTGGGCTAAGGCTGTGCCAGCTCCCGGCGGAAAATAAAAACTTTCTTTTCCAGCCATGTCCTCTGTGCCATCTTTCCGATGCTTTCGGATCTCCGCCTGAAGTGCAGAAAACCCTTCCATCAGCCGTTTTCCATCCGTGCCTTTATGCTCTCTGCCTAAAAAGTAAGCAATCTCCTGCACATCTTCCCTTCCAATGCTTCTTCCATACATCTGGCTGGCGGCTTCCGGGAGTTTATGGGCCTCATCCACAACCAGAGCCCTGTAATCTGCCAGAAGCGGCCGGTACCCATTTGCCCGGTGCATGGCATCTGCCAGAAGATAATTGTGATTGCAAATCTGTAAAAAAATGTCCTCTTTCCTGGAACTATCCAGATGCTTCTGATAACGGCATTCTACTTTTCCCGGACACTCCCTAGGGCAGAATTTTGGTACGCACACCAGCCTGCGGTCAAAACCGCTCAGGTTATGTACGGAATCTAAAT
>OGPZ01001520.1_pt1 | contig 16214 bp, 13 predicted proteins | sample 1553111 | NCBI WGS metagenome assembly OGPZ01 (sample SAMEA2579968, study PRJEB22360) | human gut metagenome
CACGTGGTGAAAAAGTACGTGTTGTCAAAGGTCCTTTGACTGGTCTTGTAGGAGAACTTGTCACGGTGGATGGCAGGAGTAAGATTGCTGTCCGGTTAAATATGCTGGGGTGTGCTTGTGCGGATATGCCGGTTGGGTATGTGGAACTGATTCATGAGCAGAAGTCTTAAAATGTATTATATTAGTAGATTTATTGATAATATAAAAATCATTATAATTAGACATATGCTGCTTATTCATAACAAGATGGCGAGTTTTTGTAATCTATTAGCTATTTATGATGGATCAAACGACAGAAAATAATAAAAGAATAGCTAAAAATACCTCGTTATTGTATATTCGTATGTTAGTAACCATGTGTATTGGTTTGTATACATCACGAGTAGTACTTCAGACATTGGGTATATCAGATTTTGGATTATACAATGTTGTTGGTGGCATAGTTGCAATGTTTTCATTTCTTAATGGGAATTTAGCAGGTGGTACCCAAAGGTTTCTTTCATTTGAGTTGGGTACTGGTAATAAACAAAAATTGAGAAAAACATTTTCTACTGCTTTAATTTTACATATTATATTGGCTTTGATTATTTTGATACTTGCAGAGACCCTAGGCTTATGGTTTGTTTATCATAAAATGAATATTGGAGCTGATAGAATGAATGCTGCTTTGTGGGTTTATCAATGTTCGGTATTGGCATCAATGGTAAGTGTTATTCAGGTTCCTTTTATGTCATCTTTGATTGCTCATGAGAAAATGAATATCTATGCATATATGAGTATATATGATGCGGGAATGAAACTCTTGATCGTTTATTTTATACAAGTAATTGATTATGATAAACTTATTCTATACGCAGCATTGATATTGATAGTAAATGTTTCAGCAGCTATAATTTATAATAAATATTGTAGTATACATTATGAGGAATGCCGATTTCGCTTTGTTTTTGAGAAATCTTTATTTAAAGAAATGTTATCTTTTTCAGGGTGGAATGTTATTGGTACTTTTGCTTCAGCATGTAATGGGCAGGGGGTTAATATACTCCTAAATATGTTTTTTGGAACTATTGTAAATGCTGCTCGTGGAATCGCGTTTCAAGTTAACAACATACTTTTACAATTTGTGAATAATTTTCAAACAGCAGTAAATCCTCAAATAGTCAAATACTATGCTAATGGACAGATTGTTCAGATGTCAAGGCTGGTTATTAACAATGCAAAGTTCGCAGCTTTTCTTCTATTGATAATAGCTATTCCTATTTTTATAGAGATTGAATATGTGTTAAGACTATGGTTAGGCGAATATCCTAAATATGCTCCTTTGTTTTTAAGAATTATTCTAATTCATTCAGTTATATCTTCTATGACAAGACCTTTAGTAGCAATGGTACATGCTTCGGGAAAAGTAAAAATGGTCAGTTTAACATCTGGAATATGTTTACTTATAGCACTTCCTGTTAATTATCTCTTTTTAAAGTTAGGATATCCTCCTGAATTTGTTTTTATTGTAAATATTATTCCTACTATTTTAGAACAATTCTTTGAAACTTATTGGATGCGGCGATATATTGGCTTTTCAATGAAAAGTTTTTATCTTAAAGTTTATTGTTCTGTTTTTCCGTTAAGTCTAATTCTTTTTATTCCACCTTATATTATAAGTTCTTATATTGAGAATGATACTTCTCGTTTTTTTACAGTAGGTTTTACCAGTATAGCAACCTCTTGCATTGGGATATATTTTTTAGGTCTCAATTCCTCACAAAGGGATAGTGTATTAGCTTTTCTGAAAAAGAAAATATTCTCAAGATTTAAATGATTATGATTGTAGATTCTATAAATATTAGGTTCGATTTTTTTGAGAAGTTATATTTTTGGATATTGCTTTTATTTGCAGCAAAGGCAACAGTCATTTCTTATAGCTTTGGGGTACTATCAGGAGGTGGGGTTAATTTCGTATTGATGTTTGTTCTCACATGTATTATTATTAAACGTAATAATATATCTCTTAGAAGTAAACGAGTCAGTATACTCATCTTTGTTTTGACTATTTGGTTTTTATTTCTACATATTGCAAATATTGCTCCTTTTGCTCCATCTTTGTATATTGATATTATATTTCTTGTAATAATTACTTATGTAACGGTGCAGTGTTATAAAGAACGTATTTTTGAACTTTATGAGGTTACGGTTACGTACTTATGTGTTATTGCCTTGATTATGTATGTAATAATGGTGTCTATTGGTGCTATAAATTTGGCTTCGCTAGGGTTTGTTGAGCCTGCTGATAGAATATGTATAGGTAGTTTCTTACTTTATAATGTGACATCTCCTAGTCGCTATTTAGAGGAGGGAACTACCCTTTTTGGTCTAGTTAGGAATAGTGGTTTTGCTTGGGAACCTGGTAGATTTGCATCTTTTATAGTAATAGCAATAGTTATTAATTTGTTAAGAACAGGTAATCGTTTTAGGAGAAATCGGAATTTATATATTTTGTTAGCAGCTTTGTTTACTACTTTTTCTACTACTGGTTACATTACGATAATTATAATCTTTATGGTATCATATTTAGTTAATGGAACTCGAAATGTGAAGTATTTTGTAATTACTGGATTAGTTGTAATAATAGGATTATTGCTTTTCTTTCAATTACCTTTTTTATCAGAAAAAATACAATCTGTAAGTCGAGAGGATAATTATGCATTGGAGAATGAAGGTACTTTTAAATACATAGAGACATTGGATCAAAATATAATGTATACTCCACAGCGATTTGAATGTATTTCACTAGATTTTTTGAACTTTTTGAAGAGTCCTATTTTGGGATATGGATTGGATTCTAAATATAGTTATGTTCGCACATCCATATCTTCCCAAATAGCCTTATCAAATGGAGTAATGAAGGATTTTGCAATGTTTGGATTGATTTTGGGAGGATTGTATAACCTCTTGTTAATTAAGGGGGCACGAAAATTATCGGATATATATAGAAGTCGCAATATGTTTATCTTCTATATAGCCTATGTTCTAATTTCATTTAGCTATTCATTTATAGCTTTACCCTGTCTTTCTTCTTTATTTCTCTATGATTATTTTATTAAAGATAAAAAACGAAAATAGTGATGAATAAACCGTTTTTCTCAATAGTAACAGTCTGCTATAATAGTGAAAAGACAATCAGTAACACCCTTGATTCAGTGCTTGCTCAAAATTTTATAGATTATGAATATATTATTGTTGATGGAGGCTCTACAGATAAGACACTTGATATAATAAAATCATACGAATTAAAATTTGGTGGACGTATGAAATGGAAAAGTGAACCTGATAAAGGGATTTATGATGCGTTTAATAAGGGTTGTAAGATAGCTAACGGTTTGTATATTTGGATTGTTAATAGTGATGATTATATAGAGACAAACGTTTTAGCAACAATTAATAATATTGTTTCTAGGTATAAAACGCAAGATTATCCTATAATTTCTGGTGCCTTGAATTTTCGTGGATATGATGGGAAAATTTTGCGTATATCTAAGAGTTCAGCTGAAAAAGCAAAAATAGCATACGATAAAGGATGGATGGGGATAGTGCATCCTGCCACGTTAGTGCCTAAGTCTGTGTATGAGATTGTGGGTTATTATGATGATTCATTTAAAATAAGTGGTGATACCGACTGGTTTCACCGGGCATATAGTATGAATATGAAATTCCTTTTTATTGATGATATTATTACCAATATGAATGATGGAGGTATATCTAATCAAATTAGATATAAAATTTTAGAAGCTGATTATTCAAGATTTGCAAAAAAGAAATATCCCAATGTATTTGTCAGAGCATTGAAATATATGATATGGAATAAACGGTTGGTCATAAATATATTGAAGAAAGGGCGTCCATATTAGATTATAAGAGTTATTTGATATGATGAAAAAAATAGTCAATATTATAAAGATGCGTTATTATACTTCAAATAGTGAACGTTATATTGCTTTTCTGAAAAAAAAAGGGATTAAAATAGGTCGTGGAACTATTATCCGTAATCCAAGGAATTTCAATATTGATATTACGCGACCTGAATTAATAGAAATAGGTGACGATGTACTATTGCATAGTGGCATGACGATACTGACACATGATTATGCTTCTAGAGCTTTTGTTAATCTTTATGCTTCGTTTATTCCATCTCATGCAAAAGTGATAATTGGTAATAATGTCTGGTTTGGTGAAAATGTAACAGTTTTAAAAGGCGTGGAAATTGGGGATAATGTAATAATAGGCTATGGGGCAGTAGTGACTAAGTCTATCCCGTCAAATTCTGTAGCCGTAGGATTTCCTGCTAAAGTAATAGGGACATTTGAAGACTATTATAAAAAACGAAAGAAGCAATATGTAAATGAGTGTTTTGAGTATGTACAAGCAATTATTAATTCGGGACGTAATCCGACAATTGAGGATTTAGCAGATGATTATCCTATTTTTGTTGATGGTAGTAATTATCAAGAATATCCATATCCATATTACAGAGTATTTGATAAAAAAAAGTTTGAAATATGGAAACGAACTCACAAAGCAATTTATCATGGTTATGATGAATTTATGAATGCTTTTAAAAGGTGGCAAAATAACGAGTTCTGACTTTCAATGTTTGTTTTTTTAATTTTCTATATTAGAAATGTTATGCAGCCAAAAGTAAGTATTGTGCTTCCTATTTATGGAGTTGAAAAATATCTCGATCGTTGTATGGATCGTATTCTTAATCAAACTTTGAAAGAGATAGAGATAATCATGGTGGATGATGGAAGTCCAGATTGTTGCCCACAATTATGTGATGAATATGCAAAAAAAGATTCACGTGTAAAGGTTATACACAAAGAGAATGAGGGGTTAGGCTATGCTCGTAATTCAGGGATGAAGATGGCAACAGGCGAATTTATAGCTTTTATTGATTCTGATGATTATGTTAGTTATGACATGATGGCTCATCTTTATGGAATAGCTAAGGAATATCAAGCACAAGCCGTATACTGTGGTATAAATATAGTCAATAGTGATGGTTTTATAATGGATGTAAGACGAGAGGTTGATGAATTGACATGTTTTACAAAGAAGCAGGATTTGTTCACGATTTGTCTTGACATGATTAGTCCTATTGAGAAAAATATTAAACCCTGCTTCATGATGTCTGTATGGCATTCTATTTTTGATTTACAATTTTTACATCTTCATAATTTAAGTTTCTGCTCTGAACGTGATTTTGTGTCGGAAGATATGATTTTTGATATTGATTTTTTTACATGTGCAGAAAAAGTTATATTTATTCCAGATCCCTATTATTATTACTGTCATAATGATGTTTCACTTTCTCATACATTTAACCTCAATCGTTATGGACGTTATCGTAGTCATTATAAAGAATTACTTCGTCGTATGCCATTAAAAGGGTTTTCTGCGGAAGATATAAATTATGCTCATAAATTTATGATTAGTTCAACTAGAAATTATTTATATAATTTATTTAAGTCTTCGGTTTCTTATCCAGAAAAAAGAAATTTGATGAGAATGGTCTTGAATGATCGTGAGGTATGGGATATGATGAAGCAAACTTCAGTACACACTCTTTTGGCAAGTTCCATTATGCCGTTTTATAGAAGTTTTGTAAATAATATGCCAATAATGTTAGAATTTTTAATACGTATTCATAACTTTAAATGTCAATTGAAGAGCAATAAATAGCAACTATGAACATAAATGAATTTGTTGGAAAATCGGATTAATATTTAAATATTACATAGGCAAAACTATTATTATGGAACGTACAAGAATGAAAATTTTATATTTTGGACCCATAGCAGAAAGATGTAAAGCTGCTATTGGTGGTTATGAGGCTGCAAATCGTAAGAATATAGATAAATTGAGAGAATTAGGAATATATGTAGTGGAATATCGTAATCCTAAAATTATTAATGGATTGGGGGCTTTGGGAAAGTTAGTTTATATTAAATTGTTATTGAACCCATTTGTATTACTACCATATATTGGACAAAAGAATGTAGTGATGCATATCACTCCTCTTTATCGTTCACTAGCTTGGCCATCATTTCTTACTGTAAAAGTAGCACAATGGTTCAGAATACCAAGAGTGGTAGATTTAAGAGCTGGTTCATTTATTTATTATTATAATACCAAAGGTCGCCTTTATCGTTGGTTAATGAGAAGGTTAGTAAAATCTGCTTCTGCTGTCACTGTGGAGGGGACTGCATATTTGAGAGAAATCCCTAAGCATATAAGTACAAAAAAGAATATATATTACTTCCCCAATGTCGTGGATTGTTCTAGCCTTCAATATTTGAATCGAGATGAAAAGAAAATCAATCTTTTTTATTTTGGACGTATTACTAAATCAAAGGGATCCGATATTATTTTTGATGTAATAGAACAACTTAATGATCATTATCATTTATTTTTAGCAGGAAATATAGCTGCTGATATTGATAAAACAAGACTTGAGAATAGTAAAATAACTTATCTTGGAGTATTGACACCTGCACAACTTAAAGAGGAGCAGAAACGAATGCATTTTTTTATCTTTCCTACAAAACATATAGGTGAAGGGCAATCAAATTCACTGATTGAAGCAATGGCAAATGGGATAATACCTGTAGTAAGCGATCAAGGGTTTAATTGTGAAGTCGTTAAAGATTGTGGTGTGGTATTATCTCAAAGTAGTACAGCTAAAGATTATATGGATGCAATTGAGGATATTGTAGAGAGTGGTAAAATGGTAGAGCTTGGAAAACAATGTGTTGCTCATATTTTAAAATCTCATAATTTGGATATTGAGGTACGTAAAATAATTGAATTATATAAAAAAGTTATATGTCAATAGTATTTTGTGGTGATCTAGCATTACCATTTGGGGCAGAAATAAATTATAGAGTTTTATGCCCATTGTTTAGAGATAAAAAGGCTGTTGTAAATTTAGAGGGGAGTATACTTCCTAATCCTGACGAAAGTAAACGATATAAGTGGAATGACAAATTTTCTCTCTATTCATGTCCTAAAGTATTAGACATCTTTCGAGATTTAAACATCTGTTATGCATCATTGTGCAATAATCACATATTGGATTATCGGTATCCTATAAAAAATACGATTGATCTTTTGGAACAAAATGGGGTGAAAACGTGGGGATTGAATAATCATGATATACTTTCTACTAAGTTGAATGATAAAACACTATATATTATAACTTTTGCAACTTTTGCAAATGAACATAGTTTAAAATTGTTCAATCCGGATCTTGTGGTAAAAGAAATTGTTCGTTTAAAAGAAAGTGAAGATTGTTATGTGGTTGTATTTCCTCATTGGGGAGTCGAAAAATATATTTATCCAGAGCCAACAGATCGTCATCATGCACATCGTTGTATTGATGCAGGTGCTGATTTAATCATTGGACACCATCCACATATAATACAACCAATAGAGATTTACCGTGGGAAGACAATTGTTTATTCAGTAGGTAATTTTATATTGCCTCAAACTTGTTATTCTGATAAGTTTTTATCCTTTGAAAATCATTATATTCAACATGAATTAGTTGTAGAATGGGATGGAAATAGGGTTACATTACACGCCCTATATTATGATAAGGAGAAGAATGAAATTATTGTGGACAATTCTTTTTTGGTAGATGAACTTTATCAACTTTTTTCGGAACCAATGAATGATAGCACTTATCGGGATTTATTTCTTGCCCATACAACATTTGTCAATAAAGTCTTTAGGACAAGACTTTTTGATTCATATTTTGGAGAATTGATGAGCTTTGTATCACGGAAAACATTTAGATATATCCGCAAAGGAGCAATGATAATGGGATTACATAGGCCATATTAGGTAGAAGGTCGAATTGTAAAAATGAATATTGATGAAGAAATATTGGAAAGAAACAGTGAAGTATGCATTAAGGTGTTATCCTATAATAAGTCGTTATATAAAAGAAATAGAACGCTACTATGAAATGCCAATTGAGGAATTACAAAGACGTAATGAAGAACGTTTTCTCAAGATTTTCCGAAAAGCATATATGAAATCGTCTTTTTATTATCACCTTTATACAGAAGCTGGCATTAATATAGAAGATATTTGTACTCTAGATGACATAAAGAAGCTACCTGTTATAACTAAAGATATGATCAAACAACATGCATTAGAAATGTTGACTGTGCCAAAATGGAAAGTATTTCCTAATCATACGAGTGGAACTACAGGTAGTCCGCTTATGGTATATGAAAGTTGGGAAAGCATTTGGAGAGAACAAGCTTATTTTTATTGTTATCGAAAACGCTGTGGATTTACTTATGGAGAATGTCTTGCATCTTTACGAGGGAACTTAGGCAAAAAGGATACAGTAATGTATGTACATCTTTCACATACTCTTTATCTTTCCAGTTATAATTTGAATCCTGTTACATCTTTAATTTATTTTGAGGCTTTGCAGAAGTATAAGCCTAAGGCTATTGAGGGATATCCAAGTGCTCTTTATATACTTGCATCTTATTTTGAGGATAATAATTTATCATACAAAATACCTGTTTGTTTTACTTCCTCTGAAAATTTGATGGACTGGCAACGGATGAAAATAGAAAAAGTATTTCAGACGAAAGTTTTTGATCATTACGGGACAACAGAAAGAAGCATAAGATTGAGTGAATCTTTAGATCATGATGGATATTTTGAAGATCCTGGATACTCTATTAATGAATATACAGAAGATGGCGAGATAACAACATCATTAATAAATTCTGCATTTCCATTAATTCGATATAAAACATTTGATATAATAGAGTTGCGAGAGCAATGTCGAAATCAAAATAATTTCATAAAAAGTATAAGCGGGCGTACTATTACTACAATTAGAGGCAAAGATGGTTCGGTATATAATAATGCTGCGTTAACTTTTATATTAAAGGAAGGGAAAGGAATAAAATTTGCACAATTTATTCAGCAAAAAGATAAACATGTAGACTTGAATATCGTACTTGCAGAAGGAGTTTTGACTGAAAAAATAAAAGTCAGTTTATTTGATTTAATAGATGAGAAAATAGGGCTTTCAAATATTGATATAGAAATTCACCAAATATCAGAATCAGAGTTGATTTATACTTCTCGTAATAAATTCAGTTATATTATTTCTAGAATAGAAGATTAGACTTGAAAATATCTTGGTTAATTATTATATTAATTCTTTTCTGCTTTCTAAGATTTCTTTTTTGAAAATATATTATCCATTTATATGAAAATAGTTCAGTTGTCCTATTCCTTGTCTTCTGGAGGAGCAGAGAGATTTGTTGTGGATTTGTCTAATGAGTTAAGTGAAAATGGTGACAATGAGATTGTTTTGCTGACAGTAGATGATGATTCCGTCACGAAAAATAGTCATTATTTATCAGATGTTTCACCTGAGGTAAAATACATAAACTTACATGTGAATAATGGTGGTTTAAGTCTTAAAAGTTTTATTCGAGTTTATAAAAAAATAAAAGAATTGCAACCGGATATTGTTCATGTACATTGTAATTTATTACTTGTCATGCTTTCTGCTTTTTGTTATCGTAAATGCATATATGTGCATACCTTACACAGTCTGGCAGAGGTATGTTTAAAATATAAATTCTTAAAATATATATATAAATACTTTTATAAGAATAACTTAGTATATGCTATTACAATATCAAAAGCGTGTCAAGAGTCTTATGAAAAAATGTATCGCCTTAATAATTCTACTTGTATTTTGAATGGGCGTTCTAGGCCTTTTATCTCTAATAAGTTGGAGGATGTTAGGATGGAATTAAGTTCATACAAACAGTCTCCAAATAGTAAAATATTTGTTCATGTAGCTCGTTGTAATCCTTTGAAAAACCAGAAATTGCTTTTTGATACATTTTCTCGCTTATCTTCAATTCATAAAGAGTGTTTGCTTATTGTAATTGGAAGTGGGTTTGAAGGTAGTGATTTTCAAAAGTATCAAAAATGTTCCAATATATATATATTAGGGGAAAAGAAAAATATTGGAGATTATTTATCTTGTGCAGATTTTTTTATTCTTTCTTCAATTTATGAGGGATTACCTCTTTCTCTTTTAGAAGCAATGTCTTTGGGGGTTATCCCTGTTTCAACTCCAGTGGGTGGAATTCCGGATGTTATTATTGATGGTAAAAATGGGTTTCTGTCTTTCTCATGTAATAATGAAGACTTTTATGATGCCATAGTACGTGCATTATCTTCTGTGGATTGCATTAATAGAGAAAATTTAAAAGAAGAATATGAACAAAAATATTCAATGTCTAGTTGTTCGAAAAAGTATATTCAAGAATATAACAGGTTGCTTTGAACAATGGGATTAAATCATTTTGGAGAGGTAATTTTTAGAATTGACTTATCTATATAAAACAGAAATAAAATTATGGACATTAGCATTTTTGGTCTCGGCTACGTAGGTTGCGTAGGTGCGGCTTGTTGTGCCAAATTAGGACACAATGTAATAGGAGTAGATGTATCGGAGAATAAAGTAAATCTGATAAATAGTGGTCGACCTACTATTATTGAAAAAGATATCGATGAACTGTGTATGGATGGTTATAAAAAGGGACGTCTTCGAGCGACAACAGATGTAAAAGAGGCTGTGTTGAACAGTGAAATTTCATTTATTGCTGTAGGGACGCCAAGTACTAAAGAAGGACATTTGAATTTGGACTATATTTATATGGTAGCTCGTCAAATTGGAGAAGCTATTAAAGAAAAAGAAGACTTTCATATCGTGGCTATACGTAGTACTGTATTACCTGGTACAAATAAAACGGTAGGAGAAATTATGGCTGAGGTTTCGGGAAAGAAAAGGGATGAGGCATTTACTGTTGTTTCTAATCCAGAGTTTTTACGTGAAGGAACTTCTGTGCATGACTACTTAAATCCTCCTTTAACATTAGTGGGAAGTGATAATGAGCTGGCGATAGAGAAATTTCGTAATTTGTATGAGAATATTGATGCTGAATTTATTTCTACGGATATTAAAGTTGCAGAAATTATGAAGTACATAAATAATACTTATCATGCTTTGAAAATTGTATTTGGAAATGAAGTTGGTAATATCTGTAAAAGATTGGATATCGATAGTCACAAAGTGATGGAAATTTTTTGTAAAGACAAACAATTAAATATTTCTTCTTATTATTTTAAACCTGGATTTGCTTATGGAGGATCCTGCTTGCCAAAGGATTCGAAAGCTTTAAGAACATTGGCACGTGATCTTTATATTGATGTTCCTGTAATCAATAGTATCAACGAAAGCAATGAAATACAAAAGAAGAATGCAGTGGATGTTATTGTATCTAAGGGGAAGCGTAACCTTGGTATCTTAGGGTTAAGTTTCAAAGCTGGTACAGATGATTTGCGTTGTAGTCCAATAGTAGATGTGGTAGAGACATTATTGGGAAAAGGATTTGCTATTAAAATATATGATAGGAATGTGAAGCTTTCCGAGCTTACTGGTACAAATAAGGACTTTATCATGTTAAAAATTCCTCATTTACAAAACTTTGTTACTGATGATTTGAAGAGTGTGGTAGAACATTCAGATGTATTGGTTATAACAAATAAGGAACAAGAATTTGATAATATATTAAAAGAATACCCTCATAAAATTATTATTGATTTGGTACGTACATGGAAAGATGTTGATTATGATGGAGTTTATGAAGGGCTTTCGTGGGGGAATATTAATGTAAATCTTGCCCAAAATAAAAAAATCAGCAAAGATATAAAAGTTACAGAGTTTTAATGGGTGAGTTAGTTTGGTATGTCAATAGGCTGAAGGCGATGAATCCGTTGGAAGTACTTTGGCGATTGAAGCAGAAAATTATCCAAAAAAAAGAGCAATATTCATTTAGAAAGAAACGTTCTGTGTGTGATGCTCTTTTTTCTTCTTCTTGTCACTCATTCATTTTTGATGCAGATGCTTTAGGGATAAATTTTTCAAATATAAGTTTCTCTTTTTGTGAGAATATACATCTGCTGGGTGGATATGATTATTCGACTTATAAGACAAGATGGCACGCTGGTTTTCAGACAAAAAATGAGTGGGAAAGAACATTTTCTTACTCACTGTTATATAAACAACGAGATGATATTGGGGATGCTCGTACAAATTGGGAATTGAATCGACACTTCCAATTTTCACTGTTAGCGAAAAATTATTATGCATCGAGAGACGCTATTTATTTAAATGAGCTTAAACTTCTTTTTTCTGATTGGAATAAAGAAAATCCTTTTTTGTGGGGAATTTCTTGGACTAGTGTGATGGAAGTAGCTATTAGAAGTATTTCGTGGATGTTTGCATTGGCTTTTTTGGAAAGAGCAGGTTGTGAAGAAAAAAAAATCCTTATTCAACTGCAAATAGGTATTTTGAATATGATAAACTATATAACGAAACATTATTCAAGATATTCTTCTGCAAATAATCATTTGTTGGTTGAAATGGTTGCAGTAGGAGTAGCAGGATTTTTTTTCCATTGTGAGCAATGGCAAAAGATTGCTATTCGTATTTTAGATAAGGAGTTGTACAGGCAAAACTATGAGGATGGAATAAATAAAGAATTATCTCTCCATTATCAAGGATTTGTAATGGAAGCTTATGCTTTGTTAATGCATGTGATGCAAAGTAATAGTGTAAATGTACCCAAAAAGTGGTATAAACAGTTAGAATGTATGTGTGAGTTCATGTCGCATTCAATGTGTAACGAACAGGTAGTTTGTGAATTCGGAGATAATGATGAGGGTAAGATCCTTGATCTTCAAGGTGGTAAGAATAATCACTATTCTTATGTATTACAATTTTGTTCATTGGTATTAGATAAAAATTTCAATTTATATTCTCTTGATAGAGTATCTGAGACGGTAAAATGGTTGTTTAAGGAAGAAGATATAATGGCTTTAATAAAAAAGAGACGTTATGATAATCATTTGAGCCGTACATTTAACCAAGGAGGTATATCGTTTTTACGTAGTAATGATGGAAGAACTTTGATAGGAATTGACCACGCTCCTTTAGGATTTAGAAGTATTGCTGCACATGGTCACGCGGATGCGTTGAGTTTCCAAATTTTTAGGAATGGAGAACCTATATTGATAGATCCTGGTACGTATATTTATCATTGTTGGTTAAGTGAACGAAATATCTTCAGACGAACTGATCATCATAATACAGTGATGATAAATAATAAAGAGCAATCTGAAATGTTAGGGGCATTCTTATGGGGGGAAAAAGCTTGTACTGTTCTAATGGAAAGTTCTCTAGATGAAAAACAAGATATAATTGTGGCAAAAACAATTGGATTATCCCATATAGTCCATCAACGTAAATTTGTTTTTAACAAAGAGGCAAATAGACTAGAAATAATAGATTCTTTTGATTGTGATTGTGAATGGGAAGAATCATTTGTGGTTGCTCCTCAATTTGGGGTACTGGAAGAAAAGTCAAAAATAAAAATTGGAACTTTTTGGGAATTGCTTTCAAAACAGGGAATAATATGTGTTGAAGATATTGATGTGTCATTTGAATATGGTTGTAAAATATCATCAAAGGTGATTCGGATAAAGGGAAGAGGAAGAGGAAATGAAGTCACTTTATTGTGTAATGAATAAAATAGAAATCTATGGATAGGAAAGTTTTAATTATTGTGGAGAATTTGCCTGTACCTTTTGATACTCGTGTGTGGCAAGAAGCCACGACATTGGTGGAAAATGGGTATATTGTTTCTGTTATTTGTCCAAAGGGCAAAGGATATGACGAAGAATATGAATATTTAAAGGGGGTACATATTTACCGACATAATTTGCCAGTGGAAGGTAATGGAGCTTTCGGATATGTACGAGAATATTATTGTGCCTTGCGGGAAGAGTATCGTTTAGCAAAAAAAATATATAAGGAGAGAGGATTTCATGTAATTCATGGGTGTAATCCTCCTGACAATATTTATTTAGTGGCTGCTCGTTTTAAAAAGTATGGGGTAGATTATGTGTTTGATCACCACGATATTTGTCCGGAACTTTATGAAGCTAAATTTGGAAAAAAAACAGGATTGTTTTATAAAAGTCAATTGTGGTTGGAACGTCATACTTATAGAAATTGCAGTTTTGCTTTTGTAACGAATGAAAGTTATAAAAAAATAGCGATAGAACGAGGAGGAATGAAGCCGAATGATGTTTTTGTTTTACGTAGTGGTCCAAAATTAGATCGTTTGAAGATTGTGCCTGCAAAAACTGAAATTAAACGTGGGCGTAAATATATGATAGGTTATTTGGGGGTGATAGGGCAGCAAGAAGGAATTGAATATTTATTGAAAGCTGCATTTTATATAAAGAATGAATTAAGGCGTGATGATATATTTTGGGGAATTGTTGGTGGTGGACCACATTTGCAACAATTGCAGCAATTATGCTCTGATATGGAATTAGATGATATAGTTGAATTTACAGGACGTGTTTCTGATGAAAAATTATTGGATTACTTGAATACAGCTGATATCTGTGTGAATTCAGATGAATATAATGAAATGAATGATAAGTCTACAATGAATAAGATTCTAGAATATATGGCATTAGGAAAACCTATTGTTCAGTTTGACTTAACGGAAGGCCGTTATTCTGCCCAAGAAGCTTCTCTATATGCAAAGCCAAACGATGCGGTTGATATGGCAAGAAAGATTGTGGATTTATTAGGAAAACCAGATAAACGTAAAGAGATGTCTGAATATGGTCGTAAACGCGTTATTAATGAATTAAGTTGGGAACATACAAGTCAAGTTTTATTGGAAGGCTATAATAGATATTTTAAAAATAGAGTCCAATAATGTCTCATTCAGATGGTGATGTTAAATATTTAAATAACTAACTTAATGAAAAAAATAGCATTAATTTCAGGTATTACAGGACAAGATGGTTCATTTCTGGCAGAATTTTTAATAGAAAAAGGTTATGAGGTCCACGGTATTCTTCGCCGTTCTTCATCATTCAATACAAGTCGTATCGAACATCTTTATTTAGACGAATGGGTACGTGATATGAAAAAAGACCGTTTGGTAAATCTCCATTATGGTGATATGACAGATAGTAGTTCTTTAATTCGTATTATTCAGCAAGTCCAACCAGATGAGATCTATAACTTGGCAGCTCAAAGTCATGTAAAAGTATCTTTTGATGTTCCCGAATATACAGCTGAGGCTGATGCTATTGGTACACTTCGTATGTTGGAAGCGGTTCGTATTTTGGGTATGGAAAAGAAGACTAAAATTTACCAGGCTTCGACTTCTGAATTATTTGGTTTGGTTCAGGAAGTTCCTCAAAAGGAAACAACACCTTTTTATCCCCGTTCTCCATATGGAGTGGCTAAACAGTATGGTTTTTGGATTACCAAGAATTATCGTGAAAGTTATGGAATGTTTGCGGTAAATGGAATCCTGTTCAATCACGAAAGTGAGCGGAGAGGTGAAACTTTTGTAACTCGTAAAATTACGTTGGCGGCTGCACGTATTGCTCAAGGTTTACAAGACAAACTTTATTTGGGTAACCTTGATTCTCTTCGTGACTGGGGATATGCTAAAGATTATGTAGAATGTATGTGGTTGATTCTCCAACATGATGTACCTGAAGATTTTGTAATTGCTACAGGAGAGTATCATACAGTACGTGAATTTACTACGTTAGCATTTAAAGAAACAGGTGTTAATCTTTGTTGGGAAGGCAAGGGGGTAAATGAGAAGGGGATTGATGGGGCCACTGGGAAAGTTTTGGTGGAAGTCGATCCTAAATATTTTCGCCCTGCAGAAGTTGAACAATTATTGGGTGACCCTACAAAAGCAAGAACTTTACTTGGTTGGAATCCTCGGAAGACATCTTTTGAAGAACTTATAAAAATAATGGTTTCTCATGATTTGAAATTTGTAAAGAGGCTCTACATGCAAGAGTCGATGAATAGAGAATAATATTGCTGTCATATTAGATAAGAATTTTGAATAGTATATGGTAGAGTATTCTGGTACGGTATTTTTTCACTGTCGTGCACATAGGTGGTATTATGACTAATTTATATCAATCATAACTAAAAACATATGCAGGAAGTCCAACGTTTTAACAAAGTCCTAAAATCTTGTGTCCTT
>OGPZ01001522.1_pt1 | contig 16191 bp, 11 predicted proteins | sample 1553111 | NCBI WGS metagenome assembly OGPZ01 (sample SAMEA2579968, study PRJEB22360) | human gut metagenome
CATTAACAACGCGTGAACCGTTGGAAATCCAACGTTCCATCGGCGTGTCGAAACTTGACAAACCAGGCCCGACCAACCCCGCAACCACCGAAACCATCCCCGCAATCGCCCATTCCATCCCCGCAAATCCGCAATCGCATCCGCATTTTGTAACCGCAAAACGGCGTTACGGGTAACAAAAGCCGGAAGGGAAAGCCAAAACGGGACGGTCACGGGAAGAAGAACCAGGAAACTGCGACACGAATCGCAAATGCTACCAGCGGCGCCCGCAATGCTTGCCACCGATGCCAGACTTGCCATTCGCACCCCACGGACCGCGGCCTTCGCCATGCAATACACCCAAGTGATGTTTCATGGCAACCAGCATGATATGCGTATCTTCCAAACCGAGGTGGCGCTCCGACTTGCTTTCATCGAGCGCGCCCTGCCGCTTGGCGTATGCGTCCAACGTGTTATTGCCGTACGGATGCTCGCCGTCCGGAATTGACCCTTCATCCCAACGGCGGCTCATCGGCAACGTGTCGATAATCGTAATCTTGCCCGCACGGTAGCTTTCCGCATATCCAGCCACATTCAACATGAAGAAGCTATGTTCGAAACGAGCGTTGTGCGCTACGTACGGTTGCTGCTCCAATCGCTGCAGCAAACCGATTTGAGCCTCCGGCCACTCATCGAACAGGCGGAAGCCGGACGCACGATCACGTACATCGATACCGGTCAAATCGAGAATCAGCGGATTACCGAGCGTCGCGTTCGCGGCAGGAACGCCGAACGACAGACGCGACTGACCATACGCATCGCCCGTTTCGTAATAACTCTGCTCGTATTGGTATCCAGTAGGTGCGGCAGCAGGGCGAGGGGAAATCATGTTCATATATTCAAAGCCGACGTCGATGATGTACACACGCGCCGGGTCAGTACCGGTGGTTTCGATGTCGATTCCCATGACATTGTCCACATCGCGTCCAGGAAGATAAGCGTCACGCCAATCCGATTTGCGGTATTCAGCCATCCGACGCAACTGCGCCGCTTCAGCGGATTTCGTTTCCGAACCGTAATCAAACAACGTGGAGCCGCCCGGACTGGTTACTCCACTCAGGTTCGCACGCGACATGGCATAGTCACTGGCTCGCTTCTGACTTTTCTCTGCGGCACGACGGGCGGCGCGGCCGTTAACGATGTCAGCGGTTCGATCCTGAATATCATCCAACGCCACTCCCCCGGAAGCCAAAGCCGAACCGGGCAGCAGCACCGGAACCGTCACGCGCTCACGTCGTTCCTCGGTGACCGTCCACAATCCCATCGCCACGCCAATCTGTCGCAGAACAGCGATTTCGTCGCACAACCGACGGTTCGCGTAAGCAAGCGCGCGCGGCAGCCGATAGGAAGCGATAAGTCGGTCGTAATCCATCATGAACGTGCTGTTGCACTGCGCGATGGTCGGTTCGAGCCGATCTCGAATCGCAAGATCATCTTTCAACAGGGCGTGCAGCTGCGGGGCGGAAAGTTGCGGCGACGAGGACCGCAGCATTGCCAACAAATCAACGTGCTGTCTTGTGGCGGCACCAATGCCGTTACGCAGGTCAAGGGAAGACACCCATCGCCAGTCGATCGGCTGGTTGTCGGCGTCATTCGGCATCGATGCCGACCATTGTTCGATGTCCTGCTTCGCGTCATCCAGCCAGGAAAGATTCATCGTCGATTCGTTCATACCTGCCCATCGTAGCCGATACCCACCTTCAGCGTGTAAGAATGTGCAACAAACCAACGTGCGCATTCCTCTTTGTGAGAACACAACCATGCGAGTTCGAATGACGGTGTTCATTACGAAACCGCGCGCGGATACCTCCGTGCGAAGCGGTTGTCGTACGAATTTTCATATAGCGCAAATGTGACTATTTCCCAGCAAAAATCCAGAATCGACTTTCATTTTTGAATCCCGGAACGCAATAAACGTTCCAAATCAACGAAAGGAACTGCAATGTCAGAAACACATTCCACCACTGAAAACAACAATTCGCATTGCTGCGACAACACCTGCGGCAATGCCGACGACCGCGTTGTTCCTGACAGCGTGGAAATCAATCCGCTGTTCGCCCGTCCGAAGGAAGCCCAGGCGTTCTCGAAATTTACCATTCCACAGAAGGGTAGTCTGCCGGAAACCGCCTACCAAGTGGTGCATGACGAGGCCATGCTGGATGGCAACGCGCGACTCAATCTTGCAACTTTTGTGAGCACGTGGATGGACGATCATGCGAACCGCCTGTACATGGAGGCGGCCGACAAGAACATGATCGACAAAGACGAGTACCCGAAAACCGCCGAAGTCGAATCGCGCTGCTGGCACATGCTCGCCGATCTATGGCATGCGCCCGATCCAATGAATGCCATCGGAACCTCCACCATCGGCTCGTCGGAAGCTTGCATGCTGGGCGGACTCGCGTTGAAGCGCCGTTGGAAGGAAGCCCGCGAAAAGGCCGACCTGCCGACCGATCGTCCGAATCTGGTGATGAGCAGCGCCGTGCAGGTGTGCTGGGAGAAGTTCTGCAACTATTTCGACGTGGAACCACGCTATGTGCCGATTTCCGAGGACCACAAAGTGCTCGACGGCCATGATCTCGACAAGTATGTCGATGAGAACACCATCGGCGTGGTGGCCATCATGGGCGTGACCTATACGGGTATGTATGAGCCGGTCGAACAGATCAGCGAAGCACTGGACCGCATCGAGGAGCGCACCGGACTTGATGTGCGCATCCATGTGGACGGCGCTTCGGGAGGTATGATCGCACCATTCATCCAGCCGGACCTCGCATGGGACTTCCGCGTCAAGCGCGTTTACTCCATCAGCACCTCCGGTCACAAGTACGGTCTGGTCTACCCCGGTTTGGGATGGGTCGTATGGCGCGAAACCGCTGACCTGCCGGAAAGCCTTATTTTCAAGGTGAGTTATCTCGGCGGCGAAATGCCGACTTTCGCACTGAACTTCTCCCGTCCGGGCGCACAGGTACTGCTGCAGTACTACATGTTCCTGCGTTTGGGATTCGACGGGTATCGAAGGGTGCAGCAGACTTCGCATGATGTGGCGAAATATCTGTCGGGCGAGATCGAGCAGATGGATGATTTTACGCTGTGGAACGACGGTTCCGACATTCCGGTGTTCGCATGGATGCTCAACGACAAGCCGGATCGCAAGTGGAATCTGTACGATCTGCAGGATCGGCTGCGCATGAAGGGATGGCTGGTGCCGGCTTATCCGATGCCGGTGGATCTGACGCAGGTGACCGTGCAGCGCATTGTGGTGCGTAACGGTTTCAGCCACGATATGGCCGAAGCGTTCATCAAGGATTTGAAGTCGTGTGTGAAGTATCTGGACGGACTGCGTTCACCAATGCCAAGCGAGGCTCGTGCATCCGAATTCCACCACTGATATTTCGCGGTCATTCCACGAATTCCATCGTTTCCCGCATTAAGGAAATTCATGTTCATTCCCACAACGATTATGTTTACGAAAGCTGGCTGCAATGACAGTTCATATGAAAAAGCCGCTTGCTGTGGTAGCGCACGATGCAAGCGCAGCTGCACATCCCGGGTCCGCACGTTCCACGACGAACGCTGCGACGGCACCGACAACAACGCCACGCAATCCGTCTGCCGTCGCAGGAAACCGCAATCGTACGGGCATACCTGCGCATGCCGGGGCGAATAGAGGGAACGGCGCTGACGGGCACGGCGCAATCGCAAGCACGGCAACCGTTGCCAATAAAACCGGCAAAACCATGATGACAGTCAGCCAACTGGCGATGTTGACCGTGGTGGCGGTGGCCTCGCTACGCTCTCTGCCGGCCATGGCCGATTATGGTCTCGCTTCCATTCTGCTGTATCTCATTCCGGCGGTCGTTTTCCTGGTGCCGACCGCGCTGGTGGCTGCCGAACTGGCCACCGGCTGGAAAGGTGGCGTGTACGTGTGGGTGCGTGAGGCGTTCGGCAATCGCATCGGATTTCTCGCCATTTGGCTGCAGTGGATTCAGAATGTGGTGTGGTATCCGATACAGATTGCGTTCATCGCCGTCAGCCTGTCGTATGTGTTCGGCATAGGTGGCTTGGGCAATAATGGCGTATATGTGGCCGCGGTGATCATCGTGTTGTATTGGGCAAGCACGATGGTGGCGTTGCGCGGCGGCAATCTGTTCGCCAAGGTCGGGTCGATTTCGGGACTTATCGGCACGCTGTTTCCTGCGTTGCTGCTTATCGTCTTCGGCATTATCTGGCTGGCGATCGGTAAGCCAGTGCAGACCTCCCTGCACGCATCCGCGCTGCTTCCGCCGTGGACGGGCATCGCGTCGATTGTGCTAATCGTATCCAATGTGCTCGCCTACGCGGGTATGGAGGTCAATGCCGTGCATGCCAACGACTTGGAGCATCCGGGACGTCAATTCCCACGCGCCATTGCACTAGCGACCGCGCTGATTCTGCTGGTACTTGTGCTGCCGACTTTGGCAATCGCCTTTGCTGTGCCGCATCGTGAGCTGGGGCTCATCGACGGCATCAATCTGGCGTTCAGGGAGTTCTTCGACCATTTTGGCATGGGTTGGGGCACTCCGGTGATTTCGCTGCTCATCGCGCTAGGCGCGTTCGCTTCCGTGGTGGCTTGGATAGCTGGTCCTTCTCGCGGTTTGCTAGCGGCCGCCCGCACGGGACTGATGCCTCCCGCGCTGCAGAAGCGCAATGCCCACGACGTGCAGGAAGGCATTCTGATTCCGCAAGGCATTATCGTGACCGTGCTGGCGTTGCTGTTCGTGTTGATCCCCAATGGCAACACGGCTTTCGCGACGCTGGTGGATATGGCGACCGCGCTGTATCTGGTGATGTACATGTTGATGTTTGCCGCCGCGATTCGTCTGCGCAACACCCATCCAGAAGTCCGCCGCACGTATCGAGTTCCTGCGATTCGGTTGGTCGCGGGCGTCGGTTTCGTCGCTTCCGCCGCGGCATTCGTGTTGACTTTCGTGAGACCGGCTGGTTTCACCGGTTTGGATAGCGTTTCATATGCGATTCTTGTGGCTGTAGTCGTGCTTGTGCTCGGTTTACCGCCGCTGGTGTTGTATGGAATGCGCAAGCCTGGCTGGGATCTGCGTTCGGATGCCGAGCGGAACACGGATACGTACGATGTGCTAGTGAATCCGGAATACTGAAATATTGGAATATTTGGAATACTCATGTTTCGAACATTCCAATAATCCCGAATATGATGAATGCCTCCCAAGTGTTCGCCTGGGAGGCATTCATCGTTCTTGTCTCGTTCGTTTACGCGATTACAGTTCGAAGCCGAGTTCGGCCGCCGCTTCGGTCGGTACCGGATCCTCGCACCAGAAATCCTCAAGGTTCTCATTGGTGGTCAGGCTTCGGATTTCGGCCTGGTCGATGTACAGTTCACCGCTCAAATGGTCGGTTTCATGCTGGAAGATGCGGGCCGGCCAGCCGTGCAGATGTTCCTCATGCTTGTTGCCGTCCTCATCCTGCCAACGGGCGGTGATGTCAAGCCAACGCTTGCGTACGGCCTGGTAACCGTCGAAGCTCAGGCAGCCTTCGTAGAAGCTGCGGGTTTCGGTGCCGATCGGCTCGTAGCTGGGGTTGATGATGGCGTGGAAGGGGAATTCCGCAGCTTCGCGCGGATCGCCATCGTCGCCTTCGCATACGTGGTCTTCGACGACGGCCAAAGCCAGACCGAGACCGATCTGGGTGGCTGCGAGGCCCACGCCCGGCGCTTCCAGCATGGTGGTGCGCATGGTGTCGATGAGCTTGTCAAGCGTTTTGCGGCTCAACTGGCCGTCGTAGGCGATGGTCTGCTGGCGTAATACCGGTTCGCCGGCCTGCACGATCGGCATGATTTTCTCTTTGCCGCCGGTTTTGATGAGCTTTTCGACCTCGCGGTTGAGTTCGAGGTCCACTTTCGAGTTGTGTCCGAACATGGGGCATATCTCCTTGCGGGCTCTTACAGGGTGAGTTCGTCGGCGACGACCTTGGCGAGGCGATCGCACACTTCGTCTGCCTGCTGCTGGGTTTCGGCTTCGGCCATGACGCGCAAGCAGACGCGCCCGAGCGGCTCGGTGCCGGCCGGACGCAGCAGCCCGCGGCCAGTGTCGCCCAGCAGCTTCTCTTCGCGTTCCACCGCGGCCTGCACCTTGGCGTTGGTCTTGGCGGCCATCTTGTCCACGTTCGGCACGTTGATGAGCGTCTGCGGCAGCTGCGGGAAGTCGGCGGCCAGTTCCTTCAGGCTCTTACCGGATTTGACGACCTCGTTGCACAGGGTGAGCGCGGTCAGGGTGCCGTCGCCGGTGGTGGCGAATTCACGGTTGATCACGTGGCCGGACTGCTCGCCGCCGAGCGAATAATCGCCTCGCAGCATCTCTTCAAGCACGTAACGGTCGCCCACGTTGGTCTGCACGGTCTTGATGCCCATGGAACGCAGGGCCAACTTCAGACCGAGATTGCTCATCACCGTCACGACGAGGGTGTCATGGTTGAGCTTGCCCGCGTTCTTCTTGGCGCGTGCCAGAATGCCCATGATCTGATCGCCGTTGACCATGTTGCCATCCTCATCCACGGCAAGGCAACGGTCGGCATCGCCATCGAAGGCAACGCCCATGACGGCGCCGGAGGCCTTGACCATGGCCTGCAGCTGCTCAGGATGGGTGGAGCCGGCGTTCTTGTTGATGTTGTAGCCGTCCGGCGACGCGTTGATGACGGTCACGTCGGCGCCGGCGCGGCGCAAGGCTTCCGGAGCGACCACGGACGTGGCGCCGTTCGCGCAGTCGGCCACGATCTTCAGGCCCTTCAGCGGCGTCGGCTGCGACTTGTCCGGACCGACCGGCGCGATGGCGGAAACCAGATGGTCGATGTACAGGTTGGTTGCCGCCGGGCGTCATGGCTGACACGACCCACGCCGGCGCCGGTAGGACGATCCCAATCCTGGCCGAGCACCGCTTCGATCTCATCCTCCTTGGTGTCGGGCAGCTTGAAGCCGCCGCGGGCGAAGAACTTGATGCCGTTGTCGGGCATCGGATTGTGGGATGCGGAGATCACCGCGCCCATTTCCACGTTGAGCACGGACGTCAGGTATGCGACGCCCGGCGTCGGGATGATGCCGGCGTCGATCACGTCGAAGCCGCCGGCGGACATGCCAGCGGACAATGCGGCGGCAAGGAAATCGCCGGAAACTCGTGTATCACGACCGACCAGCGCACGGCGACGGCTTTCGAATTCGCTCCGCTCGTCATCGCCCAGCACACGCACCGCGGCGTCACCCAAATCGAGCGCCAGCTGTGCCGTCAAATCCCTATTCGCCAATCCTCGAACGCCGTCGGTTCCGAACATACGTGGCATGAGTCTCAAATCCTCGCTATCTGCAAACGATATTTCCGTGACCTATCGTACTCAACCGTGCCGCCGAAACCAGCAGGTGACGACGCAATCGCATAACACTTCACAATTCAAAGCATTTCACGGCGCGCAATGCCCTTTTCGTGTCGCACGACTTTGCTTTCAAGGCGGAAAATCAAGTCGTGCGGCAACACTTGATAAAGAAATACCCCCTAACTATCATTTTCCGTTGAAAACCAGCAAAAAATAAGAGTTAGAGGGTATGAAAGCCAGCACGCTTGTCGCACAACTTTGAAAAATGCCTCCAAAATCAAAGTCGTGCGACGACATGACGGCTCTTAAGCGGGAACGTTCCTGTCGCCCCTGCTATCAGAGCGCGGCGTTGAAGTCGCGCACTTTCAGCGTGCGGTGAGAAGCCTCGACGTTGCCACGCACAATGCGCTGCAAGGCGTTGTCCGCGTCCTTATGGGAGGCGAGCCAGGCGTCGCCCAGCTCCACGAGCTTCGCCGGATCGGCATAGCCCGGATACAGGCCTTCGAGCAGCGCTTCCGCCATGTGGAAGGTCTTGTGCTCCCAAATCCAGTCGGCGACCTCGAAATACTTCTCGGCGTACGGTTCGGCCAAGTCGGCGCGCGGGGTGGCTGCGAAGCCACCGGCCACAGCCTCAAGCTGCATGTTGGTCAGCTCGTCGTTGTGCAGGGCCTCGTTCCAAGCCCATGCCTTCGCTTCGGCGGTACCGGCCACGGCGCGTGCGCCATAGGCGAACTCACGGTTCTCGGTGGTTTCGCGCTTGGCCAGTTCGGCGTCGATTCCCGCCTGGTCGATCGCGTTGACGGTGCTCAGCGCGTTGATGATGGTCCAGCGGAAGTTGTTGTCGATTTCCAGACCGTCGAATGCCACGGAACCGTCGAGCAGGCCCTTCGCGTTGGCGACGAACGCCTCGTCGCCCGGCTCGCCGTAGCCCAGGTAGGCGGTGACGAGCTGGAACTGTTCGTCGGAGCCGGCCTTGGCCTGACCCGCCAGCTTGAACAGTTCGGCGGCCACATGCTTCACGATCTCGGCACGCTCTGCCGGAGCGGTGTAATGCCATGCGGTGGTGCTGACCTGTGCCAGCGCGTAACGGAAGGTGGTGGACTCGTGTTCGGTGGCGAGCGCGGCCAGCGAGGTGTCGATGAACTGGCGTGCCGGCAGTTCGCCGTCGCGGGTCATGTCCCACAGGGCGAGCCAGATCACGGAACGGGCGAGCGCGTCGTCGAAGCGGTACAGGTTGCTTGTCGCGAATGCGAGGCTCTTGTCGTCGAAACGCAGCTTCGTGTAGGTCAGGTCGTCGTCGTTCACCAGAATCAGCGACGGACGTGCCTTGCCCGCGGCCGCGTCGACGACCGTCAGTTCGCCGTCGACGTCCAGTTCGAAACGGTCGGTGCGCACGATCTTGCCGGTTTCCGGATCCTCGTTGTAGAAGCCGACGGCGAGACGGTGGGCGCGCAGCACGGGATGCTCGGCCGGAGCGGTCTGGCGCAGGGCGAGACGCTTGATGGTGCCGTCCTCGTTCTCTTCGACTTCGGTGGCGATGGTGTTGATGCCGGATTCCTCAAGCCACTGGGCGCTCCACGCCTTCAGGTCGCGGCCGGAAGTGAGTTCCAGTTCGGCGAGCAGGTCGGCGAGGGTGGCGTTGGAGTAGGCGTGCTTGTTGAGGTAGTTGTTGATGCCCTTGAAGAACTTCTCACGGCCCACGTAGTACACGAGCTGCTTCAGCACGGAGGCGCCCTTGGCGTAGGTGATGCCGTCGAAGTTGACGTAGGTGTCGTTGAGGTCGTTGATCGGGGCGACGATCGGGTGGGTGGTGCTCAGCTGGTCCTGATTCAACGCCCAGCTCTTTTCGCCGGAGCTGAAGGTTGCCCAGGCGTCCTTCCATTCGGTGGCTTCGGCGGTGGCGAGGGTGGACGTGAACTCGGCGAAGGATTCGTTGAGCCACAGGTCGTTCCACCACTTCATGGTCACGTAGTCGCCGAACCACATGTGGGCGAGCTCGTGCAGCACGGTGACCACACGGCGTTCCGCATAGGCGTCGGTGACCTTGGATTCGAACACGTACTGGTCGCGGATGGTGACCATGCCGATGTTCTCCATGGCGCCGGCGTTGTATTCCGGCACGTAGATCTGGTCGAACTTGGCGTACGGGTACGGCACGCCCCAGGTCTTGGCGTAGAAGGCGAAGCCTTTCTTGGTGATGTCGAACAGGTAGTCGACGTCCTTGCTGAAGGCCTTGGCGAGCGCCTGGCGGCAGTACATGGCCATCGGCACGGTGCGGCCGTCCTCATTGGCGTATTCGGTGTGCCATTCGGCGTACGGTCCGGCGCAGATGGCGGTGAGGTAGGAGCTCATGGTCGGGGTCAGCTCGAACACCCACAGCTTGGTGGTTTCGGCGGCGTGATCGCCGAGCGTGCCTTCCTCGGTGACGGTTTCGTTGTCGGTCACGGAGGAGGTGGGCATGTTGGACGTGACGATCCAGGATTTGGCGGCGAGCACGGAGAAGTCGAACACGGCCTTCAGATCAGGCTGGTCGAACACGGCGTAGACACGGCGGGCGTCCGGCACTTCGAACTGGGTATACAGGTAGACGTTGCCGTCGGACGGGTCGACGCTGCGGTGCAGGCCTTCGCCGGTGTTGGAGTACTGGCACATCGCCTTGACGGTAACCTCGTTGTGCTCCTTGAGGCCCTTCAGCTCGATGCGGCTGTCCACGTACGCTTCAGCCGGGTCGAGGGTTTCACCGTTGAGGGTGATCTCGCTGACTTCGTTGGCGATGAGGTCAAGGAAGCTTGACTCCCCCGGCTTCGCGTCGAAGGTGATGGTGGTTTCGGAGCCGAAATCCTTGGCTCCGCGGGTCAGGTCAAGCTTGACCGTGTAATGGATTGGCGCGGCGATGATGCTTTTGCGTTCTTCCGCTTCGATTCGGGTGAGGTTTGCTCCTGGCATGTCACTCCTTCTTTCTGGTAACAGAAGGCGGCGCGATCAGTTGTGCCGATCACGTCGCCTTGATTCAATTTATGGTAAATTTACGGCTTATTTCGCGGCGTTCAGTCCCATCGCGTCGTCCACGTCCTGCGCGATGTCGGCGACGACGGGGACGATCATCGGCTTGCGGTGCAGCTGTCGTGCCCCCCAGCCGCCGAGCGTGCGTCGCATGATCTGCTGCAGCTTGTAGGTGTCGCGCGTGCCCTGCATCATCGCGTCCTGCAGCTGCTCGACAATCTGGTGACGGACCTTGTCGAACTCGCTTTCGTCTTCCGCGACCGCGTTGAGGTAGATCTTCGGGCCGGTGATAACATCCGCGGTTTCGGTGTCGACGACCACGAAGCTGGACACGAAGCCTTCGGTGCCGAGGATGCGGCGCTTCTCGAGTTCTTCGTCGGTCAGTTCGCCGACGGAATCGCCATCGACGTAGACGTAGCCGCACGGCACGGAGCCAACGACCGCGGCCTGGCCGTGGTACAGGTCGACCACATCGCCGTCTTCGGCCAGCACGACGTTCTGCGGATCGACGCCGGTCTTGACGGCGATCATGCCGTTGGCCACCAAGTGGCGGTTTTCGCCGTGGATAGGCATGGCGCACTTCGGCTTGACGATGTTGTACATGTACAGCAGCTCGCCTTCGTTGCAGTGGCCGGAGACGTGCACGGCGGCGTTGTCTCGGTTGACCACGCGGGCTCCGAGCTGCACGAGCTTGTTGATGACCTTGTAGACGCCATGCTCGTTACCTGGGATCAGGGAGCTGGCGAGGATCACCGTGTCGAACTCGTTGATGGTGATGTCGCGGTGGTTGCCGTCGGCGATGCGGCCGAGCGCGGCCATCGGCTCACCCTGCGAACCGGTGCACATGAAGACGAGCTTGTCGTCCTGCACGTCATGGGCCTGCTTCAGGTCGATGACGGTGTCCTCGGGCAGACGCAGGTAGCCCAGATCTGCTGCGATGGACATGTTGCGGACCATGGAACGTCCGACGAACACGACCTTGCGGCCGTACTTGTGGGCCGCGTCGACGACCTGCTGCACGCGGTGCACGTGGCTGGAGAAGCTGGCCACGATGATCTTGCGCGTGGCCTGTGCGAACGCCTGGTCGAGCGCCGGACCGATGGAGGTCTCCGGCTTGACGAAGCCCGGGACCTCGGCGTTGGTGGAGTCCATCATCAGGAGGTCCACGCCCTTTTCGCCGAGCTTGCCGAATTCCACCAGATCGGTGATGCGGTGGTCGAGCGGCAGCTGGTCGAGCTTGATGTCGCCGGTGTCGATGAGCGAGCCGGCGGGGGTCTGCACGAACACGGCGAGCGCGTCCGGAATGGAGTGCGTGACGTTCACGAATTCCAGGTTGAACGGGCCGACCTTGAGCTTGTCGCGTCCCTTGACCTCGACGAGCGTCGGGTTGATGCGGTGTTCCTTGCACTTGGCCTCAACGAAGGCGAGGGTGAGCTTGGAACCGATCAGCGGAATGTCCGGGCGGAGCTTGAGCAGGTACGGCACGCCACCGATGTGGTCTTCGTGGCCGTGGGTGAGCACGAGCGCCTCGACCTTGTCGAGACGGTCCTTGATGTAGTGGAAGTCAGGCAGGATGAGGTCCACGCCCGGCTGCTCCTCTTCCGGGAAGAGCACGCCGCAGTCGATGAGCAGGATATGCCCGTTGTATTCGACCACGTTCATGTTGCGGCCGATCTCACCCAGACCGCCGAGCGGCACGATACGCATGGAGCCCTTGCGGTACTTCGGCGGGGCGATCAGCACTTCGTCCTGCTGGGGCGCGGTGGATTGCGGCGCGGAATGCGACGGGCGACGGTTCGAACCGTTGCCGCCACGGGATCCACGGGAGCCGCCGTTGCGCGAGCCACCGTTGCCACGGCTGCGGGTGGAGGACTTGGCCTTCTTGATGGCGGTCTTCTCGGACTTCGCGGCCTTGGTGGTCTTGGATGCCTTGACTGCGGTTTCAGTGCGCTTGGCAGCCTTGCTGCCGCGCTTGTGTGTTGTTGTCTTTGTGGTTTCTTCTGTAGCCATTTCCTAGTTGGATTTCTATTACTAATTGTCTCCGCCTATGCGGAAACGAGGAATTTGGGTGCCTGCCGGCGTTCATGCGCGACAGGCCAGTCGCATCATGCGATTCGGTTCACAGCAGTCCCGCGGCGCGCATGCCCTTTTCCGCGCGCACGAGTTCCGCTTCGCCCGGACCGACGTTCGGCAGGCGCATTTCGGTGGAGTCGAGGATTCCACGCACCTTCAGCGAGGCTTTGGCCATCACGGCCTGGAAGCCATTGCCGTTCATCGCTTCGACGAGCGGCGCCAGCTGCACGGAGATGCGCTGCGCTTCGTGGATATCGCCACGATCGAACGCGTTGGCGAGGTCACGCATCGGGCCGGCGGCGGCGTGCGCGATCACGGAGATGATGCCGACTGCGCCGACGGACAGGAACGGCAGGAACAGGCCGTCATCGCCCGAATACCAGGTCAGGCCGGTTTCCATACGCTTGCGTACCGCGCCGGCGATGTCTCCGGTGGCGTCCTTGACGGCCTTGACGTGGTCGAGTTCGGCCAGACGGCGGTAGGTTTCCAGCTGGATGTGCAGTCCGGTACGGCCCGGCACATCGTAGATGATGATCGGCTTGTCCGCGGAATCGTTGACCGCCTTGTAGTGGCGGAACACGCCTTCCTGCGACGGAGTGGAGAAATACGGGGCGACCACGAGCACCGCGTCGGCGCCCGCCTCCTGGGTCTGCTCCACCATGCGCACGGTGTGCGCGGTGTCGTTGGAACCGGCGCCGGAAATGACCGGCACGTCCACGACTTCCTTGACGGCCTGAACCAGCTCGACCTTCTCCTCCATGTGGGTGGTCGGAGATTCGCCGGTGGTGCCGTTGACCACAAGACCGTCGGCACCATCCGCCACGAGCTGCCTCGCCAGCTGTTGCGCGGCTTCGAAATCTACGGCTCCGTCGGCCTTCATGGGGGTGACCATGGCCGGAAGGATACGTCCGAAGGGAGCAGGATCGAGCAGATGCATTGTACCGTCGTCAGTCTTAGGGCTTGTCATACGGCTAACGGTACTTCCCTCTGCGGACGCTTTCGATTTCATGAGACGCGAAAAGTCACATTTTGGAAGGCCTGCCGACGATGACCGCGACGACGCACTGCAGGAAAGCGACGAACGTGAACACCATCAGCGGCACATGGTGGCCGCCGGTGGCCTGGACCAGCACGCCGAACATAAGCGGGCCGAGCGACGCGATCAGATAGCCGAACGACTGCGCAACGCCCGACAGCACCACGGTTTCGGCGCTGTCACGGCCGCGCAACGCGATCAATGCGAGCGCCACCACCAGGGACGCGCCTTGCGCGCAGCCGCCGACGAACGCCCATACCGGCATGAGATGCGGCAGCAGCAGCATGCCGAGGCCGGCGATGAACATGGGGGCGCTTGCGGTAAGCGCCGCGCAGACCTGGTTGCCGCGCACGTTCATGAGTTTCGGAATGAGCAGGCCGGAGAAAATGCCGATGCCTTGGAAGATGAACAGATGCACGCCGGCGGTGGAGGCGTCGTAGCCGATGGACGCCGAGATGGACGGCATCCAGTTGGACATGGTGTAGAAGGCGGACGATTGCAGTCCCATGAAGGCCGTCACGTACCACGTCATCGGACGGCGCAGAACACGGGCGAACACGCCACGCGACGATTGGGAACGTGCGGATTGGGCGGAAGGCGAGTTCCGTACGGCGGCCGACGCGACGACGATCTTGCGATTGTGCAGGATACGCAACGCCCACAGCACGGCGACGACCAGCGGCGGCACGCTCCAGAAGGCGAGCGACGCGCGCCATCCGCCCCACATCTGCGCGAGCGGCGCGGACAGCAATCCGGCTGTGGCGCTGCCGGCGGTGATGCAACCGGAGTAGACGCCGGTCGCCATCGCGACATGGCCGGCATAGTCGCGTTTCGCGATCACCGGCACAAGAACGTTGCCGACGGCGATGGCGGAGGCGAACACCACCGTGCCCAGCCAGATGCCGACGCCACCGCCGAACGAGCGGGCGAAATCGCCCGCCGCGATGCACAGCAGTGCCAGCAGAATCGATATGTCGATGCCGATGCGGCGCGCAAGGAACGTGACGAGCGGGCTGACCACGGCGAAGGCGATCAGCGGAATCGCCGTCAGCACGCCTTGCACGCCCTCGCCCCACGCAAGGTCGGTTCCCATTTGGGCGAGGACCGGCCCGACGGCGGCGATGGCGGGCCGCAGATTCAGCGATACGAGGAAGATCAAAGCCACCCACAATCCGGTGGAGGACCGGTCGTACGCCAGCATGTTTCGTTTTGAATTCATTCCGTTCCCATTCCCGCTTCCACTTCCGTTTACCGCCGTTCCAACGGGACGTGCCGCGCCTAGATTTTCCCTATCAATCTTCAAGCTCATTGAGCGCATCGAAGCAATCGTTGATGCCTTCGATACGCGCGTGCACCTCGTCTTCGGTATCGACGAGGCATTTTCCGACTTCGTCCATCATCAGGGCGATCAGGGCGAACGCCGCGGTGAAGCTCGTCAGCACGTGGGAGTTCAGCACCACTTTGAAGAAGGCGACGTTACGGCCGATGACGGCGTTGCGCGCCGAAATGTCGCCAATCACCACCACGGTCAGGCCGCGCTCAAGCATCACGTCGATGAGCCGCGAGAAGAAGGGAAGACGCCGGCCCACGCCGATGATGACGATTACGTCGCCTGCCGCATAATCAACCAGATCTTCGCCTATGGACTGGCCTGGATTCGGCAGAATATCAACGTTTCCGCGTAGCCGCATCAGCTGTTCGCGCATGTGCAGCGCCACGGGATAGCTGCTGCGGTACCCGACCACCGCCACATGCGGGGCCGTGGCCATGGCTTGGCATGCGGATGACAGTTGCGCGCGGTCGATGCCTTCAAACGTGCGTTTCAGGCTTTCCTCGTCACGGCGCAGATGGTCGGCGACCAAATCGTCGCACTGGGTGTGCCGTGAAAGCTCCGGAGAGCCAGGACGATGGACGCGACGCACGTCACGTCTGAATTCGCCCGCGTTCGCATAGCCGAGCTTGCGGTACAGGCGGCTGAGCGTCGGCTGCGAGATGCCGCTCAACTGCGACAATTCCACGGAATTGCAGACCAGCACGTCGGTCAGATGACCCAGAATGAACTGCGCAGCCTCACGTTCCGTCGCAGTCAGCGAATCGAAGGATTCCCGGATGCGCGCCACCAAGCCGAGGTCCGCGGCAGCATTGCCTTCCTCGTCCATGGCGTCCTTCGAAGCCCCCATATTGTCTGAAAGCATAATTCCAGAAGTCACGCTCATCGCCCTTCCCTGCAGTACATTCTCACGCGGCGCATCCGCTCTCCTGACGATGCTACCCCTTGCTTTCCGGGTTTCACCAGGTTTGGCCACCGACAACTGTTACGACGAATGAAGAATTTCAGATGCCGTAAGCACTGAAATGCATCCATCACAGGCAATGGCGGCGCCTCTTGGCAACGCGACCCACCATCAGGAGATGACCGACCATGGCAAAAACAGCTTACCCCACACAATCAACATCGCATATCGGGCGGATTCGGCATAGAAGAAACGGTGCCAAACCAGCGAAATGGGCGACTAACGCGGCAACAAAATCCCCGACTGTTGCGAACACTGTTGAACGCGGCATCGCGCCCGGCCGAATGCGAGGCGAACGCGGTGCGCAAGATCGTACGGCTGGGGGCACGCACCGGCTGGCCCCCGCCCATTTTGCCCGCCGCTGGCCGG
>OGPZ01001533.1_pt1 | contig 16099 bp, 8 predicted proteins | sample 1553111 | NCBI WGS metagenome assembly OGPZ01 (sample SAMEA2579968, study PRJEB22360) | human gut metagenome
ATACTCATTTACCTGCTGCCCTTTGCCGGTCTGCTGATTATTTTTCTCTACAGGGTAAGCGGTCAGTACAACAATACCGGAACCAATCTGGTTCTGTCCTCCATCCAGTCGGACAACCATATTTCTGTTAAAGTAGCACCTCTAATCTTAGTATCAACGCTGATCACCCATCTGTTCGGCGGCTCGGCCGGTCGTGAAGGTGCTGCCCTGCAGTTAGGAGGCAGCATCGGCAACCAGCTGGGACGATGGTTCCGTCTGTCGGAACAGGATCGGCGGATCCTGGTTATGTGCGGTATGAGTGCCGCTTTTTCCGCCATTTTCGGAACTCCGATTGCCGCCGTTGTTTTTTCCATGGAGATCGTCAGTGTGGGCGTGATGTATTACGCCGCTTTGGTGCCTTGTGTGTTCTCTTCCCTGATCGCATCCAAAGTAGCCGGCCATATGGGTATCGGCCCCAATGTGTTCCATCTGTCGGACATTCCGGATTTTCACCTGATCCCCAGCATCCAGATCATACTGCTGGCGATGCTTTGTGCCGGATTGAGTGTGTTGTTCTGCATCATCCTTCATTCTCTGGGTGATTTTTACCGGAGCAAATTAAAAAATCCCTATATCCGTATCGTCTGCTCTTCCCTGGTGATCATCCTGCTGACGATCCTGCTGCACACTTCGGATTACATGGGCGCCGGTGTACCGGTAATTGCCCGGGCCATTGAGGGAACTGTACGGCCGGATGCTTTTTTCTGGAAGATCATTTTTACAGCCCTGACACTGGAGGCAGGCTTTAAGGGGGGCGAGATCGTTCCCTCCTTCTTCGTCGGTGCTACATTCGGCTGTTTGTTTGGACAGCTGCTGGGACTGTCTCCTTCCCTGTGTGCCGCTGTAGGGATGGTTTCTGTGTTCTGCGGCGTTACCAACTGTCCTATCTCATCGCTGCTGATCGCCTTTGAACTGTTTGGTTATGTAGCCGTTCCTTACTTTATGATCGCTATCAGTGTCAGTTATCTGCTGTCCGGTTATTACGGTCTGTACCACGACCAGACCATTGTGTATTCCAAATATAAACCACAGTTTGTCAATCGAAAGACACGGGAATAAAATAAGTCCCTGTGGAACTTGTAACGCCGTTTGTTACTCTGTTTCCACAGGGACACTTTTTTATTTTACATCGATCTTTTTCATTTCTTTTCGATTTACAAGGTCATAAATACATGGTACCACAAACAAGGTAAGGATGGTTCCGTAGATCAGACCACCGATGGTTACGATCGCCATTGGTCTTGTCATATCTGTTCCCATACTGCCGCCTACTACCATTGGTACTAATCCAAGTACGGTTGTAATAGCGGTCATAAGGATCGGACGCAGACGGGTAACACCTGCCCTTGCGATGGCCTCTTTTTTCTCCACTCCTTCCAGACGAAGCTGGTTGATATAGTCTACCAGCACAATACCATTGTTTACGATGATACCGGCCAGCATAACGAAACCTATCATGGCGATTACACTGACATCGCTTCCAGATATCCACAATCCCAGGAAACCTCCGGTAAAGGCAAGCGGGATTGTAAACAAAATGATAAATGGCGAAAGCAGGGACTGGAACTGTGCCACCATGATCAGGTACATAAGGACAATACCAAGGGCCATCATCAACATGACCTGTCCCATAGCCTCTGTAGTGGATTCATTTTCACCGTCTAATTCCAGGTCATATCCGGCAGGAGTTTTATAAGAATCCACGATCTTTTTCGCCTGCTCGCTGACATCACTGACAATGTAGCCGTCTTCTATGGCTGCCTGTACCGTCACATACCGGGTCATGGACTCACGGCTGATGGTATTCGGCGAGTCTGCGTTTTTAAATGTGGCAATCTTGCTTAACGCCACTTTCTTCTTTTTCTGGGTAGCACTGTCTGTATACTCGATCTTCATCTTCTTCAGATCCGATCTCGTCATCTCTTTATCGGCCTCACTGGACACATAGACACCCAGATCTTCTGTATCCGTTGACAGTGTCGTGGCAGAACTTGCTTCTTTTAGCTTGCCATAAATCTCCTGGTAAACCTGAGCTACCGTAAGACCGTATTTCATAGCCTTTGCCTTATCTACCGATATGCGGTATTCTTTGCCGGCATCTTCCAGGCCGTTGGAAATATCTTTGAGCCCCTTTACGGTCTTGAGCTGCTTCATCAGGTCTTCCGAAATCGTCTGCAATTTATCCAGGTCTTTTCCTTTTATATTGATCTTTACACCGCTTCCGGTAAGAGAACTCATATCCATGGCTGAAGCGTTTACTTCTACCTCACAATCCAGGTCTTTTGTCTTGTCCTGGATTGCCTTTGTCACTTCATCGTTGCTCATGTTCCGGTCATCATTGAGGATCAGATACATGGTAACTGTATCGGTGCTTCCTCCACCTGTCAGCATGGACATAGAGGAGCCGCTTCCGGTATACGCACCAACTGTTTTTACATCTTTCACTTCTTTGATGCGCTTAATGGCTGCATCAGATATTTTCCGGATTTCATCCAGATTTTTTCCATCGGATGTAAGACTGACGGTCATCTGGGTACTTTCCATATCCGGCATCATGGAGAATCCGTTTTTCATTGCCAGTGCAGCAAACAGTACCAAAAGTACTACCGAGCCGATCAATACAGCAGCTTTCCATTTCAGAACCGTTCCGATGATCTTGAGGTATCCGTTCTGCATTGCTCTCACGATCCGGGAACCATCAGTCTTTGCCTGCTTACGCAGCATGCCGGATGACATAGCCGGCACCAAAGTCAGTGCGATGATCAGGCTGGCTCCCAGTGTATAGGCAAGTGTCAGTGCCAGGTCAACAAATAACTGTTTTGTAACACCTTCTGTAAAAATGATCGGTGCAAAGACGCAGACAGTAGTCAATGTAGAAGCTACGATGGCTCCTCCTACCTGTCTGGCACCATCTACCGCCGCCTGTCTGGTAGACACTCCTTCACTCTTGAGACGGTAGATATTCTCGATCACTACTACCGAGTTATCTACCAGCATTCCCACTCCTAACGCCAGTCCGGAGAGGGAGATAATATTCAAAGTCACACCGCTGAAATACATAGCCACAATGGCCGCCACCACACTCAGTGGAATAGAGCAGGCAACGATCAGTGTCGGCCGCAGATCCCGCAGGAAGAACAACAGGATCAAAATAGCCAGGATACCGCCTACGATCAGGTTCTGGACTACCGCATCTACCACCAGGTCAATATAAACACCCTGGTTCATAAGAATGGATGACCGGAATCCTTCATTATTCTGCTCTAACTGCGTCAGTTTTTCCTGAAGGCCTTTGGTCACATCTCCAGTAGAAAAACCAGACTGCTTCTGAATGGTCACAAGCACTGCCGGGTTGCCGTCTACTACAGTGTAGACATCCTCAGAGTTGTCTGTTTCTGCCACATCCGCCACATCTTTTAAACGGATTGGATCCAAGCCGTCCAATCCCATGTCGCAGATCACCAGGTTACCGATATCCTTGATCTTATCGGTTTTGTCGCCAACTCTCACCAGATAGGAAGCATCCCCTTCTGTGATGTAACCGGATGGCATGTCAAAATTCTCGGCTTTTAATATGTTCTCAACCATTTCCTTCGTAATGATCTTGTTAAGATCCGAATTTTCCTTGGTTGTCTTCTTTGTATCTTTCAGCGTTTTTTTGGCGTCCTTCATCTTATCTTCGCCATTTTCCAACTTGGTTTTGGCAACGCTCATCTGGATACCCGCCAGGATTTTTTTCTTATTTAACTGCTCCATTGCCTCGCTGGTAGAAATCTTTCCACTTTCCAGCTTGGTCTTGGCATCATTGAGTTTTTTCAGTCCATCTTTAATCTTTTTCTGGGCCGCTTTAACTTTCTTCTGATTTGCTTTTAATGTTTTTTCATTCTTTTCCAGTTCTGTCAGGCCACTCTGGGCTTTCGTAAGGTTTGCCTGCATTTCCTTGATCTTGGTTGGCAGTGCTGCCTCGGTGATACCCTGTTTGGTCAGATTATCACGGATGACTTTCAACTGCGCCTGAACCGAAGTCAGACCGGATTTCATTTCCTCCGTGGCCATATCTCCGGCCGCCTCGATCTGAGTTTTCAGGGCAGCCTCCTGTTTTTCCAGTGCTGCCAGAGATCTCTGCATCTGCTCCATGCCGGTCAATGCTGTTTTTAATGTCTTGATACTGGCATTTACCTTGGCCTTGTTGGCTGCGATGGTGGCAAGACCGGAATTTACCTGCTTGCCGGATGTATTCAGCGTCTTCTGCTGTTCTTTCACCTGGGCGATCTGACTGTTAATGGTGTCTAAACCTGTCTTGATCTTCTCGGTGGCACCATTTAACTTCGTCTCTCCCTTGGCAATCTGTGACGCCGCACTGTCTGTTTTACTGTCCAGAGTGCTTTTTCCGTCCCGGATCTTTTGCTGGCCATCTGCCAGTTTCTTTTCCGGATCTTCAAATTTTCCTTCAATGGCTTTCTGTACCAGTTTGTTTATTTTATCAATCTTGTCCTGCTGCAAGATCACTGATACTTTCTTCTCCACGGCTCCTGACTCTTTTACCGAGGCAACGCCGTCTACACTTTCCAGTTCCGGTATGATATCCTGCTCTGCCTTTTTTGTTACTTCCGTCGTTTTGGCATCTTTAAAATCCAACGCCGCTACCATAACCGGCATCATATCAGGATTCAGTTTCATAATAGTAGGGCTGCCGATTCCATCGTCCCACCGGGCAGTAGCCATATCCAGGCTTTCACGCATATCTACAACTGTAGTACCCATGTCTGTGCCTTCATTAAACTCCATGATCACTACTGACATGTTGTTAATAGACATAGACTGTACTTTCTTCACATTGTTGATACTGGACATAGACTGCTCAATCGGTTCTGTAACAGCCCGTTCTACTTCTTCCGGACTGGCTCCTGCATAAGTCGTCATGACTATAGCATAGGGAAACTCCATATCCGGCAAAAAATCGGTACTCATGTTTTGAAAGGACAAAGCACCCAGCACAATGACGATTGCTACCGCCACCAGCACCGTATACGGTTTTTTTACACTGAATTTTGATAACATGTGACTCTCCAATCTAAAATAGATAACATTGTTAAGTAATCGTTCACATTGTAACACCAGCCCTGTGTACTGTCAACTTGTTTTTGTCCTTTCTTCTATCTTAACAAAGATGCACTGCCGCAGCGTTCATGTTTTCCGTCGTCTTATACAGCAAATGACCATTTTCTACTTTCACTTCCGGTGCCACATAGGCGTAGGAGGACAAAATCTGCTGTCCGCAGCCCTCTGGCAGTTTTACATCAATGTACTCCGGCAGTTCACCATGGAAACAATGGATCACAACCAGTGCCTGGCCTTTTTCTCCTACTCTTACTACCACCTGGTATCCTTCCGGATGACGGTCACTGGTAAGTTTCTCGCTAACATGATAAGTTCTTCCTTTCTTAATGATATGGGATATTTCTTTATAAAATGCAATACCCCGGTCAATCACATCCCACTGTTCTTCCGTAAGATGGGTCACATCGCCGGACAGGCACATTCTTCCCAGGAAAGTATTAGTAATAGAATAGCCAATGCGCTTTAAGGAGTCTTTCTCCCGGATCACGGCCCAGATCTGGCTTTGGCGTGGCAGTACAGCCCGGTGAAGATTGGCCGCAATAATCGGGATTTCCTCTGTCTCATGAGCATCTGAGAACGATGCCATAGAACAAAGACTCATCATCAGCGGCTCCAGTTTATGGCCGCCGGATGCACAGTTTTCCAATATGATCCCCGGCACTTCTTCTTTTACTCTGCGGACAAAATCAACACTGGCCTCCATATTCCGGCGCAGTCCCTCTCCCAGAGATTCCCAGCCGTCACAGCCGATTCCGATGGTGTCGTTGTAATCCATCTTCATATATTCAAAGCCATATTTCTGCAATGTACCGATGACTTTTTCTCCCAGATAATCCTGCACCCACGGGTCTGTCATATCCCAGAAGCGTCTGGTATAAGTAGACAACGGCATACCATCCCGTTTCAATAAATGGTCTGTATTTTCAAAGGCTCTGGCTCTTGGTCCCACATTATCTATCTCAAACCAGATCCCCGGCTTCATGCCCTTTTCCCGGATCCGTTCTACTGTTTTTTCCAGTCCCTGTGGGAACAGTGACGGTGAAACATTGTAGTCTCCCATACTGACATCCCACGGCACACCGTCTTCTTTGAACCAGCCGCAGTCAATGACAAAATACTCAAATCCCTTGTCTTTAATGGCTTCCAAAATTTCCGAGATATTCTCATCTGACGGATTGCCCCAGGTGGTGCAGTACTCATTAAACACAATCGGAAGAGACTGTTCGGATTCCGGCACATTTTCCATATATTTTTCTCCGGCAGACACCAGGCGGTGGCACATAAGATCTACATCTCCCTGACACACGGAAAGGATCGCCTTTGGCGTCTCAAAACTTTCTCCCGGCTGTATCTCTTTCATCCAGTGGCCAAATTCGCGGTCCGCCAGACCTCCGGTGATGTGCAGTCCGTCATCCTGTCTGTATACTTCCATCTGCCAGGATGCCTCATGAGCCAGCTGGACACCCCACACGATGTGATTGACAGAATCTTCTACTGCCACAAATGGGAAATATTTCATAACCGGCATAGACCCTCTCTGTCCAAAACGCTCCACACCCACAGACCAGTTGGACCAGCTTGGCTCTAACTGCAGATCCTCTACTGTCTCTGTTACCAGACGACCCTCATGGCTCCACTTGCTGCGCAGTCTGTGTACCAACAGTGCATCGGTGCCAATTCCTTCCAGAAACGGAGAAATGTCTCCCATCTCAAAACTGGAAAGCATTTCCAGGCTGACTTTTTTCTCTGCCTTGTTGGTAAAAATATTTTTCATCTCAAAACTGTCTTCCCCGTGATAATAGGTAATGACATTTTCCAGTTCATATCCTCTGGCATCCTCAAAATAGGTATGGATCTCCTTGCCACACTCTGTAGCCACTTCCTTTTGGGACTTGTAGTCCATCCGGTTCGCCGACTCGCCATTTCGCATGGTCTGTCCGTTCCCATAGCAGTTGGGATACATATCTCCTGCGATCTTGACCTGAGCCAGACTGTTGATCCGGTAAAACTTCCGGTCTAATACCCGGTCTTTCTGCATAGACCAGGGAATCATATAAAATCCTACTCTGTGAAACTCTGTCTCTTCTTCAAATACAAGCAACATATCCCCCAGATGGTAGGATGAAATCTCTCTGATAGCCATAAAAAATACCTCCATTTCGTAGTTAATGCCTTTACGCATCATTCTACCAAATGGAGGTATGAATGTCTACCTGTCGCAGACCAAATTATAGGTTTCTATGATTATTTGTTCAGCACATTCATCAGTGGCTTTCTCACTACCAGGATCACCGGAATGGCAATGACAGCACCTGTCACGATCTGGATCACATTCCCCGGAACAGACTGGAGTGGTACCAGAAAACTGCCGGTAATAAAGATTTCACCGATGTAATAACCGGCCAGTTTGATAGCCAGTGCTGCTGCCGTTGCCAGCAGCAATTTCGGGAAGGTAGGTTTTTTATTTACGATCATTCCAAAGACCAATCCCATCAGGCCTACCACAATCAGAGAAATCGGTGCATAAATCTGCCATGGTGTCACCAGATCTGACAACGCCATTCCCAGACCGCCGCAAAGGGCTCCAACTTTTTTTCCGAAGAAAGCAGCTGCAAAAAACAATGGTACATTGCCTAAGTGTACCAATCCTCCCTGTGCGGGAATGATCTGCACCTGCACAAACATAGTCATAACAAATACCAGCGCTGTAAATACTCCGGTCAACGCCACATCCAGAACGGAAAAACGACTTTCCGCTGTTTTTACCTGTAACTCGCTCATTCTTAAACTACCTCGTTTCTGTTTTTCTTTTGCTTCCTGTAAGCATTAGCGATATGTTACAACGGATCTGGTTTGTTTGGAATCGCCAGTTTCATTCTTTTTTACCATGCCAGTTTTATAGAAGATTCTTTCTCAGCCATGCCCCATCCTGAGCACTAAGATAAGCCGGTGCAATGTCAAAGACGGTCTTACATCCGGTCTGTCCCTCTTTCTGAAGACGGTAAGCTGCTCTGGCATATGCCACGATCACACAGGATGTAAACTCCGGATTGGAATCCAGTTTCAAACTGTACTCGATCACATGGCTGTTCTCCCGATTCCAGCCTGTTTTACCGGAACGAATCACAAAACCGCCGTGTGGAATGCCACTGTGCTCTGCCTTTAACTCTTCTTCACTGATAAAATGAACGGTTGTATCATAATCAGCAAAATAGTTTGGCATCGTCTTAATGGTCTCTTCTACCTTCTTTGGATCAGCTCCCTCTTCCAGCACTACAAAACATTCTCTGGTATGCTTCTGTCTGGTAGTAAGGTCTGGATTTTCACCGTTTCTCACAGACTCCAGCGCAGACTCCACCGGTATAGTATACTGTTTGCCGTCTTTTACTCCTTCTACCCGGCGGATTGCATCCGAGTGTCCCTGGCTGACGCCTTTGCCCCAGAATGTATAATCTTTGCCCTCCGGAAGGATCGCATTGGCATACATCCGGTTCAATGAGAACATACCCGGATCCCAGCCAACCGAAATAATGCCTACATGTCCATTCTTTTTGGCTGCCTCATCCACATTGGCAAAATGCTCCGGGATTCTTGCGTGGGTATCAAAACTATCCACTACATTAAACATCTGTGCATACTTTGGTGTCTGCTCCGGCAGATCGGTAGCACTGCCACCGCAGAGAATCATTACATCAATTTTATCTTTCCACTGTTCTACTTCATCCACAGAGCAGACCTTGGCACCCTCTGTCAGGATCGTAACTCTTTCCGGTGCTCTTCTTGTAAATACAGCTGCCAGCTCCATGTCCGGATTCTGCTTAATGGCGCACTCTACGCCGCGTCCCAGGTTTCCATATCCCATAATACCAATCTTCATTTTTTAGTCCTCCATTTCATTAAAAAACATCAAGTTTATTGTACTTTTCTTTCGAAACCATGTCAACTACTCTTCATCAATAATACGGCTGCCCCAGCTTCCCTTTTGGATCATGACCAGTCCTACCCCAATCTTCAGAAGATCCGCCGCCTGTACGATGGCGTATACCACCAGAATAGGAAGATTGGTAAAATAACATAAAGACGCCGCCAGTGACACACTGACCACCCAGGAATAAACACTGTCAAAGAAAAAAGTTATCACCGTTTTTCCACCGGACCGGAGGGTAAAGTACAACGCATTTAGCACACCCTGTACCGGGAAAAACACCGCTGTGATCACGATAAACCATTTTCCATAATTTCTTACTACATCTGTGGTATCATATAATTTCGGGAAAATTCCTGATACTGACACCAGAATCAAAGTGAGGAACACACACAGCGCTCCTGAAAACACCATAAGATGTCTGGCATTTCTCTTCGCCTCTTCAAACTTTCCTGCCCCCAGTGTCTGGCCGGACAAAATTCCTACCGCCGATCCCAGGGATACAAATACTACATTCAGCAGGTTACAGATAGCATTGGATATGTTTAAACCGGCTACTACTTCCAGCCCCCGGATGGAATAACACTGGGTCAGCACCGCAATACCCGCAGCCCAAAGCAGTTCATTAAAGAAAATAGGGAGTCCTTTCCGTATAATCTTTCCTGCTGCATTTACAGGCACTCTTAATGTTTTATATACTCCCTGTAAAAAGACATGCTTGTCACTTCTTTTATGTGCCCAGGCCACCACTACCAACAGTTCTGTGATGCGGGCCATCACTGTAGCAATGGCTGCTCCACGCACTCCCAGTGCCGGCATGCCAAGTTTGCCATAGATCAGAATATAGTTCATAACAATATCCACAACCACCGAAATCACACCGGCCACCATAGGCTTTAAACTGTCTCCTGTTTCCCGCAGGGAACTGGCGTATACCTGGGTAATAGCAAATGGTATGATAGTAAGAAGCATGATCTGCAAGTACTGCATGCCAAACTCCAAGGTGCCTGCACTGTCCATACCTGCACTTTCTCCCCGAAGGTACAGCTGGATCAGCGGGGCAGCAAGAGCAGATAGCACAATGCCACCTAAAATAGCGCAAAAAGCACCGATCCACAGTTTGAGCCGGAAGGTGTTGCGCACTCCCTCCATATCACCTTTCCCGTAGTACTGGGCTCCATAGATTCCCGGCCCGGATAATCCACCAAAGACCGCCAGACTCAGCACAAAAAACAGCTGTCCTACGATAGACACTCCTGTCATGGCCTCTGTTCCCAGACTTCCTACCATGACATTGTCCACCAGGCTGACCATATTGGTAATACCATTCTGGATCATCATAGGAACCGCCAGGGTAAGTGCTCTTTTGTATATTTTTTTATTCATCATTTTTCTGCATTTCCTTTCACTTTCAAAATAACAAACTTACTTATATCATATTACTTAAACAAGTTCAACAAAAAAACTTTCTCCTGCCGTAAAAAAGAGAAAGTACCGAAATTCAATAATCTCGATACTCTCTCTGATTTTTTTAATAAACTATGCTCTATTTAGCATAGTCGACTACTCTGGATTCGCGAATCACATTTACCTTGATCTGACCAGGGTACTGCAATTCCGCTTCGATCTGCTTGGACAGATCTCTGGCAAGTAATACCATCTCATCATCATTGATCTGATCCGGTGTTACCATCACTCGAACCTCTCTACCTGCCTGAATAGCAAAAGACTTATCGACTCCTTTAAAGCCGTTAGCAATATCTTCTAATTGCTTTAATCGATTCGTATATGTTTCTAGAGTCTCTCTACGCGCTCCCGGACGAGCTGCTGAAATCGCATCAGCCGCCTGAACAAGTACTGCAATCATACTTTCGGCACCTACATCTCCATGGTGTGCCTCCACTGCATTGATAACAAGAGCGGACTCCTTAAACTTACGACATAATTCAGCTCCTAACTGAATGTGAGAACCTTCCATATCGTGGTCTACGGATTTACCGATGTCATGAAGCAGTCCGGCTCTCTTGGCCAGACGGACATCTTCTCCCACTTCACCAGCCAGCAGGCCGGTAAGGTGTGCCACTTCAATGGAATGCTGCAATGCATTCTGTCCATAACTGGTACGGAACTTCATCCGTCCCAGCAGTCGGATCAATTCTGGATGGATGCCGTGAACACCCACTTCCAGTGCAGCTGCTTCTCCTTCCTCACGGATCATGGTCTCAACCTCTTTGCGGGCTTTCTCAACCATCTCCTCAATCCTGGCCGGATGGATTCTTCCGTCCACGATCAGTTTTTCCAATGCAATTCTGGCAATCTCTCTTCGAATCGGATCAAATCCTGATAAAATAACTGCTTCAGGTGTATCATCAATAATCAGATCAATACCTGTCAGGTTCTCAAGAGTACGGATATTTCGTCCCTCTCTACCAATGATTCTTCCCTTCATCTCATCACTTGGAAGCGGCACAACGGAAATCGTTGTCTCGGATACATGGTCTGCCGCACATTTCTGAATGGCATTTACCACGATCTCTTTGGCCTTCTTGTCAGCCTCATCTTTGGCCTGACGCTCCAAGTCCTTTACCAAAACTGCAGTCTCATGTTTTACATCCTCTTCTACAGTCTTTAATAAGTATTCCTTTGCTTGTTCAGTAGTGAGATTAGAAATCTTTTCAAGTTCACGCAAATGACTCTGACGCAGTTCCTCTACACGCTGCTTCTCTTTCTCAAAGTTTGCTTCCTTAGAACTTAATTTTGATTCCCTTTTCTCGAGTGCATCCAGTTTTTTGTCTAAAGTCTCTTCTTTACTCAACACACGTTTCTCATAGCGTTGAACCTCAGCTCTGCGTTCCTTGGTCTCTTTATCGAGATCATTTTTGGCCTTCATGTTCTCCTCTTTGGCCTCCAGCAGTGCCTCGCGCTTCTTTGTCTCAGCTGTCTTCAGTGCATCATCAATGATCTCGCGTGCCTTCTCCTCTGCACTTCCAACCTTTGCCTCGCTTACCTTAATATGGTAATTGATCGCGGTCTTCCACGCAATAAGAGCAGCTACACCGATCAACACAACAACTGCTACAGCGGCTATAATTACATGTGATAACTGTAACTCTAGCACCAGGTGCACCTCCTTATTCTGTTTACCTTATCACACGAAAAATTCGTATAATAACGGTACGTACTATTTTACACAGAAATAAGGAAAATGTCAAGTTAGTCATGGCTAAAAATATCAATCTTCCCGACTTTTTTTATGGTGTTTTTCTTATGCCTCACCGGATGTATTTTCCTGCTTTTTCGCGGTAAATAATTTTTTCAGACAACTGAATGCTACCAGCACACCTAAGATCATCAGCAGAATTGCCACTACAAACTGCAGTCCGTCTACCAGCAGGGTTGCCTGACCACCTACTATATTGCCGATGAGAGCGATGGTTTTTTGTACCAGTGCAGTAAAAGTAACTGCCAGCATAACAAACATAGGAACATACAAAGTCCATCCGGTCCGTCCGGTTGTCTTTAAAAATACTGCCAGTGCGATCAGTACCAGTGCCGCCAACAGCTGGTTGGCAGAGCCAAACAATGGCCATACATTGTTGTAACCGCCCAGTGTCAGTAAGAATCCAAAGAAAAGTGTTACCACGGTCGCAAAATATTTATTAGTCAGAACACGCTGCCATGCAGGCATTTTTCCCGGATCCGTTGTATCTCCCAGGAACAGTTCCTGAAATGACATTCTTCCGATTCTCGCTACTGAATCCAGAGAGGTGAGAGCCAGGGCGGATACACACATAGTCATAAATACTGTTGCAACCTGTACCGGCAACCCCAGTGTTTCCAAAAATCCTGCTACACCACTGGAGAAAATAGCAAATGGTGTTCCATCCGGTTTGGTTCCGTTCACAGCAACTGCACCTACAACTACCAGTGCTACGATTCCTAACAGGGATTCTACTACCATGGCACCATATCCTACCATCGGCATATCTTTTTCATTGCTGATGGTTTTAGAAGAAGTACCGGAAGATACCAGACTATGGAAACCGGAAACGGCACCGCAGGCAATGGTTACGAAAAGCGTCGGGAACAAAGTGCTTGTGCCGGTTGCTCCTGTGATGGAGAAACCATTAAAGGCATTTAACTTCATAGCCGGATGAGCAACAATGACTCCGGCAACTGCACCAACAATCATACCTAAAAGCATGAATGTTGTCATATAATCTCTTGGCTGCATGAGAAGCCACATCGGCATCACGGATGCCAGAAACATATACGCCATGACAATGTAGATCCAGGCGGATTTGGTGGCGTAAATCGGGAAATGCATACCAACGGCAAACATAACAACAAGTAAACCAATAGCAACAAGTGCTTTTACAATTTCATTCATTTTGCCAACGCTTTTCTGAATGATACCAAAGACGATAGCAACAACGATGAACAACATGGAAATGGAAGCGGCAGCAGAATCTGCGTATGCTTTTGCAGTACCGGTGATTCCTTCTCCCTTGCCAACGAATGTTCCGGCAACCATGTCGGTGAAAGCGGCAATTACTAATAAAGTAAATAACCAGCAAAACAGCATGAACAATTTTCTACCGGTTTTACCTATGTATTTTTCAATAATCATACCCATCGATTTTCCTTCATTCTTAACCGATGCGTAAAGAGCACCAAAGTCCTGTACGGCACCGAAGAACAAACCGCCGACAATCAGCCACAGAAGAACCGGTACCCAGCCGAATACGGAAGCGAGGATTGGACCTGTGACAGGACCGGCACCTGCAATCGATGAAAACTGATGGGAAAATACGGTGAACTTGGAAGATGGCACATAATCCTGTCCGTCTTCTTTGGTGTAGGCCGGTGTTTTTGCTTTTGGATCAAGCCCCCATTTTTTGGCGAGCCATCGACCATACAGAAGATAACCGGCACCTAGTGCAACAATACCAATTAATACAATTACTAATCCATTCATAAGAATTCCTCCATTCTCTCTGCTCAAAAGAGCTATATTGTATGATACGGAAGCGGCAATAAAAAAAGACCCCGTCCTCTAATGTACTTTTCATACATCGAAAGACGAAAGTCTGAAACTTCCGCGATACCACTTTGTTTGCCGCCTGCGGCGACCGCTCAGTCCTATCTTTGATATCCCTATCAGCAATAAGATTTTCGATAACGGGAAAACCGGTGATACTTACTCGCTTTAAAAGTTTTCGGTATACTGCTCGCAGAGGATAACAACATAAATTGCATACCGTCTCGCACCAGCCGACGGCTCTCTGAAATGCATGAAGTTTATGATGTTTTGTTCTGTTCATAGCATTTGTTCTTTGTTTACATAAAAATATAGCACTATCGTTTTTGGTTGTCAAGAGGAAATTTTTGGTTGTTTGGAGGGCAGGGGGCGGTCATATTTTTTTGTTTCCGTAATTTAGCAAGTAAAGTTTGTGTGTCGTGGGCGCTTTCGCTCGTTGAGTGCGTAGCGGTATGGGTGCTTATGCTGACGCATATACAAGCACCTCATACCGACGTACTCAAAACCCACGACATCACAAATCTTTTCTTGCTAAATTACTGGAATCTAAATAAATTTTCACCGCCTCCCTGCCCTTCAAATAATCAAAACTTACAGCTTTTTTTGAGGTGGAGGTGACATTTTTCGACATTTTAACATATATTGATAGTAACTAACAAAAGAGTTGAGGTTATACGATGTATTTTTTGTTTGGAATTTTGGTTCTTATTAGTTTTGTGTTTGTGATTTTGTTTTCTCGCAGGAAGAAGAAAAAAATTCTCTGCCGGCTTGCGTGCATGAATCCATGTGAAAAGGAAAATCTGCTGAATTCGCTGCTTGGACCGCTTGGTTTTTATTATGAGAGCCGGTGGGATGTGATAAGCAGCCGGACGGATGCCTGGCAGAAGGCGTTCGGGTATCTGGATGCTTATAATCGTGCGGCACCGTATTTGTCAATGGTATTTGATTCCTATCCAATATATTTTGATTATGAGGGAAGGACCTGGTTAGTCCAGATTTGGAAAGGGCAGTATGGAATTTGTACCGGATGCGAAATTGGACTTTACTATGCAGATGGAATTGTGAAAAAGAGTGATTATAAGAAAACACTTTTCCATGCGGTGGGTGAGTCAGACTGGCTGGATATGTCTGTTACGCTGTGGAAAGACGGCAAGCGGATTACCAGTCTGGATAAAAGGCACTGGTGGCTTACGGTATTTGACCCCGGAAATTTTTCGAGACCACAGGAGTTATCCATGGATGTATCGGTTCATTTCCAAAATTATGAGTTTGGAAGAAAACTTTGCGAAGCACTGATTGAGGGTGGGATAAAAGAAACGGATATTTTCTGGTCCTGCCGTTCGATTTTCTTTCATGTACCGGAAGGAAGCAGACATTTCACATTATGGCAGCGGTTTGTAAGAAGTGTAATGCAGCTTAAAAACCGTGTGTACTGCTGTTTGTTCCGTTTTCTTACAAGGTGTGTGTGCACGAATTTAGACCGGATTTTGTATTTATATTTTTATCTGCCAAGATTTTTACGGCATTTGTTACGTCATTTTTCCAAGCAGTTAAAAAAAGTAAGGAGATGTCGATGAGTTATCAGAAACGATTGGATCAGGCATTTGAAAATGTTCCCGTTCTGCCTCTGGATGACAATCACAAGTATGTGGTGTTTAGCGACTGCCACCGGGGCAGTGGGAATAATAATGACAACTTTATAAAAAATGAGCATTTGTATTTGGCGGCTCTGCGGCACTATAACCGGATGCAGTACACGTATGTGGAACTGGGGGATGGCGACGAATTGTGGGAAAACCGCAAGATGGAGCAGATTTTGGAAGTGCACAACCGGGCATTTGAGCAGCTTGCGTTATTTTACCGGGATGACCGATTATATATGGTATACGGTAATCATGATATGGTGAAAAAGAATGCCTCGTTTTGTAATAAGAAGTGCCAGTTATTTTACAGTGTGACAAAGCAGTGCCACG
>OGPZ01001535.1_pt1 | contig 16095 bp, 12 predicted proteins | sample 1553111 | NCBI WGS metagenome assembly OGPZ01 (sample SAMEA2579968, study PRJEB22360) | human gut metagenome
TGATGAGCGAGTTCTGGTCGCCATCCCCGCACCGTCCGCGGCCGCAGGATCGTTTCTTTATCAAGCAGGCCTCTTCCGCCGCCCATATTTATGGAAAGATGATTGTGGGAGCCGAATCTTTCACGACGATCGGTCCGCATTGGAACGATGAACTGTGGCATGACCAGAAATCGGCATTCGACCATGAAATATGTGCCGGTCTGAACCGGGTGTATTTCCATACCTTTACTTGTTCTCCTGCGGAGCAGGGAATACCAGGACAGGAATATTTTGCCGGTACACATGTGAACCCGCGTGTTACCTGGTGGAGTAAATCGGCTCCTTTCATCGATTACATGCATCGTGTACAGATGTTGGCGCAGGAAGGAACGTTCGTTGCCGATATCCTTTATTATTATGGCGATCACGTCCCGAATGTCTATCCGTTTAAACATTCGGATATGCCCGGTGCGATGTTTGGTTTTGATTACGATGTGACGGATGAAAACATTTTGATGAAATTAGGTGTCAAAGATGGCGACATTGTAGTTCCGGGTGGCAGGAAATATAAAGTGTTGGTTTTACCGGATCACCGGATCTTGTCGTTACCAGTATTGAAGAAGTTGGAAATGTTGGTAAAAGAAGGTGCTTCTGTTCTCGGTCCGAAACCACAGAAAGCCGTATCGCTGTTCGGAGGAGAGAAAGGTGCTGCTGAGTTCAAAAAATTGGTGGACCTGCTTTGGGGAACGACAATCGGGACAACCGGACAGAATCAATATGGCAAGGGGTTTGTCTCTTGGGGGATAACTGCCAAGGAATACCTTCTTTCCCGGAATCAACCGGTTGATTTCGCTGTCGAAGGAAACGATAGTAAGACGGATTTTGATTACATCCATTATGTGATCGATGATGCTCATGTTTATTTTGTCAGCAACCAGACAGCGGAACGGCAAAAGATCGACGCATGTTTCCGCGTATCGGGATTACAGCCGGAGTTATGGAATGCCCTTACCGGAGAGATACGTGAGGCTGGGGCTTTCACCCAGAAAGATGAAAAGACGGTCGTCCCCTTAACACTGGAACCTTACGGTTCTATGTTCGTGGTGTTCCATAAGAAGATTGATCGGAACAAGCAAGGAGCGAAAGCCGGCAATGATCCTGATTATGAGATTTTGCAAACGTTGGATGGCGCCTGGACTGTCAATTTCGATCCGGAATGGGGAGGTCCGTCGTCTGTTGTCTTCCCGGAATTAATAGACTGGACGAGGCATTCGGATAAGAGAATCAAATATTATTCGGGAACAGCAGTCTATAATAAGAAATTTACTGTTAATTTTGAAAAGAATCCCGCAAACCGGTATTACCTGCAACTCGAAAATGTAAAGGATGTCGGGATTGCCTCTGTCTGTATTAACGGGAAAGACAAGGGAATTGTTTGGACAAAGCCTTTCCGTGTGGATATAACAGACGGTTTGAAGGAAGGAGAAAACGATGTGGTTGTGGAAGTGACCAATTCCTGGTTTAACCGGGTGGCAGGTGATGAGATGGCGGTGTCCCCGACTAAATATACACAAACGAATATCGTTTTGGGAAATGACTTTAGAGGAAACGCAGTATCCGAGATTACGTTGGAACCTTCCGGTTTATTGGGGCCAGTGACGATACAGGTTGCGGTGGAACAGAAGTAGGAGAGCAGGATACCGATGATGTGATATCTTCAAAAATAAAACAGGATATGAATATAAAAAGACTGATTATGATTACTTTCCTGTTTGCCTGCTATGGTGCAGGAATGGTAGGAAGTAACAAGATAGACCGGAAAGCGCTTGTCATGCGCCATAATGTGACACAGACGCATATTGACAAATTATCCCCTCTTTCCGTCGGGAACGGACGCTTCTGCTATACAGCCGACATAACGGGGATGCAAACCTTCCCGGAATTGTACAGGGAAGGGATTCCTTTATCGACAATGTCGGAATGGGGCTGGCATCGCTTTCCGAATACGGAAAACTATCAGTTGTCTGATGTCTTCAAATATGTGGATGCTTACGGTAAGAAAGTCCCTTATCCGATCGGTTCTTCTCCTGGTCGTGAATATCTTCGTGCCAATCCCCATCAAACAGGATTGGCTTTGATCGGTTTGCAGAAGGTGGAAGGAAAGACGCTTTCGGAGAGAGAACTGAGTGAATCTTGTCAGCAGTTGAATATTTGGGAAGGAACGTTGGAAAGCCGTTTTAAGCTGTCCGGCTCTCCTGTAGAAGTCACGACACTTTGTCATCCGGATAAGGATGAGTTGGCCTATCGTTTGAAATCTCCTCTCTTTTCCGAAAAAAGGCTGGGAGTACGGATATGTTTCCCTTTTCCCAGTGTTGCATTTGGCAAGGAACCGGCTGTCTGGGATATGGAAGACAGCCATCGGTCGTGGATTGTCCGAGGTGGTGACAACGATTGGATTATTAAACACCAGACGGATGATTTTGTCTATTATTGCCGTATACGGACATCCGTGAAGGCTGCTTTGAAAGAAACATCCCGTCATAATTATTTCTTGGAATTACTTTCCGGTAAAGATGAATTTACGCTGTTGGTCGATTTTTCGACAGATGAGAATACGTTGAATATTTCTGATGATTATGTCTCTGCTGTCCGGGCAAACCGACAAGCATGGGAAGCTTTCTGGATGAGCGGTGGCGCTGTCGATCTGTCGGGCAGTAAAGACCGTCGTTGGAAGGAATTGGAACGCCGGATCGTTCTGTCGCAGTATTTGACCGCTATCCAGTCCCGGCAACAGTATCCGCCTCAGGAGACGGGTTTGACCTGCAATAGCTGGTATGGCAAATTCCATCTGGAGATGCATTGGTGGCATTCTGTTCATTTTGCTTTGTGGGATCGGCCCGCTTACCTGTCGAATACCTTAGGTTGGTACGATGAGATTTTTGAAGTGGCAAAAGCGTATGCTGCCACACAAGGATATAAAGGAGTCCGTTGGCCGAAGATGATTGGTCCGGACGGTATGGAGGCCCCTTCCGGTGTCGGTCCCTTATTGGTCTGGCAGCAACCGCATCCGATTTTTTATGCGGAATTGCTTTATCGGGAAAATCCGACACAAGAGACATTGAACCGGTTTGGTGACCTGATAGATGCGACGGCTGAGTTTATGTTCGATTATGCTCATTGGGATGCCTCCCGGAAATGCTATGTTCTGGGACCTCCGATCATCTCCGCCCGTGAAGGAAACAGTGGAACTTTCCGTGAAAATATCAATCCTGCTTTCGAATTGGCATATTGGAGCTGGGGGTTGAAAAAGGCGAATGATTGGAGAGAGAGGATGGGACGGGAACGGAATGCCGATTGGGATCGGATGGCAGATCAGATGGCTCCCTGGCCTGTTGTCAATGGCGTTTATGTCGAGGCTGAATCTGTATTAGAGAAAGACGGAGGACATCCGACTCAATTGGCCGCTTACGGTTTCCTTCCGGCATCGGCTTATTTGGATAAGGAAGTTATGCGTAAAACGTTGCGCCATGTTCTGGACAATTGGGACTGGGCTGATACTTGGGGATGGGATTTCCCTTTGATAGCCATGACTGCCATCCGCTTGAATGAGCCGGAGTGGGCGTTGGAAGCCTTGTTGAAGAGTGTACAGAAAAATACTTATCTGCCTAATGGACACAATTTCCAGAATGAAGGACTTCCGCTTTACCTGCCGGGAAATGGCGGCCTTACCGTTGTCGCGATGATGTGTGCCGGTTGGGACGGTTGTACGGAAGGAAATCCCGGATTCCCTAAAAACGGACAGTGGAATGTGAAATGGGAGGGCTTGAAACCGGCCCTTTAAGGGTATAGATAAAAAAATAGGCATCAGTAAATAATCCGATGCCTATCTCTTTCCGATCCGATGCCCATCGTTTTTTCATCCGATGCCCATCGTTTTTTCATCCGATGGGCATCGGATAATTTTTTACTTTGCTTTCAGTTCTTCTTCTTTTAACTCTTCTTCCTCGACTTCTTTAACCTTGCGGAACAAGTCTGAAGCGAAGATAAAATCGTTCAATGCTTTGTTCTTGGAAGTAATAACCTCTTTGCTGTTCCCCTGCCATTCTTTTACGCCTTCTTTGATGAAGATAATGTTTTCACCGATATTCATGACGGAATTCATGTCATGTGTGTTGATGATAGTCGTCATTTTGTATTCAGCGGTGATATCGTGGATCAGGTCGTCGATAATCAGCGAAGTTTTGGGGTCCAGGCCGGAGTTCGGTTCGTCACAGAATAGATATTTAGGGTTCAGGGCGATCGCGCGGGCAATGGCAGCACGCTTCATCATACCGCCGCTGATCTCAGAAGGATAGAGGTGGCCGGCTTCCGACAGGTTCACACGGTCCAGACAGAACTGGGCACGCTTCAAACGATCTTTGTAAGTGTCGTTTGAGAACATGTCCAGCGGGAACATGACATTTTCCAACACCGTCATGCTGTCGAATAAGGCCGATCCTTGAAACAACATACCCATTTCACGTCTCAGCATGTTCAGTTCATGCTTGCCCATCGAGGTCAGATCACGTCCGTCGTACAGGATTTCTCCGGAGTCTGGGCGCATCAGTCCGATAATATTTTTAATAAGTACCGTTTTGCCGGAACCGCTTCGCCCGATAATCAGGTTTGTTTTTCCCGTTTCGAATACAGCACTGATGTCATTCAGGACAACTCGTCCTTCAAAGGACTTGGTGATATGTTTTACTTCTACCATTTTTATGTCAGCATTAAGTTGGTTAAGATCACGTCGGCCAGCAGAATCATGATACTGCTCATAACGACCGCGTTCGTACTGGCTTTACCTACTTCCAGTGCACCGCCTTTTACATTGTAACCGAAGTAGGCGGCTATGGATGAAATAATAAATGCATACACAACGGATTTAATGATGGAGTACCAGATGTAGAACTCATTGAAATAGAACTGCAAACCATATTCGAAAGAAGCGGGTGTCATACCTGTTCCTGTGGAATGGCTGGCTGCGATACCTCCTAAAATGCCAGTGAACATGCTGAAGATAACTAATACCGGAATGAAAGTCATCATACCGACCATCTTTGGCAGGATCAGGAAGTTGGCGGAGTTAACTCCCATGATTTCCATTGCGTCGATCTGCTCCGTCACACGCATGGTTCCGATCTCGGAGGCTATGTTACTACCGACTTTACCCGCCAGGATCAGTGACATGATGGAAGAAGAAAATTCCAGCAGGATAATTTCACGCGTTGTATATCCTATCGTAAATTTAGGAATGAGCGGCGAACTGATATTCAGTGAAATCTGGATGGCAATAACCGTACCGATAAAAATGGAAATGATGACAACAATCCAAAGGGAATCGACTCCTAATTTATATATTTCCTTTATCAACTGCTTAAAGAACATGCTCCACCGGTTGGGTACGGAGATGCATTTCCCCATCAACATGACATATTCACCTACTTGATGTAATGCTTTATTCATTATTTTATGTTTCTATTCAATTACAGTCTGCAAATATAACGCAATTCTGGGAACAACTGTTCATTTCAGGCTTGATACTTCTGGTTTGTATTTAATCTAAACTGGGCTGTAAGTCAATAAAAGCGTAGTGAACGATTTGTATAGAAGGAATTAATTCCGTTTCTTTGTGGCAAAGATTTTGGATATGGCAGACGAACAACAAATGGTGCTCCGTACGGAGGATCTCGTTAAAAAATATAAGACACGTACCGTTGTAAATCATGTTTCGATCAATGTGAAGCAGGGAGAGATCGTGGGATTGCTTGGCCCTAATGGAGCTGGGAAAACGACTACTTTCTATATGACGGTAGGGTTGGTGACTCCCAATGAAGGAAAGATATTCTTGAACGATATGGAGATCACGAAGTTTCCGGTGTATAAACGCGCTCGTAATGGTATTGGCTACTTAGCTCAGGAGGCGTCTATTTTCCGTAAAATGACGGTGGAGGATAACATTCGTTCCGTATTGGAAATGACAGAGACAACATCCGAATACCAGAAAGAAAAATTGGAGAGTCTGATTGCCGAATTTGGTCTGAATAAAGTGCGGAAGAATTTGGGCGACCAGTTGTCCGGAGGTGAACGCCGGCGTGCGGAGATCGCTCGCTGTCTGGCTATCGATCCGAAATTTATCATGCTTGACGAACCGTTTGCCGGGGTAGACCCGATTGCCGTACAAGATATCCAGAGCATTGTCGCAAAGCTGAAACATAAGAATATCGGGATTCTGATCACAGATCATAACGTATATGAGACTTTGAGTATCTGTGACCGTGCCTATCTGCTGTTCGAAGGGAAAGTGCTTTTTCAGGGAACTGCCGAGCAGTTGGCCGAAAATGAAATTGTGCGTGAAAAATATCTGGGTAAGGATTTTGTTCTCCGCAAAAAAGACTTTTAAGAATTAAGATTAGACGATCTGATAATTTTCAATTTCTGACAGCAGCGAACAAAGAAAAATAGCGCAACGATCGCCACGATTGTGTAGGGCAACAAATTCTGTGTGGAAATATCTCCGGTAATGAATTCGTTGTCTTTTAATTTGGCATCCGACATGCTGATGACAGCAATTGCATTATTAACGAAGTGGGCAAATACCGGTATCCAGATGTTCCGGGTCCAATAAAGTAAATATCCGAAATAAGCTCCTAACAGCATACGTGGAAGGAAACCGAAAAACTGCATGTGGAAGGTACTGAAAATGATGGCTGCACTCCAGATGATGATATGATGATTGTACGTCCATTTTTCGATTATCCGTTGCAAAGCGCCCCTGAAAAGGAATTCTTCCGTAATGCCGGCAGCTACCGCGATAACGATCAGGTTAAAAAACAAAGTTATGATCCCTCTTCCGGCCAACAATTTCAGAGTCAGTTGTTCGGCCGTTTCCTCTTGTAACCGCATCCAGTTTTCTATGGGTTCCATAAAAGATGGCAGTTCCATCTGCTTATTCAGTATTCCGGTCAGGCTGATGGAAGGAGTGATCAAAAATATGCTGAGAAATGTGAGAAGCAATATGTGTCCTTTAGGCATTTTCCCGATCGACAGATATTCTTTCGGATTGTAGCTGCACAGCCACGCAAGTGCCAATGCTGGAAAGAAGAATGTGCCGAGGGCTGAAATAAGTTGCAACAGGCGCATCATGTCCGAATACTGCGTAATATCGGCGTGCAGACCATAGATCATATAGAATAATCCCATTGCAATCAGCGACGAGAAAACTGCGCCTGCCAGAATCAGGAGAAGCAGGACGGTCAATTGGAAGATGGCCGGTTTTCCGGCATATATACCTTTTAAGAACATATTTTTGAGCATAAAAAACTTCTGCTCAAAGATAAGCAGAAGTTTCTTATTTTTTCCCGGAAAAGTAATTATTTAGGACGAGCCTCTTTTATTACTATCTGGCGGCCTTCATATTCAGCTTCGTTCAACTCGGCGATTGCTTTTTTTGCAGCTTCATCGTCCGGCATTTCAACGAAACCAAAACCTTTTGATTTGCCTGTTTCACGGTCTTTGATGATCTTTACGGATTCAACCGTACCGTATTCTTCCATTACTTGTTTCAAATCATCTTCCCGAACACGATAGTTCAGGTTTCCAACATAGATGTTCATAAAAATAGAAATTAAAAAATAAAATTGTTACTTAATGAAAGTAGTAAACCGGAATTTCGTAACAGTGAGAGATATTCGACAAGTAACGAGTAAATGAAGAAATAAAAAACAATGTTAGGTACGTTCAAGGTTAATGCCCTTTCACATCGCAAAGGAATATATTTATTTTAGATAAACAACAATTTAGCCTGAAAAAAATAATATTGCTCCTAAATTCATCTCGGTTATAACAATTTAAGCAAACAATTTGCGAGATTAAAAGATTAAGTCTAATTTTGCACCCTAAAATTCGAACAAGACTATTAATTAAATAAATCATTCAGAATGAACGTTTCGCTTAAAAACATTGATGCTACAAAAGGCATTGTGAAATTGGAAATAGTGAAAGCTGACTATGCAGACAAGGTTGAAAAGAGCCTTCGCAGCTTCCGTCAGAAAGCAGAGATGCCGGGTTTCCGTAAAGGGATGGTCCCAATGGGTATGGTAAAGAAAATGTATGGCAAGCATGTGTTGGTCGAAGAAATCAACAAATTGGTTTCTGAAAACCTGTACAACTATATCCGTGAAAACAAACTGAACATTTTGGGCGAACCGCTGCCTAACGAAACTGAACAGAAAGAAATCAACTTTGATACTCAGGAAGACTTCGAATTTTGTTTTGATGTAGCGCTGGCTCCGGAAATCAAGATCGAATTGTCCAAAAATGACAAGGTTCCTTATTACCAGGTGAATATCGACGACGAAATGATCGGCAAACAAGTCGAGGCTTACCAGGCTAATTTCGGAACGTACGACCAGGTTGAGGATGTAGAAGAAAAAGACTTGGTGAAAGGTACGGTAGCCGAACTGGAAAACGGTTCTCCGAAAGAAGGCGGTATCGTTGTTGAAGAGGCTGTTTTGATGCCGATGTACATAAAGGATGAAGCTGAAAAAGCTAAATTCATCGGTGCAAAGAAGAACTCTGTGATCGTATTCAATCCGAATAAGGCCTACGAAGGTGCAGAAGCAGAAATCGCTTCTTTCTTGAAAGTGAATAAGGAAGCCGTCAGTGGTATCACAGGCGATTTTAGCTTTGAAATCACGGAGGTGACTCGTCATAAGAATGCTGAGCTGAACCAGGAATTGTTCGACAAAGTCTTCGGTGAAGGCGTTGTTACCAGCGAAGAAGAATTCAAGAACAAGATCCGCGAAGCTTTGGCTGAACAGTTCACTCCGCAGAGCGACTTCAAGTTCTTGGTCGACGCCCGTGACCTGCTGGTTCAGAAAGCCGGTGAACTTTCGTTTGCCGAAGACCTGTTAAAGCGTTGGTTGCTGGTTGCCAATGAAAAGAACACGAAAGAAAAGATCGACGAAGAATATCCTCGGATCATAGAAGACTTGAAATATCAGCTGATCAAAGAAAATCTGGTGAAGGAAAACGGATTGAAAGTTGAAGATGCTGATATCGAAGGCTTCGCTAAACGTGTAGCTAAAGCCCAGTTCGCCCAGTATGGAATGCTTTCCGTACCGGAAGACGTATTGGCTAACTATGCTAAAGACATTTTGAAAAACAAGCAGACGCTGCAGAATATCATTGACCGTGCGGTTGAAGAAAAACTGGCAGGCTGGTTGAAAGAACAAGTCGAACTGGATATCAAGGAGGTGACAGCCGACGAATTCAACAAACTTTTTGAAGAATAAGACTACCTGAAAAAGCGGCAGCAGCAGCTTTTTATAGGAAAAAGGGCTTTCTCTCGAAAAAATATCTTACCGGACAGCAAATAAGTTGTTTCTTTCAGAAATTTATTTATAACTTTGTTATTCCGATAAGTAAGAGAGGAATCCCTTTTTTTATGACTTTTCGGTAACACAATAAGACTATAGATTATGGAAGATTTCAGAAAGTATGCAACGAAGCATTTAGGGATGAACAGTAATGCGCTGGACAGTTATATGAATATAACCAGCAGTTACATATCTCCGACGATTATCGAAGAGCGTCAATTGAACGTTGCTCAGATGGACGTTTTTTCACGGTTGATGATGGACCGTATCATTTTTTTAGGTACACAGGTTGACGATTATACGGCAAATGTAATCCAGGCACAGTTGTTGTATCTGGATTCAAGCGATCCGGGCAAGGATATTTCAATTTATATCAATTCTCCGGGTGGCTCTGTTTATGCAGGATATGGCATTTATGACACGATGCAGTTTATCAGTAGTGACGTGTCGACTATCTGTACGGGTATGGCAGCTTCTTTTGCTGCGGTATTGCTGGTCGCCGGAACGAAAGGCAAGCGTATGGCCTTGCCTCATTCCCGCGTGATGATTCACCAGCCGTTAGGCGGTGCGCAGGGACAGGCTTCGGATATTGAGATCACGGCTCGTGAAATCCTGAAAGTAAAGAAGGAACTCTACACAATCATATCAACTCATTCAGGTCAACCTTATGAAAAGGTTGAACACGATAGTGACCGTGACTATTGGATGACGGCAGAGGAAGCTTTGGCTTACGGTATGATCGACAAGGTTCTGGTTCGTAATAAATAATATTAATGTAAGGGGCTGCGTTAAAAGTCCCTTGTCCCTTGTATCGAATGCGGGAACAGGAGCTTTTAACGTACTCTCTTTAAAAAACAAATACGGAATGGCCAAAACAGGCGATAGCTGTACGTTTTGCGGACGCGGTAGCCGGGACGTTAATATGTTGATTAACGGGATTTCCGGTGCTATTTGCGATGAGTGTGCACAGCAAGCGTACGAAATAGTAAAAGAACAAATGCCTGGCAAGGGGAGTTCTTTTGGATTAAACCAGAAAGATCTGCCTAAGCCTGAGGATATTAAGACTTTTCTGGACCAATATGTGATAGGTCAGGACGACGCTAAACGTTATCTGTCGGTTGCTGTGTATAACCATTACAAACGTTTGATCCAGAAAGTAACATCGGATGATGTTGAGATCGAGAAATCGAATATTATTATGGTGGGTGCTACGGGGACAGGTAAAACGCTACTTGCCCGTACGATCGCCAAATTGCTCCATGTTCCGTTTGCCATTGTAGATGCGACGGTCTTGACAGAAGCCGGTTATGTAGGGGAGGATATAGAAAGCATTTTGACCCGTCTGTTGCAGGCTGCCGATTATGATGTCGAAGCGGCACAGCGTGGTATCGTATTTATCGATGAAATAGATAAGATCGCTCGTAAGAGCGATAATCCTTCCATTACCCGTGATGTAAGCGGTGAAGGTGTGCAGCAGGGCTTGCTGAAGCTCTTGGAAGGTTCCATCGTGAACGTACCCCCGCAGGGTGGGCGCAAGCATCCGGAGCAGAAAATGATTGCCGTGGATACGAAAAATATCCTGTTTGTATGTGGTGGCGCTTTCGACGGAATAGAGAAGAAAATCGCCCAGCGTTTGAATACACGTGTAGTAGGATACGCCGCAAACGAAAACACGGCGCAGGTGGATCGCAACAATCTGCTGAAATACATTACACCAACCGACTTGAAATCGTTTGGCCTGATTCCGGAAATCATCGGACGTCTGCCTATCTTGACCTATTTGAACCCGTTGGATAGGAGTACGCTTCGTAATATCTTGACGGAACCGAAGAACTCGATCATCAAGCAATATATCAAATTGTTTGCGATGGATGATATTGAACTGACATTTGACGAAGACGTGTTCGAATTTATAGTCGATAAGGCACTTGAGTTTAAGTTGGGAGCACGCGGCTTACGTTCCATTGTGGAGGCTGTGATGATGGATGCCATGTACAGTATGCCGTCTGCAAATGAAAAGACACTCCATGTCACGTTGGAGTATGCGAAGGAAAAGTTTGAAAAATCGGACGTAAACCGTCTGCAGATGACCTGACCGGCGGTTTTTAAAATTATGAATAGTATGGCGAAGAAGGATAATTTGACAGAAGAGCTCAAAAAACATTTTGGTTTTGATACCTTTAAAGGAAATCAGAGAGCAATCATCGAAAATGTACTGGCAGGAAATGACACATTTGTGTTGATGCCGACCGGAGGAGGAAAATCTTTGTGTTATCAACTGCCTTCTCTTATGATGCAGGGGACGGCCATAGTGATTTCTCCTTTGATAGCCCTGATGAAGAACCAAGTGGATGCCATGCGTAATTTCAGCGAAGAGGACGGGGTTGCCCATTTCATAAACTCTTCCTTGAATAAATCGGCTATCGACCAGGTAAAAGACGATATCCGTAATGGTCGGACGAAATTGCTCTACGTGGCTCCTGAGTCATTGACCAAAGATGAAAATGTGGAGTTTCTGCGCCAAGTCAATATTTCGTTTTATGCAGTGGACGAAGCACATTGTATTTCTGAATGGGGGCATGATTTCCGTCCGGAATATCGTCGTATCCGTCCGATCATAAACGAAATCGGCAAGCGTCCGTTGATTGCTTTGACGGCGACAGCCACTCCGAAAGTGCAGCACGATATTCAGAAAAACTTGGGAATGATTGACGCTTCTGTCTTTAAATCCTCCTTCAACCGTTCTAATTTGTATTATGAGATTCGTCCGAAAACGGCGAATATCGACCGCGAGATCATCAAATATATTAAGTCTAACGAGGGAAAATCCGGTATTATCTATTGTTTGAGCCGTAAGAAGGTGGAAGAATTTGCCGATATTCTGAAAGCAAACGGTATCAAGGCGCTCCCTTATCATGCCGGTATGGATTCGCAACAGCGTTCGAGCAATCAGGATGCGTTCCTAATGGAAAAAGCAGACGTGATCGTTGCGACCATTGCTTTCGGTATGGGGATCGACAAACCCGACGTACGGTATGTCATCCATTATGATATTCCCAAAAGCCTCGAAGGATATTACCAGGAAACCGGACGAGCCGGCCGTGATGGCGGTGAAGGCCAGTGCATCGCTTTTTATGCCTATAAAGACTTGCAGAAATTGGAAAAATTCATGCAGGGAAAACCGGTGGCGGAACAGGAGATCGGTAAGCAGTTGCTTCTGGAGACTGCTGCTTATGCCGAAACTTCCGTATGTCGACGGAAAGTCTTGTTGCACTATTTCGGTGAAGAATACCTGGAAGAAAATTGTGGAAATTGTGATAATTGTTTGAACCCAAAAAAGAAAGTGGAAGCAAAGGAATTATTAAGCGCCGTACTCGAAGTGGTTGGTACGTTAAAGGAAAAATTCAAGGCAGAATATATTGTCAACATGTTGGTCGGCAACGAGACCTCCGAAATACAATCTTACAAGCACAATGAACTGGAGGTTTTCGGTTCCGGTTCGGATGAGGAAGAGAAGACATGGAATGCCGTTATCCGTCAAGCATTGATTGCCGGATATTTGGCCAAGGACATCGAGAACTACGGTCTGTTGAAGATTACAGAAAAAGGAAAAGAGTTTATAAAGAAACCTGTCTCTTTCAAGATTACAGAAGACAACGAATTCGATGAAGAGGAAGAAGAAGTTCCCGTACGCGGTGGAGCCGCCTGTGCGGTCGATCCTGCCCTTTTCTCGATGATGAAGGATTTACGCAAGAAGTTGTCCAAGCGTCTGGAAGTGCCTCCTTTCGTTATTTTCCAGGATCCGTCTCTGGAAGCGATGGCCACTACTTATCCGGTAACGTTGGAAGAATTGCAGAATATTCCGGGTGTCGGAGCCGGTAAGGCAAAAAGATATGGTAAGGAGTTCATTGAGCTGATTAAGCGTCACGTGGAAGAAAACGAGATCGAACGTCCCGAAGATCTTCGGGTTCGTACGGTTGCCAATAAATCCAAATTGAAGGTTTCGATCATCCAGCGTATCGACCGTAAGGTGGCGTTAGACGAAATAGCCATGACGAACGGATTGGAATTTAACGAACTACTCGACGAAATAGAAGCGATCGTTTATTCTGGAACCCGTATCAATATCGACTACTTCTTGAACGATGTGATGGACGAAGATCATATCGATGATATTTATGAATACTTCAAGGATTCGGAAACAGACGATCTGGAAGATGCAATCGAGGAATTAGGTGGTGATTATACGGAAGAAGAGATTCGCCTCGTCCGCATTAAGTTCCTGTCGGAAATGGCAAATTAAATAATTGACAATTGATAATTGACAATGGGCGACAAAAATGTCCATTGTTAATTGTCAATTGTTTTGTAAGTTTGTGTGCAATAATTTTTAAGGCATAAGTTCTATGTCATTTATTGCAGACAGAGTGGTCATGGACGGATTGACGTTTGATGACGTATTATTGATTCCTGCCACTTTCAGGGCAACCGTATCAAAATTTTCCAAGGTTGTGATTTGCATACGAAGTTTTCTGCAAATCCTCTATCACTCTATCACTGCGAAGGTTGTAGCTATTAATATTCAAGCGTCAGAGGCAGTGATACAGGGTGTTTTTCTCTATCACTCCTCTATCACTTCTGATACAGGGTGTTTTTATCATGTAATTGAAAACCAGTGTATTGCCTTCTTTTGCTTTTGAAAAAGCATATAAAATAATCGAATAAACAAATGTAAAAACGAATATAACAGGTATTAAATTGGCGAAATACGGTTCTTCATTCCACAAAAGCCCTCTCTTTTTTTAGCAGAAGCAAGCAGATAATTCCGTAAACACCCCCATGTTACCATCCTTAACATCCGGGTGTAGAGAGCTGGTACATCCGGGTGTAAGAGGGAGCAACATGGGGGTGTCCGGCAACTAAAGTACCGTGCCGGACAATGAAAACCTCCCGGTTTTACCTATTTTGTAGCCGTTTTTTGCAGAAAATAATCGAGTGATTTGCAGAGGTGGGAATAGCTGTTTCATGAAAAGGCGCCTGTCTTTTGAAAGTGAATGTCGGTTTTTATATTTATAAAAAACACTAATTTAATGGGGTAATGTACTTTTTAAGCTGCATCTCCGTTAGATTAGTGTTATTTTTGTAAACGATATCGTGATATGGTAAAAGAAGGATTAATGAAGAAGTTGCTTGTATTATCTTTGGTATTCGCTTGTATGACAGGAAATGCACAAGTTTCGGCCGATTCAGTAGTGATGACGGTAGCCGGAAAGCAGATCCCGTTGGATGAATTTATTTTTATTGCACAAAAGAATAGCGAAGTTAATTTGTCTGACCGTAAATCCGTGAATGCATACGTGGAGTTGTTTAAGAACTTCAAGCTGAAAGTGGCGGAAGCGGAAGATTTGGGACTGGACAAGACGAAAGCGTTCAAAGATGAATTGGATAGCTATCGGGCTCAATTGACTTCAAGTTATCTGGCGGATAAGGATGGAGAGGAAGCTGCTGTACGTGCCGTATATGACCGGTATGGAGAAGTGCTGGAATTGAGTCATATTCTGTTCCGCTTGCCGCAACGTACATTATCGAAAGATACGGTTCCTGTATATCAGAAAGCGATCGAGGCCTATGAGCGTATTCAAGCGGGAGAGGATTTTGCCGCTGTTGGCAAAGAACTGAAAGATGCCGATAAGGAAAATGTCGGCTATGAATATGTACACTGTTTGCTGCCGATGCAGACGGTTAAAGCCTTTGAGAATGTCGCTTATTCGTTGCCCGTCGGTTCCGTCTCTCTGCCAGTTCGGACGACTATGGGCTTCCATATCATAAAAATACACAGTCGCAAGCGAAATCCGGGGCTGGTACGTGTAGCGCATGTCCTGATCCCGTTTGAGAAAGATTCGGTGAAGTTTGGAGAGGCTGAAACATTGGCTCGTGCGATATGCCCGTTATTTCTTCTTTGTCCTTTTTGTAGCGTTCAATAAAGCCATAATTTGGAGCTGTTTTCCTAAATTCATTGCAGATACCGTCATAGGGAAAATCGGGACAAATGAAATCTATCTCTTTTTTATTCAGTCCTAAATCAATGGCAAGCCCCGTTTGATGTTCACTATGGTCTGGTAAGGCAACATATTTCTGCGTAAAATCTTCACCGTTATCTTTGAGAGAAGTGAAATATATATCTGTTTGTTCCCTTAATGTGCGGTAGCCACTTACAGGAATAATGGACTTTTCTGCTGATAATTTTTCAATAATAAGCTGCAATACATTTGCAGCATCACGCTTCATAAGAATATCAGGAAAGCGCATATCAGCAGGAATTAAATTAGACACATCGTCTGTTTTAAGCGGATACTTTGCATTAACAAGCATTAAATTTCCACAATAAATCTTTTGCTTTTGTAATTCAATCGTTTTCATCATTTCACATACAGACCTATCAACTTGTCCAACATTTCAGCAAATGATAGACCAATACCTTTCATCATATTTGGATAACGACTGTGAGAGGTAAAGCCGGGGATTGTATTTACTTCATTAAACACGATTTTTTTTGATGGTGTATAGAACATATCTACTCTGGCAAAACCTGAACAACCCAAAGTCTTATATATGGTTACAGCCGTTTTTTGTATCTTTTTTTCAGCTTCGGCATCTATCCTTGCAGGCATATATATTTTTGAAGATTTAAGTGTATATT
>OGPZ01001536.1_pt1 | contig 16093 bp, 10 predicted proteins | sample 1553111 | NCBI WGS metagenome assembly OGPZ01 (sample SAMEA2579968, study PRJEB22360) | human gut metagenome
GGCTGGTATGTTTCCGTATCCATCGGAAATGCAGCCGGTTCAGCTCCGTAGTTCTGTACAAACAGATACTTGTATTTCTCATCCTCCCTTGTTGCAACATCGAGCCCTTCCGGGATTTCGGCTGCCGCGCGTTCCAGGCCTTTTTCTTCTGCCAATTTCCGGCAGAAGTCATCGTAAAATGCCTGTTCAAAATCTGCGCAGACATAATACGCCTCGCCCTCTCCAAATACATTTTTCGTCAGTGCCGGATATCCCGCATAGAAATCGTCACGGTATGCCAGCAGCGTTTCGGCACCGTTCGTTTTTACCAGGTCGCAGAAATTTCGGATTTCATATGTCTTTCCTTCTCCCACACCCGCATTCACATCCTGATCATACAATGCGTCCAGCTCGGTGCTCCGCAGGCCGAATACATCCATCAGTCCGTGCGGGGTTCCGCCGAGGAAACAGAGGTCGTTTTCATCCACAACTCCCGACCAGTATGTCATCACAAAGGTGCCGCCGTCTGCCACGAAATTCCGGATTTTTTCCTCAATTCCGGCCCGAAACAGATACAGCATCGGTGCAAAGACAATCCGGTAGCCGGAAAGACTCTCCTCCATATCAAGGAAATCCACATTCACACCCAGTTTCCGAAGACCGCCATATACTTTCTTCACGGTATTCATGTAATGCAGTCCCATATTCCGTGGTCCCTGCGCATCCTCCATGGCCCAGCGGCTTTCGCAGTCATGCAAAATTGCAGCCTGTGCCTTCGTCGTGCTTCCCGCAATCTGCGCCAGACCCAAAAGCCCCCCGCCCGTCTCTGTCACCGCACGGAACACGCGCGTATCCTTTCCGCCGTAGTGGTCAATGACCGCCCCGTGGAACTTCTCGCTCGCACCGCGGCTCTGGCGGATCTGGAAATACTGGACACTGTCGGAACCATGCGCCACTGCCTGCAGCGATGCCGCCTTTAAAAGCCCAGGCCGTTTCAGCTTGCTGACACTCTGCCAGTTCGTGCTTGTCGGGCAGGACTCCATCAGAAGGAACGGTTTTTTCATCAAACTCCGCATAAAATCGTGCTGCAGTGCCGCATCAAGCGCAGTCACCTCTTCTGCTTCCTTGTGCCAGGTCGGATAATTATCCCATGACACCACATCAATCAGATCCTTGAACTTATGATAATTCAGTCCCTGGAAATCATACATCATGTTGATTGTCACCGGAAGTTCGGAACCGCCCGCGCGGATCGCTGCTTTTTCCCAGGCAACAAAGTCTGCTGTCTGATCTGTCACAAACCGTTTCCAGTCAAGATTCAGTCCGTGAAGCCCCATCTCACCCTTTGGGGACGGACTCTCAATCTGCTCAAAATTCTGATACGAATGGCTCCAGAACGTTGTATTCCACGACATATTCAATGCATCAATCGTCTCATATTTTTTCTTCAGCCACCCCTGAAATGCCTTCTGGCAGAGCGGGCCATGGCATTCTCCACTCAGTTCATTCGAAATGTGCCACATTTTTACCGCCGGGTGCTTTCCAAACTTCTCGCTCAGCAGGCGATCAATTTTCCCCACCTTTTCCCGGTAAACCGGCGAAGTATAACAGTGATTATGGCGTCCGCCGAACAGATTTTTCGTGCGGTCCGCGTTTACGCGCAGTACCTCCGGGTATTTGTCTGCAAGCCACTTCGGGCGTGCTGCAGACGGTGTCGAGAGAATTACTGAAATCTCATTCTTATACAGCTGATCCATGATCTTTTCCAGCCATTCCAGGTGGTATACACCCTCCTCCGGCTCGAGCACAGACCAGGAAAAGACACCAAGCGTCACCTCGTTGATATGCGCCTCCTTCATATATTCGATATCCTGCTCCAGAATTTCCGGCATCGCAAGCCACTGCTCCGGGTTATAATCCCCTCCATAGATAAATCCACTCTGGTTCATGTTCGTTTTCCTTTCTCTGTTCATCGAAATATCGTCTCCACGTGCAGCTTCTCAATTTTGCAGGCACATCCATCCGCTGCATCCGGCTGCTTTTCCAGAAAAATCGGATCACCCGGATGCAGAGGATAGACAACGAGTTTCAGTTTCTCCGGAAACTCAAAATAGCCAAGGCTTAACAGGGCCTCCTGACCGGTATAGAAATAATCGTTGATTTTCTCTTCCCCATCAAACACTTCCATACGGTTTCCGTACCAGGTCAGAAAAGCAAACGCATCGTGATAATTTTTTTCGCCCGGATAAGCAAGCTTCAGTTCGTATACTGCTTTCTCTTTATCCTGCTCTTTGCAGACAAGCTCTGCCTCCGGCTCCTGTGCTTTGTAAATACGCTCATACAGCGTAAAGTTTCCTCTTTTTCCACACTCTTTGAAATCCACAATGCCTTTTTCCACTGCCGGATACACAGCGATCATGGTTTTTCCACTGCCTGTCACAACAAGCTCACCGTTTTCTTCCCAGACATAATTTTCGGAAAGAACGAGATAATCCTGATCCAGATGCACCTTCCATGCATTCAGCGCCTCCTGCCGGGAAATCAGGCAGAGTTCTGCGCGCGCATCGCCCTCCCACTGAATCTGCGGGTCGAGATCACCGTAAAATACGAACGCATCTCCCTTTTTCGTATGTAAAACGCAGAGCGGTGTGGCAAGTGCCGTGTGAAGAACCGCATCGTTTAGTTTCATATTGTACGGAAAAAATCCATACATTCCCTCTTTCAGGTCAAATGCCGGAAATCCCACGCTCGCTTTTCCATCCAGGAGTCCCTCCAGTTTCACCTGTGGATGATCATCCATCTTCCATCTTCTCTGGTAATTGTTAAAAAAGACGTATCCATGGTCCGCATCGTGACGGCACGCTGTCCGAACCGTGTGCATATCTCCCGGCAGAATCCTTATCGTTGGAATTTCAGACCGAAGTGAGGCCATATCCTCGCCAAAATCATTCAAAAACAGCGCCAGCAGCTTGATCTCCCGATAGCTGTCCGAGATTGTTCCGTACTGCCGGATCGGCGCGTTGAAATCGTAATTGATCTCCGGCAGGTCGTTCAGATATCCTGTCGCGCGGCTCTCCTGCAGGGTGGACAGTTTTCCCTTCGGATTGCTGCCGCCGTGGTACATATAGTAGCCGAGCAGCCCTGCTCCACTTCCCATTTTTACGGTAGACATCGCTCCGACATCGCATCCCTTCGCCACCGGGCTTCTGTGCATGGTAACCTGAAGCCCGCCTCCAAGTTCTGCCGTCAAAAACGGAAAATCCTCCTCGTTGTAACTGTTTGCATTTTCCACATGATGATCACACGCAATCAGTGCATCGTTCCTTGTGTGGCTGAACACAAAGTTTGCGTTCGGCTCAATCTCGCACGTTCTCTGATCCCATGGTGCTTCACAGTAGCCGCCCATGACCGGAAGCAGATCGCCGATGCAGGCTCCGCCCCAACCGGTCGCCGTGTACAGCGGCACATCAAAGCCAATTTCCTTTGCCATTGCTGTCAATGTGCGGATATGCGCCTCGCCCTCCGGTCCCTGCAGACCGCCGACGTGGCCGTACTCATTCTCGATCTGAATACCGATCACCGGACCGCCGTCCTTTTCCATGCATCCATCGACCTGCGCATAAACCTTTTTCCAGAACCGTCTGACATAGCCAAGATATTCCTCGTTGTTACAGCGGATCGCCATGCCCTCTTTCTCTCTCTCGATGATCCAGTCCGGGAATCCGCCGTTCCGCACTTCCCCGTGCACAAACGGTCCGATACGCAAGAATACCGACAGTCCGACTTTCCGGCACAGTCTTACAAACGTTCCGATATCCCGGCATCCTTCAAAATCAAACACATTTTCCTCTTCCTCGTGGTGAATCCAGATCACATAGGCCGAGACGACAGAAACTCCGCCCGCCTTTATTTTGCGCAGTGATTCCTCCAACCACTCTTTGCGGTACCGACTGTAATGCATTTCGCCCATCACCGGAAACCACGGTTTTCCATTTTTAATCAGATAATCCCTGCAATAGCTGTACTCTGCTCTCATCGTCTTATTGTCCCTCTCTTTTTACTGTCTGCAGACAGAAATTCCGCATCATGCCGTACATCGGCGGCGATGAAATTCGGATTCCGGCAGTGACTTCCTGCGGTTTTCTGATTTCGCATGTCACTTTGTAGCCGGTCCATGCATGTTCTGTCGGATGAATCACAGTCTCTTCTTTTCCCTCTTCCGTATTGAGGAACAGCCGCACATCCACATTTGTTGTATCGGTTCCCTGAAAGGCAACAGATAATGTATACGTTCCTGCCTCCTGTACCTTTACCGTCTGGCAGATCGAAAACGTAAAGTTTTTCGGTGCTTCTACGCGTACCGCATTCACCGGCGGAGCTGGGAACGGATCGACAAACTCCGGAAACAGCTGTACTGCAACGGCATCCTCGGATTTTGCTACGTTCCAGCGCGCCAGGCCGTCTTCCCAGCCGACATCGAGCAACAGATTCTCCGCCTCCGGCAGCTCTTCCACCACGCAGATCTTCGCATGTGCAGCAAACGGAACACCTTCCACATTTCCTGTCACATCATATTCGCCTGTCACGCGTGTGTCCGGCACTTCGTTCCAGTTTACCCGCCGCTGCTCCACCATTCCGTCATACAGCAAAACCGGGAGCATCTCCGGCAGACCGCATGCTTCGTCTTTTACTACGGTCATTGGCTCCGGCTCGTAAATCTTGGCCGGTTTTTCCGGACAGGCATCATTCCGTGTAAACAGGAAAGAACGAATGCCCTCCATGATGGTTCCCTTCTCCTCCAGCAGACCCATATTTTCCGACCAGCCGCCCTCACCGTCTTTCGGAACACAGATCGGTTCCCAGTAATAGATACCCTGCCCCATTTCATCCGGCAGCGAAGCAACGATATTGGCAACCAGATCCAGCACCTGCTTCTGTCCGGCAGGCGTCGCCGGAAATCCTGCGATTTTTTCCTGCTGTTCATCGATAAACCCATGCGCACTCTTTCTCCATGCATGCGCCGTCTCAACGACCATAATCGGCTTTTTGTAATCCTGGATCAGCTTCGTCATTGTCTCTTTCAGATCCGTGAAAGTGCCGTGCCAGAATGGATAATAGGAAAGTCCGATCAGGTCAAAATCCTCGAGTCCTGCCTCAAAGGAACAGTCAAACCACTCTTTCAGATAGAAATACCGTCCGCCCTGGTCGAGATGGATCATAACCTGCATCTCATCTTTTCCGGCTGCAGCCCGCGCACCGCGGATTCCGGCATTTACAAGCTGTACCATTTTTGTATAATCCGGCAGCTCTCCGTCCGGAAACAGAAGGCCGCTTCGGATCTCATTTCCGATCTGAACAATATCCGGCAGAACGTCCTCCTCTTTTAATGCCGTCAGCGTATCTCTTGTATAAGAAAAAACAGCCTCTTTTAATTCTTTAAAGCTTAAGTTTTCCCAATCTTTCGGCTTTCTCTGCTGACCGGGATCCGCCCAGAAATCAGAATAATGGAAATCCAGCATAAAGCTCATGCCATGTGCCCGGATCCGTTTTGCCATCGCCAGTGTATGCGCATAGCTGCAGTATCCGCCGGACTCCCTGACATGCTCCGGCGCATTCCAAATACGGAGCCGTACGGAATTTACCCCGTATTTCTGAACGAGATCCAGCGGATCCATAACAGTTCCGTCAAAGTCCTTCACCTGTACTCCGGCATCTTCCAGCTCCGGTATAAAAGATAGATCCATTCCCTTCTGAAATTCCATTGTTCTGTCCTCCCTGCTACGTTAGTTTGTCGATTTTCGGAATAAAATGTCGTAATCCAGCATCGTCTTCTTCTCATAATTTTCCCCTCGGAGCCGCTGGATCAGCTGACGCACGGCTGTGCCTCCCATCTGGGATGCTGCCACACTGACTGCTGTAACTGCAGGGGAATAGCAGTCCAGATTGGTGCTGTTGTAGAGCGAAGCAATCGCGACGTCCTTGGGAATTCGATAGCCTTCCGCCTGGAGCCGGGACATCACCATCGTACAAATCTCGTCGTCGCCACAGATGATGCATTCCACTTTTTTGGATATAATATTTTCAATGATCGCATCCAGAAACTCCATACGGATCGAACCATTGTAGAAAAGCTGATCCTTCTCGGAAATTCCATTTTTAATCAGCGCCCGGCAGAAACCTTCGTGACGCTTGCGGTCTACGTTATAGCTCATATCCTTGACAAGAAACGCAAATCTGCGGAATCCCTTTCCGATCAGCAGCGTTGTCATTTTCTCTGCCGCACCCTCATTGTCGGTATCCACCTGGATAATGTTGTCATACCGGCATGTTCCCGTCAGTGCTGTCGGGAAATTTGCCTGACTTAAATACTGCAGCGCACGGTCATCCTCAAGCGCACGTGTCAGGAGCATACCATCCACCCGGTTCGACTCCACCAGCGACTGCAGCTCTGAAATATCATGCGCGTTGCTCGTCGTAATCAGCACATTGTACCCGAGCATCGATGCCGATTCGCAGACGCCGAGCAGACAGTTCTGGAAATAAACACCGCTTCCATAATAAACGTCTGAAGGCAGTACCACGCCGATGTTGTGCGTCACCGTTCGGGTCCGCGCCATCTCCTCCCGCTCTTCTCCCCGTTTTGCCACCTCGAGAATCCGGTTTCTGGTCTTCTCTCCGATTCTGCCCTTACCGGACAGTGCACGGGAAACGGTACTTTTTGATACCCCTATCTCTTTTGCAATTTCCTCCAGTGTCATAAAAATACCCTGTCACTTTCTGTTAAATTTGAAAAATTCCTATATTTTTATATTTAATACGAATGCTGTTAGAAATCAAGTCATCCCTCAAAGCTTTTTGAACCATCACTTGATCTCTAAAAGAAGGAACGGCCGCGCCGGAGCTTCTGGCAGACCAGCGCGTCCATTCCCTGTTTTATTTTACTGTTTTATTTTACTGTTTTATTTTCCTTCTTTCTCCGCTACATACTCTGCTGCCTGACGGTTCATCTCATCCAGAATATCCTGGATTCCGGCGCTGTCCATAGCTGCGTTCATGGCATCGATGGAAGCGTCCACATCGTCAACGAGACCGTTGATCAGCGGGTTATAATAATTGTCGATGGCTGCCTCTACTGCTGCAAACTGTGTACTTACATTGCTGGAATCAAAGTTAAATCCGTCGTAAACATGATCTTCTTTGATGTTGTTGTTGAAGGCATCTTTGATGCTTTCATACTTGTCGTCCAGAGCCGTTCTGTTCTCAAGATATTCCTCTCTCTGGATGGTGCAGTTGTTCCATCCCCAGTTGCAGTTACTTGCTACACCATAGCCGCTCTCATCAATAACTTTGTACTGATCATCACCGACTGCTTCCCAGTGCTTTCCTTCGATACCGAGCATAGCCAGATCGTAAACATCCGGGTTGGTGTAGAATTCATTTAATACCATCATGGCTCTCTCTTTGTTTTTACTGTTTGCGTTGATGGCAACACCGTTGTTGATGTAAGAGTTTACTTTTTTCGACAGGTTTTTGTTCGCGTCTACCATCGTTACATTCCAATCCGGATGTTCCTCATTTGCCTGTTTTCCGTAGGTAAGACAGGTTCCGAGATTCCAGCTCATGCTTGCTGTTCTTCCGGTCAGAAGTCCGGTCTGTCTCTCATCGCTGCTGTTTAATACGTCGCTGGACCATGCTCCGGCGTCTACCAGGTCTTTCATCTCCTGGCAGTACTCACGGAACGCATCCCATTCACCGATGTACTGGAATTCAAGATCTTTCGGATCCTGGGTATGATACAGAATCAGCTCGCCGCCCTTCGGTGCTCCGCCCGTTGTGGAGTAGCCCTGGGACTGGAAGAATGGATACCACGGTCCGCCCTGACTTGCATAGATACCGTCTGCTGCACATGCTTTGTAGAACTTCATCAGGTCATCCCAGGATGTAATATCATCCATACCGTATTTTTCCATCAGGTCACCGCGCACTGCCAGAACTTCCTGACCAAACTCGTTGGCATAGTTCGGAACCATGTAGATTTGTCCGTCAATCTTTGCCTGCTCCCATGCCATTTCCGGAACAACCTCCCAGATATCCGGTGCATACGTTTTGATAAAGTCCTCAGAAAGCGGTGCAAATCCGCCGAGGGAAACGGTCTGCTCGTAATGGCACCAGCTCGATGCGGTAAAGATCAGGTCAAAATCTTCCTGTGAGGAGAACAGCAGGGAATATTTCGTGTCATGCTCGCCCCAGGAAAGGAATTCTACGTTCAGAGAGCAGTTCAGCTTCTCTTCCAGAATCTCATTGATTTTGGCGTAAACCTCATCAAAATCCGGGGTACGGTCGCCGATCAGATACATCGTCAGATCGACATGCTCCGAAGTGTCTGCATTCAGGTTGTCTCCCGATGTGCCGGAAGCTGCGGAGCTGCTTTTGCTGTCGCCCGTGCTTCCCTTTCCGTTGCCGGAACCGCATCCTGCCAGCATGCCGGCTGCCATTGCGGATGCAAGTAATACAGATACCAGTTTTTTTGTGCTCTTTTTCATAAAGAACCTCCTTCATAAATATAATGTGTAATTCAAGCGGATATTCGCAATCCGCTTTGCTACTTGCTCATAACCGAATAACTGCTCCGCAGTTTATCAGAAGGAGCTTGCACTCCTCCTGATACAAGCAAGTCCCCACCCACCTGCTTATTGCTTTTCGCAATGGAAACAGGGGACTTACTTGATTCAGTTAAATTAACATGATTTGTATCAGCCTTTGACTGCTCCGATTGTGATACCCTGTACAAAATATTTCTGTACCAGCGGATATGCCAGAACGATCGGGCCGGTTACTACAATGGTAAGTGCCATTTTCAGGGACTGGGTCGGCAATGAGATTGCGCTGACGGCAGAGCCTGCGGCGTTGTTTGCAAGAAGCTTTTTATATGCCTCGATATCATTAACCTGCTGATACAGGAAATACTGCAGCGGATACTTGTTCGTGTCTTTGATATACAGCATCGCATTGTACCAGTCATTCCAATAAGCCAGTGCAATGAAGAGGCCCACGGTAGCAAGTGCCGGTTTGATCAGCGGCATTACAATCCGGAACAGAATACGGAACTCGCCGCAGCCATCAATCTTGGCCGCTTCAATCAGAGAATCCGGAAGTCCCACGATGTAACTCTTCATGATCAGAAGGTTGTATACGCTGAACAGCAGCGGAAGGAGCAGTGCAAGGTAGCTGTCCCGCAGATTCAGGGTCTGTGTCATCAGTACGTAGTACGGAACAAGACCGCCGGAAAACAAAGTGGTAAAGTAGAAGAAAAACGAAAACTGATTTCTCCACTCAAACTCCTTGCGTGACAGTACATAAGCTGTCATAGTCTGCAGCAGCAGACCAAGTACCGTTCCGACGATGGTCAGACCGATGGTCGTGCCGTATGCGCGGAAGACAACCATAGGATCTTTAAATACGGTTTTGTATGCCTCCAGGCTGAAATCCTGCGGCAGAAGGCTGAAACCGTTCTGGATAATGGCCGATTCCGAAGAAAACGAGCCGGATACGATCATGATGAAAGGAACGAGGCAGACCAGCGCGATGATTCCGCAGAATCCGTACGCGATGATATCAAGTGCAACCGCATCTTTTCCTCTTTTGATTTTACTTGTATGACTGGAAGATCCCACTTTTCATCCCTCCTAGAATAAGGTGTAGTCTTTATCATAAAGACCAACCAGTTTGTTTACGATTACGACAGTGATAAAGCACAGTACCGACTGATACAGACCAACAGCTGCGGACATTCCGAAGTCGTTGCTGCTGATTAAGGCACGGAACGTCAGGGTATCAATTACATCGGTGTAGTTGTACAGAAGACCGTTACTTCCAACCAAGTTGTAGAACATATCAAAGTTTCCTTTGAAGATGCCTCCGACGGATAGCAGAAGCAGGATGATTGTGGTCGGCATGATCATCGGGATTGTTACTTTGAAAATTCGCTGGAACACGTTTGCTCCGTCGATGCGGGCTGCTTCATAAATCGAAGTGTCAATTCCCATAATTGCTGCCAGGTACATAACAGAACCGTATCCGATTCCCTTCCATACATTAAAGAAGACAAGGATAAACGGCCATGCCTTTGGTGTCGTGTAAAACTTGATTGGTGTTCCACCGAAGGTTTCAATCAGTCGGTTCAGAAAACCGTAGTCGGAACTGAAAATATTGAATGCCATAACTCCTACGATAACCCAGGAAATGAAATACGGCAGAAACATCAGCGACTGTGTGATCTTACGGTAATGTTTGTTGCGGATCTCGGTCAGAAGCACGGCAACGGCAATCTGCATCGTCGTGTTGATCACAATAAATGCCAGATTATACAGCACGGTATTTCTGGTAACGAGTCCGGCCTGTCCTGATTTAAAGAAGAACTTGAAGTTATCAAATCCGTTCCACGGGCTTCCCCAGATACCTCCTGCGTAGGAGTATTTTTTGAATGCCATTACAATTCCTGTCATCGGGTAGTAGGAAAAAATCAGGGTATAAATTACTGCCGGTGCAAGCATCAGAAGAAATACCCGGTACTTGTAGAGCTTTTTGCAAAACCCTTTCCAACCATTCTTTTTCATCTTCTCATTCCCTTTCTTGTTTGCGCAACTTTTTGTTGCTCAACTCTTTATTTTTCTTTGTGCCATTATCATATCATTTCGGCATATTGTTTACAATTCGCAGTTTTTATAAGATATTTCTTGTCGAAATATACTGTTTTACTATTTTTTGTGCAAAACGCGCAACTTTAGCGTTTTACCTTGTTGCGCATTGATTTTTCCATTACCGTTTGCGATTTTCACGTTCTCTTTTGATATTCCGTATTTTTTCTTGTGTATTCTGCCAAATATTCTGCAAAATAACTTCCTCAATTCCGAAAATCCCGTTGTAAGAAAAGAAAAAGTGCGCAACGTTTCGCATTTTCGTTGCGCACTTTCTGGTTTCTATTCACTTTTTCCCTGTTTCTGCCTTATTTCGCAGCAATGACATCCTGCATGTCATACATGCCAGCCGGTTTTCCAGCCAGGAATTTTGCAGCCTCTACAGCTCCTTTTCCGAAAACTCCTTTGGAATATGCTCTGTGGGACAGGGTAACAACCTCGTCCGGGCCTGCGAAGATGACGTCGTGGTCGCCGACGATGGTGCCGCCGCGTACAGCAGAGATTCCGATTTCTTTCGGGTCACGCTGCTCGTGGCGCTGGCTTCTGTCGTATACGTAGTGGTACTGGTTGTCCATTGCCGCGTTCAGGCTGTCTGCCAGGGCGATGGCGGTTCCGCTTGGAGCGTCGCATTTCAGTTTGTGGTGTTTCTCCACGATCTCCATATCAAAGCCTGCTTCGGCAAGCACTTTTGCAGCTGCCTGTACCAGTTTCATCAGCGTATTCACACCAAGGGACATATTTGCAGAGCGGAGAACCGGGATTTCTTTGCTGGTCTCCTGCACTTTTTTGAGCTGATCCTCGGTGAGGCCTGTGGTGCAGAGGACGAGTGGAAGTTTTTTCTCCTTGCAGGCATCGAGCAGTGCGTCGGCTGCCTTGTAGGAAGAAAAGTCAACGACTACGTCTGCCGGAACATCGCATTCTGCCAGGCTTTTGAATACCGGATAATCGTTCTGGCCGTTGTCGTTCATATCGATTCCGGCTATGATTTCTGCATTTGCATCTTCTTTTACCAGGCCGGTGATGACCTGTCCCATATGGCCGTTGCAGCCATGCATAATAATTTTAACCATTGTCTTTTTCCTTCTTTACTTCGTGTATTCTTAACTTAAGCCAGTTTGATTCCAAAATCTTTCATAGCCTTTGCCAGGCGCTCCTGGTTCTGCGGCTCCATCTCGGTCAGCGGCAGACGAAGCGGTCCAACCTCTTTGCCCATCAGGTTCAGCGCTGCTTTTACCGGAATCGGGTTTACTTCGCAGAACAGCGCATCGATGAGCGGCAGTGCTCTCAGCTGGATTTCTCTGGATCCGGCCACATCGCCGTCGAGGAATTTCTGTACCATGTCGTGGGTCTTGCGCGGTGCTACGTTGGAAAGAACGGAGATTACACCGCTTCCGCCAAGGGAAAGGATCGGCACAACCTGATCGTCGTTTCCGGAGTACAGATCGATCTTTCCATCGGTCAGCTGCATAATTTTTGCGACCTGGGAAATGTTTCCGGAAGCCTCTTTGACTGCAACGATATTCTCAACGTTGTTGAACAGATAGACGATCGTTTCCGGTGCAATGTTTACGCCGGTTCTGCCCTGAATGTTGTAAAGGATGACCGGCACTTTGACGCTGTCTGCGATTGCGGTAAAGTGTGCAATCAGGCCCTTCTGTGTTGCTTTATTGTAATACGGAGAAACGAGAAGAAGTCCGTCCACGCCGTATTTTTCTGCTTCCTGAGACAGATAAATTGCTGTCTCCGTGCTGTTGGAGCCGGTTCCTGCAATTACCGGGATTCTGTGATTTACTTTTTCCACGGTATATTTGATGGCATCCAGATGCTCCTCATGGGACAGGGTCGAAGCCTCACCGGTGGTTCCGCAGATAACGATGGCGTCGGTTCCGCCGGCGATCTGCTCCTCAATCAGTTCTCCGAGTTTTTCGTAATTCACTTCCTGTGTTTCGGTCATCGGTGTGATAATTGCAACAGCTGCACCTTTAAAAATAGACATTCTCTTTTCCTCCTGTATGTTGTGTCAGATAAAACCATAAGAAATCAGTCGCCGGAGCTTATCTCCCACGGAAAATTTCACTTTCCGTTTAAAAAAGAGGCGCCTCATCCCAGATAAGATCGCCTCCAAATTCACACATACGCAGTATCTATGATCAGATAGCTCTCCATCTCTCGATGACAGTCGCAGATTTTTTCAACCTGCGCCCAGGAGCATACCGGTTCAGCGCCGGATGTCCTTCGGCATTCTTCCCTTTTCCTCTTCTTCTTTTGCTGCTGAGGCATCCGAAAAGGTACTCTTGAAGTAATGCGACCTCTATCCACTTCAGTTCTGCTTTTACTATAGCATCATTAAATTTTCTTGTCAACAGCGGATCGCGCTTTAACTCTCACTATATTCCAGCTTGCTCACCGAAACCTCATATGCAGTCCGCTTTTCCATTTCCGTCTCGCTCAGCCGCTTCATATATTCCCGGCTCTGGATCCGTCCCCAGATGAGAACGTGGCCGCCCACGGCAAACGCAGAGGCATACCGCGCATTCCGTCCCCAGCAGATGCACGGGATATAATCTGATTTTCCATACGGACGGTTGACCGCGATCAGAAGGTCGGCGATCTCTCTTCCCAGAGGTGTTTTCCGGTAGACCGGCGGTTTACATATGTATCCATCGAGGTAAATCTGGTTGGATTTGACGGAATCGTCCTCTTCCTCCACGAAGCTTAATTCCCGCGCAAATACGGAGAGTACCAGACGGTTCTTCTTCTCCTCGTGGCGGTTGTAGGACCGGAACTGACCGGAGGCCTCCATGGTGCAGCCCTGGTAATCCTTCGTCACATCGATCAGACGCTCTGATATCATAAGCGGAATAATGTCCGCCTGCTCACTCAAACGATTTACGATCACATCGACGAGGTAAAAGCCCTCTCCGAATACCTGATGGCTGAATGTAAACGGGGAGACAATCTCTCCCATGATAACCACCTGATTGTTTTCAATCATCTTGTCTGCCATAATGAAAATCCCCTTCCTTTGTCTTTTCTTTCTGAATATTGATTTCTGATCGGTACTTTGCTGATCTATAATCCTAATGTATGAACCACATTTCTTTTTCAGAACCACTTTTTTCCAGATTTTTTTATTTCTATTCAAATCAGCATTCTGCCCAATTTTTTGTATATGTTTCTGTAAAAACCGCACCACATGCTTCGTATTTTCTACCATTGCAATACAAAAAATGTCACATCTTCCCTGTTTTTTTTCTCTGTTCTGTGCTATAATAGTTCAGATAGGCAGGCATCCAGCAGAGACAAAACGGCAAGGCACCTGCCTTTGTGCTGTGATAAACATTCCCGGCCGGCTTGAAATTTTGAAAAATTGAACCCGGCAGGGTCAACCCATAGGAAGAGGAATGAAGAAATGAAAACAACGAGAGAAGATGTAAGAAACGTTGCCATCATCGCCCATGTCGATCATGGTAAAACTACACTGGTAGACGAGCTTCTGAAACAGAGCGGCGTTTTCCGTGCCAATCAGGAGGTTCAGGAACGTGTCATGGACTCGAACGATATCGAGCGTGAGCGTGGAATCACCATTCTTTCCAAAAATACAGCAGTTTACTACAAAGGAACGAAAATCAACATCATCGACACCCCAGGCCATGCGGACTTCGGCGGCGAGGTTGAGCGAGTTCTGAAAATGGTAGACGGCGTTATTCTGGTTGTAGACGCATTCGAGGGCGCTATGCCGCAGACCAAATTCGTGCTGAAAAAAGCACTCGAGCTGGATCTGTCCGTTATCGTCTGCATCAACAAGATCGACCGCCCGGAAGCACGCCCGGATGAAGTTATCGACGAAGTGCTCGAGCTTCTGATGGACCTCGATGCATCTGACGAACAGCTTGAGTGTCCGTTTCTGTACGCATCCGCAAAGATGGGTCATGCAGTACTCGATCTGAACGATACCCCGAAGGATATGACTCCTCTGTTCGAGACCATCCTGAAATACATCCCGGCTCCGACCGGCGATCCGGAAGCTGGCACACAGCTTCTGATCAGTACCATCGACTACAACGAATACGTTGGACGTATCGGTGTCGGCAAAGTTGAAAACGGAACGATCCGCGTGAACCAGGACGTTATGCTGGTCAACCACCACGATCTGACCAAGAAGAAAAAAGTAAAGGTCAGCAAACTGTATGAATTTGACGGACTGAAAAAAGTAGAGGTTACTGAGGCAGGCATCGGTTCTATCGTTGCTGTTTCCGGTATCCCGGATATCCACATCGGAGATACTCTCTGCGGCGATCTGGACAACCCGGTTTCCATCCCGTTCCAGAAAATCTCCGAGCCGACTATTTCCATGAACTTCATCGTAAACGACAGCCCGCTGGCCGGTAAAGAAGGTAAATACGTAACTTCCCGCCACCTGCGTGACCGTCTGATGCGTGAGCTGAACACTGACGTTTCTCTCCGCGTCGAGGAGACTGATTCCGCAGACTGCTTCAAGGTTTCCGGCCGTGGTGAGCTGCATCTGTCCGTCCTGATCGAAAACATGCGCCGTGAGGGATATGAGTTCGCAGTAAGTAAGGCAGAAGTTATCTACAAAGAGGACGAGCGCGGACGCAAACTCGAGCCAATGGAAATCGCATACGTTGACGTTCCGGACGAGTTCTCCGGTACTGTCATCCAGCTCCTCAGCGAGCGTAAAGGCGAGCTTCACGGCATGAGCCGCGCAAGCGATGGTTCCACCCGTCTGGAGTTCGAAATCCCGGCACGAGGCCTGATTGGTTTCCGTGGAATCTTCATGACCTCCACCAAAGGAACTGGTATCCTGAACACCGAGTTTGAAGATTACGCACCGTACAAGGGCGACATTGAATACCGCAAACAGGGTTCCCTGATCGCTTTCGAGGCAGGCGAGTCCGTTACCTACGGTCTGTACTCCGCACAGGAGCGCGGTACTCTGTTCATCGGACCTGGCGTGAAGGTTTACGCCGGTATGGTTATCGGACAGAACGGTAAGGCCGAGGATATCGAGCTGAACGTCTGCAAGACGAAACACCTGACCAACACCCGTACTTCTTCCTCCGACGAGGCACTGCGTCTGACTCCGCCGAGAATCCTTTCCCTGGAGCAGGCTCTGGACTTCATCGACAAGGACGAGCTTCTTGAGGTTACTCCGGTTTCCTTACGTATCCGTAAGAAAGAGCTGGATTCCAGACTTCGTAAGAGAGCGGCAATGAAATAAATTTTTATAAAACGACATAAGAACCGCCGGTTCACTCTTGATTTGAGAGTAAACCGGCGGTTCTTTGTCGTTTTTCTATTCTGTTTTCTATTCGTTTGTCGTTCCGCCATGGAAGCCGTAATATGTCTCTCCCCCTGCAAGATCCACCCCGTCTGCCGCTGCAGGAGTATGAATC
>OGPZ01001542.1_pt1 | contig 16070 bp, 12 predicted proteins | sample 1553111 | NCBI WGS metagenome assembly OGPZ01 (sample SAMEA2579968, study PRJEB22360) | human gut metagenome
ATAACGTAGGCCGCCGCATGGGCCTTCGGGAACATATACTTGATCAGCTTGCAGGACCAGATATACCAGTCCGGAACATCATGATCTTTCATAGTCTGGATCCATTCGTCACGGAGACCTTTTCCTTTACGGACACTCTCCATGATGGTAAATGCCAGACCACTTTCCACCCCTTTTCCAATAAGGTAGATCATAATATCATCTCGTGTACAGATCGCGGTGGAAATGGTCGCCGTTCCGTTCTGAATCAGTACCTGGGCATTTCCAAGCCATACGTCCGTACCATGAGAAAGTCCCGCAATACGTACCAGGTCGGAAAAATATTTCGGCTTGGTATCAATTAACATCTGCATGGCAAAATCCGTACCAAACTCCGGGATCCCCAGGCATCCAAGCTTACAGCCGCCAATATCTTCCGGGCTGATCCCCAGGGCCTGAGTTCCTGCAAACAGGGACATGACATCTCTCTGATCCAGTGGAACCGTTCTCGCACTGATGCCAGTAAGATCCTCCAGCATACGAATCATGGTCGGATCATCGTGTCCCAGTATATCAAGCTTCAGAAGGTTTCCGTCAATAGAATGGTAATCAAAATGTGTGGTAATGATATCGCTGTTTACATCATTGGCCGGATGCTGCACAGGCGTAAATTTCTCGATCTCCTCACCCATGGGCAGTACGATGATTCCTCCCGGATGCTGGCCCGTAGTACGACGGACGCCGGTGCAACCCTGCACAATACGGTTGATCTCACAGTAACGCTTGTGCTGTCCCCGCTCTTCATAATAATTCTTCACATAACCAAATGCGGTCTTTTCCGCAAGGGTACCAATGGTTCCTGCCTTGAATGTCTGGCCTTTTCCGAAGATAACCTCCGTATACCGGTGAGCATTGGCCTGGTATTCTCCGGAAAAGTTCAGGTCGATATCCGGCTCCTTATCTCCTTTGAAACCAAGGAATGTCTCAAACGGGATATCAAATCCTTCTTTGTTCATCTTGGTGCCACATTTCGGGCAGATCTTATCCGGCATGTCACACCCTGCCATACCTGCGTATTTTTTTACCTCCGGAGAATCAAAATCGCTGTATTTACAGTCCGGATTCGGACAGAGATAATGAGGCGGCAGAGGGTTTACCTCCGTGATACCGGACATAGTCGCTGCCAGGGAAGAACCTACCGAACCTCGGGAACCTACCAGATAACCATCCTCATTGGATTTCCATACCAGTTTCTGTGCAATGATATACATCACCGCATAACCATTGGAGATAATGGAGTTCAGCTCCCGGTCCAGACGGTCCTCCACGATCTTCGGAAGCGGATCTCCGTACATTTCGTGGGCTTTTGTGAAACAGATATTCTTAAGATCCTGCTCGGAGTTTTCAATGACCGGCGGAAATTTATCCGGATGGATCGGCGAGATCTTCTCGATCATATCCGCGATCTTGTTGGTATTGGTAATGACCACCTCTTCTGCTTTTTCACTTCCCAGATAGGAAAATTCCTCCAGCATTTCCTCCGTTGTACGAAGGTAAAGCGGTGCCTGGTTATCTGCATCGGAAAATCCGTTTCCTGCCATGATAATCCGGCGGTAAACCTCATCCTGAGGATCCATGAAATGCACATCGCAGGTGGCAACTACCGGCTTTTTGAACTGTTCGCCAAGTTTTACGATCTTCCGGTTTATCTCTTTTAAATCTTCCTCGGAATTGATCATATCGTGCTTCTCATCTGCAAGCATGAACGCATTGTTTCCCAGTGGCTGGATCTCCAGATAATCATAGAAGTTCACCAGTCTGGCGATCTCCTGATCCGGTGCATTGCGAAGAAGTGCCTGATAAAGTTCTCCTGCCTCGCAGGCACTTCCCACCAGAAGGCCATCTCTGTACTTTTCCAGTACGCTTTTTGGGACTCTGGGTCGTCTGTGATAGTACTTTAAATGGGACTGGCTTACCAGTTTGTACAAATTGATCCTTCCTGTTTCGTTCCTTGCAAAAACAATGGCATGATAGGTGGGCAGTTTCCGGATGGTATCCGGTGAAACCGCACCCTGGCTGTTCATCTCATCCACGTCAAAAATATCTCTTTCTTCCAGCATCTTTACAAACCGCACAAAAATCTCCGCGGTACATGCCGCATCATCCACAGCTCTGTGGTGATGATCCAGGGAAACACCTACTGCCTTGGCTACGGTATCCAGCTTAAAACGGTTCAGGGCAGGAAGAAGGAATCTGGCCATACCTACTGTATCCACATAGGTAAAATCATCCGGGATTCCCTGTCGTTTGCAGTTTTCAATGATAAAGCTCATATCAAAGTCCGCATTATGGGCCACCATCACGCAGCCCTCACAGAATTCCAGGAATTTCGGCAGCACTTCCTCTATGGTAGGCGCATCCAGAACCATGGAATCATTGATGCTTGTCAGCTGTTCAATACGGAACGGAATGGGCACTTCCGGATTTACAAAGGTGGAAAAACGGTCCGTGATCTGTCCCTTCTCCACTTTTACCGCACCGATCTCAATAATCTTGCAGGTCAGTGCCGAGAATCCCGTTGTCTCAATATCAAAAACAACAAAATCACCGTCCAGCCGCTGTCCTTTGGAATTGGTGACCATACCTTTCAGGTCATCCACAAGATAAGCCTCCATGCCATAGAGCACCTTGAAATCAGACTCTTTGGGAACACAGCCTCCCCAGGCATCAAAGCAATGGTTTGCCTCAGGGAAAGACTGCACCACACCATGATCGGTGATAGCGATAGCCTTATGGCCCCACTCATAGGCACGTTTTACCAGCGCCTTGGCATCGGTGACACCATCCATGTCGCTCATCTTGGTATGGCAGTGAAGTTCCACACGTTTCTGAGGACTGGTATCCATTCTCGAACTGGTAAAATTGGCAATTTTCTTGATACCTGTAATATTTCCAATAGTAAGCTCACTGTCAAAACGGTCAATGGTGGTAACACCTTTCAGTTTCAGGAACGCACCTTTTTTTACACTTTCCGTCACTTCCGGAACCTGCTCGTTACGCAGGAACATCTTCACAACAATACTGTCCGTAAAATCGGTCACCGGAAAGATCAGGATCGTTTTTTCATTTCGGATCTCACGGGCTTCCACATCCATAACCTGGCAGCGGATGATAACTTCTCCCATCTCTCCGGTGATACCCTCCAGTGGAATCGGCTCTCCGTCAAAATCCCTGCCGTAAACCACATCTGGATTGCTGTCTCTACGGAATCCGAACCCGCTGCGGAAATCACCCTTCTGGCCTTTCTGCTGTTTCCGGTCAAAGGATTTCTTCTCCGATGCTTTTTCTCCCTTTTTCTCTCCGGAAGCTTTCTTCGTCTCTTCTTTGGCTGCTTCCTCCTGCTTCGGTTCACTCTCCTGATCTCCGCCGAGTTTGGCATGTTTCAGAACATTCTCCACTTCCTGTTTGATCTGAAGTGCGGCATTTTTCCGGTATTTACTCTCTTTCGCCTCCACAAAATCCAGGTCTACTTTCAGATCCATCCCACATCGTTCACAGAAAACTTTATGAAAGTATTCGATGAGGATTTCGCTCTTCTGCCTGGAGATCACCGTATCCGGAAGTTCCATACGCATGGCATCCTTTCCGGTAAACGTAAGCTTTGCTCTGCGGAACAGATTGTACTCCAGCATATTGTAGCTGCGCAGCTCCAACTCCATACTGGAACGGTAGCTTTCCAGGAAATTCTCCGGTGTGTACTGCTCGGAAAGATGAAATTTTTCCACAACGGTAACAGTCATGGGAATTCCCGGAAAACACTGCCGTTCAATCTCATCTTCCAGGGCAAAGATATTTTTCTTGTGGATCCAGCGGCTGCTTTCGATATATACCCTCAGATGCGTTCTTCCCGGATTCATGGAAACTTTTGTCACAAATACCATGTCCAGAAGTTCTTCCAGCTCTTTTTTTACTTTCAGATGAGGAAATACGTCAAAAAAATCTTTCTCCATTATGACTCCTGTTCATTCCAGGTAAGAAGTTCCTGGCGAAGTGTATCCAGAAGTTCTGTCTCCGGTACTTTCTTTACAACCTCTCCATGTTTGATCAGAAGGCCAACGCCATCGCCTCCCGCGATTCCGATATCTGCTTCCTTTGCCTCTCCCGGGCCATTTACCACGCAGCCCATAACTGCAACTTTGATATCAAGAGGAATATCCTGAACCATGGTTTCTACCTGGTTTGCAAGGCCGATCAGATCAATTTTGGTTCTTCCACAGGTAGGGCAGGAAACAACTTCCACTCCTCCTTTTCGAAGTCCCAGTGTTTTCAGGATCCTCTTCGCTGATTTTACTTCTTCCAGCGGTGCACCGGTCAGGGAAACACGGATGGTATCACCGATTCCCTGATACAGAATGATTCCAAGTCCGATGGCTGATTTGATATTTCCGGAGTACAAAGTTCCTGCTTCTGTAATTCCCACATGAAGCGGATACTGTGTCTGTTTTGCGATCAGCTCATGGGCTTTTGCACACATAAGGACATCGGAAGATTTGATACTGATCACCAGATTATCGTAACCCATCTCTTCAATGATGCGTACTTTATCAAGGGCGCTCTCCACAAGGCCCTCTGCTGTGACACCGTGATATTTTTCCACCAGTTCTTTTTCAAGGGAACCGCTGTTTACCCCTACGCGGATAGGGATATTCCGTTCCTTTGCAGTATCTACAACTGCCTGGATCCGTTCTTTTGAACCGATATTTCCCGGGTTGATACGGATCTTGTCTGCGCCGTTTTCCATGGCTGCAATAGCAAGACGATAATCAAAATGAATGTCCGCAACCAGAGGAATGTGGATCTGTTTTTTGATCTGGGATAAAGCTTTCGCAGCTTCCATAGTGGGAACTGCACAGCGGATAATATCGCAGCCTGCTTTTTCCAGGGAAAGGATCTGTGCAACGGTTGCTTCCACATCTTCAGTTTTCGTGTTGGTCATAGACTGGATGAGGATCGGATTTCCTCCTCCGATAACACGGTTTCCAATTTTTATTAATTTTGTATGATCTCTGTACATAAAAATCTCCTTTATGAATCCTGAAAGGCAGGTGTCTTCAAACGCCCTGCCTTTCCTCTCTGAACTATCTTTTCGCTCTTACGCTTAACGCCGGATCTCCAGCAGTTTTGTTTTCAGCTCATTTTCCATACGTCTCATATCTGCTTCTGCTGCCTGACGTTTCTCACGGCCCTCCTGCTGAATCTTCATCACATCATCCAGTGTCTGGATCAGCTCCTGATTGGTCTTTTTCAGAGTTTCAATATCTACGATGCCACGCTCGGACTCCTTTGCTGTTTCCACAGATGCCAGGTGAAGAGTCTCCGCATTTTTCTTCAGAAGTTCATTGGTAAGATCTGTAACCTGTCGCTGTGCCTGTGCGGCTTCCGTGGAATGTGCGATTCCGAGAGCCAGCACCATCTGGCTTTTCCAGAGGGGAATGGTATTTACAATGGTGGTCTGGATCTTCTCGATCATGGTGGTGTCATTGTTCTGGATCATACGGATCTGTGGTGCTGTCTGCATGGAAATGGTTCTTGTCAGCTCCAGATCATGAAGCTTCTTCTCAAAACGATCACACTTGTTTTCCAGATCATTGGCTGCCTGGGCGTCTTCTGGAAGTCCGCTTGCCGCTGCCTTCTGATGAAGCTCCATAAGCTTTCCTTCCCGGACTTCCTTAAGTTTCTTTTTGCCCGCAAGGATATACATGGAAAGTTCTTTAAAATATGCCAGGTTCTGCTCATACATCTTATCTAGCACGGCGGAGTCCTTCATCAGGCGCATCTGGTGCTGTTCCAAGGCTTCTGTAATTTTCGTCACATTTCCCTCGGCTTTTGTGTAACGGTTTTTCAGGGTTTCCACCTTCGCCGTCTGTTTTTTGAAGAAACCGAAGAGTCCCTTTTCTTCTGTGGCATCAAAATCTTTCAGTTCTCCTACCACATTTGCAAGCAGCTCTCCCACCTCTCCAAGATCCTGGGTCTTCACATTTACCAGTGCCGCATCAGAAAAATCTGCCATTTTTTTCTGCGTACCAGCTCCATACTGGAGGATCTGGTTCGTATTTTCAATATCGATCTTTGCCGCAAAATCTTCTACGATTTTCTGTTCCTGAGGAGATAACACCGGTTCCTCCACTGCAGGTTCCTGCGGTTTCTCCGGTTCTTTTGCCGCAATTTCTTCTGTAAGATCCGGTTCCAGAGTCAGCACCGGGGCTTCCACCTCAAAGTCCTTAAATTCTTCTCCCATAATCTTCTCCTTAATCAGCTGTACCTTCCGGCAGTCATCTGCGATTTGTTTTCTCATCTGCTCGTTGTACTTATTTCATTTCCGCATTCTGTTTCATTTTTTCGAAATCATCTTCTGTCAGACCTTCCTGTGCCAGAACCGTATGTAACACAGAAATATCCGTAGATACATCCCAGGCGGTATCCCGGAATATGGAATCCAGAAGTTTTTCAAAAGCAACATTCAGTGTATCAATGGTTTCCTCAATCTCTTTCTTGGAAGCTGTGATATTCTCGCCCTGTACAGGCTGTCCGTCCATATCTTCGTAGGCATCCAGAAGTTTCACCGTCATAGGAAGATAATAATCCATCAGCTTCTTAAGATCCGGGATTACCTCCGGATGTTCTCCGGCACGCTCAAAAATCTTCTGAACGATCAGTTCCATTCTGGAAATCTTCGCGGAAATCTCCTCTCCGGGAATGGCATCATTGCTCTTTCGAATCTTTACCAGAAATTCATTTCCTTTTCTCAGAACTTCCAGGGCCTCCGGGCTCATATTCTCTTCAAGCTGAACTTTCGGATCTGCCTCCTGTTTGCGGAGTTCCAGCTGTTTCTGCGTTTCCAGATACTGCTGATACGTCTCATTGCTGGTGATCAGACAGGTGCCTTCAGCATCTACATGGCCTTCCAGGAACCAGCCTTTCTCGATCATCCTGCTGATATCTTTTTTTACAAATTTCTCTGTCTTTCCTGCTGCCTGGGCAAGTTTCTGGAAATTACAGTAAGTATGGTCTCCCAGTGCACGGATATATTTCTGAAAACGCCCCAGTCTACCAAGACGGCTGGTTCCTGCCCCCAGAAGAGCACCGCCACCTGCCGCGCCTGCACACATCACACCAAGGACCCCCACCGCAAGTGCACCGCTGTGTCCAAGGCCCATCCAGATCAGAAGCACCATAGCCCCAAGACCCATGCCACTTAAAAGGATTCCGCCGGAAACTGCCATCATCATACCTTTCAGGTTTTCACCGGTGGTTTTTCCATAAAGAAGCTCTGTCTGTTTCTTCGCGGCCTGCTGTTTCGCTTTTTTGCTTTTTCCGTAATAGGGGCTCTGATAAGTATAGCTCCTCTTTCGAAACTGGGGATCACTTCCCGGTTCAAATACGGAATTCATAGCATTTTTCAGCGCCTCACTGCCGGAATCAATCGCCTTATTTACTGTCTGGTTGATGGTATGGCTCAGCTCATGGTAGCTGTTTGAATTTACAGCATTATCTACAATATCCTGAATCTTTTTTCCAAGGTCTTCAAATTCGTGATTGTCCATTTTTTCCTCCAGTCCATAGATAACTTTTATTATAGCGAACTCCCGTTAAAATTACAAGCAAATGCAAAAAAGGCGCAAAAAACTATTGAAGTCAGCACGTAAAAGTTTTACAATGGTAAAAAGTAAAAATTCGTAAACGGAGGAATCGTTATGGAAAAAAAGAACATTGCCTGGTCCAGCATCGGATTTGGCTACATGCCAACCGACTACAGATACGTGTCTAATTTTAAAGATGGAAAATGGGATGAGGGTACTTTAAGCACAGACCCGAATATCGTACTTAATGAGTGCGCCGGTGTACTTCAGTATTCTCAGAGTGTATTTGAAGGCCTGAAAGCTTACACAACAGAAGACGGACATATCGTTACTTTCCGTCCTGACCTGAACGCAGAGCGTATCGCTGCTTCTGCTGCAAGACTTGAAATGCCGGTATTCCCGAAAGAGAGATTTATCGACGCTGTCAATCAGGTTGTTAAGGCAAATGCCGCATGGGTTCCACCATACGGCTCAGGCGCAACCCTTTACCTTCGTCCGTACATGTTCGGTTCCAATGCCGTAATCGGTGTTAAACCAGCTGACGAGTATCAGTTCCGTATCCTTACAACACCGGTTGGACCGTACTTCAAAGGCGGCGCTAAACCGATCACAATCCGTGTCAGTGACTTCGACCGTGCCGCACCTTGTGGAACAGGTAACATCAAAGCCGGCCTGAACTATGCAATGAGCCTTCACGCTATCGTAGATGCTCACAAACAGGGATTTGATGAGAACATGTACCTTGATCCTAAGACTCGTACAAAAGTTGAGGAGACAGGCGGAGCTAACTTCATCTTCGTTACAAAAGACGGCAAGGTTGTAACACCGAAGTCTGACAGTATCCTTCCATCCATCACACGTCGTTCCCTGATCTACGTTGCAAAAGAGTACCTGGGACTGGAAGCTGAGGAGCGTGAGATCTACTTCGACGAAGTGAAAGATTTCGCAGAGTGTGGTCTTTGCGGTACTGCTGCTGTTATCTCTCCAGTTGGAAAGATCAACGACCATGGCAAAGAAATCTGCTTCCCAAGCGGAATGGAGAAGATGGGCCCGGTTATCCAGAAACTGTACGACACACTGACAGGTATCCAGATGGGACGCATCGAAGCTCCGGAAGGATGGATCCACGTAATCGAGTAATCAATTACCGGATTTTGGGATTTATACATAATATTAAGAGCCAAAAACAGGCCGCCGGATTTTTACCGGTGGCCTGTTTTATATTGTTTTTCTGTGTAATTACAAAGCAAGCATTATTTATTTTTTCTCTCATATTTCATAAACGTATACTCCAGATCAAAATACGTCTGCTCTTCACTCTCCGCTGTAACTTCCCAGTCCGAATCCTCATCCAGGTTCGGGAAATGTGCATCTGCTTCATATGCAAAATCGATCTTGGTCACATGGGCCACATCGCAGTAAGGAAGCATCTGTCTGTAAATACTGTCTCCGCCGATGCAGTACACATCCTGTGCCGGATATTTTTCCACTTCTTTTAACGCCTCTTCGATGCTGTGAACGACCACCGCACCTTTTACCTGATAATCCTTATTTCCGGTGATCACAATGTTGGTTCTGTTCTTAAGAGGAAGTCCGTTTGGAAAAGACTCCAGCGTTTTTCTTCCCATAACAACCACTTTTCCTGTAGTTTCCTGACGGAACATCTTCATATCTGCCGGAATGCTTACCAGAAGTTCATTGTTTCTTCCAATTCCCCAGTTTTTATCTGCTGCAACAATAATATTCATCCTGATTTCCTTTCTTTATATGCAATTATACCGCAATCGGGATATTTTTGATCTGCGGCCATGTCTCATAATTCTCCACGATCAGATCATCGGTTGTAAATTTATAAAAATCTTTGATCTCCGGATTCAGTTTTACCGTTGGTGCAGGATACGGTTTTCTGGAGATCAGCTCTTTGATCACCGGAATATGGCGGTCATAAATATGACAGTCCGCAATTACATGAACCAGCTCTCCTGCTTCCATATCGCAGGCCTGTGCGATCATCATCAGAAGAAGGGAATACTGACACACATTCCAGTTATTTGCTGCCAGGATATCCTGAGATCTCTGATTCAGAACAGCATTGAGGACCAGTTTATCTTTTCCCGGCTCTTTGGTCACATTAAATGTCATAGAATAGGCACATGGGTAAAGATTCATCTCATGAAGATCCTGATGTACATAAATATTGGTCATGATCCTTCTGCTGTAAGGATTGTTCTTAAGATCAAAAAGAACCCTGTCCACCTGATCCATCATTCCCTCTTTATACTGATGTTTCACACCCAACTGATAGCCGTAGGCTTTTCCGATGGAGCCGTTCTCATCTGCCCAGCTGTCCCAGATATGGCTGTGAAGATCATGGATATTGTTGGATTTCTGCTGCCAGATCCACAAAATCTCATCCATGGCACTCTTTAATGCAGTTCTTCTCAAAGTCAGCGCCGGAAATTCCCTGCGGAGATCATAACGGTTCACAACACCAAATCTCTTGATGGTATAAGCCGGAGTTCCATCCTCCCACACCGGACGTACCTTCTCTCCCTCTGTGCTGGTTCCGTTTTCTATGACATCTTTGCACATGTCAATGAATATATTGTCTGCAAGACTCATTATCTGATTCCTCCCTGTGATTTTCTTCTGTTCGCTCCCGGAAATATTCTTTTTTCTTAAAAATACCCCTGAAATTTATTTTATATTCTAACACATTTTAGTCTTTACTGTCCACTTCCCCCTTTCATCTCCTCCGTCCCTTTTTCTTCTCCCTCTGTTCTTTTTCTATATTTTTCTGGACTTTTCCAGACAACAGTGCTATATTGAAGCCATGAAAATACTGATTACATTATTAAAACCATTTTCTTTTGCACCTGCGATCCTGATGATGTGCGTGATCTACTCTTTTTCCGCACAGACCGGAGAAGTTTCCGGTGCCCTGAGTTATAAAGTCAGCTATCAGATCGTAGAAACAAAAAATGAAATACTTGCCACAGGAAAAAGCCCGGATCAGCTTTCCCAGGAGGCATCCCATATCGAGTTTTATGTACGGAAGGCTGCCCATATGACCGAATACTGTCTGTTGTCCATCTCCATTTCCTTCCCGCTTTATGTTTACGGAGTCCGGGGAATCTGGCTGATGCTTCTTGCAGGATTTGTATGTGTGGGTTTTGCCGGCCTGGACGAATATCATCAGTCTTTTGTGGACGCCCGCGGGCCTTCTGTAAGGGATGTGGGAATTGACAGCTGTGGAGCGCTGATCGGAATTTTACTGGTACAGGCATTCTGCTGGTCTACCTTACATACCCCAGGCAGGAAAAAATCACGAAAAAAACGTCGAAAAAATCAAAGACACAGATAAGTCAAGTGAGGCAAAATATCTACTTTCCTTTGGCAGTCCTGCACCCGATATATGCCACACAACTTACTCAATCAAAAACGGAACATCCCCGGAAGAAATATTTTTTTTCCTCCTGATGTTCCGTTTTTTATGTTTATATGTATCATATTCTGGCAGGCGTTATCCTGCATCTGATATTTTATTTTGCTTCTTCCTCCGGTGCATCATCCAGATTCTCTGCCAGATGTGCCCGTTCCGCAATAGACATCCGTTTCTTTCCAGCTGCCGCATTCTCCTGATCTTTGGCAGCTTCCTCCGCTGCTTTTTTCGCTGCTGCTTCTTCCATATCGTGTTTCTGTGCACCTGCTTTTGCAAGGTTACGGACTGCCATGATCAGAAGCACCGCTCCAATCACAACAAAAATACCTCCCGCTACCAAAAATCCCACACTGGAATCTTCTGCCCCGCTTATCACATTGGCACAGAGACGATATCCTGTATACACAAGATAACCACCTGCAAAAATCCACAGAAGACTGCTTCTTGTGGAAGAATTTCCCTGGCTGGAATTCTTTTCTTCCGTGGTCTCCTGCTGCAGCTCTTCCTTATTTTCTGTTTTCTGTTCTTCCATGATGTATCTTTTATCCTTTCTGATATCCTGACATTTTTTTATTTGTCAGATATCATTTCCACGTCAGCCTCTGTTTTTTCTTGCTCTTCTTTTACAAGTCTTCCATAAAGTTTTGTCATTTTATAAATCTTCTCAATGATTTTTTCATTGAGCTGACCTTTTTTCATACGCCACTTCCAGTTATCACCAAGGGTTGACGGTTCATTAATCCTTGCCTCATTTCCAAGGCAAAGATAATCCTGTACCGGGATCACGCAGCGATCTGCAACACTGGACATCGCCGCACGTATCATGCTCCACACTGCCGCAGTCTCATGCTTGCCCTCACAGCCGATATAAGCCTTTGCAAAATTCCGGTCATGCTGGCTTAAATTGCGGAACCAGCCTCTTGTGGTTTCATTATCATGAGTGCCTGTATACACGATACAGTTTCTTTCATATCTGTGTGTCAGATACGGACTGTCTTCATTCTCATCAAACGCAAACTGAAGAACCTTCATTCCCGGAAATCCGGATTCTTCCACCATCTCAATAACACTGTCTGTAAGAAGACCAAGGTCCTCCGCGATCACATCCAGTTTTCCAAGATTTTTTTCGAGAGTACGGAACAGATCCATTCCCGGTCCCTTTTCCCAGTGGCCGAATTCCGCAGTCTTATCTCCGTATGGAATGGAATAATACTCGTCAAACCCTCTGAAATGATCAATTCTTACCACATCATAAAGTTTCATACAGTTGGCCATCCGGCGTGTCCACCATGCATAGCCTGTCTTTTTATGATATTCCCAGTCATAAAGAGGATTTCCCCAGAGCTGCCCGGTAGCGGAAAAGGCATCTGGCGGGCATCCGGCAACACCAACCGGAAGATTATTCTCATCAAACTGGAACAGTTCCGGCTGTGCCCATGCGTCCGCACTGTCAAACGCAACGTAGATCGGTACATCTCCGATGATCTCCACGCCTTTCTCATTTGCATAAGTTTTCAGCTCTGTCCACTGTTTGAAAAAACAGTACTGCTGGAAACAGTAAAATCCCACTTCTTTCGCAAGTTTTTCTCCTGCCTCAGCCAGTGCGTCTTTTTCTCTGTTTTTAAGCTCTTTTGGCCATTCGATCCAGCTGATCCCGTTCAGACTGTCCTTAATGGCCATATACAGGCTGTAATCTTCCAGCCAGGCGGCATTTTCTTCTACAAACTTCTGATACTCTGGATCTCCCTCACAGTCATAATTTTCAAAGGCTTTTCTTAAGAGACGGAATCTGGAATTATAAATCTTCTCATAATCCACGTAACTCTCACTTCCACCCCAGTCGCAGTTCTCACAGTCACTTTCTTCCAGATAACCAGCTTTTACAAAGGCTTCCAGATCAATAAAATACGGATTTCCCGCAAAAGTGGAAAAAGACTGATACGGTGAATCTCCATATCCGGTAGGTCCAAGAGGAAGGATCTGCCAATATTTCTGCCCAGCCCTTACCAGCTGGTCTACAAACTCATACGCCTCTGCGGAAAAACATCCTATTCCATATTTCGATGGAAGGCTGGATACCGGAAGCAAAATTCCACTTGCTCTCATCATTTATGAATCCCCCTGTTTTCTCAGTAGTTGCGCCCGCTCACAGATGTCTGCAGGAGCACTCTGGTTTTTATTATATCACCCCATCCCAGAGCGTTCAAAGGCATTTTTTGTGGATATATATCAATATATCATGATAAACCTTCTCCCTGTCTTTCTCATTGAGGATCTCATGGCGCATTCCCGGATATAATTTTCCCCGGACATCCCGGTATCCTGCCTGACGCATGGCACGGACAGCCTTGGCAAACTGGCGGACATTTCCCATACAGGGGTCTTCCGCCCCACTGATAAACAGCACCGGCATCTCCGGTTTCGTACACTTCCAGTGTTTCACATCGTACGCTCTTTTCATCAGGTCAAAAAGTGCCAAATACGCATCATCCGTAAAGGTAAATCCGCAATACTCGGAATCGGAATAATCTTTAACAACCTGCGGGTCGGAACAGATCCAGGAAAAACGGTTTTTCTCTTTTTTAAACCGCATGGCGTAACTTCCAAAAGACATCATCTCGATCAGACCTGCGCTGTGTCTTGGCCCGAAAACAGCTTTTTCCGCCTTTGCCAGGGCTACTCCAACCGGACGAAGCGCATTGTAACTAGGTGATCCGCAGACGATCAGCATATCCATACAGTCATCATGATGGGCTGCATAAGCACGAACAGCCAGGGATCCCATACTGTGTCCAAAAAGAATCAGCGAAAGTTCCGGAAAATGATCCTTGATCAGGCAGTTGACTGTATGGATATCCTGCAGCATGGCATCTGCTCCACCGCCGTACATATATCCCAGGTCTTCTTTGCTCCTCACACTCTTTCCGTGGCCACGGTGATCATGGATCACACTTACATATTTCCGTTCTGCCATATATTCCATAAAAGGAAGATAACGTTCCTTATATTCACTCATTCCGTGAACAATCTGGATGATCCCACGGTACTTCTCGTCACGTCCCAGTTCCGGCACCACTGCCAGACAGGAAATTTCCAGTCCGTCTGCTTTTGAAGGGAATGAGTACTGAATTGTTCGTATCATATTTTCACCTCGTCTTTTCTGCTGCTTTTTTGTTTCTCACAGTATATCATAACACAGGGGGTTTCTCAAACAGTAAACCTATGTTATAATCGTTACGGTAAACCAGATGTGTTACGATTCACTCCATATCCGGTAACTCTGTATCTGGTTTATCTTACCCGAAAACCTAGATGACTTATTGTAAGGAGGAATAATGAATACAGAAGACAATAACGATTTTTACGACGACGAGCTCTCCAGGTCATTGATCTCCAATGATTTCGAAGAGGATACTCCTCGCAAAAAGAAAAAAAGCAAAAAACCACTTGTGATCTGTCTGATCATTCTTCTGATCGCTGCGGTGGCCGGCGGAATTGCCTGGTATATGGTTCAGCGCCATAAACCGGTAGAAGCCACAGAAGAATTTCTCACAGGCATGCAGAATATGGATTTTACCACCATGGAAAACCTTCTCCAGAGTCATGATCTCAGTGCTCTGGATGATGCGGATATCCGTGATTCCGCCTACACAGATTTCTTCACTACTGTCAACAAAAAAATGACTTACAAGATCACCAAAAACAAATTCGACATTCAGAATGGCACCGCAAAAGTAACTGTCCACATGAAATACATCGACGGAACCAACATCTATGCAGCTACCATTCAGGAATATACCCGTAAAGTTGCGGTTGCCGCCTATGCCGGAAAAGAAATGACCCAGGATGATATTCAGGAGATGCTTGCTACCCTTCTTGCGGAAAACGCCTCCACAGCGGATGAGAAATACAGCGAAATCGATATCACCTATCCGCTGATCAAAATCGGAAATGATTGGAAGATTGTTTCTCTGGATGATACTACTGTCAAAGTTATGTGTGCGAACTTCAAGAGTGTAAAAGATGAGATCTCATCTCAGCTTACAGACGATACCACCACAGACAGTTCCAGCACAGATGCCGAATCCACAGGTTCTGATTCTACACAGGCTACAGGTTCATCCATTGATATCACAACAGACAAATTCTCTGTCCGTTTCAAACAGTTCGCAATCTCCAACGATTACGGCGGAAATCCATGTCTGATGATCTACTACGATTACACAAACTCCGGTGATTCCCAGTCCAGCGCATTTGTGGACTTCACTCTCCAGGCTTCCCAGAACGGAGAATCCCTGGAAGGAACTTATCCGGAAGCCAACGATGATGCTGTAGACAATTATATGAACACCATCGATCCCGGAAAGACCGTCACAGTATGCCAGGTATTTCTTCTGAAAGATACCACCAGTGATGTAACCCTTCAGGGAAAAGAAACTCTGAATGTAAGCGGCGGACAGACGACTTCCCAGGTTCTGAAACTGCAGTAAGATACCTGCCAAAATAAAAACGGAAATTTCTCCTTCATGATCTTTTCATGACTGGAAGAAATTTCCGTTTTTTTCTTTTTTCACATACGTATATTTTCCCTGTTTCCGTGAAAAACTATCTCCTGTATAACGAAAGGATGGTGACTTATGGCAAATAAATGTCTGCAGTATTTTGCTCTGACCATTGCTGTGGTCGGCGCCATAAACTGGGGTCTGATCGGCTTCTTTAATTTCAATCTGATAGCGTTCCTGTTCGGAAGCATGAGCTGGCTCTCCCGAATCGTCTACGGGCTTGTAGGTTTATGTGGGCTTTATCTTCTGACTTTCTATACTCTGATCGATCAGGGGGAAGCAACTGAATAAGGTAAGCCGCTACACATAACGCAAAAAATCCTCTGCCACATTGAAAATACAGCAGAGGATTTTTTTATTATAAATAATAAAAAAAAGAACTCTGATCATTCTCAGAGTTCCGAAGAGCGATAGACGGGGCTCGAACCCGCGGTCTCGACCTTGGCA
>OGPZ01001551.1_pt1 | contig 16010 bp, 7 predicted proteins | sample 1553111 | NCBI WGS metagenome assembly OGPZ01 (sample SAMEA2579968, study PRJEB22360) | human gut metagenome
CCGCCATCTCAAGTATGGGTAATCCGGAAGTGACTTGGGAAACTGCGGAGAAACAGAACTACGGTATCGATCTTAAGTTCTTCAACAGCCGCCTGTCTGCAACTTTCGACTATTTTATCGAACACCGCACGGGGATTCTTATTTCTCCAGAATCTACTCCGAGCATTATCGCAACCTCTCTGCCTAACCTCAATATAGGTAAGGTAAACAATCACGGTTACGAAATCTCTTTGGGCTGGCGCGACAGGATAGGTAAGAATTTCGGTTATTACGTAGATGCCAACGTCTCCTTTGCCCGCAACAAGATCCTTTATATGGACGAAGTACCCAAGCAGTTCTCTTATATGAACCATACCGGCGGTTCTACGGGACGTTACAGCGGATTGTACAACTTTGTCCGTCTTTATCAGTACAGCGACTTTACTACCGGTGCCGGTGGCGAGTTAGTTTTAAATCCGGAACTTCCGCAACCCTCCGTGAAGGTATATCCGGGCGATGCTATGTACGCTGACCTCAACGGTGATCATGTCGTAGACGGTAATGACAAATGTGTGACCGGCTTTGCCACCCGCCCGGAATATGTATTCGGCATGAACATGGGTTTCAACTGGAAAGGCTTTGACCTCTCCATGCAGTGGGTAGGCTCCAAGAACGTCAACAGAATGTACGAAATCGAATACCGTATCCCGTATACCAATGCAGGAAAGCGCGGTCTGCTAACCTACTTTTATGATGGTTGTTGGACAGAGGAGAACCAATTGGGTGCTGTCTATCCGCGTGCATCGGAAACTTCGGAAAGCTGGAATTCCGAGCCCTCTACTCTTTGGCTGGCAGATGCTTCTTATCTCCGCCTGAAAAGTCTGAGCCTCAGCTACACGCTCACCGGAAAAAAATTCTTGAAGAAACTGGGACTTACTTCACTCGGATTCAATTTCAGCGGTTATAACCTGCTGACTTTCTCACCGCTTAAATACCTTGACCCGGAAAGTAACCCTGACAACTATGGAGAGTATCCGCTGATTAAGGTGTACAGCTTTGGTTTAAATCTTAACTTCTAAAAGAACAACTTTATGAATAGTATATTAAAAGGATTCATGGCACTAGGATGCCTGCTAATGGCTTCTTCTTGCTCTGAAATCAGTTTCGGAGATAAATTTCTGGGCAATCAGCCTGAAAGTTCCGGAGCAACCACCAAAGAGATGTTTTCTTCGAGAATAAATGCCGAAAAGGTGCTGACAAAAGCATATACCGGATTACCTTACGGGCTGCCCACCACTTCCGACTGGAAGTTGGGTGTGAACATCCTCGAATCTCTCACTGACTTATGTTACAGTTTTCGAGACAACATCAACGACGGTCCTCTAAAACTTTATTATAACGGCGCACTCAGTCCCACCAACGTTCCCCGAAGTGCAGCCTACCGTTATGGAAGTAAAGCCGACTGGACTGCCATCCGCTACGCCTGGTGCTATATCGAGAATGTAAAAGATGTGCCCGATATGTCGGAAAGTGAAAAGAGCCAACGTATCGCTGAAGCGAAAACCGTTATAGCCCTTTGTTACTTCGAGATGCTTCGCTATGTAGGCGGCGTGACGTGGATAGACCACTATGTAGACGTCAACGAGGAGATGAACTTCCCCCGCATCACATTCGCCCAAACCGTGGAGAAGATTGTAGCTTTGCTCGACGAGGTCATCAACTCCAACTTAAAGTGGAAACAGGATGACGCGGATGACGGACGTATGACCAAGGCGGGAGCTATGGCACTGAAATTCAAAGTACTGCAATGGGCTGCCAGCCCCACTTTCAACTCTGACAAGAAATGGCATCCCCAAGCGGACGAATATACCTGCTACGGCAACTATAGCGCCCAGCGTTGGGAAGCTGCAAAGGCAGCAGGCGAGGCTTTCTTTGCGGAAGTGCAAAGACAAGGCGGATACTCGCTGATCCAGCCGGAGGAAGATACTCATCGGGCAAGACGTCTTGCCTACCGCCGGGCATACTATAATCGTGGCGGTACGGAAATACTGATCTCTACCCGTCATGGATATGATGTCAACACTATTTGGGAGTATATCGACAGCCGTCCTTGGGGGTATCTTCCTACATTAAACTATGTCGATATGTTCTCTTGGGCGGACGGAACCGATTTTCCGAAAGACTTCAACTGGCAGTCTCCTTCCCGTCAGCCTTTCTTTACCGTGGGTGATATGGAACCTACCCGTGACCCGCGCCTGTATGAAAATGTGGCTTGTCCGGGAGACACCTATTGCAATGGAACAGTCGCCCCTGTCCATCTCAATCATCCCAACTACAAAGCCGGTAGCGGATTCATGACCATGAAGTTCATCTTACAAGAGAACAGTGACCGTGAAGGGCCGATACAGTGGCCTCATACGCGTCTGCCGGAAATCATGCTGGGATATGCGGAAGTACTCAACGAAGTGAATAAACGTCCGAACGATGAAGCCTACAAGTTGGTGAACGATGTACGGAAGAGAGTAGGTCTCTCCGAACTTCCCAAGAACATGAATTACGATGAGTTTCTGGAAGCCGTACTGAGAGAAAGAGCACTGGAATTGGGATTCGAAGAGGTACGTTGGTTCGACCTTGTGCGCAGAGGTCGTGAAAACGATTTCAGAAAGCAACTGTACGGACTGCGGAGCAGAGGTAACGACCAACACAATCCCACAGCGTTCACTTTTGAGAAAGTAGAATTAAGCGACCGCTATTGGGTAGACAGTTGGGATACCAAATGGTATCTGGCTCCGATACCTCAAGACGAAATCAACAAGAGATATGGAATGACCCAAAATCCGGGTTGGTAAATTGATACGCAAACTAATATTCTATTGAACAATGAATAAAATAAACTATATATTAACCACTCTACTCCTGGGAGGTGCGGTAGTTCTGAACGCGCAGACACCAGCAACGGTATCGGATATGCAGCTGGCTGACACCTTGAGCGTAGGATACCGTATAAACGTATCTTCCCAGACCAGTAGTTATTCTGTCAACGGAGTCAATGCTTCTGCATTCGAAAAATCTCCGCATATAGACATCAGCAAAGCACTATATGGGAAAGTAGCCGGTCTGAACGTATATCAAGGCGCAGGCTCGTCAGCCGACAACGTTTCTTCTCTCTCCATACACGGTCATGCTCCGTTAGTGTTGATCGACGGTTTTCCTCGCGACATCACCGATATTAGTTCTATGGAGATCGAATCGTGCTACGTACTGAAAGACGCCGCTGCTGCTGCCCTCTATGGTATGCGCGGTGCTAACGGTGTAATATTGATTACGACCAAACGCGGCACAAGCAATGGACTAAAAGTAAAGGTAGACTATAACTTCGGCGTTAACACCCAGTTCCGCTCTCCTGACTTTGCAGACGCCTATACGTATGCGAACACTCTCAATACCGCACTGAGTGGAGACGGTCTGTCCGCACGCTACAATATCCGGGAATTGGAGGCTTTCCGTACAGGTATTTACCCATACGACTATCCGAACGTAGACTGGTGGGAAGAAACGTTGAACAAAACCGGATTTACACATAACCTAAAAATGGCTTTCAGCGGAGGTGGCGAAAAGTTCCGTTTCTATACCGTAGTAGATTACTATCGTGACCGTTCGATGCTGAAGAAAAATACGGAAGACACACGTTACGACACCACGCCCACAGATACACGCTTAACTGTGCGTACCAATCTGGACGTGAACGTGACTAAAAGTACTTATCTGAAACTCGGAATCGCTGGAAAACTGAAAGAACTTCGGGGAACCCGTTACGGGCGTAACGCTATCTTCAATGACATTTACGGCATTCCTTCGGCCGCATTCCCCATCCGTCATGAAAACGGCATCTTTGGAGGAAGTTCAGTCTATGGAGACAAGAACCCGGTTGCCTTACTGAAACATTACGGACATATCCGTAATGTATACGGAAGCCTGCCAGCCGACTTGAGCGTCTGCCAAAAACTGGACATGCTGACCAAGGGATTGGCAGTCGAGGCGGCTATTTCTTTCGATAACATCGGAGGAATGTATGAAACCAGCAGCAAAAGTTACCGTTATATGAACAGCGGAGCCAGTATTTCCGACGATGGCACATTGATAACCACTCCTACTATTTGGGGCACAGACTCCGAAACCTTGGGACACAGCCAGCCTTTTGAAAACCTGTTGTTCAGAAGCAACTTCCAGGCAAAAGCGGACTATAGCCGTACCTTTGACAAACACCGGGTAGGAGGAGCATTGATTTACGACATGCAGTCAGTAAATAGAAACGGCAGAAACAATTCACAAAAAAATCTGTCAGTTTTAATGAATGCCACCTATACTTACGACGACCGTTATACCCTTAATGCCGTATTCAACCGTTCCGGTTCGGCATATTTGCCGGATGGAGACAAATTCGCGAACTATCCTGCCATATCTGCCGCCTGGATCGTATCCAACGAAGCATTCATGGAGAAAATAACTCCGATTAATATCTTCAAGATTCGTGCCTCCTATGGTCTTTCCGGTTGGGATGGAAACTTGAGCCACGAATTATGGCGCCAGTCATACGGTTATGCTGCAGGTTACAACTTCGGCGAAAACGCCGGAAGCGTTTCAGGAGGTAGCGAAGGTAACTTGCCAGTAGTCGGATTGGTAGCGGAGAAATCCCAAAAAGCGACTTTCGGATTTGATCTTTCCGCTCTCAACAACCGGTTAAATGCTACTGTGGAAGGTTTCTACGAGAAACGTTCGGATATACTTGTGTCCGGCGCCAATTCCACGTCCGGCATCATCGGTGTCACGGTGGGGCAAGTAAACGAAGGAATCTATAAATACAGAGGATTTGATGCCTCTTTGAACTGGAATGACAAAGCCGGTGATTTCCATTACAGTATCGGAGCAACCATGTCGTACTTGAACTCGGAAGTAGTCAATGTAAACCAAGCCTATCAAGAGTATGACTACTTGTACACCAAAGGCAACCGTGTGGGACAGATGTACGGTCTGGAAGCAATAGGATTCTTCAACAGTCAGCAGGAAATCAACAACAGCCCGCAGCAAACATTCTCAGGCATCGCTCCCGGTGACGTGAAGTATAAAGACCAAAACGGTGATAACCGCATTGATGAAAAAGATGTGGTAAAAATGTTCGGTTCCTCACTACCACGTTTCTACTTCGGATTCAATCTGAATTTCTCCTATAAAAGATTCGAACTCTCTGCCGACTTCCAAGGAATGACCGGTGTAACAGTCTCTCTACTTGACAGCCCGCTTTACCGACCGCTTGTGGACAACGGAAACATCTCGAACACGTTCCTGAACGAGGAAGTTTACTGGACACCGGAGAACAAAGCCAAAGCTACTATGCCGAGACTGACTACACAGGAAAACCAGAACAACTACCGTGCCAGTTCATTGTGGTATCGTGACGGTTCGTTCCTGAAATTACGGAACCTGCTGGTAGCTTATACATTTCCGAAATCTCAGACCCGTTTTGCCGATTTACAAGTATTCGTGCAAGGCACTAACTTGTTCTCGCTAGATAACATCCATTTTGCCGATCCCGAACAACTTGGTATCGCTTATCCGTCTGCAAGGAGCTATTGGGCGGGTGTGAAACTTAATTTTTAATGTAAAGTAAATGAACATTATGAGAACCAAATACATCATCTTAACCGTTTTGTCTTCGTTGAGCCTTGCTTCGTGCAATTATCTCGATTTTGATGAAACAAACGGTTTGAAGACAAAAGAAGACATGTATAAGTATTTCGGTACAAGCAAAGATATGCTGTCCCACGTATACTCATATATGCCGCAAGGATATGCGTATTTCGCAACTGAAGGAATCTTTTCCGAAGAGAGTTATTCCATGCGTGACTGTGCCTCAGACGACGGTGAGTTCGGAGCTTACGCCGCCAACATCCAAAACGCGAACAACGGCAATTGGTCACCCATCAAAACGTATGATGACGCTTGGACGCTCTATCGTGGCATCCGTGCCGCCAATAGTTTTCTTACAGAGATTGCACAAGTGGACTTCTCGCGTTATGAACACGACGGACAATATCAGAATTGGATGAAGCAATTGAAATACTTCCCTTACGAGGCCAGAGTGCTGCGCGCACACTACTTTTTTGAGCTGGCACGCCGCTATGGTGATATCGCCATGCCATTGGAAGTGCTTACAGAAGAAAAAGCGAACACTATTGGTAAAACACCATTTGCCGAGGTGATTAATTTTATTGTCAACGAATGTAACGAGGCTGCTAACAACTTACCGGATGATTATGTAAACGAACCGGGAGCGGAGATAGGCAGAGTAACCAGAGGTTTTGCAATGGCGGTGAAATCAAAAGCATTATTATATGCAGCCAGCCGCTTACATAATCCTTCTATGGATACCGAATTATGGAAGCAATCCGCCAAAGCTGCATTGGACATCATGAATACAGGACTTTACTCCCTTGACGGTCAAGAGAGTGCCAACAACTTCGCATCAAAAGAAGTGGTACTGATGAGACTCAATGCTGAAGCTACAAACTTCGAAAGATATAATTTTCCTCTTCGTTTCACTTACGGGGCACGCACTTCCATGATTGCTTACGGCAACTTCCCGTCACAAAATCTGGTGGACGCCTTTGAAACCGCCAACGGTTATAGAGTGACACTGGAAAATACCGGTTGGGTTTGCGATGACCCCGATTTCAATCCGCAAGCTCCTTATGAAAACCGTGACAAACGATTCTATCGCACAATTCTCGCCAATGGCATGACATTTAAAGAGAGTACGGTAGAAACGTTCAAAGGAGGTATCGATGATGGTATTGTGTCAGAAGGAGGTTCGCCCACCGGTTATTTTCTACGCCGGTACATTCAGGAAGGTACCAGTTTTGAACCGGGCAGGGAATCAGCCAACAAGCACTATTGGGCAATTTACCGTTATGCGGAAACCTTGCTCACCTATGCAGAATCCATGGTTAATGCTTTCAATGATGTCGACTACACTGATGAGACTTATGTGTATTCAGCATTGTGGGCTATCAACGAAGTAAGAAAGAATGCCGACATGCCGCTACTTACTTCTATGGGAAAAGAAGAATTCTTGGAACGTCTGTACAATGAATGGCGCGTAGAATTTGCCTTCGAAGATCACCGTTTTTGGGATGTACGTAGGTGGAAAATAGCTGATACTACCCAGCGCGAACTGTACGGAGTGAAGATTGAAAAACAACAGAACGGCACACTGAGTTTTTATAAAAACCTTTATGAAAGCCGCACATGGAGAGACTGCATGTATCTCTATCCTATACCTCAGAGCGAGCTGTACAAAAATACAAACTTAAATCCTCAAAATGCAGGATGGTAATTTATTGTCTAATCTAATAGTAAATATGATATATGAAAAAGTTATATAACAACACATTATTGCAACTGATTCTTGCATTGTGCACATTCAGTTTCGTAGCATGTCAGGAGTTCGATATCGACTCACAGCCGGAAGGACCCCTCAACATCCAGATAGATGCACTGGAGGCTTATACCGCTTTGGCAACTTCTCCCAGCAACATCGTTTTTAATATAAGTTCAAACACCCCTTGGACAATCGAGAGTAATCAACAGTGGTGCAAACCCACTCCCACTATGAGTGCGGCAAGTTCACTGGTTTCGGAGATTGTAGTAACTCTCGAAAATAATGTGGGAAAACAAATGCGTACAGCTCAACTGTTCATCAAGGCTGAAGGCATTGAGGGAACTAAGGTAGTGACTATCGAACAAGCTTCTAAAGAAGACTTGGTAGTAATTCGTCCTACGGATATCGTTCCTACCGAAGGAGGCATGGTTTCATTTAATATCATTTCCAATAAACCGTGGGAAATCATTACTACGACTCAGTTCCTTGAGAATATCGATAAAACATCCGGTACGGGAAATGAGAACGGTGAGAAAGAGAACATTACAATTACTGTCCCCCAAAATACAGGAGCAATAAGAAGTGCGGAAATCACCGTGAAAACGGCTTTTCAGGAGGAGACATTCACTATTACCCAAGATGGTATTGTGATTGAAACCAAGAATGAAGAAGATGCTGTTAACACAATGAGCGGAGAAGGTGGAGAGAAAACAATAGAAATCAACTCTAGTGTAGAATGGAAAATAGAAATTCCGACTGAATACAAAGAATGGCTGAGTGCAGAAGCAGACGGTAATCGGTTAAAACTGTCTACTACGTTTAATAATTTATTCGTTCCGCGTACCGGACACATCTTACTGTATCCTAAAATGAATGTTCCGGGATTTGAAGGCGTGCCTATTGAAGTGACACAACCCAGAAATATGTCTCTAAACAGAGGAGAGGAGACCGTAGATCCGGTGACAGGATATACTACTATCCAAAGTAAAGGCGCAGCCAGATTTGTATCCAATTTTGGATTCAGAAAAGGAAAAGTTGCTTGGGAGTTTGACAAAGTGGATATACCGGACAGTAATGGAGCAATCGAACTTAACGGAGATACATGGACTTGGGGAGATGGCTCCGGTTATATCAAAGCCTGGTTGAGACCGGAAAATTCAGAGATGACTTCAAACATTGATGCATGGGACGGAGCTTACTTTAAACTACAAAACTTTAATATAAACATCAATGACGTTAAATCTATTTCCATTGAAGCCAAAGACGATCCGGAAAATGAAGGCAAAATATGTCTAATACTTTACGTCAACGAACAAGAGGTAGCACGGATGAAAAATAAGACGGACATTTATGCGGTCAATCCGAATTTCCGTGGACAACAGTTCTACTTCGGATTTGAAAGTGAAACAGACCAGATTTGTACAATGACATTCAAATCTATCAACTTTGAGTCTTATGAATAATACTAAAAACATAAAGTAAATATGAAATCAATTATACATAAAGCAATATACTGGGCTTTACCGCTTTTGACATTGCCTACAACTGGTTTACTGTTGCAGAGCTGCGAAGAGGACAAAGCAGAGAAGTGGGTCGACTTGCGTTATAGAGTAGAAGACTCTTACGTGATCCAAGCCTCCAACCCGGAGCCTTTCTCTTTCGAAGTCAAGTCTACTGACTCATGGGAAGTCTTCGGAAAATATGACTGGTATACCCTTTCACCCTCAACGGGTGAAGCTGGTAAGACCTATACTGTAACTGTTGCCTGCAAAGAGAATACCGCACTGGACGACCGTATAGATACCATTCACATCAAGAGTGACTATTGGACAGGCAAACGCTTTGTACTCACTCAGAAAGGTACTGCCTATCTGAATGTAGAGGACGTAGAGATGATTAACCAAGAAGGCGATGCTATGACATTCAATGTGCTCAGTAACCAGAAGTGGAGTGCTAAGGTGACAGAAGGTGACATCTGGCTTTCTATCCGAGGTAACGACGGGAAGATTGAAGGCGAGCAAAACGGACAGATTACAGTAGAGGCTACCCCCAACACAGGTGAAATGAGAACGGGTGTAGTAACCATTTACGACCGCCACGGAAAAGTTGCCATGGAAGTGAAATGCACACAAGACGGCGTGCTGCTGACACCGGAAACACCAGTGAACGGTAAGTGGTTTGCCATCTATGAGCAAGAGCAGGAGCTCAAAATCTCCATAGAATCCAATGCAGAATGGACTGTTTATAAAGAGAATGAACTGGACGATACATGGTACGATTTCGAGAAAACTTCTTTCTCCGGTTCTGAAGAACTGGTAATCAAAGTATCCGAACATACGGGGTCCAGCGTTCGTACGGGAACAATCATACTGGCAACCAAAGCCGCCGAAGGCGCTACACCGCTGACCAAGACCGTGAAGTTCAAGCAGGCCAATCCCAAACGTCCTGAGGTACACAACATGGATGTTACGTTAGGTACTCAATATGGTCCCAGCAGCTTGATGCCCGGACGTTACAACTTCTACTTCGAACCTTTCAATGCCAACTTCGAACTCTTCTTTATGTGGGGAGATGTGGAACTTCGTTTCCATGTCAGTGACAATATAACCCTCCTAAGTACGAGACCTTGGTGTAGTGATGTGTTCGATGATAGATCTGATTGCCGCCACACTGTAGATTCCAGTCAACCCAATGTACTGTCGTTTGAACTCCAAGAGAGCGTAACACCTACCGGCAGCTGGCTCTACACCGAATGGATACTGAACAATAAGATAATCGCCAAAGCAACCAGCGATGGTGTGAGCGATGCAGACGGAACAGGCGACACGTGGAAAGTGCCATTCTCGCAACTTAGCTCCGGCGGAACTTTCCTTGTCAGAGCAACAAGCGGCAGTCTCGTATTTACTAAATGGGAATATGTGGCTCCGTTAAACTGGGGAGACTGATTCTTTAGTCAAAAAGTGCTTGCCCGCTTGCCAACAACAATTCGGGTAAGTGCTTATTAAACTCATAATACATAAAACCAAAAGAGTATGATGAAAAAAAAATTATTATTTATATTGAGCCTGACATTCATCGGTATTTCCTGTTTTGCTTGTCTGGACGATGAAACGAAGTACGTCACTCAAAAAAAGACTAACTATCCGCTTACAGCTTTTGCCGTAGCAGTGAATAATGTACAAACGGGTACTACCTCCTATTATCACGGAAAGATAGACCAGACCACCCACAAGATAGAAATCGGAACCATCGAAAATGCGAATGTCATCACCGGCGTGGATTATACATTGATGGACGGAGCGAGCATTTCACCAGACCCCGCTACCTTTATACAAAACTGGCAGAAAGAGCAAAAGGTGACTGTCACCACCGCGAACAATCAGTCGACTACTTATACCATCGTACTACCGAAGTATGACGAAACGTTGAAAGACATTATCTTTATAGACGATTTCAACGTAAATGGCATTCCCAACCCCAACAGCTGGGTACTCTGTCAAAAATCAACATCAGACTGGTGCGACGAGATGTCCGAAAGCTACGACCAAGCATATGTAGAAGATGGCAAACTGATACTAAAGGCAGAAAAAATAGGTAATGAATATCGTGCCGGCGGTATCGAGTCAATAGGTAAGGTAGACTTCACCTTCGGGCGTGTTGAAGTCAGAGCGAGAATCCCCAGACATCCTGACGGAGCCTTTCCTGCTATCTGGCTGATGCCTCAAAAGTCTGCTCCCTTATACAGTAGTTGGCCGAATGGCGGTGAGATTGACATAATGGAGCATATCCGGCAAGAAGATGTGATTTATCAGACAGTGCATACCCACTATACCTACGACTTGAACATCAAAGATCCTATCAACTCGACATCGGTAACATGCAACTACGAGGACTGGAATATCTATGCCGTAGAATGGACAGAAGATAAAATAACGTTCTTTGTCAATGACCAGAAGACTTTCTCTTATGAGAACCTCAAGCTGGCAAATGAAGAAGAAATGAAACAATGGCCGTTCACCAAAGATTCTTCTTTCTATATCATTCTGAATATGGGACTTGGAGGAAACGCAGATTCATGGGCAGGTCCTATTGATGACACCGATCTACCTGCCATTATGGAAATAGATTGGGTAAAGGTTAGCAAACTGAATAAATAGTTTTTCTGATTAAGGTAGAACTAAGTTTTTAGGGACTTCTTAAAGGAAGAGGAATGAAAGCATAAACATACTTTATGATTTTCATTCCTCTCATTGTTACAATCGGTTTTCTAACATCAATTACAAACAGGTGTCGCCTCCCACTTTATCCTGTTTCCGGTAAGCAGAAGGAATCTCTCCTTTTATAGATTTGAAAACCTTGCTAAAATAACGCAAGGAGGAGAAGCCAACTACTTCAGAAATCTCGGTAATATTCATAGTGGTGGTTGTAAGCAACACGATAGACCGTTCAATACGCTGCTTATTCACATAATCTACAATCCCCATACCTGTGATAGTTTTCACTTTATTAAACAACAATGAGCGACTGATACACATATTAGTAGCCAAAAACGCAACATCCAGTTCCGGATTGCTCATGTTGTCCGCAATCAATGTATTCAACTTCAGCAGAAAAGTCTCATCAGCATTACTGAAACTCATATCCTTATGTGTCAACAATTTGTCATCCTTATAGCGTATCCTGATCTGTTCACGTTGCCGTAGTTGGTTATGAATTAGCGCCAGCAAGCTATCTATCTCGAAAGGCTTCGGAAAAAAGACATCCGCACCAGTCTTATAACCGGTGTACATATTTTGTGAATTATGATAGGCAGTTAATAAAATGAATGGAATATGACTGATTTTCAAATTAGTCTTCACTTCCTTGCATAGTTCAAACCCATTCATCCGAGGCATCATGACATCACTGATGATAATGTCAGGCAATCGGTCTTTAATCTGCTCCAACCCTTCTTTACCATCTTTAGCAACGTATACACGAGCAAAATAATTACTCAACGTTTCTTTCAAATAGTTTCGTAATTCAGAAGTGTCTTCTACCACCATCACCGCATATTTCTTTAAGAATGTATAATCAATCTTGTCTTGTTCATTCACTTCCACTCCTGTAGACGTATCTGCCCGCAACAGTTCTTGTCGTCCATATGTATCCGCCAATAACGGTAACTCAAAATAGAATACCGCCCCTTTTCCTTCTGTATTCGAAGCACCCACTTTTCCCTTATGATGAGCAATAAGGCTCTTCGCATAAGAAAGTCCGATACCACTCCCTCCCTTCTCATGTATCCCTTGATAGAAACTAGAGAAAAGAGAATCTGTATCCACCATATTCAACCCCATTCCTTCGTCCTTGACAGAAACCCGTACCCGTCCTTCTCCCTCCAACAGACAGGTGATTAGCGTAGTAGTAGTATTTGATTCACTGAACTTGAGTGCATTCATCAGGAAGTTGGAAAGAACGAACTCACACTTATTCTTATCAAAAGGAACCTTCCCTATGCGCTCATCCAGTTCATATTCCAGCCAAATACCCTTCACGCGATATTCATCGGCAAATTTATCTCCGACAGACCGTACCCACTCATTCAGAGAGTAGGGCAGGATATGTAACATATCTTTTCCCTCCTCCAGTTTCCGCACGTCAAGTACCATGTCGATAATGTTCTTCATTTGGTGTGCTTGCTTATAAATTGGGACTAACAATTTTTCTACCTCACGATCACTACCTGATTCATGATTAATAATACGCTTCAACGGTGCACAAATCAGCGTAAGAGGCGTACGAAGCTCATGACTGATGTTCGTTAAGAAATTAATTTTCTCTTCATACATTTTGTTTTTCAGACGCAGAATCTCCCGTTTTTGTTTGGCTTTCTTTTTTCGATAAAAATAGAAAGTAATGCCATAAACTACTATTCCCACCAATATACATAACCCCGCATAAAACCAATTGCTCTTCCACCAAGGGGAAACAACCACGACATGAAGAATCGGCTGTTTCACACTCCACCCCCCATTACGAGTATAATAAGAAGCAGTAATTGTATACTCCCCTATCGGTAGATAATTAATAACCAAAGAGTTGGAATTGAAATTAGCCAAGTCCTGCCCGATTCCTTCAATATTAAACCGGAAAAAGTTTTTACGAAACACATCTCCCTCGTTCAACAGGACTTTCAGTTGCAGAGAGGAAAAGTCCCATGGAACCCGAATAGTTTCAATAGCTTTCTCCCGCTTCTCGGATAATGGGACAGGCAAACCATTCAGTAATACATCTAGTAATTCAACAGTATGATCTTCTTCCGTTTCTAAATGAAAGCCAGAATTTATCACTGTCATCCCCATAGTACCACCTAGAAAAACATCTCCATTATGAGCAAGAAGAGTGGCCTGAAAAAGATATTCGTTAGGCAAAACCCCGTCCACCTCGTCCAATGTAACAAAGTTCCGAGTGAGAGAAGAATAAACGAACAAATATCGTCTTGTTCCTACCCATATCCGATGTTGGTTATCAGTTACAACAGAAGATACCTCTTGAAACAAACTCGTCTTGATCAACTCGCTCTCTCCTGTTCGTGGATCGTAACGTACCAAGCCTTCGGTAGACGCTAACCAGAAAACGCCATCCTGGTCACGCGATGCATCATTAATGATATATTTCCCCTGATAAATCGTCCTGAAAATCCCTTCCGAGGAATCATATTCGCAGATATTTTTCAAATCGGTAAGATAAGTTTTCGTACCCACAGTAGCTATGATCAAGGGCGAATTTCGTTCGTATTCTCTTCCCATAGTGGCTACAATCTCAAATTTACGACGAGTAGTATCGTATATAAAAATATGTTGGCCACTGAAAAGAATCTTGTCTGGCGTTACCCGTCGGATGTTGACAGAGAAACCGTCAATACATTCACGATCATTTGTTTCTTTATCGACCAGAACAAAAGGACGTACCCGTCCCGTTTGCTTATGAAAAATAAAGAGTCCCTCGTTGAAAGAGGAAAATAATAATTCATCAGGGGTATATTCGACAATAGAAACCACCTTTTCATGCATAGTAGAAGGATAATGCTTAAAAGTTCCCGTTAACGGATCAAACCTATTGATTCCACCGCCATCAGTCCCCACCCAAACCATTCCATCACTATCTTGGAAAAAACTATTGATGGTCTGATTGCTCAACCCATATAAATTGCCAAAAGGAACATTCTGATAAGAACAAGCAAATACATTTCTTATACCAATCAACCCTCTGCGGATACTGCCCGCCCACATATTATTGGCAGAATCCAAATAAAGCCGATAAATGGTATTGGCAGGAAAGGAGTGAACATCATCCTGCTTTTGCTGAATGTTGGTAAACGAAAAATCATCCAAGGAAATGATGTTAATTCCGCCACCATCAGTTGCCACCCAAAGCTGATTATCTTTCTCCATAATATCATGAATGACATCGTACGTCAGAGAGGAATTGGATGTTGTAAAATGTTTCAAAAGTTTACCTTCTTGATAGCAGTACAGCCCACTACCATAAACGCTCACCCACAGACGCTTATGGGAATCTAAGAAAATAGTAGTATAACTCTTTCCGGTAAAAGCATCTACCTTCTTCAGTTCGTGGGTTTTAATATTGAAAGAATATATGCCATTCCAACATGAGTTAAGCAAGATATGTTCGTCATCGTAACGCACCATCTCCCAAAAAGGAACATAATAAGCAGGATCCTTTGCATAATATAAAGGTTCAAGTTTATTAGTGGCATAAGTATATTTATAAATATCACCTGACCCACCCAACAAAATTCCCCCTTCTACCAATAAACTGGAAGCAACATAAATAGGTTTACCATTACTTGATAAAGTTTTAAAGTTATCATGGCCTCTATTATAAAGACAAATACCAACTGTTGTGGCTACCCACAAATTATGCAAAGAATCTTCCGCTATAAAAATTATATTATCTGAGGGCAATGTACTTTCGTCCTCCGGCCGATGCAAATAGTGTTTCAAATGATCGCGATCGTAACAATTCAAACCAGACTCTGTACCAATCCATAAATAGCCTCTATGATCATTCAAGATACATTGTACTCTTGACTGCGAAAGTCCTTCTTTAATTCCAAGCTGTTTATAATAATAGTAAGGGGATTGGCTTCGAATGGAATGAGCCATTCCGACAAAGAAGAATATTAAATATATTTTTAACAGAACTTTACTCATATTTAGTAAGACATACAATACGATTTGTAAATATAATAAATTTTATTTTAATAGTACTGTTTTATTTCAAATTCTAATTATAAGTAAAGTACTTTTTCTTCCGTATATAAAATACGAATTAATTTCGAACCTATTTAAACATGAATTTAGCATAACCGTTGGTATGTTCTTCCACCTCCTACGAATACTTCTATGCGCTGAAAAAGAAAATTTATAGTTATAACTGATTTATATCGGGCTGACGTTATTTTACTAAAAAACATTAGATTCTCCTTATATTATAAGGTAGGGAGAATCTTTTTTTTTACTTTTGTGCCCAAATATTGTGGTACAAGCCATTATAAAAGAAAGAATTATGCAGAAAAACCTTGTCA
>OGPZ01001555.1_pt1 | contig 16001 bp, 8 predicted proteins | sample 1553111 | NCBI WGS metagenome assembly OGPZ01 (sample SAMEA2579968, study PRJEB22360) | human gut metagenome
GAAGAAGTATCAGCTGTACCATCTTCATTTCTCTTAACCTTTTGCTGGTCTTCCTGTAACTTTTGAAGAGTTGAGTTAATAATAGCTACCTTGCTCTGTCTGCCCTCAATAGCTCTCTTGACATCATCAGCTTGACTTGTAGATAAATAAGATTGAGTAGACCTGTTAAGCACTCTGCCATCAGGTAATACTATTCTGTTTCTATCCATAGTAGCACCATTAGTCTTAGTGCCATATAATGATTCAGCATAAGCCAAGTCTCTAATAAGACCAGCATTAGAAGGAGTAACTAAATTCTCATTAATATCATAAATGTTACCATTCTCTACATAGAATCTACTTCCACCTACAGTTACACTGACTCCCTCTTTACCACTTGCAGGATTAAAGCTTCTACCCTTTGGATTAACTGCTTTCTGTTCTGTTCCTGCATCATCATAGTAGTTAGTAGTGAACCAACTACCAGTCATTTGAGTATCAGTCAAGTGTGTATAAAGTAAGTCATCATTCAGTATATCTTGGTTATAAGTACATATGTTAACCTTACCTGCTGATATATTGAATGGTGGGTTATACTCATACAGAGCATTAAGTATGCCTTCATATATATCTTCAGGAGTTGAATGTACAGCTTCATCATACTGTATACCCTGAACAGGGTCAAGAGTCATTACACCACTTCCACCTCTTTCAACAAGTATGTTCTTCCTTACATATTCTCCATCTTTAAGCCATCTAATAGTGAGTACTTTGTTATTACCCATGTTATCAAGACTTATATGGAAAGTATTATCAAGATGAAGTACTTTGCCTAACTCATTAAGTGCAGTCAATGCTTGGTCAGGATTACTTATCTTAGACAATTTATCTATTGCAGCATGAATCTTTTGTGCAGACTTATTGCCTGATGTACTTAATTGTCCAAGATTAAATTCTTCAGCATTGAAATGCTTGACTCTTACTAGCTTAGGAGAGTATGTACCTCTACTGTTCTTAAGTAATAGATATACCTTACCATCAGAGTGAACTTCATCATATACAGGTTCAGCATTTATATCACCATTAGTCTGTAAGTTCATGTTCTTCATTACACCAAGTCTGACATCACCTTTGACTACATCTTTAACAGATTGTGTCTGGTTTCTATCATACTTGAATCTGCCTAACATTACCTTATTGACAGTAAGTGTAGCCTATTCACCTTTGCCTACTCTGGTAATCAAGTTAGCAAGTCCTACATAGTTCTTACTCTTAGCAGTAGCAAGTGAAGGTAAAGTACCAACTACTTGGTCACCTTTATACATGACTATTTCATCATAATCACCTACTCTTTCTGCCTTAAGTGTGAGAATGTCTCCTTCATGGACATTGCCATTATTGACATAATCAAAAGCACCTTTAGACTGTAAGAAGTTATATAGACCTTGATAATTAGGATTACTTACAATTAGTGGCTCAAATACACCTTGTGCAAGCTTTTGTGTATTATACTCACTAAGTGCAGGTCTATAGTACCTATTCTCTGTTGTAGCAGGAAGAGATTCTGTATCCTTGTCAAGGTAATCTAACTCCTGTTCATTAGTGACAGAAGCAGAAGGTATTTGAGGTATCCTACTTGCAATAGTACCTATTAGTTTCTGTACTCTGTTGTAGTTGTCCTCACTTGCCATTTCAGGTAAACCACTTATATCATCTATAAGACTGTTCAACTCTGATGATGCCTTTCTTATATCCTCTTCACTTTTAGTTGAAGCAGCCTTAGCCACCAAAGTCTCAAGTGTTCTAATCCTTGGAGCCAGACTGAAATCATCAAGATATTCTTTGTCAACAGTATTATTAACCTCACCTATAAGGTCTGTATAAGGATTCTTTGCTTCTGTAGGTACTGTTGCAGTAGCATCACTACCAGTAGTTTCACTTCCAGTATCTCTACCTTGTGGAGTAGGAAGTGGGTCAGGAATATCATCCTTTTCCTGTGCATTAGTTGCAGCTTCTGCTATCATGTTCTGAAACAGATTGGCAGCTTCTTCACTTAATTCACCTTCTGGTTCTGTAATAAGTTCAGGACTGGTTAAATCAGCAAGTGACTTTTCTTCCTTAAACCTCTTGTCAAGTAATGCATTAAGAGCTTCTTTATCTGTATCTGACAGTTCAGATTCATTGATAAGTTTACCCATTTCAGCACCAAATGACATTGCTTTCTTGAAGTCCTTAGCTAGTGGATTAGTGTTCTCACTCAACAGTTCATCACCCACATTGTTTTCGCCTACTATATCTGCTATATCACTGAATGATTGAGCATTAGTAAGTTGTACTCTTACTTGTGCAAGTTGTTCTTCTTGTGCCCTATTAGCTATCTGTTCATCAGCTGCTACTGTTGCTTCCTGCATCTTTTCAGGATGTGTCAGCAAGTCAGTAAATCTGTTACTGAACTCTACAGCTTTCTCTGCTAACTTCTTAAGGTCTTTAACAGATTGTTCAATATCAACCTTGTCAATATTGTAACTGTCATTCAGAATCTTCCTGACAGCACTTTGCATTGCTACAAAACTTTCATTCTTAGGGTCTGCAAGTACTGCAAGCAGCTCTTGATTATTAAGGTCAAGTATGGTTCTATCCATAGTTTTACCTTCCTTTTCAAGGGTTGCAAAGTTCATCTTCAATGCTTCTCTTACATCATCAGCAACATCATTGAATCTCTCAATATAGTCACCATGCTTCATGTTAAGCCAAGTAAGCTCTGACACTTGTTCACTTGTAAGGTCAGGACTTCCTACTCTTATGATTTTGTCCTTAGTAGTTCTGTAATCCTTGATTTTTCTTAGAATATCATCTCTGTCTTCTGTAAGACTTTGAATCATTTCTTCTCTATTCATAGCATTACCATTGGTAGAGAAAGGACCATTACCATTCTCATCAGTAGTATTCTTAATGATATTATCGAGGTTCTCATCAGAAGTATCATATGCCTGATTAATCATTTCAGTAAGGTCATTCAGTTTACCTGCATTGTCAAACATGACAACATCAGATATAAACTGTGATGATTCTGCATCCTTGAATCCTGCAACATCTCCTTCAGCAGCAGCAGCATCCATTTGATTCTGATAATAGTTATGTCTTACCAATCCTTGATAATAGTTCTGAAAATTAGGGTCTTCAATTCTACTATTCAAGTAGTTAATCATCTCATTATCTCTGGCTTTACCCTCTTGGTAATCTCTAAATTCACCAACTATACCACCTTCAATAGTTACAGGACTTCTCCATTTGCCTTCACTTGATTTAGCACTTCTGAACATGGGCATACCCATAGCACCAGTCATAGCACCAATAGTAAATTCTTCCCATGAAGCTGGGTCACCTACTGTATCACTAATACCCTTAGCTGATGCCTGTAACCAATTAAGTGATTGCTGTGCAGCTTCTGGGTCCCACTTGGACATATAGAAGTTCTCTACCTCTGAACCATACTTAAGTCCGGGGATAGTAGCAGCAATCTTCTGTTCCATTTCTTCAGCACCTTCTGATAAGAAACCAGCAGCAGCCTTGACAGGCATTCTAGTTGAAGCATATTTACCATTCTTCATGGCTATCTTTGTATCTCTGATTGCTGTATTAGCACCCTTAGAATACAATTTACCCCACATAAACCAGTTTGATGCTGTAAGAATAGGTATATTAAGAGCCAAGTCTACATTACCCACTTTGGCTTTATCCTCATTTAACTTGGCAAGGGACTGGTCATAAGTCTGTTTTGCATCTTGCATAAGTGCATTATACATTTCAGTACCCTTATAGTTCTGGTCTATAGCTTGAAGTCTTTGTTGATAAGCATCATCTACCTTTGCTTTCTCAAAGTCATACCATTCATTAGCATTGTTATATGCTTCTATCTTACCTTCATTGATTGCAGATACAGCAGAACCAACTATAGACCTAACCATAGCAGGAGCACCTTTAAGTGCACCTGATACAAGATTACCAGTAGCCATAGCACCAGCAGTAAAACCTAAGTTCTTGATGAACTTGTCACCCCACCAGTTAGCTGTCCATATATTCTTGTACCATTCACCATTTTGGTCATTCTGAATTTCTTCATTGGTTCTATAGTTAGGCATCATTTGCTCTGACCAATCATTTACTTGCTTCATTCCTTTAGCAAAGTCATTATCCCAGAACCCTGACCATTCACCTTTGTCTATAGCATTAGCTGCACCTACTACTACACCAAGAGTACCATCAAGAAATGTAGTACCAGCAAGTACTACACCTTTACCAAGACCTGCACCTAATTGTGCATACCAAGGTTGAAGTTCTCCTCTTGTGTTATTAAGGTCATCAAGTTGAGTTGCAGAAGTAATATCTTGGTCATACATGCTATCATTAAGACCTGCTACACCTATTTCCTGCACAGCAGGAGTGCTTATATTCATCTCCTGCTGTCTTGCAGCATAGCCGGGTGTAGGGTCTGCAAATGATACATCATATCCATTCCTTTTTAACTCATCAAGTATACCTTGTCTTCTATTTACTCCCTTTAATGGAGTACCATAGTTAAAATTATCCTGTGCCATATTATTCCATAAACAATTTACTGTCTGTCTTGCCTTGAGTCTTAGCAAGTGTGTTGAACTTACCATCAAGTTCACTCATATAGAAGTCAATCAATAAGCTCATGCTTGCATAATCTTTCTTCTCTTTGGCTTTTTCTATCAACTGTTGAGTGTTCCTTAAGGTTCTGTTCTTATCATCTACTACTTCTGGGTCAAGTACAGCCTTTTTAAGTTTGTCCTTCTTGTCTCTATATACATAGACTAAGTTACCACTTTGAGGGTCAAAGTCTAAGTGACCAGAGTTAGGCTTAATTTCAGCCAGTTCATCAGATTCAAGCTGTTTGCCTTTCTTTCCATCTTTGAACTCATAAGCTGGTATCTTATCCTTAATAGCCATAGTAGCTAAGTTCTGTGTTACCACATCATTTAACAAGCTATTATCAGCTAAATTAGTTGAATAAGTAAAGTCTCTTATGGCTGCTCCTTTGATTTCAGCTTTTGCCTTTTGTATAATAAAGTCAGGGTCAGTTGTACCATACTTGTCTGTTATTCTCTTTAGCTTCTCTCTATTAGGTTGATACTTCTCTTTTGTACCATAAGAAGTCCAGATTGCACCATTATGTCTTGCTTCATTTCTTACTTCTCTTTCAGCCTCTTCTTTCAATATATCAGGGTTCTCTTTTACCTGTTGAAGGAAGTTGATTTCATCTTGTAATTGAGTAGTTTCAGCATCCTTTACTGTAGTTCTTGGTACTGGTCTGTAACCTAATCTAGGATTACTCTTATCACCTTGAGCAGCAGCTAGTTTAGCCCTTTGTAGTGGGTCAAGGTATTCTTGATTCTGCACCTGTTGATATTGTGTATCACCAATAGCACTGTATAATCCTCTACCTATAAACTCTTTAGCTCTTTGCTTAGTTATGTCATCACCCCATGTATCAATACCTGATGAAGCATATACATCATCTGCTATCTTCTTCAGTTCCTTAGGTGCATTAGGGTCATCCATTGCAGCCATGATAACTTGTTCAGGGGTATACCCCCTATTCATCATGCTCTCAAAGTATTGACCACCGAGAATCTTTCTCCATTCTCTTGGTTTCTCCTGTTGATACTTGGCTAATTCTCTTGCAGCTTGAGCAGCTTGTTGAGTAAGCATATTACCACTGTAAGCCTGATAACTTAGATTAGGATTCTTAATCAAATTATCCAAAGAAAGTGTTGAAGCTGCCTGACTCATCATCAGAGTAGGGTCTTTCAACATTGCTTCCCTTTGTTCCTTAGTTAATTCATCTCTTCTCTTATATGCTTGTTCAATAGGAGTAATCTCCTGACTATACCTTTGTCTCATCTTTGAGAGTGCAGTTCTACTATCAGGTGTAAGACCACTCTTTGCAAGTGATTCAGCCTGTGAAGCCAAGTCAGTTGAATACTGTTTGTACATAGCATAAGCTTCAGGGTCTGTCTGTTCATTAGCAAGTTTCTCAAATACTCCTGCTCTGGTTGATAGTTCTCCCATTTCACCTTCAAGAGCTTTATGTTCAGCATCAGCTACCTGTATGGGTTTAATCATTTCATCATAGCTGAATGGCTTGAACTTACTTCCTATTACTATCATATTACCTGCCATAAGTCAATCTTCCCCCTTTTTTCTTTTTGTTCTTCTTATATTGTACTCTACCTGAACTGTCTAAATCATATAGAAGAGCTGGATTACTTGTTATCATATTCCTTGAAAAATTCTCCTGTCCAATACCACCTAAGTTATCAAACAGATTAGTAAGGTTAGCTGCCCTACCCATTGAGCTTCTCATATTAGCTGTATCATACATTTGAGCCTGTGCTGACTTCTGCTTCAACCTTAGTTCATTCATATGTTGAGCTTGTTGTGCATTAGCTAAATCAGCTCTCATTTGTGCCTCTGCATTAAACTGGTTAGTACCTCTGTTGAACCCTTCAACTTGTTGTCTTTGTTGTTGGTTATACAGTTCAGCCTGTCTATGTAAATCACCCATCTGATTGCCATAATTAGCATTAGCTGCAATCAAGTTAGCAGCAGCAGTAGCCCTATTACCACCAGAAGTATTGATTAATGCTCTCCTTTGTGCAGCCTGATTAGCATCAAGCTTATTGAGTTCATAGTTTGTATCAAGTGGCTTATAAGTAAGTCTGTTGTTAATCTGTCTTGCACCTACCGGTTTAACTGGAGTTATTGCTCCACCTATCATCTCTGCTGGTGCATAATCAGGTGTATTAGTAAGACCAATTGCATCACTGAATACTCCTAATGCAGAACCAACTGCTGGTGCATATCTCATCCAAGTAGGAGCTAATTCACTATCAGGTACTTGTTCCTCAATAGGTATTACTCCTTTAGGTGCAGTAAGTCTTGTTGGCAATTGACCACTATAGTCAGTATTTATACCAGCCATAGGAACTTCAACATCCCTATAATTTTTCTTCCAGCCACCATCTTCAAACTTATTTCCACTCTTTCTTTCCCTTACTCCCTCTTGTATTCCTGCTAGTCTGTTCATACTTGCTTCAAGTCCTCTTCTACTTATTGGGTCATTAGGTCTTTCAGCACTTTCCTTTTGCAGCTTTTCTGCTGCATCTGCAAGAGTACCTTCCTTTAATCTTAGTCTCTTTCTGTCTTTCTTAGGTACCTTAAGTCTGTTGCTGAATACATAGTCATTGAATACTACTTCACCTTCTTCAACTAAGTTAGGTACTCCTTGTGGGTCTAGTCCCATTTGTACGCCTTCAAATGGATTCTGTTCATGTGTACCACCATTACCAATCATAGTAATACCATTACTAAAGTCTCCACCTTGTGTATTTAACCAGCCACCAAAACTGTGATGCCAGCCTCTTGCATTCTGTGCAAATGTAGCTCTCTTTCTTACAGCAGGACTACTACTTCTTTTACCTCTTGCTATACATTCAGAAGTAACTTTACCACCACAATATTCTGTGAACTTTCCTCTATTTGCTTTCTTTATGTGGATACCACCACCATCTTCGAATAGTTGTCCACCATAGGCAGCAAAGTTTGCTAATAAATCCAAGTCTTGCATTTCATCTGCTCCTTCAAGTGCCAAATTAATCTTCTCATCATTAACTGAATTAACAGCTTGTCTTTGCTTATTCAGTTTTGCTGTCAGGTTTTTAGCCTTACTACTGAACCATCCATCTTTACCAACCTGTGACTTTTGTACATTACCTAAGTCCTGATGCTCCATTTGCTGTTGTATTACAGATTCTATGGAGCTATTATCAAATTGTGTATTAGCAGCTTCTGCTGTCTGTGCCTTAGTCTCATTAACAAATTCCTCATTAATTTGACTACCAAATGCCCTGTTAACCAGACCACCCAGTACATTAACACCTGCTCCAATAAGACCACCTACTCCGGGAATGTTAGATGCAAGACCACCAATAGTTTGCATAGCTCCTCCTACACCAGTAGACATACCACCTGATATTGCATTTGATGCAGCACTTGCTATGCCACCTGCAATACCACTAATACCACTGGCACCACCCATTAGTCCACCTAATTTTGAAGCATCCATAGCCTTATTAGCTCCTGTCAATGCTCCCAATATACCACCACCAGCATAAATATTGCCTTGATGGTCAACCAACCAAGGAAGTACTCCTTGTTCCTTAGGTTTAACAGGAAACCTTTTCTTCTTTATCTTGTTAGCCATAATTAATTCATTTTGTGCAAAAATACATAAAGACTTTGTAATATGCAATAAACCTTATAAAAATAATAAGGGCAGCCAAGTATTTGACTTAGCCACCCTTAATTTCTACTCAAAGAAACTCACACCAATGTCATGAAGTTCCATGCTATCAGTGCTCTCTTTATTCATCTGCAATTTAATATAAGCCCATGTGTTTCTTATCCTGTTTCTATTACCATTATCTCTTGGTATGTTAGCTCTCCATATTCTGAACTTTCTCTTAAGTGGAGAAGGATAACCAACCCTGTTAACCAGTTCTAAAGTACCATGCTGATACTCATTCCATACATCCAATTGAGTGAATGTTTCATTAGGCATAAGTTCACCATCTCTTTTAACATCAGCCCTGTATTCAACAGTATTGAATATCTTGTCAACAGGTTCATCCTGATTAGCTACTATAGTCACATAGAATGGTTTAAACTCACCATAGAACATATTATAGTCACCACCATTGATTTCCCATACCTTATTCTTATTGACTGCATAGAATTTATCCCTATAGTTTAACATTACAGGAGTCTTTTCATAGCTCATGAATGAGGTAAATTGACCTATAAGCTCTGAATAAGCCAGACAATATTTATCATTGATAAAGTATACATCATCATTAGTCTTGTCATAGAATGTTCTGAAGTTCTTAAAGTCTACAGGATTCCATTTGTCAAGGCTATTGTTAGCACCTATGAACTGTCTGAAACCAAGTTTATCACTTAATGAGCTAATAGACTGTCCATCAAATGTATATAATCCATTAGTCAGATTATCTATAAAGTATATACCTGCTGGAGTCTGACATATAGACCATTTGTTACTACAACCTATAAGGTTACTTACATATCTCTTACCTTGTACTTTGTAGTTATTACCAATCTCAACAGGTACACCATCACTAACAGGAATCTGTACCCTAGGATTAAAGATAATATTACTCAATCCCTGTTCTTGGAAACAGAAGATTTCATTGTTCAAGGTATTAAGTGATATTACTTCACCCTTATCACCATCTAAGTCAAGTGTTGAAGCTAATGTGATATTAGTCCAAGTATCAACCACAGAACCATTAGTTTTCTCACTTGTCCAAGTTACTGTATTAGGGAACCTGTCAATAGAGGATATATCCCTTGATGTATAGTTATATGTGAAGAAGTTGTTCTTCTGGCTATATACAGGATTCAATAGATTGAAGTTCTCTGGTGTTGCAGTAAGATTACTCTTATTACCTCTATTCCTATCATATCTTCCATCTATATTAACCCTTGTCTCACACATAAATGAAGTCAAATCAACTATTTGATTCTTCTCATCATTACTCCAAGGATAAGTCTTTAAACAATCATACCTCTGGAAGAATGTATCCCCCTCTGTATATTCAATGTTCACACTAGGTTTGACAGTGCCATCTACATTATAGAAGTTAACTGTGCTACCAGCAGGATGCCATATATTGTTAGTATATGCTGCATCTCCTGTTCCACCAAACCTGTTTTCAACCACAGGTCTGTACATATCAACTATGATATATCCACCATCATAATCTCCAAGTTCTCCACCTTTCTGTGAGGACGTATTACCAATAATATCAACTCTTTGTTGCATGATAGCTCTAGGACCAAATGGTCTGGAAGTTGATTTAACATCATCAGTAATGGGAGCAAGATACTGTTTATAAGCCATACTAGGTTTCTTAACAAGTACATATAATGTACCAACAGAATATGCCCTGTATTGTGTATATGGGTCTGCAACCATTTCTTCCTCTTCCCATTCTTTAGATGTAGTATTGTATTTATACATCTTTCCAAAAAGCTGGTTTTCAGTACTTGATGCTTCCTTTATGAATGCTCTTACATTTGTGTTTGTAGCTTCTCCAAATGAGCTTACTATCTGTATATCATATCCCTTACTTCTTGTAGGAAGGTCACCTTTAGTCCAATAATCTCCACCATTCCATCCTAATACTGGCATAGCAGCTTGTTGACCATAAGTGGTGTTATTAAACTGAATGACTGCATGAGGAGTTGATTTAAATCTTATAGGAACTATATCAGTTGTATTAGTTACAGGATACACTGTACCATCTGGGTCCCATCTGTTTCCTAGCATATTCCATGATTGACTTCTACCATATTCAGATTCTAAACCACTAATAGTGCTGCCATTCCAGTAATATTGGTCATTTGTATATGGCTGTCTCCATTCAGTAAGTGCACCGGGATTCACAAAAGGACTAGCAACATTGGGATTATATTGACCCTTCATCTGACACATAGTGAAAGGATAACTTGTTCCACCATGATAACCATTATAATTACCTCTGTACACTCTTTCAATTTGTTGTCCATCAAGTGCATTTTTAATGATAGGTAACTTAATGATTGTATCCTCATTACTGTCAAATACTGCAACCTCTGCAATACCTGTAAACTGACTGTCTCCTTCAAGATATAATGTAGGAGGAGTTGACCTATGATAATATCCTTCCTTATCTATATAGTAAGTGTCTGTGTACTGTAAGTTTGATAGTATCTTTTTAGTGTATTGACCTGTTCTAACTAATGATTGACCTTCTGTTCCTGTCTTATCCATATCATTGTTAAGAGATGCTTCCCTATGCCAAGGATATACTATCCATGCACAGTTAATCCAGTTACCATCACCACCATCATTACCTAATACATCCCAATCATCATTCTTGTTTGGGTCTCTTCTTGTCAGAACACCATCTACATATACAGGAAGTGCACATATTTTCTTCACAGAACTATGTCTTTCATTGGCACTGCCATTCCAATAATTAGTACCACCATACTTAGTGTACATTGTACTGTAATCATGGTTTATGATTCTATAATTAGAACCTGATGACCTAGTTGTCTTAAGGAAAGAATTAGGTCCAATTATACTGTAATCACTATAGTTAGCTTTACACTTTGCATAACCTACATACCTTATCTGACAGTTCTTTACAAGAGACTTTACAGTTTCATCAAACTCAATATCAGGTGAATGGAATGTACATATACTACCATCAACCTTAAAGTTACCTTCACTTTCATCAGGACAAGTCTGTGTGCCAGCTTCAGTAGAAACATCTGATATACAATCTTGTGACTGTATCTCACCATTAAAATTGAAGCTTGAAGGTAATGGTCTCTTATGTCTGAACTCAAGAACTACACCACCATCTCTTGGACTTCTTGCCCAATCTAAACCACCATCATCAAAATATCCAGCAAATAGTGGTCTAAAGAACCATGAAGATATTGAGTAAGGTGAATTATCAGGTCTGTCATTAGCCTTAAACAAAGTAGGATTAATAATGCCCTGACATACTACAGTCCTGTCAGTATAACTAGGATAAACAATTACTGGCTTTACAGCTACATAACCTAAGTCTATTAACCTGTTAATAAGAGTAGAACCAATAGAACTTACTATCTTGTTATAGGATTCAGCAGTTATATACCTATCTACTTCAAAGTCTCTTATAGGTATAGCTTCTGACCATTTACCTGTTCTATGTAAGAACACAAGACCGGGTCTATAAGTCTCACCTTGTTTAAATGATGTAATTACACCATTATCAAAGCTCAAATTACTCTTGTATGGATATACATCAGTATCTTCAGGAGCAAGAACTGTAACATCCTTACCTTCTGTGGTCAACGGTAAATCACCTACCCCAAGTCTTATGTCTTGAGGAATAGCACTCCTCTTAATGGTAAGATTACCTAGGAACAGAGTATTATCCTTCTGTGTAATTGTATAAGGTACAACTTCTTCACCACCCTTATATAGTAACTCTGTAGGGTCTAATGTTTCACCAGTAGTGTTATTATCTGAATAATCCACATAAGTTCTATTACTGATAGAAGCTACATACACAAATATATAACCATAGTCAAGTGACTTTCTTTCAAGCTTGATTTGATGAGTAAATGGGTCATAGGTTATATTAGCAACTCCACCAGCAGCTTTATCAAAGTCTAGGAAGTATATCTCATGTTCAGGGTCATATTGTTTATTGATGATAATGCCTGAATTACCTTCTACATTTATTCTCCACTTGAGTTTTCCATCTACTTCATCATAAGGATAATCAGTCAATAATGCCTCACTACCTGACTTGAAAACCTCAACTACTGAAGGGTCTACTATCTGTGTAGTGTAAGCATAAGTCTGGCTAATCTCCAGCTTGTTATATATACTATATCTTGCCTTTAATTCCACACTTGCTACTCTCTTAACACTAGGAGTACCATCAAGTGAAGTCCTTATAATAGAGTATATGTTAATACCATCAAAGTTTGTATCAGGATTATTAACCATAATCCTAAATTCATTATTCACTACTTCATCAGGTCTACCACCTCTGCCTGTAGGGGAAGTGTAAAACAATGGAGATATGTAAAATACTGTACTTTCCTGTGCATAACTATTGTAGTAAGTCAAAGCATATTGAACCACTCCTGAAGGGAATATACCTGTACCACTTGGCACTTTCTCAACAGTAGTTGTAGCACCTGTATTGAATCCTCTAATAAAGTCAAACTTATCATTTCCATTATAAATTGAAATATTCTGAAGACTTAAACGGAGACCTAAAAAATTTCAATAGAGGAATACGAACAGTCGGATCTTCTATAATTAAAGGAGAGTGAGAAAAATGAATATTCTCATTCTCATATGTACCAAGAGTTTGTATAGGATATGCAGTACTGAAGTTCAAGTTGCCTTGATACAATATAGTTACTTCAAAGTAGTCATTTATACCTTCAAGTCTATAGATATAATCTATTCCTTCTGCTTCATCTTTAGTGAATATGACTATGTACTTACCAATAGTACAACTGCCAAGAGGAACACCCTTAATATCACCACCGGGTATAAATCCAAGTGGATGTAAGTCACTCCAATATTGGTATGTATCATCATACACTAAGTCATCTATAAAGTAGAATCCCTTAACACTTTGTGTTATAGGTAGATGCCCTTCATATGCAGTACTCTCTGATTGACCTGATTCAAGTACTATCTCATACTTATACTGTACTCCATCACTTGTTTCTGTAAGGATACCACCTCTAATTGATGAAGCAAGTGGGTACTGCATGACTATCTTTCCTGTAGGTTCTACAATAATCTTGTTAGGCTGTCTGAATGAAGGCACAGATATTTCCTTAGTACCTTTCTCATTAGTGACAGATAAAAGAGTACTGTGTTCCCTTGCAGTTATTCTTATATTCATGTTCTCGTAGGCATATTCAGGACTGAACTTACTTACAGTCAAGTCCCTTTGCATACCTTTGATAACATGTTGTTCTTGTTTCATTGCCATATTAGTGTAGCTTTAAAAATTCTTTGTTTCCCAAGTCCTTAAATCCTTTTCTAAATTCATTAACTCTTGGTACCATTTGGTTAAGTATTCCACTTATGGATTCCATCTCACTTGGAGAAGGTATAGTAAATTCACTGTTACACTGTCCTGCCTTGAAAGCATACTCCTGTTGGGTGTTATTCAACACTGCCGGTTGTATCTTTCCTAAGTCAAACAGTATTGTGAACCACTCCTTCTTTATGTATAATTCAAGTGCCTTAAGGAATATTGGATTATCAGGTAACATAGGAAGTCCTTCTTCATCCACAGGTATAGCCTTATAAGCTATTTGTATACTACCATCCTTAAAGGAAGTATATATAACTCTGCCTTGAGTCTTGAATGTACTTTCTCCTCTTTCCTGATTTCTATCTACAGGACAACTACCAAAACTATCTGTCATTGACCTCAAGCAGTCACCATGTTTAGTTCTCACCTGTATGATTGAGATTAAATCACATGGAAGCAAAGCCCTGTAATTCTCAATATCAACATCAGCCACCTTGTCCACATATATCTTAGGAAGCCCCATAGCTGCAATAAAGTCCAGTGTATACTGGATAGCAGCTTCAAGCCCTATATCAGACATTAAGGGATGTCTTGTTACTCTGCTAAGTATCTCCCTTATGTTAATAAAGTTTACATTGTTTGTTAGAAGTATTCTCTCTTTTTCAAGTAAGCAGCATCTACTGCTCCCTCTTTGATTTTTTGTTTAAGCATTATCTTCATGTCCCTGTTGAACTTGAAGTCATAGAAGGACTGGTTCCTGTATGTAGCTCTGTTCCTGTTATAGTATATGGTAAAGATTTCCTTCTCCTCCATTTTAACAAGTGTCTTATTCTTATATGATTCCTCATCTTCATACCATAGTTCTAAGGTTTTGTTCCAATCTACTGGCAAGTTATCATATACCTCACCATTACTTCCAATCTTGATACGGGCATCATACTTTCTTAGCTCAATTACTCCCATTCTATGTGGTATCTTGAAGTCATTACCATTAGCTATTTCTTCTGCCATAAGGTTATTTATCCTTCTGGTTATAGCAAAGTACTGACTCTCTGTTAGCACATATTCCTTGTCTTTGGGTTTAGTCTTTCTATAGTACTTATACCCATCATAGATACCCCATGAGTTTCTTATCTTATGCTCATGATGTTCTGTGCTTCTTCTAACTCTTCTCTTGAACTCCTGTAATCCTTCCATTATCTACTCTGCCTGTTTGCTGTCATTGCTACATTATCCAAATCATCATTTGCATTATTCTTCTCATCTGCTGGTGTATATTCAGCTTGTCTTAACTCTTTGACTACAAGTTCAATAAGAGGTGGAACAAGAGCTTCTTCAATTGGAAATGTTCTGTCTATGGTATCACATATTTTCCCATCCTCATTACATTCAAGTTCTGATGCTGTTTCTGAATCCTCAAATACAGCAGTAAATCTTATGTTTTCCATATAGATGAACTGTGGATTATTTGATTGAAGATACAGATAATTGTCAGGACCAAGTGTACAATAAATGATGTTCTGCATAAACTTGTTATATCCAACATATCTCATTCTGTCTCTGCTGATAAATGTAATGTTACTTCCTTGGAAGTAATCAACAGGGTATACCTTAGGATTACCTACCTTCATAGTAAAAGGTATCTTGGCTTTAGTCCTTAAGTATGAACCACCTTCACAAGGTACTCCAGCTATTGCTGGTACCTCAATAAGCTCAAGACATAGAGTTTGATAATTGGACTCTGGCATTGGCTTCTTGATGTCTGCATATCTTTGCTTTAGCAAGAAAGCCCTGTACTTTGATAGAAGGAACATCACATGGTCTTCAGTGAAAGTGAAGTCATCTGCTGAACCCTTAAGCTCATCAAGTACCATATATACTAGCTGTCTGTAAGTATTCATAATTTCATTTAGTCTATAAACATTAATACTCCTGCAAAGGTAAGTATTTTGATTTACCTGTGCAAGAGTATTAATAATTTAGTTGTATGTATGTTACAGAATCTCTCTTAATCCATCTTCTGCATAAGTTTCACAGTCATATCTCATGTCTGTAGTTGGAGCTTCTTCTTCAGTGTATGCCTTGAACTTGATTCTTTTAACTTGCATGAGTCCTATTTCCCAATCAGCATGAACTCCAGACCAAGTTCCCCATTCACCTAATAGCACATTCTTATCATAAGCATTACCACTTGGGAACCAGCAACCTACAAGCATTGTCATAGGATTGAATGGCACAAATGCCTTACATATTGCTATAGGTTCATCATCAATATACAATGCAGTGTAATCCCCTTTCCAGTCA